>WNFC01004280.1_pt1 | contig 15510 bp, 14 predicted proteins | sample 5400541 | NCBI WGS metagenome assembly WNFC01 (sample SAMN13153342, study PRJNA577476) | soil metagenome | isolation source: 120 cm saprolite under Douglas fir tree site 2 hole 2 replicate 1 | place: USA:California | collected 2015-04-18
CCACCTGCTCGCCCGGTGCGACGATGAGCCGCACTCCCTGGAGGACAGGCTGACCGGTGACGTAGCCGAAGACGACGTCGTGGACTGCCACCATTGCGTCGATTTGAGGATCGGCGCGCGATGGAGCTGGGGAAGCCTCCACAGGTAGTGCGAGCACCTGGAAGATGCGCTCGGCGCCTGAAAGCGCCGCCTGAACAACCTGCCACTGGTCGCCGGCGTCCACGATCGGTTTGAAGAAACGCTGGAACAGCAAGATGAACGCGGTTAGCGTGCCCACCGAGATGCCCCAGTCGGCGAGACTCGGTCGCGTCCCCGCCCACAACAGTAGCGCGGTGACCAGAGCGGCCAGAATCATCGTCACCGGGACGTAGAACGCCCCGTAGAGGGTCGCTCGATTCTGGGCCAACAGGGTGGTATGTAGGGTCCGCCGAAAGCGCTGAACGAACGTTGGCTCCTGTCCGAAGGCGCGGATCACCTCGATGCCGCTAAGGCTTTCCTGCAGTTCCCCATTCAGGCGGCCGACCGCGATGCGGTTGCCGCGCTCGGCATTGCGCGTCCGTACCTGGAAGAAGCGGGTGGATACGACGAGGAATGGCAGCACCAATGCCGAGACCAACGCCAGCGGTGGACTGAGCAGGACCATCGCGACTCCGGTGCTGAGCACCAGCACCAGGTTTGCCACCAGCGCCGAGACTCCGGACGAAAACAGCGTGTCCACCGTCTCGACATCGGCGGTACAGCGGCTGATGGCGTCGCCAATCTGCGTCTGGTCGTAGTAGGCCATCGGCAGGTCCTGGAGGTGCCTGAACAGGCGCACGCGGAGCGCGTTCAACACCTCTTGAGCAACCGACGCCGCGAGGTACGTATACCCGAAGATCAGGCCCTGCGCGCCAGCTGTCGCGCCGAGATAGAGCAGTCCCAGGAAGAACAATCCGTCTCCCCGGCCGACCGCCAGATGGTCGTCCACGAGCGACCGCACAATCAGCGGTGGCGCCAGCTGGACGATCGCGGCCAGGACCACCAGAGCGCTGACGAGTGCCAGAGATGATCGCCACGGCCGCGCGATTGTCCCGAGCTGGGCGAACACTCCTGGCGCCGCGCTTCCAGTGGCGTGGACGATCATCTCAGTTATGCCTCTGCGCCGACCAGGCCGTCGACGCGCATCTGAGCGCGGTAGATACGGGCGTACAGCCCGCCTTCCTCCAGCAACGCGGCATGCGTGCCGCGTTCGACGATGTGCCCTCGATCCAGCACGACCACGAGGTCCGCTTGCGGAAACGCACCCAAGCGTTGCGAGAAGAGCACCACCGTCGAGCGTTTTTCCATCGGTGCATCGAGGCCAAAGGCGCAGCGCAGGTTGGCGACGATGCGGGTTTCGGTGTCGATGTCGACCGCCGAAAAGGGATCATCCAGCACCAGCAGACCTGGCGCGTCGCAACCGCCCGCGGCCATGGCGCGAGCCAGACCGAGTCGCTGCCGCTGGCCGCCCGAAATGCGGATGCCGAGCTCTCCGACGGGAGTCTCGACGCCGTGGGGCATGTTCGCGACGTCTTCTTCCAGCGCGGCAAGTCGAACAAACGAGTCGAGCCCGCCGATATCCGACCTGGTCTGGCCCAGAAATACGTTGTCCCGAATGGAGCCCGAAAACAGATGGCTTTCTTGCGGTGCGTACCCGACGACGCCAGGTGGCACGTCGCCCGCGGGTATGGCGTCGATGAGAATCTCGCCGGCGCCGAGCGGGTAGAGCCCGGCCAGGCAGCGCGCCAGGGCACTCTTGCCCGAGCCGATCGGACCGGTAACCGCCACGAACGATCCGGCGGGGATGTTCAGATTCAAACCAACAAACGCTGGCTCTGCAGCACCGGGGTAGCTGAAGGTCGCGTTGCGGATCGCCACGCCGACTAGCCCCGAGTGGGGGTGGGTGGACTCCAGGGGTTTCTGGTCGAGTGCCACCAGTTGGCTGGGCAGAAACGAGGCGTAGCGCGGCTCATCTTTCACCGCCAGCGCCGGCGCCAGGAGGGGCTCGAGCCGAGCGTAGGCGGCGGCGCCGCTCTGCACCGAGTTCACGAGTTGCGGAATGCGGAAACCGCGGCCTACAAAGCGTCCAAACAGCTCCACGTAGGCGACGAACGCGCCGATCGTCATAGCTCCGACCAGGACGCGCTCGCCGCCCAGCCACACGACGGCGACGATGCCCGCGGTCATCAAGGTGCTGTATGCCGGCTGCAGGCCGGTCCGAACGCGGATCAGATCGAGGTTGGCGCGGGCTTGTTGCCGCGACAGTCCGGCAACCTGATCGCCGGCCGCGGCACGCCGTCCAAACAGCCGTAGCACGCGCATCCCCGACAGGTACTCCTGGATCGTCGCCGTGAGTCGTGCGTTCACCTGACGTGAGATCGTCGTGCGCTGGGTGACCCAGCGACCCACCGCGTGCGCGACCAGCAGCGCGACCGGCACCGGGAGCAACGCCAGCACCGTGAGCAGCGGATCGAAGAACAGCATGGCCACCACGACGGAAATGCAAAAGAGCACCGTGTCCCAGATCTCGATCGTGAACTCCCGCACGCCGACGCCGAGCACCTCTACATCGCCGACGGTACGGGCCATCAGGTCGCCGATCGGCGTCCGCTGTAAGCGCGCCATTGGCCAGGTGACCACGCCGCGGAAGACGTCCGCCCGGATGTTGGCGCGGATACGATTGTTGGCCGTCATCAGCCACCAGCGTTTGCCGATCCGCGGCACCTCAGTGGCCAGCGTGCCGGCGACGAACAGAAGGGCAGCCAGGGTCACCGCGGCTGGCGTGGTCTCACCGCGACTGAGTGCGACAACCTGGTCCACTGCGCGCCCGAGCAGCAGCGCGGGCAGGACGACGGCGGTGTTCATGATGAAGCCGCACACAGATCCCAGAACCATTTCGCCAGCTACCTGGCGGACGTACGGGCGCATCCGCCACAGAAAGCGTGCGGCGCTCATCGCCTCGCTCGGGCTAGACGGTGACGACATTGGCCATGGACGTGCTCGACTTCAGCACCGCCTCAAGCATCTGCGAGCTCATCTGCCAGTTGCTCGACGCGCGTCCGGATCTCAGCTCGCATCTGCTCATCGAACGCGGCGCTGGTGAGATCCCAGGTCTCTGCTCCGGGTACCTCGAAATGGATCGACGGGTTGCGAATCGCGATCACACGGTCAGCTGAGGGCGCGGAGTCAATCGAGCGTGGCGCTTCGCGGTCGAGGAAGGGCTCCGCGGGTGTGCCGGCGAGCAGCCGCGCCGCTGTCGGGCTGAGGGCGTCGCCAGGCTCGAGGCCGACCGAGACTGCCTGCCAGCCGGCCGCAGCCGACGAATTGAAGATGGCGGCGGCCAGGCGGCTCATGCCCATGCCATGCAGGCAGACGAAGACAATGGTGTGCTGCTGGCTCACCGACTGCTCTCACGCTCGTGCCCGGCAAGAGCTGAGTGTGTGAACAGTTCGTGTCGGGCGCGCATCCAGACAGTGTACATCTAACTACCGTCACATTCGGTGTGGCAGAATGAGGTGCGAATCCCGTGCAATGGCTCGTGCTGATCTACACCCTGCCACCCGAGCCGACCCGCAAGCGTGCGTTCGTCTGGCGCGAGCTGAAGAAGATTGGCGCCGTCTACCTGCGCGACGGTGTGTCCGTTTTGCCCGATCGACCCGCGACCAGGCAGGCGATGCACTCTATTGTCGAACGGGTGCGCGTGTTCGAGGGCCAGGCGACTCTGGTCGAGGCCGCCGCGATCGACGACCACACCGCCCAGGAGGTCGTGCGCCAGTTCCGAGCGGCTCGACAAACTGAGTACGCCGCGCTGGCGGACAGCAGCCGTAAGCTCCTTGACCATGTGCGCCGCGAGCTGACTCACCGCGATTTTTCTGAGGTCGAAACCAGGTCGCTGTTGGAGGATGTTGGGAAGCTCTGGCGCTGGTACGACCAGATTTGCGTCCGCGACTATTTCGCCGCTGAGGGCGTGGCTATGGCATCAGCGACGATCGCCGAATGCGAGTCAGCAATTCGAGACATGCGCGTCGGAATAGTGGCCAGATGAGGTGGATTACCCGTCGGTCGGCACACGTCGATCGCACGGCATGCCCGTGGCTGATCAGAAAGTTTATCGACCCGGACGCAGAGTTCGTCTTCGTCGCGCCGGATGCCGACCCCGCCACATTGGAAGGGCACACCTTCGATATGCGCGGGGCGGAGTATGCCCACGAAGACGGCAAATGCACGTTTCAGGTCATGCTCGAGCGCCACGGTCTAGGCAGCGATGCAGCCCTGATGGACCTCGGCCGGATCATCGGCGATGCTGACGTTCCGCCCAGTCGCACGCGCCGCCATGAATCGGCCGGCCTGGACGCGTTGATGCGCGGCTTTCAGCTCAGCGTGCCCGACGACCACGCGAAGTTGCGCCTGACAGCGCCGGTGTACGACGCGCTGTACGCCTACTGTCAGGCGAAAGTTGCGCAGCCACGGGCGCCGGCCGGTGCCCCGCGACCGAAGCTACGTTACGCGCAACGTGTCGCCAGTCATCTCGAGGACGAGAACGAATGACCAACAGCGCGGACTCTGGCCCAGGACCGGTGCGCGACTGGACGCTGAGTTGGCTTAGTTCGGATGGGCGCAAGCTACTGCTTGCGCGAGCGCTGCGCACCTTCGGCTATGGCTATCTGGCGGTCGTGTTGGCGATCTACCTCCAGACGATCGGGCTGAGCGACTTTCAGATCGGCGCGGTCCTGACCGCGGCGCTGGTTGGCTCAGCGGTGATGAACGTGTTCTGGTCCCTTCAGGCCGACCGCTTTGGGCGCCGCCGAACAGTAGCGATCATGAGTGTGCTGATGATCGTTGGCGGTTTGCTGTTCGCCGTGACTGACAACCTGTGGATTCTTGTCCTGGCGTCGTTCAGTGGCACGATCAGCGCAACGGCGGCGGACGTGGGCCCGTTCCTCACGGTCGAACAGGCAATCCTGCCGCAGACCGCGCCGGCCGAGCGCCGCACATCGGTCTTTGTTGTCTACGACCTGCTGGCGAGTTTTGCTGGCGCCGCGGGAGCTCTCTTCGCCGGCTCGGTCGGTCTGTGGGGAGCGCTCGGCTTGATGGGTGCGAGCGCGTACAAACCGCTGTTCGTCGTGTACGCGGCGATCGGGCTCCTGAACCTGGTGCTGTTCAACCGATTGTCCGACAAAGTCGAGTTGGCCAAGGTCGAGGGCGAGCGCAAGTTTCTGGGCATCCATCGGTCGCGGGGCACCGTCGCCAAGCTGTCGCTGCTCTTCAGTATGGATTCATTCGCAGGCGGGCTGACCGTCCAGTCCCTGGTCGCGTACTGGTTCAACCTCCGCTGGGGCCTATCTACCGAGACCCTGGCAGTAGTGTTCTTCTGGGTGAACGTGTTCTCGGGACTGTCTTACCTCGGGGTGGGTCCTCTGTCGAGACGAGTCGGGCTATTGAATACGATGGTTTTCACCCATTTACCTTCCAGCATCCTGCTGATCATGGTGCCACTTGCTCCTTCGCCCGAACTGGCCATCACGTTCTTCCTGCTACGCATGTGTCTGTCGCAGATGGACGTGCCGACGCGCAAGTCCTACACCATGGCTGTGGTGGATGAGGACGAACGCACGGCCACCGCCGGTATCACCAACACCGTCCGAACAGCAGCAGCTGCCTTCGCACCACTCGTGACCGGCGCGGCCTTCACGGTCGCTGCGCTGGGCGTGCCGTTTTTCGCTTCCGGCGCGATCAAGATCGTGTACGACGTGCTGACGTACTTCACGTTCAAAGATGTACGGCCACCAGAGGAAGAGGAACTCTACCGCGCGAAGCTAGAGCGTCAAGCCAAGGCCGCGGCCTGATGACGAAGTCGCTGCGGATCTATTCGGGTCGCAATCGACCGGACCTAACACCGGTGACCGACTCTTCGAGAAACCGACGGATACGACGGTGGATGTGAAGCACTCCAGCTCATACAAGACCAGGGTGTGTTCGAGCCCTATGCGGTGCGTTCGACACCACCCAAGCTTTGTTGCAGTCCAGGGGATTTGGCTCCGCAACAATGAACAGCTAACCTTCGTGCACGCGAGAAGTAGCCCAGTTGCGTCGCCCCGAACAGCAACTATTGCGAGCGAGTTCGTGATGCGTATCCCAATACGGAGTTAGCCATCATGCCGAAGAACCCACCCGACTTGGCCAGGCTCCTTCATTCATCGTCGCCAACGGATCGCGTCCAGGTCCAGCAGACAGATCTGGGGTACGACCTTCTCGCGCGATACATCTGCAACGATTGGAGTGAAATTGAAGCGCAGCAGCAGGATGGCGGATACCCCTTCGACGTCGTAGTTATCGGCGCCGGGATGTTCGGCGGCTACATCGCCGAGAAGCTGTATCGGCACGGTAACAACCTGAATCTGCGGATCCTGGTGCTCGAGGCGGGCGCGTTCCTTTTCCCGACACACATTCAGAACCTGCCGCAGCGCCTGGGCGGTAGCGTCGGTGGTCCGCAATACCCCCGGACGAGAGATGACAGTTCCGGCACCCAGAACCTGATCTGGGGGATGCCGTGGATCAGCAATCAAGCGTTTCCAGGCCTGGCGTACTGCATTGGCGGTCGATCGCTGTTCTGGGGCGGCTGGTCGCCGCGCCTGACCGCGGCTGACCTGGCGCCGTGGCCTCCGGATCTAGTCGCCTATTTGACACTTCCCGGAGGCGGTGGTCAGCCGAGTGCCTACGAACTGACCGAGCGTGAAATCGGCGTGGCCGACGAAGCGGAATACATTCTGCGGCATCAGTTCCACGACACGCTGAAGACCGACATGCAAACAGCGGCTGCCGGTGTGCCGGCGCTCACTGGCATTGAGGAAGCGCCGCTGGCCGTGGTGGCCTCCTCGCCCGGGCCGGGGCTGTTCCCGTTCGACAAGTTCAGCAGCGCCAATTTTCTCATTGACGCCGTCCGAGACGACGCTGGCACCAATCCATGGGACGTCCAGCGGCGCCTGTTCGTTGTGCCCCGGACGCACGTCGTAAGCGTGAACCGTACGGGCAGCGCGGTGACCAGCATTGACCTGGTAACCAACGGCATTCCGAAGAACCTCGCGCTGTCCTCGTCCGCGGCTGTCGTGCTGGCGGCTGGGACAGTCGAGTCGACGCGGCTCGCGCTCGACACGCTCGGCGTGGGCTCGTCGACCTTTGGTTCGCCGCGGGTCGGCAACCTTATGGCCCACCTGCGCAGCAACATCACGGTTCGGATCAAGCGGGCTGCACTCGGTCTGGCCGCGGCGCCTAGCGACCTCGAAACGACTGCCTTCCTGGCCCGGGGCACCTCGCAGGGCCGCCGATTTCACTTCCAGGTCAGCGCCGCTGCCGTCGGCGGCGCGAATCCTGAGAAGAACATGTGGGAGCAGGTTCCTGACGTCGAGTTGCAGGACCAGATGCGTGCCAACCAGGACCCTAACTGGATCGTGATCATCTTCCGCTCAATTGGTGAAATGGCCGGTGAGATGAGCCTGAACGCCAACCCCGCTGGCAACTGGGTGGACCTGAGCCAGGAGACCGACGAGTTCCACCGCCGTCGAGCATTCGTCCAACTTAGCGCCAGCCAGACCGACGCGCAGGTGTGGTTCGACATGGATACAGCGGCCCTCCAGTTGGCCGCCGCCCTGGCCAAGCAGCCAGCGAACATCGAGTACTGGAACAACGCCCTCAACACGTGGCAAGCGGCGCCGCCCGCGATGCAGCCACCCACGCCGGGGGCGGATCCGCAGAAGGCCGCGGTCTGGCGTGACCTGCTTGGTTCCACGCACCACGAAGCCGGAACGCTCTTCGCCGGAGCCGCCGGCGCATCGATCACCGACACGAGCGGTAAGTTCCATGCGGTCGATAACACGTACGTCGCGGGACCCGCGGTATTCCCGACGCTCGGTTCGGCCAACCCGTCCCTCACGGCGCTGTCGCTGGCCCGGCGCACGGCGGACGCCATTGTTAGCCGACAGCGACTCAACCCGCCGGGCCCCGGTTTCGCGCCGCTGTCGATGAATCCGAGCGATTGGCAACTGGTGGCGCAGCCTGGGAGCCAACCGCAATTTTTGCGCTTCGGCGCCGTGCTGGAGACAGCTGGCGGCTATGGGCTCTACTTCTACAAGAAGGCGCAGTTCGCAAACTTCGCCCTGTGGGTGGAGTGGCGTGAAGCGCACACCGGCGACAACTCGGGCGTGTTCATTCGGACACCGGGACCCGCGGTGGCGAACGCGCTGCAGGTGGCGGTCGATCAGGGGCACGAGATCCAGATCGATGACCTGGGCGCGCCCGACGGTGCGGGCGTCCACCGCAGCGCGGCCATCTACGCCCTGCAGGGGCCTACGTCCTTCCCGGTCAAGCCGCTTGGTGAGTGGAACAGCTATCTGATCGAAGCAAATGGCGCGCACATAACGGTGACATTCAACGGCACGGTGGTGAATTCCTACACCAGCACGCGCGCAGCTTCGGGGTTCCTCGGCTTGCAGGCGCATGATTCCCCGAGCCGTGTGCAATTTCGCAATCTCCAGATCAAAACGCTTCCCTAACGCCAAGGCCGCGGTAGTACCTGGACCTCGACTTGGACTAGATCGTGGCCACGTTGACCACGAGCGACACGAGCGTGACCAACGCGCGCGCACGGGCCCAGTGGGATCCCTGCATCTTCGATCTGAATCCAGCCAGGACCCCCAGACACACGTAGGTAACGACCGGGGTGAGCACGTCGTTCGGACTGACCAACGGGATCGGATCGTCGTTGAGAGTCGGCGTGTTGCCGGCCTCACGCCAGAGCAGAATCGAAATGCCGACCACGACGGCAATCAGAACTGCATCCATTAGACGGAGCGCAGCATCTCTGGCCGATCGGCGGTAAAGCCAGAGTGCGACGTAGCTCGCGACACCGCCCACTAGCGCGGAGACGAGTATTTGGGTCAGTGAGAACATAGGTACTCCTGCAGATTGCGGATCGTCCTGATGAAGGCTTCACGACCGGTCGCAGGGCGCTGCGAGCCGTCCGAGGTCGACACAGTCCGTCGCGAGGTTCACTCGACCATCACCTCGCTGGGGGCAGGTAATGGTGAAGGGACTGGACTTGGCGAGGGATCAGGGAGTCACTTCGACGTCGTCGAAACACGTTACGGAGTCGGATTTCGTCCATAGGCCGATCCCACCGCTCTTGTAGCGGTCATCAATCGCGTCGACGACCTGCTTACCGTCTACAAACCCGCGAAAGGCGTTTCCACGTACCTCGACGCGGAGCTCGTGCCAGCTTCCTGATGCGACCTTCGCGTCGCCGGATGTCAGTTGGCTTCGCCCGGCGTTAACGTAGGTGAAGAAAATCGCGTTGTTCTCAAGGGCATTTGCTCGAAAGATGTAGTAGTTGGCTTTGTCCTGAACGCGAAAGATGAGTCCGCCGGCCTGGTCTGTCTTGCCTGAGATGGGCTTGAAGTGCATGACGAGCGTCAGATCGGTGAGTTGCGTGCTGTCGAGGCCGATCGCCGGATACTCGGCTTGACCAGTTTGACACAGAGCGTTCGGCGGACTTGGCGCGTCAGGTTCGACGCGGACTGCCCACTGGCCGCTAAACGATTGCGCACCGGCCGGTAGACTTCCGACTGGGTCCGCGTCGAAATTCCACTTTCGCGTCGACGCACCTGCCGACGGAGAGGCGACCGCTCCCGGTTGCGGCCCGGCAGAAATCGTTCCACCAGTCGCACCGGTGGCTTGAACAGCCGGCTGGCCGCCCGCGTTGCCCGCCGGGGTCTGCCCCCCGCAGGCAGTTCCAACGACGAGCATGCTGACTGTGACCGCGCGCACCGCCCAATGATTACGAGCGATCATGGTGAGCCCGTCTCGACGATGATTTTGCCGGTCATCTGTTTGGCGTGTTAGTCAGTGTCGTCACTGGTCGGTGCAGCCACCGAGAGCTCGCGCAACACTGGCTGGCCACCGAAGTTAGCCAGGGGCACGTACACGTGGCCACTCTCCGGATCTACCGCAACCGCGTGAGCATTTGGTCCCACGTCGCGCTGGGCGAGCGGCTTCAAGCCCGTGTCCGTCTCGAATAGTGCCGTGAGTGGTCCGTTTTCGGCGGCCACAAACAAAATCCGCCGAGGCGCATCAAAGGCGAGCACGTCGGGAACCGTGCCGACGTCGTGTGACTCGGTGATGGTCATACTCTGCAGGTCCATGACCACCAGTTTTGCGTTCGCCTCGCAGGCGATGAAGGCCATTCGCCGATCGGGTGAGATCTGCACGCCGTGCGGATGGTCGCAGCCAGGCGTGTCGTAGCGTCCGCTCACCTGATCGGATTTGGGATCGATGGTCACGACCTGGTTGCGGGTCTGGACAGCCACAAAGATCTGGTGCGAAACGGGGTCATACTGGGTGTTTCCGACGTCGCCACCCAACGACACTGTCGCGACTACCTGGTTGGAGGTCGTATCGATGACGGTGTCGGTGCCACCTGTCTCGTCGGAGACGTACAGCTTGCCAAGTTCCGGGTCGTACGCCATGCCGTCTGGGTAGACCCCGCCAGGAATGGTAGCCGTCACCGCGAGCGTTTGCGGGTCGATGACCGCCACCTGGTTGGCGTTGGTTGCCGTCGCATAGACGCGCCCGAGCTCGGGGATAACCAGGACGCCGTGCACTCCGGGCACATCGCGGATTTCGCCGATGATCGAGCCCGCGCCAGTGTCGTAGACGGCAACGGTGCCCGCTCCGAGATGGGTAACGTACAGACGATGGCTGAGTGGATCCAGACTCTCGTAGTCCCAGCGCGAGGTGTCGCCAGGGAGCGGAACGTCTCGAACGGTGTAAAAGTCCGCAGGCCAGGATTGCTGCGCGAGCGTTGCCCGCGTCAGGATTCCAACCAGCCCCAGGCCAAGCGCCGCGCACAGGACGAGCAACACTGATCTGATCGGAACAGTTGTCCTGGATGAAGCTCTCATGTGCCGAGCTGTGTCCTACTTCGCGACCACGGCAACCGGTGCTTGTAGCCCGGCGCTGTTGGTCTGATCGAGCGCAGCGCGCAGGCCCTGAGCCAATGTGGCCGGGTCACCATTCGCCCAGAAATGCAGGTAGAACAGGCGCGGCTGTTCGTTCAGATGGTGTTGGTGGCTTGCCGTCACGTCGATGCCACTGGCGCGGAGTGCGCCCGCCACGGCATTTACTTCCCCAGCCGTAAGCGCGAAATCTCCGGTGATGGATGCGGTCGTCGGGCCGCTGGGTTGGAAGTTGATCGCCGTTGCAACACCCATCGCGGGCAGCAGTTGATGGCCGTTTTCGATGATGCTCTCGGACCGAGCGACGGTGTACTGAACCACGCTGCCATTCGCTCGGCCGGCAGAGCCGAGGATGCCATCCAGCATCCCAACGTCGAGTTGCGGTCCCGTGGGGGGAGCCGCGGCCGGGGGCGGCACCTCCGGCGACAGTGGCGTCTTGCTCGCAGACAATGCCTGATGAAGCCCCTGCGCGAGCTGGAGTGCGTCGCCGTGGCCTTCGTAGTGCATGTACATCATGTGGGGCGACATGTTGTTGAGGTGATTGTGGAGGCCAGAGATCTCAAAGCCGTTGTCGAACAAACCGGACATCACTGGATTCACTTCTTCGTCGAGCAAGACCAGGTCGCCCATCACCATCGCGCCGGTGTCGAACTGCTTGAAGGCGGCGTACGAGCCAAGCGCAAACCCGGCCTGGACAGGCACGCCACTGACGGTGACTTTCAGGTCCGCGCGAGGCATGCCGATGCGGAAAACATCGCCCGGCATCATCGTGCCCGGCCGGCCCAGCGCGTCCTGAACGGCCGCCCAATCCACGTCTGTCACCTGGTGTACGGGTGCGCCGGCGGCGGCGCCACCCGTCACGAGCACCGCCGCAACGGAGACGAGCAGTACGCACACGCTGATCGCAATTCGTTGAAGGCGCATCTTCATCGGATCTCCCATTCGCAGTGAAATTGAGCTCTTTAGTCGTCAGGCTCAGGTAACGCTTGCAGGAACATCTCGCGCAGCACCCGGGACACCCCCGTATGTTGGTGGGCTGTTCGTCCGGTGCGGTTTCAATGCCGGCAAATGCAACGCTACTCCTTCATTCCTGTCTCAAAGCGTAAGGGCAACAGCGTCATTGCGACATGGCCCATTAGCGCCGCAACGGCGCGAAAAGGAGCCATTGTTGACGGGCCAAAGATCAGCGAAGGGCTAGCCCCCACGCAGAATAAGAGCTAGTCCTTTTGTCGCACAGAGCTAGTGCTGGAGAGATTACGAAGCTGGCTCGACCGGCCGGACCCAACCGCGCGCCAGCCCATAGTCTGCTGCCTGACGCCGACTGCGCAGGTGCAGCTTGCTCAGAATGTTTTTCAGATGATTTTTCACAGTGTGCTCGCTGATGAACAACCGGGCCGCGATCTCTTTGTTTGATAGGCGGTCAGCTACCAGTTCGAGAACTTCGAGCTCGCGCGCCGTCAAGTCGCTCAGCGATCCCTCTCTCGAATCAGCAGGTGCCTGACCGCGCTGAAATTCTTCCAGGATGCGCGCAGCCATGCGGCGCGTGATTGCCGCTTCGCCGCGCTTCAGACCACGTAGCTGGTCGAGGAGCTCCGTACTCCGGATGTTCTTGACCAGGTAGCCCTGCGCACCCGCCTTGATCGCTTCGAGGAGCTTGTCGGTGGCGTCGTGCACGGTGAGCATGACCACGGTGACGTCGGGGAACTCGGACTTGAGCCGCCGGGTGGTGGCGATGCCGTCCTCCCCTGGCATGTCGATGTCCATCAGCACGATGTCAGGCCGCAGCGCCGCGGTTTGGGCTAAGGCGCCCTCCGCGTCACCCGCCTCGCCGACCAGCAGGAAATCGTCTTGATAGGCGAACAAGCCAGCCAGCCCTTCGCGAAACAGGGCGTGATCGTCAACGAGTAACAGGCGCCAGCGATCCATTCTTCGTCACTCCTGCTCGGCCCTTCAGCGGGATGGCCACCATCACCAGAGTGCCGCGGCCGGGCTGGCTATCCAGCGTCAGTTGTCCGCCGAGCGATTCCACTCGCTCGCGCATGCTCGCCAGCCCAAACGATTTCCGCGCAGGCTCAGGCACCGCCCGCGGGTCGAAACCTTTGCCGTCATCACCGACGACCAACTCGAGCCGACCGCCGTCTGGTTTGCTGAAGGTGATCCAGGCGTGGCGTGCGCTGGCGTGTTTGCGGATGTTCGCCAGCGCCTCCTGAATAATGCGCAGAAGCTGGAAGGCAGTCAACGCGGGCAACCCTCGCGCGGCGTCCTCACCCTGCAAATTGACCCTGATGCCGTGGCGGTCCTCGTATTCGTCGACGTACTCACGGACGGTGGCTGGGAGACCCCGCTCGGACACCCTGGTGCGTAGCTCGGAGATGGACTCACGCACGTCCTGATAGAGGTCGTCGGTGACCGCGCGCATGCGCTCGAGCTCGGCCATGGCCTCCTGGTCGCGGTTGGTGGCGACCAGGCCCGTCACGGTGTCGAGGCGCACGAGCATATACGCAACGAGTTGAGCGAATCCGTCATGCAACTCGCGGCTGAGTCGCGCTCGCTCTTCGAGCACCGCGTTCAGCGTGACCAGGTCGCGGCTGCGCGCCAGCGCCTGTGCTTGCAAGCGCTCGACGATGCGAAAGACGAACGCGGCGAAGGCGTAGGTCAGCAGCAACACCAGCACCCAGACCACCACATTGCCGTACTGCACCGGCAGAGCGGGGAGGACATGCTCGAGGGTTTCCTGGCGCGCGTATTCGTAGATTAAGACAACGGTGCCGGGAACGAGTGCCGTTAGCCACTTGAGCTGACGCAGCTCGCGCCGACTGACCTCGGCGTCGCTCTTGTCGGGCGTCGCGCCTATCCCGTTCGTCCCGTGATACGACCCGCTCGACCTGTGGAGAACCGACCAGGGACGTTTCATCGTTTGCAAGCTGCCTGGCCACAGAGTGTAAAGACCCACTCAGGTCGGTGCTCAGCTCAACGCGGTTTCGTGGAACGACGGCTATAGACGACCCAACTGACAACGGCGATTGCTGCCACCGCCAGCAAGAGAGCGACCGCCGACAATTCGTCGCCATCTGCGCCGTCGCCGTCCCCGCCAGTGGACTGTGCCAGGGCGGTCGTCATCCAGCCTACCGCCAGGAGCGCGGCTGCGAGTCCGAGAAGTATCCATTCCTTAATGCGACGTGCGGAGTTCATGTGCACCTCGTTCGATCGTGTCGACCACGATCCAACGTACGGGCCGGTGGGTCTGGATGAAATGGCTCCTTTGGTCCAAGAAGGGCCAGAAAGTGGCTATTCCAGCCGTCGTTCTTTCGTGAGTTTGTAGGGGTTATCCGAATCGGTCGACGATGAGGGTGGCGCAACGCTCGGCGCACTTACTCTTGGCGACCGCCCCACCCTGTCATGCTGTCGCGTGCCCGCTCCGGAAAATGGCTAGCTCTTTTTTGACCGCGGGGTGGCCCGAGGATAGCTCTCTGTCGGCGACAAGAGTCATGGCGCTCGCACCGGCAACACGGCTAGCTTTGACGTTGGCCCGCCAAACTCGGGGTCAGTCGCATGGAAGGAAGAGGTGATCATGTTGGCAATCGTTTCCAGCTGGCGTCGAATGGCGCGCGGTGTACCTGTCGCGGCGATCACCGCGGTGCTCAGCGTTTCGCCCGCCCTGGCGCAGCAGCAGACACAGACGCTGACGGTAGTGTTGACCGAGCTGCAGTTCAACCCCCAGACCATCACGTTGACCCTCGGCCAACCCGTGCAACTCAACATTCAGAACAAGGGTCTGGCAGATCACAACCTGGCCAGTCGCGACACGCCTGATGCCATCCCAATTTCGAATGTGAGCTATCAGAAGGCCGACAACGATCCCCGACAACTGCAGAGCTACGAGGTCAGCAGCATTCTAGATACTGACGTCAATTCAGGGCATACGTCGGTCGTGACGTTTACGCCGACAAAGGTCGGCACGTTCAAGTTCATCAGTAATGCCGGTGACGACGAGATCAATGGCATGGTCGGCAGCTTCGTGGTGGTTGGCCCCGGTGGGCAAGCTGCGCCCGCTCCAGCACCGGCGGCGGCGCCAGCCACTGGGTCCTCAGCAGCGCGCGACGGGCAGAGCCTCGCGGGCCAGCCGGCAGCAACGCAGGCCATGTTCAGGGCCGTGTGGGGTGACCGCGCCGCTCAAGAGTGGGCCCAGGAGCACAACGCCGCCCTGCCGCGATAGATCACCTCATCCATCTCGGAGGGGCGTGGTTCGGCCTCCCTCCGAGTGCGGATCTGCTTCGCGCTGCGAATCCCCAGTTCGCCGGTAGCCCCAGCACCCGTACAACGCCCTCGGGTCACACCCAATGATAGTCTATAATTGGGTGTGACCGGAAGTGGGCAGGGACTACCGGGCGGGTGTGTTGGGGACGTAGCGTAGGGCGATCACGAAAGGACCCGCCCGTGTTAGCGCACGAGCGGGTCTGAGGGAAGGCCCAATGCTAGAAATCAC
>WNFC01013805.1_pt1 | contig 15508 bp, 13 predicted proteins | sample 5400541 | NCBI WGS metagenome assembly WNFC01 (sample SAMN13153342, study PRJNA577476) | soil metagenome | isolation source: 120 cm saprolite under Douglas fir tree site 2 hole 2 replicate 1 | place: USA:California | collected 2015-04-18
CCTCGTCCGATCTCTTAACCTGAGCAAAGGAGTCACATCGTGGATGATCGTTTCGAGAAGGGACTGACACTGCGTCGTAAGGTATTGGGTGACGCGCATGTCGACCGCTCGCTAAAGGCACGCGACGAATTCACCACCGACGTTCAGCAGATCATCACCGAGATTGGCTGGGGCACGATCTGGGCCCGCCCCGGCCTGACCCTGCGCGAGCGTAGCATGGCAACCGTATCGTTTCTCGTCGCCCTGGGAAAAGCTAACGAGCTCGAGCATCATCTAATCGGCGCGCTGCGCAACGGCTGCACCAAGTCCGAGCTGAAAGAGCTCTTCCTTCATTCGGCCCTTTATTGCGGCTTTCCTGCCGCCCAAGAGGGGATCCGCGCGCTTCGCAAGGCCAACGCCGAGTACGAGGCGGAGGCCAAGAAAGAGACCTGAGTCTCTCCTCAGCCGAGCTGCGGACCGGCCCTGCCCAGAAGCGGCAAGCGGTTGGCGAGCAGCACTACCGCGAAGGTGATGAGCAACAGCGTGATGCCAAGCACCGAAATCGCACCGAGATCGCCGCTCTCATTGAGGTCGTAGATGATCACCGATACGAGCTTGGTCTGTGCGGTGGTCAACATGATCGTCGCCGAGAGCTCTCGGATGACGCCAATGAAGATGAAGCACCACGTCGCCACCACGCTGGTGCGCAGCAGCGGCGCGGTGATCTGCCAGAGCGAGCGCAGCCGCGTCGCGCCGAAGATGCGGCTGGCCTCCTCGAGCTCGGGATGGAGGCTGCCGATTGCCGACTGCAGTTGCTGGTAGCCGGCCGGCAGCTCGATGGTCAGGAAAGCGAGCAGCAAGATCCAGAGCGTGCCGTAGAGCACGATCGGCGGGCGCGAGTAGCTGAGGAAGAGGCCGACGCCGAGGACAATACCCGGGATCGCGATCGGCGCGGTCGCGAGGAAGCCGAGCAGCTGGTGGCCGACGACGAGACGCCGCGTCGTCAGGTAGCTGACAACGAGGGCGAGCGCGGTGCCCGCGGTCGCCGCCAGGATGCCGAGCAGGAAGGTGTTGCGCAGGGCGAGCTGCGTCTGCGAGAATTCGATGAAGACGAAGCGAATGTTGTGCAGCGTCAGCGTCTGCCAGCTCAGCGGATCCGAAACTGTCCGCACGACCGCCGTCTTGAGCAACGCCGCATAAGGCAATAGGACGGGAAGCGCGATGATGGCGACGGCAAAACTGAGTGCAGGCCAACGCCAAGCACCGAGCCCGACGAGACGCGGCGCGCCGCTCTTGCCGCCGATCACCGCGTAGGAGCGGCGTCCGAGGAGCCACTGGCGTCCGCGCAGCAGCAGAACGGTGAGGAGAAGCAACGGCAGCGCAGCAGCCGCGGCGAGATGCGGGTTCGGCGGATACTGGAACAGGCTCCAGATCTTGGTCGTGATGACATGGAAGCCGGCTGGCAGGGCGAGGATGGCTGGCGTGCCGAACAGGGTAAGCGCTTGCAGGAAGGCGACGAGCGCCCCGGCCAGCAGCGCCGGCAGGACGAGCGGCAGCGTGACGCGCCGCAATGTCGAGGCGCGCGAGCCGCCGAGGATCGCCGAGGCATCCTCGAGATCGGCCGGTATGCGGTCGAGCGCATTCGCGACCAGGACGAAGACGTAAGGAAAGGCATAGCAGGCGATCGCGAAGGTGACGCCCTCGACCGTATAGATGTCGAACAGATGCTCGTCGGGATCGAGATCGAACAGCGCGCGATACCATTGGTTGAGCATGCCGCTATTTGGCGCCGCGAGTATCTCCCAGGCGATCGCCCCAAGGAATGGCGGTGTCACGAAGGACGCGGTCACGAAGGCCCGGATCATGCCGCGAAGCGGCATGTTGGTCCGCGACACCAGCCAGGCGAGCGGCGTTGCCACCGCACAGGAAGCGACCGCCACGCTGAGCGCGATGGCGAGCGCGGTGAGGAACGGCGAGACGAAGCTGGGATCGCGGACCAGCTTGATGAAATTCGCCGGCGTCAGCGCTCCGGCCTCGTCGGTGATGCTGTACCAGGCAAGCCAAAGCAACGGCAGCAACACCAGCGTGCAGAGAAACAGACCGAGCACGGCGAGCAGAGGCATCGAAATGTCGAAGCGCCGCGTTTGCGGCCGACCCGACTGATGCAACGCGACGGTCATGGCGCTCTATCCTCGATGACGTCGCGCCGCATCCGTCAGATCCCGAAATACTCGACGTATTTGCGCTTGATCGTTTCGGTCTCTCGTTCTTGAGCCTCGGGGTCGGATTTCATCACCTTGATGTCGCTGATCGGGGTCCGACCTGCCTTCAACCGCACGTCGGGATGAAAGGAACGGAGGCCGCCGACATCGCTCATGAACTGCTGCGTGTCGCGGGAGAAAAGAAAGCTGATCAGCAGCCGCGCGGCATTGGGATGCGGCGCCTTGTCGGCGATCGCCGCGCTACCCGAAAGAAATGGCGTTCCTTCGCTGGGATAGACGATCTCGACCGGGTTGCCCGTCTCCTTCATCTGGATCAACAGATATTCGAGGCCGTCGGCCATGATCGGCCGCTCGCCGAGGGCGAGCTTCTTCGGCGGTTCCGTCGCCGATTGAACTTGCAGGACATGCTGCTTGCCCAGCTTCTCGAAATACTCCCAGCCGAGATCGCGGCTGGTCTGGAAGGTCGAGGTGACGATACCACCGCTATAGCCGGGGTGCGCCTTGACGATTTTGCCGCTCCACTTCTTGTCGAGCAGATCGGCAAAGCTGCGCGGCGCATCGCTCGCCTTTACCTGTTTGGTGTTGTAGGCGATCGGCGAGAGCGTATAGCGCACGCTGGCGAAGCAGCCATCGGAGTCGCGCTGGTCGGTGGGCCATTTTTCGGCGACATCGGTCGGCACGAAAGGCTGCAACCAACCGAGGCGCTTCCACACGATGAACTGCGCGGTGTCTGACGATTCCATGACGTCGGCGGCGAAGATGTTGCTTCCGCGCTCCTGGGCAATGCGCTGGAAGGTCCGCTCGGCGCCGTTGCGCTCGACCTGGACCACGATGCTCGGATAGGTCGTCTCGAAGGTCTTGACGATCTTCGCCGCGACCTCGAGATCGATCGAGGTGTAGAAGACGACCTTCCCCTCGGCCGTCACGGCGGCGATGAGATCGGCGGTCACGGCGGTCGCGGGAGGCGGCGCCGCCGAGGCCGGCAAGGCGGCGAATGCAGACATCACGGCGAGCGCGATGCGCGGCCAGCCCGTTAGCGATCGAGCGTGTGCGAGCGCCGCCATATCCCCTCCTACTGAAACCCGTCCGCATGGTGGCCACCGCTGAGTTCATTGTCGAGAATTTCCCGCCCGGCGAACTGGCGTGATAGCCGGCAGGCGGCTAAGCTGCGGCGATCGCCCGCGGACAACGACCGGTTGGCCGCTGAAATGACAATGGGAGGAAGCTACATGCGCCTGCGGTTCTCTCTCGCCGTGGCATCGGTCGTCATCACGCTCTTCATCGCCGGCGCGGTATCGGCGCAGGCACCTACGCCCACCAAGGTAACGCCCGAGCTTGTCGAGGCCGCAAGGAAAGAGGGGAAGATCGTCTGGTATACTTCGGTCGAGCTCGAGCTCGCCGAGCGCGTCGCCAAGGCCTTCGAGGCGAAATATCCAGGGATTCCAGTACAGGTCGAGCGCTCGGGGGCGGAACGCAACTTCCAGCGTTTGAGCCAGGAATACGGCAGCAACATCCACGTCGCAGATTTCGTCAACAGTTCCGACGCGGCGCATTTCATCGTCTGGAAGCGCCAAGGCTGGCTTGCGCCCTTCGTGCCCGATGAGGTCGCCGAATACTACCCGCCCGAGCAACGCGATCCCGACGGCGCCTATGCCACCTGGCGGATGACGCTCAGCATCATGGGCTATAATACCAAGCTGGTGAAACCGGATCAGGCGCCGAAGAGCTTTGCCGAGCTGCTCGACCCGAAATGGGCCGGCAAGATGGTCAAGGCGCATCCCGGCTATAGCGGCACGATCTTGACCTCGACCTTTGAGATGGCGCGCGATCTCGGTTGGGATTACTTCCAGAAGCTCGCAAAGCAGCGGGTGATGCAGGTGCAGTCGGCGACCGATCCGCCGCGCAAGCTTGCCGCCGGCGAACGAGCGGTAATGATCGACGGCTCCGAATACGTGCTCCTTCTCGCCAAGCAGAATGGCAGCCCGGTCGAGCCGATCTATCCGAGCGAGGGTTCGCCTTCGATCGTCGGACCTTCGGCTGTGCTAAAGGATGCGCCGCATCCCAACGCAGCGCGGCTTTTCGCGATCTACTCCTTTAGCGCGGAGTGCCAGCAGCTGATCGTCGATGTTGGAGCGTTGCGCTCCGCGCACCGGCTGGTGAAGGAGCGGCCGGGACGGCCGCTGCTTACTGAAATCAAGCTGATGAAGGACGATCCGAAGGCCGTCGCCATCGGAGGGTTGCTAGCGGAGAACCTTCCGTTGGCGATGCGGGCGATGGCCGATAACCTCATACTCGACGTTATCGGCCTATGTCTCGCCGCGCGCGGCACCGATTACGTGCAAGCTGCCGGCGCCGGCATCGACGGCGAGGGAAGTTGCACCGTCATCGGCCACGCCCGAACTCGCGATACCGCGGGCGCCGCGCTCATCAACGGCGTCGCCGCGCATGGCGAGGATTTCGATGACACGTTCGAGGGCGGCCCCGTGCATGCCGGCGCCGTGATAGTCCCAGCCGTCTTGGCTGCCGCCGAGCGTTTCGGCCTCGATGGGCGCGCGGCGCTTCTCGGCATCGGCGTCGGGGTCGAGACTATCTGCCGCCTGAGCCTCGTCGCACCACGGCTCGTCCACAAGGCCGGGTTTCACCCCACCAGCATATTCGGCACGCTCGCCGCAGCGGTCGGCGTCGGCGCCGCCATGAAGTTAGAGGCCAGGCAGCTTGTCGACGCGCTCGGCATCGCCGGCAGCATGGCGAGCGGAATCATCGAATATCTTGCCGACGGCTCGTGGACCAAGCGGCTGCATCCCGGATGGGCGGCGCAAGCGGGACTGCGTGCCGCGTCGCTTGCGCGGCAGGGTTTCAAGGGGCCGCGCAGTGTTCTCGAGGGGACTCACGGACTTTTCAACGGTTTCGCCCATAACACCGCTGGCGACTACGAGCGGCTGACGCGGGGATTTGGCAAGGACTGGATATCCGAGTCGCTTGCCTTCAAGCCCTTCGCCTGCGGTACGATGACTCACCCCTATATCGATTGCGCGATCCGTCTCGCCGCGCGCGGCATAGCGCCCGAGACGATCCAATCGATCGTCTGCGAAGTCGCCGAGGGGACCGTACATCGCCTGTGGGAGCCCCTCGCCCTCAAGCAAGCACCGCCCAACGCTTACGCCGCTAAATTCAGCACGCCATTTTGCATCGCCGTCGCTTTCATCACCGGCGATGCCGGGCTCGCATCGAGGAGCGGCAGCCGCACCTGCGGGGCGGCACACATGAGAAGCTGTCATCCGCGGCGATCGAGGCGAAGTTCTTCGCCAATGCCGCCCATGGCGGCTGGTCTGCTGCTCAAGCGGCGGCCACCCGCGATCTCGCCGGCCAGCTGTTCGACGGCCCGATCGACCTCAGCATTCTGCGCGGTTGAGCTAGAGGTTTCGATCACTCATCCCATGTAGAGGCCGCCATTGACGTGGATGGTTTGGCCCGTGACATAGGCGCCAGTCGGCAGCCATAACGGGCGGACCATCTCGGCAACTTCATCGGGCGTGCCGAAGCGGCCAACGATCGGCTCGTGAACCCCGAGCGGCGGCTCGGCGCCAGCGCTCTTGCTGCGCTGTCCGCCGATGCGGCCAGGCACCACGCAGTTCACCGTGATCCCACGATCGGCGAACTCCACGGCGAGCGCCCGCGTGAAGCCGCCGAGCCCGGCCTTCCCCGTCACCACATGGGCGCGCTCTGCCGCGCCGGTATAGGCCGTAGCGCCGCCGATATTGATGATCCGGCCGCCTTCGCCGCTTTGCAGCATGAGGGGCAGACACGCCCTGGTGACGATAAACGCGCCATCCAGAATGATGCCGGTGACTTCGCGCCATTGCTGAAGGGTCATCTCGAGGAAAGGCACCTGTCCCCTGATCGCCGCGTTGTTGACGAGTATATCGAGCCGACCAAACCTTTCGCGGCTCTGCTCGATCATGGTGCGAACCGCCACCTCGTCGGTAATTTCGGCGAGACACAGCAGACTGCCGACGCCGAGCTTGGCGACCTCGTCGGCGACGGCGCGCCCCTCCGCCTCGGAGGCGCGGGTGTGTATAACGACGGCCGCACCGTCCTGCGCCAACTGGAGCGCGATGGCACGGCCGATTCGCCGTACGGCACCCGTCACCAAGGCAACTTTTCCCACCAGGGGCTTGCTCAAATTCTCGGACATTTTCGCTCCCAGTTTATCGCGTCGCGGTTTGCGCGAGGATTTGAAGCAGCGCTCGCACGTCTGGCAGCTTGTCGAGTTCCAACACTGTCTCTGCAAGATGCTCGACTTGCTGACGCGGCAGGATGCGGCCTGCGAGCTTGGCGAATTTCGCCGTGACGTCGCTGGGCTCGGGAAAATGACGCTCGCTACCGCGCGGCGTCTCGACGGTCTCCTCCAGCGTCGTTCCATCGGTCAGCAGCACGGTGACGTGCATCATGCCCTCGGGACGGTAGGTCCAGCCGGCATGCTCGAGCGTCGCCTGCGAGCAGCGCACGATGATGCGCTCGACATCATCCGGTCCGAAGGGATGGCGCGCCTGCATCAGGCGAATGGCGTCGAGCGTCGTGTGATTGGTGCCTACACAGGAGTAGAATTTCAGCGAGATGCGCATCGTCTCGAATCGTTCGCCGAGACCGGCCGTGAGCTCGGCGCGGTTGAAGCGATCCTGCGAGCGCGAGAAGGTCGTGCAAAATCCGCCGTAGGGGCTCTCGAAAACATCGGTGATGCCGGTAAAACCTCGCTCGGCGAGGAGGGCGCCATAGAGGCCGCTCTGCGCTGAGCGGCCGGCATGCATCCGCTTGACCATCGCACCGTATTGCGCGGCCATCAGACCGGCGGATTGGGTGCCGGCGATGCCGAGCGCGTGGACAACCTTGTCGGCCGAAAGGCGGAGCGCCGCAGCGGCGCCGGCCGCCGCCGAGAAGACGCCGACAGTGGCCCCCGAGTGCCAACCCTGGACGATGTGCTCTTGACCCATGCACATGCCGACGCGCGGACCGATCTCGTAGCCTGCTACCGCGGCGGTCAAGAGATCGCGGCCGCTCATTCCCGGCCGGAGCTCGGCGACAGCCAGGAGGGGCGGCAGAGTCACCGCACCGACATGCAGCACACCCTGGCGATGGACATCGTCGAGCTCGAAGCTCTGCACCAAGGTGCCGTTGACGAGGGCGGCGTGCGGCGCGGAGAGACGTCGGTCGCTGGCCCAAACGCCGCAACTGGTGGAGCTGTCGACCGCCGCAAGCGTCTCGATCAGGATGCGGCTCCACTCGAGGCCGGTGCCGAAGATCGCGCAGCCGAGCGAATCCAGCATCAACAGCTTGATGCGCTCGATCACCTCACCAGGAATATGCTCATAGCACAAGCCGGCAACGAACGACGCCATGCCGTACGTATCGGGATTGCTGCGCACTGTCCTGTCGTCCAAGAAAACCCTCCTCGCCGGCTCGGCATAGTGTCGGACATGTCACCGCTCTTCGACAAGCGAAGGATGGCATACTCGGTTCCTATCACCGCGCAAACCCCCGACTGTTGACACCGCCACCGCACACGACGAGAGTCCCGCCGACAAATCAAACGCTGGAGGAGAGGGCCATGGCGTCAAGGCGAGGAATGTCGCGCCGTCTGCGCGCTTTGGTGAATGATGGTCGCATCCACGTCCTGCCCGGCGTCTTCAACGCGATCACTGCCAAAATCGCCGAGAGCGCCGGCTTCGAGGCCGTCGGTGTGTCGGGCTATGGCGTCTCCGCCTCGCTGATCGGTCAGCCCGATGTGGGCCTTACCACCTGCACCGAAGTGGTGATGGTATCGGGCTACGTGGTCGATGCCGTCAACGTGCCGGTGATCGCCGATGCGGATACCGGCTTCGGCAATGCCATCAATACGATGCGCACGACCGAGCAGTTCATCAAGGCGGGTGTCGCCGGAATCCATATCGAGGATCAGGTGGCGCCGAAACGCTGCGGCCATGTCGCCGGCAAGGAGATCATTCCGCTTGAGGAGGCAGTCGGCAAGTACCGCGCCGCGGTTAGAGTGCGCAACGAGCTTGACCCGGATTTTGTCCTCATTGCCCGCACCGATGCTCGCGGCGTTGCCGGCGGCAGCGTCGAACAGGTCATACGCCGCGCCAACGCCTACATCGGGGCCGGTGTCGACGTCATCTTTCCCGAGGGACTGCTCGACGCCTCTGAAATCGGTCGCGTCTGCCGTGCGGTCAAAGCACCGATCCTCTACAATCGCACCGGAATCTCTGCCAATCTCTCGCTCGACGCGTTGAGGGAGCTTGGCGTCACCATCGTCGCCAATGCCAACGGCGCGCTACGCGCCGCCAGCAGAGCCATGTGGGATTACCTGCACGCGTTCAAGCGCGAGGACGCCGCTCTCGAGCGTCGCCTGAAGGAAGAGTTGAAGAATCATCCGGTGGGGGATTTTCACGCTTTCGTCGGCTTCCCGGCGATCCGCAAGCTCGAGGAAGAATTCCTGCCGCGCGAGGAGATGTTGCGCAAATACGAGGGCTCGCTCGGCTTCAAGCCCTGACGCGGAGGACGACGATGCACAATTCGCGCCGTACCGCCCGCTTTCGCGAGCTCATCGCCGACGGCAAGCTGCATGTCAGGCCGAGCGCCTTCGACGCACTATCGGCCAAGATCCTGGAGCGCTCCGGATTCGAGGTGATCGGCATCTCGGGCTATTGCGTCTCGGTCAGCATGCTCGGCAAACCCGATGTCGGTCTCGTAACCATGAGCGAAACGGCGCGCGTCTGCCGCGACATCTGCAAGGCGGTAGCGATTCCTGTAATGGTCGATGCCGATACCGGTTACGGCGATGCGCTCAATGCGATGCGAACGGTCGACGCCATCATCGAGTCTGGCGCCGGCGGCCTTTTCATCGAGGATCAGATCGAACCGAAGCGCTGTGGTCATGTTCAAGGTAAGCAGCTGCTTCCTTTCGCCGAGGCGGTGGCCAAGATCCGCGGCGCAGCGCGGGTGCGTGACGAGCTTGACCGGAATTTCGTACTGATGGCGCGCACCGACGCACGCGGCGCCGTCGGCGGCAGCTTCGAGGAGGCGGTACGCCGCGCACAGGCTTATCTCGACGCCGGCGCCGACATGATCTTCCCAGAGGGGCTGCTGAGCGCCGACGAGATCGGACGCTTCGTCAGCGCCGTCGATGCACCGATCAACTACAATCGCACCGGTGTCTCGCCGATGCTCGATCTTGACGAACTCCGCGGCCTCGGCGTCCGTTTCGTCTCCAATGCCGGCGGGACATTCCGCGCCGCCACTCGGGCGGTGTGGGATTATTATCACGGACTGAAGGCCGAGGATCCGGCTAAGTCGCCGCAGCCAGCCTCTACGGACGGCCACTTGCTCGCCGACCTCGACGGCTTTCTCGGGCTCGAAAAGCTCGCGCGCATCGATCAGGAGCTTCACCGCTGAACCGCCGCATTCGGCGACAGGAGAACTCGACATGGGCATGACCATCATCGAAAAGATTCTCGCGCGAGCGAGCGGCGCCAAGAAAGTATCGCCGGGCGATCTCGTGGTCGTCGATGTCGACACCGCGGTGTTCATCGACAATGCCTTCCTGCCAGCCTCGTGGCGCGAGGTGCTCAAGGTCGCCGATCCCGGCAAGATCGTCGTCATCTTCGATCATCGCGCGCCGGCATCGGACCGCGTGAGCGCGCTCTCGCACGTGACCGGCCGCGCCTTCGTCAAGCGCTTCGGCATCGAACGCTTCCATGATGTCGGTCGCGAGATCGGCATCGCCCACGTCGTCGTCGCCGACCGCGCCTACGCGCTTCCCGGCACGGTGCTCGTCTGCGCCGATTCGCATACCTGCAGCGGCGGCGCCTTCAACTGCGCGGCGCGCGGCGTCGGCGCTCCCGACATGATCTACGCGGCGACGACAGGCAAGACCTGGTTCCGCGTCGGCGAGACGATCCGCTACGACCTGGAGGGCAAACTCGCGCCGGGCGTCACGACAAAGGACGTCTTTCTCCACATCGCGGGCGAATTCGGCGAGCATGCCAACCAGAACGTCGAGTTCGGCGGCGGCGGGCTCAAACATCTCAGCCTCAACGCGCGGCGCACGATCTCGACGATGGGCGCGGAGCTGAGCGCGGAGTTTGCCACCTTCGAGGCCGATGACCTCCTGCTCGACTATGTGCGCAAGCGCAACCCGGCACCATTCGAGGCACAATATGCCGACGCCGACGCCATCTACAAGCATCGCCGCACCATTGCGCTTGACCGCATGGAACCGCTTGTCGCCTTGCCCGATACGGTGGTGAACAACTCGGTCGCGGTAGGCAAGGTCGCCGGCGAGAAAATCGATCAGGCTTTCATCGGCTCTTGCGCCAACGGCACGCTCGACGACCTCAAGATCGCGGCGCATATCCTGAACGGCCGGCGGGTCGCCGATGGCGTGCGGCTCATCGTGACGCCGGGATCGCAGGAGATCTATCGCGACGCGCTACGCGCCGGCTATGTCGAGACGCTGATGGAGGCGGGTGCCGTCGTCACCAACGCGACATGTGGCGCCTGCGGCGGCGGCCACATGGGGGTGCTGGGTCCGAACGAAACCTGCATCACCGCGAGCACGCGCAACTTCAAGGGGCGGATGGGCGATGCGAGTGCCCGCATCTTCATGGCCTCGCCCGCGACCGTCGCCGCCTCCGCGGTCGCCGGCGTCATCGCGCATCCCGGCGAATTAACCAAGGGGTTCCTCCAATGAGCGGCAGCACGAGCGACACGGTCACCGGCCGCGTCTGGAAATTTGGCGAGAACATCAACACCGATCTGATGCTGCCTGGGCACGTCCACGCCGCTTCGGAAGAGGAACAGGCGCGCGCCGTGTTCTCGGCCAACCGGCCCGGCTGGGTGAAGGAGGTCGTGCCTGGCGACTTCATCGTCGGCGGGCGCAACTACGGAATGGGGTCGAGCCGACCGGCGGCGCGCTCGCTACGCAATGTCGGCATCGCTTGCCTGATCGCCGATTCGATCAACGGCCTGTTCTTCCGTAATTGTGTGAACTTCGGTCTCCTGGCGGTCGAATGCCCAGGCGTTTCGGGCGAATTCTCGGAAAGCCAAACCGCTGAGGTCTCGCTTGCGGATTTCACGGTGCGCAATCCCGCCACCGGCAAGGTGCTGCAGGCGCTGCCAATCCCGGCGAATCTGCTCGCGCTGATGCGGGGCGGCGGGATCTATCCGGTGCTCGAGAAGCAGGGGTTGATCGCGCCCAAGGCGAAACCGACGTAAAAATCCGCCTAACCCGCTCCAGGCCGGTAGGCCCAGGGACGCTTCGCCGCATCGGCGCTGCGATAAGTCTCGATTTGCTTGCTCATTGTCAGCGTCACCGCGATCTCGTCGAGTCCGTCGAGCAGCATGCGGCGCAGGAGCGCCGGCGTCTTGAAGGCAAAGACCTGGCCATGCGGCGCGGTCACGGTCTGGTTCTCGAGGTCGACGGTGACGCGCCCGTTGCCGCGGCTCTCCTCCATCTGTTCGGCGATCAGGCGGACCTGCTCGATCGGCAATTCCACCGGCAGCAGGCCGTTGCGGAAGGAATTGTTGAAGAAGATGCCGCCGAAGCTCGGCGCGATGACGGCGCGGAAGCCGAAGCCGCGCAGCGATTTGGGCGCCGGCTCGCGCGATGAGCCACAGCCGAAATTACGGTCGGCGAGCAGGATCGTCGCTTGCTTCCACGGTTCCTGGTTGAGGATGAAATCGGGATTAGGCGTACGATCCTCGATATAGCGCCAATAGCCGAACAGGCCCGGTCCATAACCTTCACGGCTGCCGCGCATGATCTCGCGGCCGGGAATGATCTGGTCGGTGTCGATATTGATGCGCAGGAGCGGCGCCGCGATCCCGGTGACCTTGATGAGCTGTTCCATGGCGGCTCTCCTCAGCTCATGAGCTTGCGAGCGTCGGCGATGCGCCCGGCGAGCGCCGAGGCGGCTACCGTCGCAGGACTCGCTAGGTGCGTCCGCGTCTGGGGACCCTGCCGGCTTTCGAAATTGCGGTTCGTTGTGCTGATGACGCGCTGGTTCTCCAGCCGGTCATTGCCCATGTGGCCGCACAAGGCGCAACCAGATTCATGCCATTCGAAACCGGCATCCTTGAAGACCCGGTCCAGTCCTTCCGCCTCGGCGGCCGCCTTGACTTGCGTCGAGCCGGGGATGCAGAGGCCCTTGATGCCGGGCGCTATCTTCCGGCCCTTGAGAATGCCGGCGGCGATGCGCAGATCGCTGATCCTCGCGTTGGTGCAGGACCCGATATACGCGACATCGATCGGGATGCCCTCGAGCTGCGTTCCCGGCTCGAGCTGGATATAGTCGAGGGCGCGCTCGAGAAGCCCGCGTATCGCCGGATCGGACTCGCTCGAGGGATCGGGAATTCGGCCGCCGATCGGACCGACCTGCTGCGGGCTGGTGCCCCAGGTCACCTGCGGAGCGACGGCGTCGCAATCGATCGTCACCTCTTTGGCGAAGACCGCCCCGGGATCGCTCGGCAGGGTCCGCCAGAAGCGCACGGCCTCGTCCCACACCTTCCCCTTCGGCGCGTACTCGCGCCCGGCGAGGTACTCGATAGTCGTCTCGTCCGGCGGGACGAACCCGTATTTCGCCGAGAACTCGATCGCCATGTTGCAGATCGTCAACCGGCCCTCCACCGGCATGGTGCGAATCGCCGCGCCGGCAAACTCGACGGCGCAACCAATGCCGCCATTGGCGCCGATCGTGCCGATCAAAGAGAGGATCATGTCCTTCGCGTAGACGCCAGGAAGCGGCGCACCCTCGAAATTCACGCGCATGGTCTGCGGCTTGACCTGCGGCAGGGTCTGCGTCGCCAGCACATGCTCGCCTTCGCTCGAGCCGATGCCCCAGGCGAGGGCGCCAACGCCGCCAACCGTGCAAGTGTGGCTGTCGCCGCAGACCAGAGTGAGGCCCGGCAACGCGATGCCAAGCTCAGGAGAAATGACGTGGACGATGCCTTGCCGCCGGTCGTGCACATCGAAGAAGTTGAAGCCGTACTTGCGGGAGCCGCGCCGCGCCGCACGGATCATGTCGACACCCTCGGCGCGGGCAGAATCCTCGTCGCCGCGCCCCGGCAGCGTGTCGATGACGTGATCGATGACGGTGAAGACCTGCTCGGGATGCGCCGGCGGGCGGCCGGAAGCTTCGAGCTGGCGCACCGCGACGCTGCCGCTCATCTCGTGCAGAAAGAGGCGGTCGATGCCGAGGAGCGCCGTATTCTCACCAAGGTCGGCGATGACATGATCGTTCCATACCTTGTCGAAGAACGTCAGCGGCGTCGCCATGGCACTCCTCCAATTCGCGGATTGAGCATGTTGACACCGACTGCGGTCGGAAGAGAATGAAAATCAAGAATGATGTCGGGGAGGATTTCGATCATGGCCGCAGGGAAGAGCACGGCGCGGCGGTTCCGCGATCTCGTCGAGAACGGCGAGCCTCACGTTCTCCCCGGTGTCTTCAACGCCCAATGCGCGAAGATCGCCGAGGCTGCCGGCTTCAAGGGGATCGGCGTCTCGGGGTATTCGCTGTCGGCGACACTGCTCGGGCAACCAGATGTTGGTCTCACGACGATGCGTGAGGTGGTGCAATTCACGGGCTATATCTGCGATGCCGTCGAGATCCCGGTCCTTGCCGATGCCGATACCGGATTCGGCAACGCGATCAATGTCATGCGAACGACCGAACAGCTCATCAAGGCGGGTGTCGGCGGGCTCTTCATCGAGGATCAGCTTGCACCCAAGCGGTGTGGCCATGTTGCCGGTAAGGAGATCATCTCGCTCGATGAAGCGGCGGGTAAGTACCGTGCCGCGGTCAAGGTGCGCGACGCGCTCGATCCGGATGTCGTTCTCATCGCCCGTTGCGACGCGCGCGGCGTTGCCGGCGGCTCACTCGACGAGGTCGTCCGCCGGTGCCGCGCCTACAAGGCCGCCGGTGTCGACGTGATCTTCCCGGAGGGCTTGCTCAGCCGCGACGAGCTCGCCGAGGTCGCGCGCGCCGTCGACGCGCCGATCCTCTACAACCGCACCGGCGTTTCGCCCAACCTCACCGTCGACGAGATGCGCGGCCTGCGTATTGCTTTCGTCGTCAATGCGGGTGGCGCATTGCGCGCCGCCGCCCGCGCAATGTGGGACTACCTCCATGATTTCGCCAAGGAGGATGCTGCGTTTGACGAGCGTTTCAACAAGGCGATCAAGGGACATCCTGTCGGTGATCTCCATACCTTCGTCGGGTTTCCCGCCATTCGAAAGCTGGAAGAAGAATTTCTGCCCCGCGATGAAATGCAGCGCCGGTACGAAGGATCGCTAGGTTTCCGTCCCTGATGGCGCCGTCGCTCCCAATCAGCACAGAGCCGGTCATCGAAGCGCATGACCTGCGCAAATGGTATCCGGTGCGCCGTGGCGCGCTCGCCGCGCTGCTCGATCGCACGCCGCCACGCCAACTCAAGGCGGTCGATGGCGTCAGCTTTGCCGTCGCCGCAGGCGAGGTGCTCGGCCTCGTCGGCGAAAGCGGCTCCGGCAAGTCGACGACGGGCATGACGTTGCTAAAGCTGCATGAGCCGACCTCGGGCGAAATCCGTTTTCACGGTCTGGGAGTCCTCCGCGGCGAGGACCGCCGCACCCGCCTCGCCTTCCGCCGCCAGGCGCAGATCGTCTTTCAGAACCCTTACGAGTCGCTCAACCCGCGTTACACCGTGGCGCAGAGTGTGCGCGAGCCAATCGCCATCCATTTTCCCGGCAATCCCGAAGCGCAGCGCGAGAAACTAGTTCGGGCGATGGTGCGCGCCGGGCTTACGCCGGTCGAGACTTATCTTGATCGCTACCCCCATCAGCTCTCGGGTGGCCAGCTCCAGCGCATCGCCATCGCGCGCGCGATCTCGGTCGAGCCGCGCTTTCTCGTTGCCGACGAGCCCGTCTCGATGCTGGACGTGTCGATCCGCGCCGGCATCCTCAATCTGCTGCGCTACTTCGCCACCGAGCTCGAGATGGCGGTCCTCTATATCTCGCACGACTTGTCGACGATGCGACATGTCTGCTCGACGGTTGCCGTCATGTATCTCGGACGCATCATCGAGATGGGACCGGCTGATCAGGTGCTCGATCAGCCGCATCACCCTTATGCGCAGGCTCTCGTCGCCGCCGTCCCGGTGATGGGGGGGCGCTCGGCGCGTGATCGCGCACCGCTCACCGGTGCCGTGCCCAATCCGAGCGATCTGCCGACCGGTTGTCGCTTCCATACGCGTTGTCCAAAGGCGATGGCGGGTTG
>WNFC01007300.1_pt1 | contig 15506 bp, 15 predicted proteins | sample 5400541 | NCBI WGS metagenome assembly WNFC01 (sample SAMN13153342, study PRJNA577476) | soil metagenome | isolation source: 120 cm saprolite under Douglas fir tree site 2 hole 2 replicate 1 | place: USA:California | collected 2015-04-18
AGCCGCAGTCATGGTTGATGTTGAAGCCGTTGGGATCGACGCCGATCGGGAACACCTCGGCGCCGAGTTCCCACAGCGCCTCGGGCGCGACGCGATAGGCGGCGCCGTTCGCGCAATCCACCACGACGCGCAGCCCTTCGAACGACAGATTGCGCGGCAGCGTGCGTTTGGCGAATTCCACGTAACGGTCCTGCGCGCCATCGATGCGCTTGGCGCGGCCGAGCGCCTCGGGCTTGGCAAAACGCTTGGCGAGGTTGGCGTCGACGAGCTTCTCGATCTCGTCCTCGATCTCATCGGAGAGCTTGAAGCCGTCGGGGCCGAAAAACTTGATGCCGTTGTCGTCGAACGGATTGTGGGAAGCGGAAATCATCACGCCGAGATCGCAGCGCATGGAGCGCGTGAGCATCGCCACCGCCGGGGTCGGCAACGGCCCGGTCTGCAGCACGTCCATGCCGACCGCGGTGAAGCCCGCGACCAGCGCGTTCTCGATCATGTAGCCCGAGAGCCGCGTGTCCTTGCCGATGATCACCCGGTGGCGGTGGTCGCCGCGCTGGAACACGAGGCCGGCGGCCATGCCGACCTTGAGCGCGAGCTCCGCCGTGATCGCGCCGTTAGCGCGGCCGCGGATGCCGTCGGTGCCGAAATACTTGCGCGCCATGATCCCCTTGACCTTGCCGGAACTCGCGCCCCTCGTCGCGCGTCCTGATACTATGCCGAGGATCGCGGCGAAAGGCTCAAGAAATGTGTTTGATCGTTACCGGCCGCCAAGCGGACCGTTAACCGCCCTTCCGCCTCGGGCGCGGCAGAAAGAGAACGTTCCGCGACTCGATCGGGGTGCCCCAGCTGGTGTTCTTGCCCAGCGCCGCGATGGCGGGAAGCGCCGCGATCTTCTCGCCATGCTGGACGATGAAGGCGTCATAGCCGAAATCATCGCAGATCGCGGCGGCGTAGGCGCCGGGATTTTCGTGGGTGCCGGACAGGAGCTCGAGCAGAAGCGCCGGCCGGTCGCGGGCGATGGTTTCGCGCGCGCCGTCGAGCACCTCGCGCTCGCTGCCCTCGACATCGGCCTTGATGAAACGAACGTCGGCGAAGCCGAAGCCGTCGAGCGTGCGCACGTCGACCTGATAGGTTTTCATGTTGCGAAACTGGCTGTGGACCCGCTTCAAATTGCCGGCGAAATGCAGCACCGCGCCTTCGTCGGAGAGCGGCACGTAGAAGGTCGCGCGCCCCGGCGCGTCGGAAAGCGCGAGCTCGTGCACCTCGGCGCGGCCGCGCAGCATCCAGCGCGCGAACAAGGCGTAATCGGGGTTCGGCTCGAACGCCACCACTCGGTCGGCGATCGCGGAGAGCGCATAGGCGAAGATCCCCTGATTGGCGCCGGCGTCGATGGCGGTGCCGCCGCCCGGCACCAGCGCTGGCAGCAGCGCCAGTTCGGGCTCGCCGTTCTCCGCCTCCTCGCCGATCCGCCGCCGGTAGAACAGCGACGGCGGCATCAGCATCGTGAGCTTCTCGCGAAGAGACAGGGCCATCGTCGAAGTATCGTCCCTAGTGTCCCGATTCCAAAGTTCGTAAGTCCTCGTTGCACACTTTCATGCGAACTTTGAAATCAAGGGGACACTAGCAACTCTATGTTGCTAGTGCCCCCTTTGAACCCGAAGTTCGCAACTGCCCTCGCGGCACGGTATGTGCGAACTTCGTTTCGGGGCACTAGCCGCGGCGCCGGCAAAGAAAAAAATACGGAAGCCGACGTCAGGCCTGCGGTTGCGGCGCCACGTCTCCCGCCTCGGGGCGCGGGCGCGGCTTGCCGGCCGACGGCACCGCGGAGCCGCGCGGCGCGGGCTCGCTGGTGCTTTCGCGCATCGGCTTCTTGCCGAGCAACAGATCCTTGATCTCGTCGCCGGTGAGCGTCTCGAATTCGATCAAGCTCTTCGCCAGCAATTCGAGGTCGGCGCGGCGGTCGGAAATGATCTTCCTCGCCATCTGATAGCCGTCCTCGACGAAGCGCTTGATCTCGGCGTCGATCTTCTTGACCGTTTCCTCCGAGATGTTCTGCTGGCGCGACACCGAATAACCGAGAAAGACTTCTTCCTGGTTTTCGCCATAGGCGACCGTTCCGAGCTGGTCGGAAAGGCCCCAGCGCGTCACCATCATGCGCGCGAGCTTGGTCGCCTGCTCGATGTCGGAGGCGGCGCCCGACGTCACCTTGTCGTGGCCGAACACGAGTTCCTCGGCGACGCGCCCGCCCATCAGGATGGCGAGCCGCGAGGTCATCTGCTCGTAGGACATCGACAGCTTGTCGCGCTCCGGCAATTGCATGACCATGCCGAGCGCGCGGCCGCGCGGAATGATCGTGGCCTTGTGCACCGGATCCGTCGCCGGCACGTGCAGCGCGACGATCGCGTGGCCGCCCTCATGATACGCGGTGAGCAACTTTTCCTCTTCGGTCATCACCAGCGAGCGGCGCTCGGAGCCCATCATCACCTTGTCCTTGGCGTCCTCGAACTCGTGCTGGGTGACCATGCGCTTGTTGCGGCGCGCGGCCATCAGCGCCGCTTCGTTGACGAGGTTGGCAAGATCGGCGCCGGAGAAGCCGGGCGTGCCGCGCGCGACGGTCTTGAGATTCACGTCGGGCGCGATCGGCACCTTGCGGACGTGAACCTTGAGAATCTGCTCGCGGCCGACGACGTCGGGGTTCGGCACCACGACCTGGCGGTCGAAGCGGCCGGGACGCAAGAGCGCGGGATCGAGCACGTCGGGCCGGTTGGTGGCGGCGATCAGGATGATGCCTTCGTTCGCCTCGAAGCCGTCCATCTCGACCAGCAATTGATTGAGCGTCTGTTCGCGCTCGTCATTGCCGCCGCCGAGGCCGGCGCCGCGATGACGGCCGACCGCGTCGATCTCGTCGATGAAGATGATGCAGGGCGCGTTCTTCTTCGCCTGCTCGAACATGTCGCGCACGCGCGAGGCGCCGACGCCGACGAACATCTCGACGAAGTCGGAGCCCGAAATGGTGAAGAACGGCACGTTCGCCTCGCCCGCGACCGCGCGCGCGATCAGCGTCTTGCCGGTGCCGGGAGGGCCCACCAACAGCACGCCGCGCGGAATCCGTCCGCCGAGGCGCTGGAATTTTTGCGGGTCGCGCAGGAATTCGACGATTTCCTCGAGGTCCGCTTTCGCCTCGTCGACGCCGGCGACGTCCTCGAAGGTGACGCGCCCATGCGCCTCGGTGAGCAACTTGGCGCGCGACTTGCCGAAGCCGAGCGCCTTGCCGCCGGCGCCCTGCATCTGGCGCGAGAGAAAAATCCACACCCCGATCAGCGCCAGGAAAGGCAGCCACGAAACCAGGAGCGACACGAACCACGGCACGTTGGAGACTGGGATCCGGCGGGGCGTAAGTCTGGAAGGGCTTGCCGTCATTATAAGTGCCGGTGATGTCGTGGCCCTGGATGACGACGTCCCGCACCCGCCCCTGGTCGACGTCGGCAAGCAACTGCGAAAAGGTGATGTCGTTGGAGACCGTCCGCTGGCCAGGGTTCTGGAACAGCGAGAACAGCGCCAACAGCAATAGGACAATGATCACCCACAGGGCGAAATTGCGTAGATTGGCGTTCATCGCCGGCCTTTCGCGGGAAAAGTCCCAGTTCTAGCGAGACTTGCGAGGTCTAGCCCCGACAGCCTAGCCGCGGACGGTTAAAATAGGCTCCGCCCCCCCTTGAAACAAGGGAAAGGGGCGGGTCGAAGGCAGATTTTGCCGAATCTTCAGCGCGTCCTCGCCGCGGTCCGCCGGGGCGGTTTACGCCGCGCCGGGGCGGCCTCGATGCAAAGGCGGCGGCCATCAAGTTCGACCACCGCTCCCGCCAGCGTTCGCTTGAGCAACCGGTTGGCGGCGTTGGCGTCGGCGAGCGCCTGCTGCAGCGCCTCGAGCTTGCGAAGTTCCGCCGGGCCTTCATGGCCGGTGCCGTCGATGGCGCGGCCGAGCAGGCGCAGCGCGATTTCCGCCGGCAAGGCGAAATAGCTCGGCGCGTCGAATTCGAGCACGCCGCGGGAGACGCCGCAAAGCGCCCGCTTCCACTCCTCCGCCGCCACTTGCTCGATCGCGGCATTGGCGCGCGCCAACCGCCGGGCCAACAGCGCCAGCTTGGCGGCGTTGATCCCTTCCCGCTCCAAGCCGGGCGCGAGCTCGCGCAGGCGCGCGCGCAGAAAGCGCGGATCGCGATTGGAAGGATCGTCGGCGAAGGAAATGCGCGCTTGCCGCAAGGTCGCGATCAGCCGCGTCTTGGCAATTTCGAGCAGCGGACGCAACAGAACGATGCCGTCGCGCTCGCGGCGGCGGCGAATGCCGGCGAGGCCGCCGATCCCGGAGCCGCGCGCGATCCGGTGCAAAATCGTTTCGGCCTGGTCGTCGCGCGTGTGCGCGGTTGCGATCGCGTCGGCGCCGGCCTTGCGCGCCAATCCGAGAAGCAACGAATAGCGCGCGGCGCGCGCCGCTTCCTGCAAGCCGGCCTTCGGCTTCTTGCCGGCCCAAGCCAGGGTGTGGTGCGGAACGTTCAGCCGTTTCGCGAGGCGCGCCACCGCAGCGGCTTCCTTCTTCGCCTCGCGCCGCAGGCGGTGATCGATCGTCGCCGCGACGAGGGCGGGGCCGTTCTTGCGGGCGGCGCGCCAGCGCGCGGCGAGCGACAAGAGCGCCATCGAATCCGGCCCGCCGGAAACGGCAAGGATCACGCGGCGAAAATCGGAAAATTCGGAAAAGAGAATCGAAAGCTCGCGATCGGCGATCGGCGCGCCGCCGTTCTCAGCAGCGGACACGCTTCTGTTCCGCCTGGACCGTCGTCTTGATCTGGGCCGAAGCCTTCGGATATTTCTGCAACACGGCGCCGAGCGAGGCGCAGGCGGCGTCCTGCTTGCCGAGCGCCGCCAGCGACTGGCCGAGCCGCATCAGCGCCTCGGGCGCCTTCGGGCTATGCGGGTACTTGTTGTAGACGTCGAGGAAGGTTTCCGCCGCGTCGTTGTATTGCTGGCGCTGGAACTGGCTTTCGGCGAGCCAATAATGCGCCTGCGGAATCATCGCGTCGCCCGCGTGGTTCTGCATGAAGCCGCGAAGGGCTTCGTCCGCCGCCGCATAGTCGCGGCGCAGGATATAGCCATAGGCCAGATCGTATTCGTCCTTGGGGCTGTTCGTAGGCGGCAACACCGCTTGCTGCTGACCGCGGCCATAGCCCGGGGCGGGACCGAGCTGGGGATCGTTACCGGCGTTGCCCGCACCGATGTCCATCGGCTGAGCGGGCGCGCGGCCATAGATCACCGGCACCTGCCCCGGCTGCTCGGGCGGGGCTTGCAAGGTACCGAGCTGGCGCGGGGCGCCGGGCGCGTTCGGCTGCGCGTTCGGGTCGAAGGCGTCGCCGCGCCGCCCTCCTTGCGCGGGCGCCTGATCGATCGGCGGCTGATAGACGGGCGCAGGCTGCACCGGGGCCGGCCCTTGACCGGCGCCGAGCGGCGGCCGCGGCGATGCGCGCGGCGCGCCGCCGGCATCGACCTGCTGTTGCAGCGTGCGCAATTGCTGCAGCAGCTGCTGATTTTGGTACTGCAGCTGTTCGAGCGTGCCGGTGAGCTGCCGCATCTGATTTTCCATGCGGTCTAGGCGCACGGACAGATCGCCGGCGTCGCCGCCCTGCGGGGGGCGATCGTCGGAGCGGCCGAAGAGCTGCGCCTCCGCCGCCGCCGAATAGAGGCAAACGGCGAGCGCGAGCGTGAAACAGCGGGCAGTCGTGGAAATCATGGCGTTCATTCGAGCGCGAGGCGGAAGCGGCAATTCGCTTCCTCGAACGACCCGCGCATTCGGGCTTTTAACATAGGGCACGGAGTGCGTCCAAAATGCGGCTTCTTTTGCGGCGCTCGAAATGAAATCGCGGCGCTTTTCGACAAACCGGAAACGAAACCGATCAGGTGCTGCCCGCATTCAGCACGGTGACCGCGCGGCGGTTCTGCGACCAGCAGGAAATGTCGTTGCAGACCGCGACCGGCCGTTCCTTGCCGTAGGAAATCGTGCGCATGCGCGAGCCGTCGACGCCGCGCGCGATCAGATAATCGCGCGTGACTTGCGCGCGGCGGGCGCCGAGCGCGATGTTGTATTCGCGCGTGCCGCGCTCGTCGGCGTGGCCTTCGACGGTGAAGGCATAGCGGCTGTATTGGCTCAGCCACTGCGCCTGTTTATCGAGGGTGGCGCGCGCCTGCGGCGTGAGCTCGGTCGAATCGGTTTCGAAGAACACGCGGTCGCCCACGTTCACGACGAAGTCCTGCGCCGAGCCGGGAACCGCGGCGGACCCACCGGCAGCGTTTGGATCGTTCGGATTACTCGCGCAGGCGGCGACCATCACCGCGGAGGCGAGCAGCGCGGCGAAACGCAGGCCGCGAAGGAACCGCTTAAAGTCCGTCATATCGGCTGGCTCCCTTTATCCCCTTACCGAAACTCGGCCCGATCTAACCGCGCGAGGGTTAATCGAATATTCCGTCAACCTTGACGGAACCTTCGCCAGATAGCGAAAAATCGAGGTTTCTCCCTGGCTCATCGGGGAAACCGGCCGACGTGGTTAGCAATGGGTAAACGGGAACTTTGTTCGGCAAAACGGCCATATCAAGGCCGCACCGCCGCGCGCCTCAAGATAAAAGCGGCGACCAGGCGGGATCCGAGGCGTAGCTCGGCGTCGGCACGCGCTGCTCATTGTAGCCGCTAAGATCCACCGTGAAGAGTTGCGGGCCGGCATTGCCGCCCGGATCGCGGAAGAACATCAGCACGCGGCCGTTCGGCGCCCAGGTCGGCCCCTCATTGTGGAAGCCTTCCGTCAGGATCCGCTCGCCCGAGCCGTCGGCGCGCATGACGCCGATTGCGAACGATCCCGCCCCGCGCTTGGTGAAGGCGATGATGTCGCCGCGCGGCGACCACACCGGCGTGGAATAGGAGCCTTGGCCGAACGACAAGCGGCGTTGGCCGGAGCCGTCGGCGCCCATGACGTAAATCTGCTGGCCGCCGCCGCGATCCGACTCGAATACGATCGAGCGCCCATCGGGCGAATAGGAGGGCGCGGTGTCGATCGCCGGCGTCTCGGTCAGCCGCGTGGTGCGCCGCGAGCGCAAATCCATCACGAAGATGTTGGCGTTGCCGCCCTGTTGCAGACTCATCACCACGCGCTGGCCCTCGGGCGAGAAGCGCGGGCTGAAGGTCATGCCGGGGAAGTCGCCGACGATCTCGCGCTGGCGCGTCTCCACGTTGAGCAACAGCACCCGCGGCTCGCCGCGGCCATAGGACATATAGGTGACTTCCTGGCTCGTCGGATTGAAGCGCGGCGTGAGCACGAGGTCGTCGCCGCTCGTGAGATAGCGCACATTGGCGCCGTCCTGATCCATGATGGCGAGGCGCTTGACGCGGCGTTCCTTCGGCCCCGTCTCGTCGACGAAGACGATGCGCGAGTCGAAATAGCCTTTTTCGCCGGTGATGCGCTCGTAAATCTGATCGGAAATGATGTGCGCGATCCGCCGCATGTTGTCGGGCTGGCCGAAGAACTGCTGGCCGTTGAGATAGCCTCCGGCGAACACGTCCCACAGCCGGTATTCGACCTTGTATCGGCCGTCCGGCACGCGGCCGATGCGGCCGGTCACCAGCGCCTGCGCGTTGATCACGCGCCAGTCCTGAAAACGCGGATTGGTGTCGATGGTCTGGATACGCTCGATGAAGGCGGCGCGATCGAGCGGCTGAAACAGGCCCGAACGGCGGAGATTGTTGGTGATGACCTGATTCACTTCGCGGCCCGGGCCGCCCTCTTCCGGCCCGCTGCCCGCGACGAAATCGGGAATCGCGATCGGAATCGGCTGCACGGTGCCTTGCGTGACGTCGAGCTTGAGCACGGCCTGCGCCGGCGAGACCCTGCCGCCGACCAAAGCGGCAGCGGCCGCCCCGCCGGCGACGGTCAACATGCGCCGGCGCGAAAGCGAGGACGCCGAAAAGAACGAAGCGGTGATCGGTTTATGCGTCATGACAGCGTTCGAATTTCCCGTTGGGAGCGTGCGATGCGGAGCGAATTCAGCCGCCCGACATTTCGCGCGGATCAAAGGTGACTTCCAGGTCATGCCACAAGTCAAATTTTTCTTGCGGCAGCGTATTGAACGGCTGCGCCATGAAGATGGCGCGGATCGCCTTCTCGCGGGCGATCATGAAATTCTGGCTGTGTCCGCTGTTCATGACCAGCGGACCGCCATCGAGCGTGCCGTCGCGCTTGAGCTTGAAGCGAACGGTGACGATCAGCTCCTGCGGATTTTCGACGCCGACCGGCGGGTTCCACAGCGACATCAGCTTGCGCTTGATCGCATCCAATTCGCTCATGGAAAGCGACTCGGCGGTGCCGCGGTTGATGCCCAGCGAGGTCGCCGGCGGCGTATCGGACGAAATTTTCTGGCGCTGCGGCTCGCGCCGGTCGAGAAGGGCGGCGATCTTGTTCGGATCGAAATCGCGCTGCTTGGTCGGCGCCGCCTTCATCTGCTGCGCGGCCGTCTTCGGCTGCTCCTTCGGCGGCTCCGGCTTCTTCGGCGGCTCGGGCGTCTTCAACGCCTCCTTCGGGTCGGGTTTCGGGTCCGGCTTTGCCTCGGGCTTCTTGTCCTCGACCTTGGCCTCCGGCGGCTTTTGTTCCTCGACGGGCGGCGGCGGCGTGGCCGCCTTGATCTCCTGTTTCTCGGTGATCTTCTGCACGAGATCGGTGAGCGCCTTCGGGTCGCCTTTCAACTCGGCGATCTTTTCCGGCTTGGCCGGCGCCTTGCTGGAGCCGGCCTTGTTCATGGTGAATTCGCTGATCGGCACGAGGTCGATCGCCATCGTTTCCGTCCGCACGGCGTCGAGCGGCGTCGGCGCGAACGAGATCAGTCCCCACAACAGGATGACCGCGTGAAGGATCGCGGAGATGGCAAGACTCGGGCGGAAGCTCTGCATCAGTTCCCTTGCTCGACCTCGGTGATCAGCGCGACGCGACGGTAGCCGGCGGCGGACAGTCGTCCCATGACGCGCATCACGGTGCCGTAATCGACCTTCTTGTCCCCGCGCACATAAATGCGCTCATCGCCGCCGTTCTTGGCGACGGCCCGCAGTTTGGGAATGAGTTCATCGAGCTTGACGTCGGTGTTCTGCAGGTAAACCTGGCCCTTGTCGTTGACCGTGACCGTGAGCGGCTCGCGGTCCTGGTCGAGCGACTTCGCCTGGGTCTGTGGCAGGTCGATCGCCACGCCCACGGTGAGAAGCGGGGCGGCGACCATGAAGATGATGAGGAGCACGAGCATCACGTCCACCATCGGCGTAACGTTGATCTCGCTCATCACATGCGTGGTGCGCCGCCGGCTGCGGCGGCTCTTCCATTGACCACGGCCTGCGGCGTTGGCGGCCATATCCGATCCCCCTCAGGTTCGCTCGTCGACCTGGCGCGACAGGATCGCCGAGAACTCGTCGGCGAAGCCCTCGAGCCGTTGCGCGAGGCGGCCCACCTCGTTCGAGAACTTGTTATAGAAAATCGTCGCCGGTATGGCGGCGACAAGCCCCAAAGCCGTTGCAAACAGCGCCTCCGCGATGCCCGGCGCCACCACGGCGAGGCTCGTGTTCTTCGAGGCCGCGATCGACTGGAAGCTCGTCATGATGCCCCAGACCGTGCCGAACAGGCCGATGAAGGGGCCGGCCGAGCCGACGGTGGCGAGCACCAGGAGCCGCCGCTCGAGCCGCTCCACCTCGCGCGCGATCGTCACGTCCATCACCTTCTCGATCCGCTCGGTGAGGCCGGCGAGCGTGCGCGCCCCGCCCTCATGGGTGCGCTTCCACTCGCGCATCGCCGCCACGAACAGCGCCGCGATCGAGTGGGTCGGGCGCGAGGAGAGCGATTGGTAAAGCTCTTCGAGATTCTGTCCCGACCAGAATATCTGCTCGAAGCGTTCGATCTGGCGGCGCGTGCGCGTGTAGAGGATCGTCTTGTCGACGACGATCGCCCACACCCACACCGAGGCGATCATCAGTCCGATCATCACCGCCTTGACGACGATGTGAGCCTGGATGAACAGCGCCCATAGCGATACGTCGGCGGCCGGCAAGGCGAGCGGCGCTTGGGCGACGTCGGAAGGATTCATCGAACAATTTCCCCGGCTCTTTGGCTTCGGGCGCAAGGCCGGAACGCCGCATGAGAGAAATGAAATGGATGGATGAGGCGTATGCCCTGCCCCATCGGTTCAATTCGACACGGAATCTGTCCAAACTTGGGCATTCGAGCCCGTCCCGGCGCTTAAAGAGCGCCTCTTGCCCTTAATGTAAAGTTATCGCTAGTGCCCCGAACCCGAAGTTCGCACATACGCTGCCGCTAGGGCGATTGCGAACTTCGGGTTCAGAGGGGCACTAGAATTATAGAGTTGCTAGTGTCCCTTTGATTCCGAAGTTCGTATGAGAGTGTGCAGCAAGGGCTTACGAACTTCGGAATCGGGACACTAGGGATTATGCTCGGCGTCCGCCCCCATCGCCTTACGCAACGGCTCGGGGATGCGTTTGGGCCGGCCCTCGGAGACGAAGGCGACGCGCACCTCCGCCTCGAGCAGCACCTCCTCGCCGCGCATGACCCGCTGCAACAGCAGGATCGAGGCGCCGGAGACTTCCCGCGACAGCGTGCGCACTTCCAGAAGGTCGTCCATGAAGGCGGGCTTGAGAAAATCGATCTTCATCGAACGCACCACGAAGGAGAAGCTCGGCGCCTCCTTCTCGGTCTGCTCGAACAGGGCGCGATGATCGGCGCCGATCAGCCGCAGATAGTTGGTGCGGCCGCGCTCCATGAAGCGCAGGTAGTTGGCGTGATAGACGATGCCGGTGAAATCGGTGTCCTCGTAATAGACGCGCACCTGCATCGCATGGCCGCCTGCGATCAGGCGGCCGGCAAGCTCCGCCGTCGTGTCCTGGCCGGGTTTTTTCACTCGTCCTCGCCCTGATCGAAGAGCGGCATTTGTGCCGCGTCGCGGGCGGGTTCGGCAAGACCGAGATGCTTGAAGGCATGCGCGGTGAGCATGCGGCCGCGCGGCGTGCGCTGGACGAAGCCGCGCTGGATCAAGAACGGCTCGATGATGTCCTCGATCGCGTCGCGCGGCTCGGAGAGCGCGGCCGAGATCGTCTCGATGCCGACCGGGCCGCCGCCATAGTGCTCGGCGATCAGCGAGAGATAGCGGCGATCCATGGCGTCGAGCCCGGCGGCGTCGACCTCGAGATGCCCGAGCGCGCGGTCGGCGACGGCGCGCTCGATGGACGGGTCGCCCGCCACCAGCGCGAAGTCGCGCACGCGCTTGAGCAACCGTCCGGCGATGCGCGGCGTGCCGCGCGCGCGCCGCGCGATCTCGTGGGCGCCGTCGGCGGCGATTGAAAGGCCCAACACGCGCGCGCCGCGTTTCACGATCGTTTCCAACTCCGCGACCTCGTAGAAGCCCAGTCGAATCGGAATGCCGAAGCGCTCGCGCAAGGGCGTGGTCAAAAGGCCCGAGCGCGTGGTGGCGCCGACGAGCGTGAAGCGCGACAGATCGATCTTCACCGAACGCGCCGCCGGCCCCTCGCCGATGATGAGATCGAGTTGGTAGTCCTCCATCGCCGGATAGAGGATTTCCTCGATCGCCGGATTCAGGCGATGGATTTCGTCGATGAACAACACGTCGCGGTCCTCGAGATTGGTGAGGAGTGCGGCGAGATCCCCGGCCTTGGCGATTACCGGCCCCGAGGTGGCGCGGAAATTGACCCCCAATTCGCGCGCGACGATCTGCGCGAGCGTGGTCTTGCCGAGCCCGGGCGGACCGACCAGGAGCACGTGGTCGAGCGCTTCCTTTCGCGTGCGCGCCGCCTCGATGAAGACCTTGAGATTGGAGCAGGCTTTTTCCTGCCCGATGAATTCCGCCAGCCGCTGCGGACGCAGGCTCGCTTCCGCCTGATCCTCGTCGCGGCGTTCGGGCGAAACCAGCGGGCGGCTCATCGTGCCAGCTCCTTAAGCCCGAGCCGAATGAGCGACTCCGTTGTCGCCTTGTCGCCCGCCGCACGCAGGGCAGCGGCAATGGCGCCGCCGGCCTGGATCTCCCCATAGCCGAGATTGACGAGCGCCGAGACCGCCTCGCTCACCGGTAGCGGCGCGCGGCGCTCGGCGAGATCGCCTTGCAAGCGCACCACCGCCGGATCGACATTGGCGAAGGCCGGCGCCTTGTCCTTGAGCTCGGTGACGAGCCGCTGCGCGAGTTTCGGCCCGACGCCCGGCGCGCGCGCGATCTGCCCCTTGTCGCCGAGCGCGATCGCGTTGGCGAGGTCGGCGACTTTCAACGTGCCGAGCACCGCGAGCGCCACCTTGGCGCCGACGCCCTGCACGCCGGTGAGGATGCGGAACCACTCGCGCTCCAGTTCCGTGGCGAAGCCGTAGAGCCGGATCTGGTCCTCGCGCACCCAGGTCTCGATCGAGATCGTCGCCGCCTCGCCGGGGGCGGGCAGCGAATGCAGCGTTCGCGCCGAGCAATGCACGAGATAGCCGACGCCGTGCACGTCGAGCACGACGGAATCCTCGCCGTAGGAGTCGATGACGCCACGTAGTTTGCCGATCATCGCCCGCCTCCGGCCGCGAGCCGCAGCGCCGGCGCCGAGCGGTGATGGGCGTGGGTGATGGCGACCGCGAGCGCGTCGGCCGCATCCTCGCTCTCGGGTGCGGCCTTCGGCAGCAACACGGCGATCATCTTGCGAATTTGCATCTTCTCCGCCCGCCCCGCCCCGACGATCGATTTCTTCACGAGGTTCGGCGCGTATTCGGCGACCGGCAAGCCCGCCTTCGCCGGTACCAACAGGACGATGCCGCGCGCCTGCCCGAGCTTCAGCGCCGCGCGCGGATCGGCGTTGACGAAGGTTTCCTCCACCGCCGCTTCTTGCGGCGCGTGTGCGAGGATGACGGCGACAAGCCCTTCGTGCAGCGCCGCGAGCCGCAAGGCGAGCGCGTCCTTGTCGTTCGTCTCGACCGCGCCGCAGGCGACATACGAGAGCCGGTTGCCGGCGCAATCGACGACCCCCCAGCCGGTGCGGCGGAGGCCCGGATCGAGCCCGAGAATGCGAATGGACCGGTTCATGCTATTAGGCTGGCGGATCGCCCTCGGCGGTTCCGGATTTAGACCCCGAATCGCCGCCCATGATAGACCTTCCTGACCTTTCCACCTTTGCCGCTGTGCTTTCGGAGCGGCGTTTCCTGTTGGCGGCCGCGATTTCCGCCCTTGCGGGCGCGGCCCGCGGCTTCGCAGGCTTTGGGTCCGCGCTGATTTACGTTCCCCTCATTAGCGCCGTCTATGAGCCGAAAATTGCCGCCGTGAGCCTGCTCCTGATCGATTCCGCCACCGGCGTGCCCTATGGCGTCAGGGCGTTTCCGCAATGCCACTGGAGCGACATCGGACCGCTCGCCGCGGCCGCCCTCCTGATGCTCCCGCTTGGAACCTTTCTGTTGCTGATTGTCGATCCGGCCGCACTGCGCTGGTTTATCGGCGCATTCGTGCTTTTCGCCTTGCCCCTGCTCGCGGGCGGCTGGCGCTACCACGGCAAGCCGAAATTGCCGATCACGCTCGCCGTCGGCGCGGTCTCCGGGCTCACCAGCGGAGCCGTGCAGATCGGCGGACCGCCGGTCATCCTCTATTGGCTGGGCGGCGCGCTGAAAGCCGCGATCGTGCGCGCCAACATGTTTGTATTTTTCGGCGTGCTCGATGTCGCCGGCTGCATCAATTATTTCATCGAAGGATTGTTCAGCAGGGAATCGCTTGCGCTCGCGGTTTTGCTCGGCATCCCGTACACGATGTTTTTTCTTTCCGGTGCGATTTGGTTTCACCGCGCATCGGACGCAATCTACCGCCGGATCGCATACGCGATGATCGGCATCGCCGGCCTTGTCAGCCTGCCGGTTTTCGATCGCTTTTTTCAGCCATAGTCAAAACTCCGCTCGCCAGCAGAACCCCGAGGCTCGTGGTCGCCACCCCGATGATCGCGGCAAGATCGGGCCACTCGCCGAGGACCGGGATCGCGAGCAGCGTCGCGACGACGGGAACCAGCGCGACGAAGGCGGCACCCTTCGAGGCCCCGAGCCGTTCGATACCGGTATTGAAGGCGACGAGCGCGATAATGCCGGACAGCACCCCCTGCAGCACCGCCTGAAAAACGATCTCGTACACACGCCCGGCGCGCAGCGCCTCGATCACCGGCATGGTGCCGAACGGCAGGATCATCAGCAGCGACCAGAAGGCGACGACACCGGTGGCCTCGATCGGCGTGAGTCCGCTCGCGCGGAAGGCAAGCGTGTAGACGGCGTAGTTCAGCGCCGCCCACAGCAAGAGCAGATGGCCGAAGGAGGTGTTGGCGTCGGCATCGGCGATGCTGCGGCCGGCGATCGCGAACACGCCGATCGAGCAACAGACGAAACCGAGCGCGCGCAGCCAGCCCAAACGCTCCTTGAAGATGAGCGCCGAGAGCAGCGCAACCAGGAGCGGCATCGTCCCCGGCACCAGCGCCGCGAAATCCGCCGACGTCGCGTATTGCATGCCGGTCGCCGTCAGCAGCACGAACGGCGTGCCCGCCCCGATGACGCAGAAAATCAGCGGAACGATCCTGCCGCGCGCGAAGATGCCCGCGCGCCAGATCGCCGGCGCGAGCAGGATCGTCGGGGCGATCATGCGCAACAGCGCAATCGCCGCGGGCGACAGCGAATGCGTCACGGCTTGATGCGTGAGCACGATCCACACACCCCAGATTGCGACAGTGGCGAGAAGCGCCGCGTAGCCGACGAGGCGCGAACGCCGGGCGGGATCGGTCATCCTTGCAGTTTAGCGGACGCCGCCGAGCGCTCCACCCGATTTCGCGCTGCTATGAAGTTCACGCGCTCATTTTCTGGATCAGTGCGTCGGAAATCTCGAAATTGGCGTAGACGTTCTGCACGTCGTCGTTTTCCTCGAGCGATTCGATCAGCTTCAAGATTTTCTCGCCCGCCTCGTCGTCGACTGCGACCGAGTTCTGCGGCCGCCACACCAGGCCCGTCTTCGCGGGCTCGCCGAACTTCGCCTCCAGCGCGCGTGCGACGTCGTGAAAATTCTCGGTGGACGCGATCACCTCATGGCCGGCCGGCGAAGAAGAAACATCGTCGGCGCCCGCCTCGATCGCGGCTTCGAGCATCGCGTCCGGCGTCGCCTTGCCGGCGTCGTATTGCACGAGCCCGACGCGCTTGAACATGAACGACACGGCGCCCGTCTCCGCGAGACTGCCGCCGTATCTGGTGAAATAGGAGCGCACCTCGGAGGCCGTGCGGTTGCGGTTGTCGGTGAGCGCCTCGACGATCACCGCGACACCGCCCGGCGCGTAGCCTTCGTAGCGGATTTCCTCGTAGTTCTCGCCCTCGCCGCCCTGCGATTTTTTGATCGCGCGCTCGATATTGTCCTTCGGCATGTTCTCGGCGCGCGCCGCC
>WNFC01004284.1_pt1 | contig 15501 bp, 13 predicted proteins | sample 5400541 | NCBI WGS metagenome assembly WNFC01 (sample SAMN13153342, study PRJNA577476) | soil metagenome | isolation source: 120 cm saprolite under Douglas fir tree site 2 hole 2 replicate 1 | place: USA:California | collected 2015-04-18
CGCGCGCCAGCTTCACCTGCGCGACGCGCGCGTCTTTGGCGATGTCCATGGACCAAACCGGCTGCGCGCTCTGCCACGCCAGTCCGGCCAATCCGACGCCCGGCAGGTAAGTCACGTCGCGCGATCCCGCGATGAAGCGCTCGCCCGCTTCACCCGGCATGCTCCAGCCGTCGGCAAAGCGCAGCACGCCGGCTTTTTCGTCGAGGCGGAAGTAGCGGCCGCACTCCCAGCCCTCCGTTTCGCAAACCGCGCGAATGACTTCTTTCACCGCCGTAACTTCACTATCCGCGCCGGCAAGGCAGCGGGTCACGGCGTGCTCGAGCCGCAGCAGCGCTTCCTCGCGCTTGCGCGCCGTGATGTCCTGGCCCACGCCGCGATACCCTTTGAACGCGCCCGAGGCGTCAAATACGGGCTCGCCGCTGGTGTTGACCCACAGCTTCACGCCGCCAACGAGCCTGCAGAGCTCCAGGCTGTGGAATGGCTGGTGCGCCTGCAGAACCTCGATATGCCGCGCCCAGTCGGCGGGTGTCATGTTGTTGTAGTCGAGCTCCCAACGCCGCTTGCCGATCAGCGCTCTGGAGCCGAGCCCTTCCGGTCCGCCGGCGAGATTGTCGGTGAAGGAGGTAAACCGGAACTGCTCGTCCTGCTCCCAGTAGACGTCCGCGGTCAGTTGGGTGAGACGTCGAAAGCGCCGTTCGCTTTCCCGCAGCTCCTGCTCCGCCCGCACGCGGTCCGTCACGTCGCTCGCCACGCCGCGGTAGCCGCTGAACGTTCCGCGGACGTCGAAAATAGGCTCGCCTGAAACCGACACGAAATGCGCCTCGCCGCCGCCGATACGCCGCAGGAGCAGATCGCGGAAAGGCCCGCGCGCCTCGAGCACCGCCTTATGCTCATCCCAGGTCTGGTTGACGATCTCGGTGGCGGGCAGCTCCCAGCGGCGCTTGCCGATGTGCGCCGCCGGCGTAATTCCGCCGCGCGCATCGGTCGAACCCTCCGTGGCGACGAACCTGAGCTCGGCGTCCTGCTCCCAGTACCAGTCGGAGGACAGCTCGACCAGGCTGCGCAAACGCGTTTCGCTTTCGCGCAGCGAGCGAAAGGTGCTCGCCTGGATCGACGCCAGCCGCACCAGGCGCTCGAGCGCGGCCGCGCTGAGATGGTCCTTCGACAGGAAATCGTAGGCGCCGGACTCCAGCACGCTCGTCGGGAGCGCGGGATTCGCGTCGCCGGTGAGCACGATGACCAGCTGCTCCCCGGCCTGCGCGAGCGCTTCGACGGTTTCCAGTCCCTTGGAATCGGGCAGATTGAGGTCGGCAAGAACGAGGCCGTAGGTGTCGCTCGCCAGCTTGGCGAGCGCGTCCGCCAGCGTGCCGACCACGTCCAGCCGCGAATCCACCCGTGCCATCCTGCGAAGCTGCGTGCGCACCAGCTCGGCGAATGTGGGATCGTCCTCGAGCAGGAGGATGCGGATCAGTTGACGAGGCGGCTTGCGGATGCCTGCCGCCGAAACCAGCCGCACCTTATGTTCTGCCGGCATATGTCCCCTGTTGTCGGCCTAGCATAGCGCGAAGCCGGGGTATTTACGACCTCAGAGGGCGGAAACCGCTGCTCCGACAAGCCTTTACCGGCCGCAGTACTCAGCTGCCCGGAACGATGCCAGGCTCGAGCGCATAACAGAATTCGGACACCTCGCGCGGCCGCGTCCACCAGGCGCGCGCGGCCTGCGGATGCTGCAGGCAGTGCTTGAGCGCGGTTCGCAAACGCCTGAGTCTGAAGGGCTGGCCGAAGACATAGCTGTGCACCGAGACGTTCATCACCAGCGGATGGCGCTCGCACTGCTCGATCATCTCGTCGAACTGGTCGACCACCCTGTCGCAGAAGTCGGCGGCGTCCTGCTTGCGGTGCACGATGACCTGCGCATCGTTGAGCTCGATCGGATAAGGCACCGAGAGCAGCGGCCCCGACCGCGTTCGAAGCCACACCGGCTGGTCGTCCATCGGCCAGTCCATCAGGTATTTGTAGCCGAGCTCCTTCAGGAGATCGGGCGTATGCGCGGTCTCGTAGGCGCCCGGGCCCATCCAGCCCTCGGGCGCCCGGCCCTCGTGCCGCGTGATCGCCTCGGTGACCTCGCGCAGGATGCGCTCCTCGTCGGGCTCCCACAGCCCGCGCAGGTTCTCGGCATTGGTGCGGCCGTGCGCGACCACCTCGTCGCCGCGCTTGCGGATCGCCGCCATGATCTGCGGCGCGTAGTCGTACAGGACGCTGTTGGCGTTGTGCGCGGCAGGCAGCTTCAGCTCGTCGAACAGCTCGAGCAGGCGCCATATGCCGATGCGATTGCCGTAGTCGCGCCACGAGTAATTGCGGTGCGTCTGCGGCTCGCCGGTCTTGGCCGGGTCGTGCCCGAGACCGGCGCCGTAGGCGAACCACTCGACGTTGGTGGTGAGCAGGAACGCGAGCCGCTTGCCGCCGGGCCAGCTGTAGTCCCTGCGCTCCGGCAGCGGAACGAAGTCATAGCGGCCGTGCTGCGGCAGCAGCGGCTTCAATCGACTCTCGCTCCCGAGGCTTTGACGATGGGAGCCAGCTTGGCGATTTCGCGCACCGTCGCGGCCTCGAATTCCTCCGGCGTCATGACGATCGCATCGGCGCCGAGCTGCTCGTAGACCTTCTGCATCTCGGGCGATTGCACCGTCGCGGCGAAAGCTGAGTTCAGCCGGCGCACGATCGCGCGATCCATGCCCTTCGGTCCGAGCACTCCCGAGTACAGCACGATGTCGAAGTCCGGCAGCCCGGCCTCGATCATGGTCGGCACGTCGGGCGCCGCGGGGACACGCTTCGGCGTCGTGACGGCGAGCGCGCGCAGCTTGCCCGCCTTGGCGTTCGAGACGGCGGGCGGCATAGTGGAAAACACGAACGTCACTTCTCCGCCGAGGATCGCCTGCGTCGCCGGGTTGCTGCCCTTGTAAGGCACATGCAGCACATCGACGCCCGCAGCGTGCTTCAGCATCTCGGCCGACAGGTGGACGATGGTGCCGTTGCCCGAGGAGCCGTAGGAATACCTGCCGGGACTCGACTTGAGCAGCGCGATCAGCTCGCGCACGCTGTGCGCCGGCGTCGCGGGATGTACGACCAGCATCAGCGGCGTGGAGGCGATCATCGCGATGTAGGTGAAGTCCTTGATCGAGTCGTACGGCAGCTTCGCGTACAGCGCCGTGTTGATCGCGTGCGTCGTGATGTCCTGCAGCCAGAGGTTGTAGCCGTCGGGCGGCGACTTGACGATGAAGTCGCCGGCGATGGTGGTGCCCGCGCCGGGCTTGTTCTCGACGATCACCTGCTGGCCGAGCTGCTTGGAGAGCGTGATCGCCACGGCGCGCCCCAGGACGTCCGAGATGCCGCCGGCGGCGAAGCCGACCACCATGCGTACAGGCTTGCCAGGGTAGTCGGATTGCGCCGACACCGATCCACAAACGGCGAGGCACGCCGCGACAAGCAGCCGTGCGATCAAAGGTTCATCTCCAGCACGTACAGGCCGCCGGCGTGGCGGTCCACGGTAAAGACAATGCCGCGGTCATCGACGAACACATCGTTCAACTGCGCTGCGCCGACCGGCGAGCCGGCCGGCGCCGGCGGAACGAAGTAGGCAATCTCGCGCGGCGAATAGGGGTCGCGAACGTCATAGGCCCGCACGCCGGCATTGAAAAACGTGCCGAGCACTACATTCTCGGAGCGCCAGGCGCCGGGGACCGGCGGGTTCTCGTGCAGGTTGTGCGCGCCGAACCGCCCTCCCTTGTGCATGAAGGCATCGACCGGCGGCAGCGGCAAGGTCGCGATGCTGACCAGGTGGCGCTCGTCGCGCGCGTCGAGCAGCCAGACGAGCTTCGGCCAATCCGCGCCGTGGTCCTGCACCGATTCGTCGCTGACCACGAGCAGGCCGCGTGCGAAGAGCGGCAGCGCAGTGTGCGTGAAGCCATTGTAGGGCGGCGAGTTGGCCCAGCGCGAGATCATCTTCGGACGGCTGCGGTCCGCGATGTCGAGCACCATCATCCCGCCATCGAGGTAGCCGAGATAGCAGCGATCGGGGCGCTCCGGATAGACATTGGTGTTGTGCGCGCGGAACCCGGCATCGTATTTGGGCGCGAGCCGTTCGGGCGGCGGCTCTCGATCGCCTTCCATGGTGCCTGGAAGATGCCAGCGCCCGGCGGCAACGGGCCTGGCCGGTCTGCGGACGTCGACGATGCGATAGACCTGGTCGTCTTTCGGATTGAGCGGCTTGAGCTCCGGATCGGCGCAGGCCATGTGCACCGTCTCGCCATCGACGAACCACAAGGCATGGCAGCCGCGTGAATGCGGGCCCGAGGCGTCGAAGGACGAGATCGAGCGCGGCCTCTCCGGCACGCTGATGTCGAACAGCTCGAAACCGGCCGGCTTCAGGCCGAAGCGCGCGACCTGGTAAGCCACCGCCATCAGATCGCCCGAAACCTCGAGCGAGTTGGAGCGCATCTGGGCGTGCGGCAGATCGGTCTGCACGATGACTTTGGGCGCGCGCGGCTCGCTGACATCCACCGCGGTGAAATTCTTGGGCGCGCTTTCGTGCGCCAGCCACAGCACCCGCCGGCCATCGCGCGAGCGCTGCAGCGCCATGCCCTCGCCCATGCCGCCGAACCCGTTGAGGCCGTGCTGGGCCAGCAGCTTCATGTTGAGGAACATGGGGCCTAAGATATCATCTGGCCGCCATGAAATTGATTCTCGGCAGTTTGCTTTCGCTGTGCTGTTTCGTTGCACACGCCGGGCCCTGGCCGGCCAAACCTGTCCGCATCGTCGTCGCCTATCCGCCGGGCGGCGGCATCGACATCCTCGCCCGGCAGCTCGCCGACAAGCTGGCGACGCCTTGGGGCCAGCCGGTGATCGTGGAAAACAAGCCTGGCGCGAACACGATCCTCGCCGCCGACCTTGTTGCAAAGGCGGCGGACGGCCATACCGTACTCATGACCAGCGAAGGGACGTTTTCCATCAATCCGCACGTGTACGCCAAGCTGCCGTACGACCCGCAGCGCGATTTCCTTCCGGTCACGCTGCTGGTGGTGCTGCAGCAGCTGCTCGTTGCCAACCCTTCGCTGCCCGCGAACAACCTTGCCGAGTTGATCGCGCTCGCGAAGGCCCGCCCCGGCAGCATCAACTATGCCTCCTACGGCAGCGGCAGCCAGCCGCACCTCGCGGGCGAGATGCTGAAGTACAAGGCGGGCATCGATCTCGTGCACGTGCCGTATAAAGGCATCTCGCTAGCCGTGCCGGCAGTGATGGCAGGTGAAGTTCAGCTGACGTTTTCCGGCATCGCGACGTCGATGGCGCTTTTGAAGTCGGGACGCATCAAGCCGATCGCCATCGGCGGTCCGAGACGCTCGACGCTGCTTCCCGAGGTGCCGACGTTCAGCGAGCTCGGCTATCCGGAGGTCGAGACGCACGCCTGGTTCGGCCTGTTCCTTCCCGCCGGCGCGCCGCGCGAGGCCGTAACGCGGCTCTACCAGGACACGAGGAAAATTCTCGACGAGCCCGAGTTCCGGCAGAAGCAGTTGATCGAGAAGGGCTACGAGGTGGTCGGCAGCTCGCCTGCGGAATTTTCCACTTACCTCAAAAAAGATCTGGAGGCACGTGGCATCGCCGTGAAGATCTCAGGCGCAAAAGCGGAGTAGGCGTGGAAACCATCTTCGTCGATCCGGCACCGCGCATCGCGGTTTCGATCGAGGGATCGGGTCCGCTGGTGCTGTTCCTGCACGGAGTACGCGGCAATCGCCGCAACTGGAGTCTGCAGCTGCCGGTGTTTGCCCAGCATTTCACGGCCGCCGCCTGGGACGCGCGCGGCTACGGCGATTCCGACGACTACGAGGGCCCGCTGCATTTCGAACATTTCACCGGCGACGTGCTGCGCGTGGTGGAGCACTTGAAGGCGAACAAGCTGCACCTGGTCGGGCTATCGATGGGCGGGCGCATCGCGCGCAACGTCGCGCTGCACTATCCGGAGCGGCTGCACTCGCTGACGCTCATCAACTCCACGCCGGGCTTTGATTCGCTTTCAACGGACCAGGTCCGCAGGTTCGTCGTCGAGCGCAAAACGCGGTCCGCCGACAGCGTGAGGCAGCTGCTCGGCAGCCGCGCCCGGCCCGGCGCCTACGAGGAATTGACCGAGAGCATTTCCCTGCTGCATGAGAAGTCCTACCTGAAGACCGTCGAGGCCTCGGTGGCGCAGGATCGCGCCGCTCCGATCGAGGCAATCCGGGTGCCGACGCTCATCATCGGCGGCGACGAGGACATGGTCTACCCGCCGGAGCTGGCGCACGAGATGGCGCGCCGCATCCCGGGCGCACAGCTGGTCATGATGGAAGGCGCCGGCCACCTCGTCAATCTGGAGCAGCCCGAGCGCTTCAACGCGGCCGTGCTGCCATTCTTGCTGCGCAACCAAAAGGAGCTTCGACCATGACGAACAAGGTCGCGCTGGTCACCGGCGCCGGCACGGGAATCGGCAAAGCGGCGGCCCTGGCGATGCTGAAGGACGGCTATCGCGTCGCGCTCGTCGGCCGCCGCAAGGAGCTGCTCGACAAGACCGCCGCCGACTCGGGCGCCGGCGACCGCGCAATGCCGCTGCCTGCAGATCTTACGAAACCGGAAAACGTGAAGACAGTTTTCTCTAAAGTCAAAGACAGGTGGGGGCGGCTCGACGTGCTGTTCAACAATGCCGGCCTGGGCGCGCCGGCGATCCCGATGGAGGACCTGAGCGTCGAGCAGTGGAAGGCGGTGGTCGACATCAACCTGAGCGCCATGTTCTTCTGCTGCCAGGAGGCGATCCGCATCATGAAGGCGCAGGAGCCGCGCGGCGGGCGCATCATCAACAACGGCTCGATCTCGGCGCACGCACCGCGGCCCTACTCGGTGCCCTACACCGCGACCAAGCACGCGGTCACCGGGCTCACCAAGTGCATTTCGCTCGACGGCCGCAAGAACGACATCGCCTGCGGGCAGATCGACATCGGCAACGCCGCCACCGAGATGACCGAGCGCATGACCAAGGGCGTGCCGCAGGCGAACGGCACGACGATGGTCGAGCCCCGCATGGACGTGGCCCACGTCGGCAGCGCGGTGCTCTACATGGCGAACCTGCCGCTGGAGACGAACGTGCAGTTCATAACCATCATGGCCACCAAGATGCCTTTTGTCGGCCGGGGATGAGAAGCGCCTCTGCGCTGTCACCTACGAGACACTTGGTCGCCTGCCGGCCGACATCTCGTCAAGCCTTCAAATGTGCTGCAACCCGGCGCGTCAGTTCATCAGAGCGTAATGAGCCCTGATAGGCCGCGCGATATTCAGGGTCGCTCCGATCGCCGGACGCGACCCGATCAAGCTGCCTCTTCATGGAGGCGACGACGTTCCGCTCGCATTCGATCGTGGCCTTTACATAGCGGTCCACCATTGCCTCCAGGTCTCTGCGCTCGACCAGCTCGGTTAGGAAACCGATTCGAAGCATTTCCTCGGCTTCGATAGTTTGCGCGGTCAGGAATAGCTTCTTCGCTGCCGTCAGACCGAGCCGGCTGACGTAGCGGCGCATGCCGCCGGGATAGTAGTGAAGTGCGAACTTGGCAGCCGGCATGAACATCCGGCTGGGAGTAACGCCAATCCGGAAATCGCAGCACAAAGCCAGGTCGGTCGCGCCGCCATAGACGCTGCCATTCAGGGCACAAATGACCGGAAGCGGCAGTGATTCCAACATGTCGAGCATGCGCTCGAAGCGATCATCGAGACTTTCACGGATGGCTTCGATCGTGTAGCCGGAGCTGAACGTCTTTTCACCGGCGCCTGTCACTACGAGGACCCTCGCATAGGGGTCATCAACGACGCGGCGAAAGTGCTCGACCAACACTTCAAGATCGCACGGGTCGATGCGATTGTGCTCCGACACGCGCCGGAAACGAATCGTGGCGCGCGGCCCCTCCAGTATCAGTTCCGGGGAGTCTTCGATGATCATGTTATTCAGCTCTGATTCCTCGCTCGCGCACGATCTTGCTGAACTCGGCAATTTCCGCCTGAACCTTTGCATCCAGCTCCTGCGGCCCGGCGCCGACGATGCGGCCGGAGTTGACATCGATCCGTTCCCTCACGGAAGCGTCCTTAAGCGCTTCGAGCGTCGCTTGATGCAGAAAGCTTACGACTGCGTCGGGTGTAGAGCGCGGGACGAACGTTCCGACCCATGTGTCGGCGTCGTAGCCCTGGAACCCGCCCTCCGCGATCGTCGGGACATTGGGAAGTAGCGGCGAACGCTCCTTGGACGTCAGCGCGATCGCTTTGAGCTTGCCCGACTTCACATGCGGGACGGCCGCAGCCAACGTGCCTAGGACGTAGGGCACCTGGTTGCCGATCGTATCGGCTATCGCAGGTCCGGCGCCCTTGTATGGCACGTGCGTAAGCTGGATCTTCGCCATGGACTCGAGGATGGCGCCCGCAAAATGGCCCGGTGAACCCACGCCTCCGGTGCCGTAGTTTCTATAGCCGGCGTCTTTCCTGGCGAGCTCGAGAAATTCCTGGATATTGTTCGCGGGCACAGAAGGATGAGCCGCAAGAATCTGCGGCAGCAGCGCTATGAGAGTCACCCCACGGAGATCTCTGGTCGTGTCGAACGGCAACTTGGCATACAGCGCCTGGTTGATGCTGTGGGATGAGACGGTAAACAGCACGGTGTATCCGTCGCCGGGCGCCTTCGCCACAATGTCGGTGGCGATGATTCCGCCTGCGCCGGGCCGATTGTCCACAATAACCGATTGCTTGAGGACCTCCTGGAGCTTCGTATTCAACGCTCGCGCCATCACGTCGGTTCCGCCGCCCGGGGCAAAGGGAAGCACGAGCCGGACGGGACGTGTCGGATAACCGTCTGCCTGCGCAAAGGCTGGAGCCTGCAGGAACGCGAGCGTGGCTGCAATGAAAATGCGGAGCATTTGCAGGTACATTTCATCCACCTTTCGTTTCTGAACGAACTTCGGCGACGATCCCCCGCCGTAGCAACGTCTCGATTTCGTCCGGGGTCCTCCCATAGTCGGCGAGCACCGCGCGGGTGTGCTGTCCCAGAAGAGGCGGCGCGCTCCGCACGCTTCGCCCCTGGAGAGATTCCATGCTGATCGGCAGCGCAAGCTGCTTCAGCGCCCCGAGCACCGGATGCGTCACCTCTTCCACAAGCTTGCAGTGCAAAACCTGAGGATCCGAAAAAACGTCCTCGAGATCGTTGATGGGCCCGGCGGGGATACCCGCTTCCAGCATCTTCTCGGTCCATTCCCGTCGACTGCGGGTCTTCAGCCCTTGTTCGATGAGCTCCTTGAGCTCATAGCGATGCTTCATTCGCTGTGCGTTATCCGCAAAGCGCGGATCGCTCTCCAGATGCTGGAGCCCGAGGAGATCGCAGAGCTTGAGCCACATATTTTCGGTGGCAGACGCGATATTGAGCGGTCCGTCCGCCGTCTGGAATACGCCGTACGGCGCGATAACGGGGTGCGTGTTCCCGGTGGGCCCGGGAACATCGTTTAAGCTCAGATAGCGTTGACCCTGCACGCTCAGCAAGCCGACAAGGCTGGCAAGGAGCGATGTATCAACCCTTTGTCCGTACCCGGTCGCAGCGCGCGCAACGAGCGCACTTAGAATCCCGATGGCGGCCCACATCCCTGCGGTAAGGTCGCCGATTGCGACCCCGACGCGGGTCGGGCCCGTGTCCGGCATGCCGGTAATGCTCATCAGGCCGGAATATCCCTGCGCGATCTGGTCGAATCCGGGCCACTGTCCTGCGGGACCGCTTCGTCCGAAGCCGGTGATGCCGGCATAGATGAGGCGCCGATTTGCCGCAGACAGCCGCTCGAATTCCAGCCCCATGGCTTCCATGGTGCCGGGTTTGAAGTTTTCGACTAACACATCGCTTTTGCCGGCAAGCTCCGCCAGCAATCTCAAACCCTCGGCACTGCGGAAATTCAGGGCGAGGTTGCGCTTGTTGCGATTGGTGCTCAGGTAGTAGGCGCTGATGCCGCCATGGAAAGGCCCCCAGCCGCGGATCATCTCGCCCTTTGGAGTGGGCTCGACCTTGATCACATCGGCCCCCAGGTCGGCGAGAATCATGGTGCAGAAGGGGCCCGACAAGGCGCGGGTCAAATCGAGCACCCGTATCCCGGCGAGGGGAAGCGACATTGTCATTCCGTTGCACGTGGTGCTTTAGACGGTCCGCCCGCGGACCTTCCGCGGGCGGGCTGGAAGTAACGTTGAATACTACCGCAGGATGTCGCTAGCCTCGGCTTCCGAAACCAGGCGGTCGGCATCGCGCTGGAGCAGGAATCTGTCTTTCACGAGCTTCTTCGTCGCCTTTTGGACTGCCTGCACGTACCCTCTGTGGTCCTTGTATCGCTCCTCCAACGACCGCCGCGGATCGCCGGTTGCCTGGCGTTCGGCTTTTGTGCGAGCGAACGGAATATAGCTGCCGCTCAAGGTGCACAGAAAGTCCTCCTGCACCGTGCCGGCGGCTCCGAGGTTCCAGCCGGTGTACGTTGCGGTCGGGGCCTGCAACTGCGTGGAACGGATTCCACCCAGATCATTGCCATCTTCGTCCACCTGCGGGACTAGAACCCCGTAGTCGCGGTGGCCTACCAACGGCGGCTCGATCGTAATGATGCCTGATTCGTCCCGATTGTTGAACGACCGCCCCCAATCGAGTACTTGCAGCGGATTCGCGAGACCGGTGAACTTTGTGGCGGGCCGAACGACGCCGCCGTAGTTATTAGCTGGAATGCTGGGAAATTTCACCTTTGACGGATGGACGAGAGTGTTGTCACGGATGCGCGGAAACTCACTGGGCGGTGGCTCTTTCCCATCCTTTACCCAGTCCGTGAACGCCACCCAGAGTGCCCGCATCGTGTTGACCTGGGGATTGGGATTCAACTGCTGCTGGCATTCACCGAACCCGGGGGGAAACGGTGCGGAGCCGTGCTGCGTGCTGACCATGATGTAGGCACGAAGGAAGTGCGGCTCGCTCAAATCACGCTTTCCCAGCGTATCGGTCAACCCGAGCGACTGCCGACCCTCCCAAATCTCAAGCGCGGTGGCGACATGGAAAATCTTGGGACAGGTGTGCGTGCGCAAGCATCGATCAAGAACGCCCGCGGTTTGCCCGGTTAGCGGATCGTGCGTCGACTGGTATGCGAACGGAAACTCGTAGGCCGGGTACAGATGGTCGTGGGCGTGACCCCAAGCCCGCCCGGCCTGGCTGAATCGGCTGTTGAACTGCGCTCGTCCGCCGCCAATGTGGGGATATGCGCCCTCGAACACCATTCGGCCATCTTCGTCCTCGTTGAAGCCAAGGTGCAGGAACGTCCGCATGTTGCGACCGCTCTGAGAGCTGCCCGAGAAAACCGCCTTGGTCTGCCCGGTTGCCCTCTCTTCTTCATCGTCATCATCGTCGTCATCTTCTCCTTTTCTTCCCCATTCCCCGTGTATCTCTTCTCCCCCCTTCCGCTTCCCAGCGACAGATAGCGGGTTCGGCGTGCCAAAGTCGTCTCTAGGCACGTGCTTGAAGAAGGCGATGAGATCGCGCAGCCCTGCGTAACCCAGCCCCATTACGATGGGATCCTTCGCGCGATAGATAACCTCGTACAGCTTGTTCGGCTGGAACCCCGCACCCAACAGGCAGATCTGTGTGTCGCTTGGGGTGACGACTGCGCCGCCGGGGCACGCACCAAACGCCCACTGGGTGTTTTGTATCGGAATTCTTGGGTGAGGCTCTCGATCACGCACCGTCAGGGTCGGCAGAAAACCGTCGGAGAATGGAGTCCGGTTGTTGGCATTGGCGGTCGGATACGGAGCGCTTGCCCCGGTGTACCGGCCAGCGCTCAACGGCTGGGTATTGGTGGGCGCCGCGACGCTGAACTCGGATCGGACGAGTCCCGTGATCGGAGAGCCGTCGGGATTACGGGCGATCGGTACACGCATGGTGGTTCGTCCCGCCCCGGGCAGGATGTCAGGTTGCCACCCGCTCCAAATCAGTGTGTAACCCAGTTCCTGCAAGAAACCATCGCCCGCGCTTGTCGGTTCGTTTCCGCCCTGCGCGCCGATGTTGAAGGTATTCAAGCCGCCCTTATTGCCACGGTTCCCAACGTTGTAGAAAAGCATGCGGTTGCCCTTCGACATGTCGATCGGCTTGATCAGGTAGAAGTCGGTGGAGTACTCGACCATGCCGCGCGCATTCCGCGGAGCCAGTGCAATGTCTTGAATGATGGCGTTCAGCGGATCGTGTGGATCGACTTCTCCATGCGCGATCCCGACGATCTTCTCGAATTGCCCCGCGCTCCCGAAAGCAGCGCCCGCAAAGGTCGGCGACTCGGTGCGGGTGATCTGGAGCTTGGTGATCCGCGCTTCCGCCGGGACCGCCAGCAGGAGAGACACCGCGAAAACCGATCCCAGCAGGGAGTTGATCGAACGGGCTGCATTCCCTGATGTGACCGCTTGAGGCATCCGCAAACCATTCTTACTCATCGCTTTCTCCCATTCGACGTTTGTACGAACCACGTATCCGCAAGACGGAACCCGCCCAACGAATGGGAAAGCATAGTCAGTTCCCGTAAGACCTCAATAATACGGAATTCGTCTCGTGGACATACGAAAAAGCTATGGTTTGCGCTGCCGACAGCCGCCAAATCGGCCCGCCGGCCTGAAATAAGTGAACATCATTGATGCCGATGGTGAAGAGTCGTACCCAGCCACTTCCCGTCCTGAACCAACGCCCGGGTCACGTCGATGATGGAGTCCCGCACGCGCTCGGTGGATTCCGTCATCGACGCTGTTCGCGACCACGCCAGCGAGGCGATGCGCTCAATCTTAGGCTCCACGAGATGATGCTGGAGCGAGCGGGTCGCTGGATGCCATGACAGAGCGGAAAACGGTATGAGAGTGCCGATTCTGCCTTGTGCAACGACGGTCAGCAGCGTTTGGATGGAACTCGCCTCTGCAATCACAACCGGCGTGAATCCCGCATCCAGGAAGGCGGCATCCAACAGGTGTCGCAACGTAGTAGCACGCGTGGTGAGAATCATCGGGATTCCAGCCAGCTGCGCCATCGAGACGGTCTCGCATGCCGAGAGCGGATTGCTCTTGCGCTCATGCACGAAATAGACGCTTTCGGAGACTAGGGGCTCCGACATCAAGGCGAGTGAGGGAGAACGGTCGACGAGGACGCTCAGGTCGATGCGCTCGTCGAAGAGTTGCGCTGCCAGGTAGGTGCTGGGACTTTCGTAAAGCTCCACGAGGATGCAAGGATGGCGCGCATGCAACGCGGCCAGAAGCGGAGCGGCCAGGATCATTGCAATGCTTGAGGGCAGGCCGATGCGGACTCGTCCCGATGCGCCGACCCCGGCGCCGCGCGCCACATCGGCGGTTTCAGCCGCCAACTTCAGCAAGGTCTGCGCATGACGGTATACCGCCCTGCCAGCATCGGTCGGAGCCACGCCTCGTACACTCCGCCTTACCAACTCGCTGCCGGTGTCCCGCTCTAGGTGAGCGAGCTGCTGGCTCAGCGCAGGCTGGGCAACGTGCAGGACCATTGCAGCGCGGGACAAGGAACCCGCGTCCACGATTGCCACGAAATAGCGCAGTTGCCGGAGATCGAGCACCGGGATCTTGCTAGTTCAGATACTGAAGCATCTGCCATTGTGTCCTACGCCGCTAATTTCAGGTATCCGAGACGCCACCTCCGCTCGCGTCGAACACCACATCGCGATAGGTCTTGCCGGACGGAATCATCGGGAAAACGTTGTCTTCGCGCTCCACTAGGACGTCCAGTAGGTAAGGCTCCGCGGGATCGCGCAGCATTCTTCCGATAGCCGCCTGGAGCTCGGAGAGCGCTATGACCCGCTCGGCTTTGACGCCGTAACCCGCCGCGATCGAGAGGAAGTCTGGATAAGGCGAAGCGGCCCCGCTTTCCGGCTGGACTTCGCTCACGGTATCGCCCAGCGACGACGCCACGCGATTGCCTGCATAGATCATGTCCTGCCACTGGCGGACTATTCCGAGCCACTGGTTGTTGACGACGAATATCTTGACGCCGAGCGAGTAGCGGCGGCAGGTGCTTAGCTCGTTGATGGTCATGTTGAGGCTGCCGTCGCCGTCGATGTCGACGACGAGCGAGCCGGGACGCGCTTTCTTCGCGCCGATCGCAGCGGGCAGGCCAAACCTCATGCTGCCGAAGCCGCTGCTCGAGAGGAACGCTCTACTTTGAGCAGGCTGCAGGTACTGCATGGCCCACATCTGATGTTGTCCAACGCCGGTTGTCACCACCGAATCGCGCGGAAGCTGCGCCGCAAGCATCGATACTGCGCGTCCCGGGCGGTGCGGCCGGCCTCGGATCCGCGGGTGGCATTCGAGACGCGCGCTCCGGCGGCGCGCCACGAGGTCGGCGTCGGGCAGTCGGCGACGGTAACGCCGCCGACCGTCCACCACGTATCGAACCAGGGAACGCGACCCTGCCGGTTCCTCCTTATCCAGGGGGTCGACAAGTACGACTTCGTGAAGATCTAACCGGCGATGCGCTCGCGCATCCAGCCGGCGGTGCGCACGGCGCCACCGAAGCTGTACAGATGCACGCCGATCACGTTGCTCGGCGCGCGGCTGACCGAATAACGCGCCAGCGCAAGCACCTGCTCGTGCGGATCGGTGTGCGTCACGAGCTGGGCGATGCCGGTGCCGAGGTTGCGCAGCGCGCGCAGCGAGACGCTGACGCCGCAGCGCTGGGCATAGCGCAGCAGCGCCGCCGGGTCGGTCGGTCCCGCGACGCCGACATAGATGGAGACCGCGGGCGCGGAGCGCGCGAGCGTGGCGCAGTACTCGACCACGCGCGCCGGCGCGAAGCAGAACTGCGTGACCACGTAGACGCCCAGCCCCTGCTCGCCGGCAAGGCGCCGCTTGCGGGTGAAAGCTTCCTCCAGCGCCGCCGGCGCAATGCTCGGATGGCCTTCCGGATAGCCGGCGATGCCGATCTCGCGGATGCCGGTATCGGCGAGCGCGCTCTTTTCCAGGATCTGCAGCGTGTCGGAGTAAGGGCCGGTGGGGCGCGGCTGGTCGCCGCCGACGAGGAGAACGCGATGCACGCCGTGCTCGCCCGCAGCGCGCTGCAGGAACTCGCGCAGCGGCTCGCGCCCGGCGCAGCGCCGGGCGGCCAGGTGCGGCACCGGGTCGAGGCCGGCGTGGCGGATCGCGGCGACCGTCTCGAGGACGCGCGACACCGGCAGGCCGGGCAGCGAGGGCACGTAGGCGCAAGTGCCAGCGGGAACGAGCGCGGCCACCTCCGCGGCGCGATGCAGCTCGCGCGGCGAGATCTCGATCGAGCCCGCCGCGATCAGCTCGGCGACCGAGCCGGCGCGTGCCGACCCGTCAATCGCGCTTGCGGGAAACGACATAGGATTCGTCGAGGAACCAGAGGCTGCCGTGCTTTTGCAGCACTTCGCG
>WNFC01004286.1_pt1 | contig 15498 bp, 9 predicted proteins | sample 5400541 | NCBI WGS metagenome assembly WNFC01 (sample SAMN13153342, study PRJNA577476) | soil metagenome | isolation source: 120 cm saprolite under Douglas fir tree site 2 hole 2 replicate 1 | place: USA:California | collected 2015-04-18
CCGGTCCCCCTCTCGTGGCTCCGCTTGTAGCATATTTCGACGCGCCACTCCGCGGGATCATTCGGCCGGACCGGCTCGGCGCGGCCCCCGGGCGGGGGGCGACCGGGGGCGGGACCAGCGGCAGGGGGTCACGAGCGCGAGCCTAGCAGGCCGAGCCAGGCCGGGGGCGGAGCCCCCAGGGCTCGGAGGGTCCAGGCGACCCGCTCCGGGGTGCCCAGATCGCACCAGGTGTGAGTCGGCACCTCGGCCACCGCGAGGGCCAGCGACGGCGACTCGAGGACCGTCCGGGAGAAGTCCGCGGCCGGCGCGAAGAGATAGGCCTGCCGGAGCGCCCAGGCCTCGTACTGCGTGCCCGCGAAGAGCCCCATACGCACGAGGCGGTCGTGGAGCAGCGGCACGCACTCGCGACCCGCCTCGATGAGGGTGGTCACGCTCGCCGCGAAGACGAACGTGTTCCACAGCCCGCCGAGGGCATAGAGGCGCCGCGCCGACTCCTCGCTCGGCTTCTCCCGGAAGCCGCGGATGCGATGGACGGGGTCCGGGCCGGCCCAGCCCACCCGCACCCCGGGCTCGATCCAGCCGTAGTCCGGATCGGCGTCACTGGGTGGCACCCCGAGCAGGACGAGCCCTTCCGGGTGCGCGCGCACGTACCCGGCCACCTCCCCCGGCCCCCGCGCGGTCCCGGTCGTGACGGTCCCCGCCCGCACCGGCGACCTCCCCGTCTACCTGACCGGCCTCGGCTCCGTCACCGCGCTCAACACGGTGACGGTCCGGAGCCGCGTCGACGGCCAGCTCATGCGGACCTCTTTCCAGGAGGGCCAGATCGTCAAGGCCGGCGACGTGCTGGCCGAGATCGATCCGCGGCCCTTCGAGGCCCAGCTCACGCAGGTCGAGGGCCAGCTCGCCAAGGACGAGGCCGCGCTCAGCAACGCGCGCCTCGATCTCGAGCGCTACCGGACCCTGGTCAAGGGCGGCTTCATCCCGCAGCAGCAGCTCGACACCCAGGCCTCCACCGTGTCGCAGCTCGCGGCGGCCATCAAGGCCGACCAGGGCAACATCGACGCCATCCGCCTGCAGCTCACCTACTGCCGCATCCTCGCCCCGATCACCGGCCGGACCGGGCTGCGGCTCGTCGACGCGGGCAACATGGTGCACGCCAACGATGCGGGCGGCCTGGTGGTGCTGACCCAGGTCGAGCCGATCGCGGTGCTGTTCACCATCCCCCAGGACAACCTCCAGTCGGTGCTCGCGCGCCAGCGCGCGGCGGGCGCCATCGCGGTGGAGGCCTTCGATCGCGAGGGGCGCAACCGGATCGGCAGCGGCACGCTGGTGGCGGTCGACAACCAGATCGACCAGGGCACCGGCACCGTCAAGATCAAGGCCGCCTTCGAGAATGCCGACGGCATGCTCTACCCGAACCAGTTCGTCAACGCGCGGGTGCTCGTCGACACCCTCAAGGGCGTGGTGCTGGTGCCCAACGAGGCGATCCAGCGCGGCGCCCAGGGCCCGTTCGTCTACGTGGTGAAGACCGACAAGACGGTGGAGCTGCGGAAGGTCGCGCTCGGGCCCGCCGAGAGCGGCGTCACCGCGGTGCGCGAGGGCGTCGCCGCCGGTGACGCGCTCATCGTGGACGGGGCCGACAAGGTGCAGGAGCGCTCGCGCGTGGAGCCCACCACCCGCGGCGAGCGGCCGCCCGCCCGCGGCGAGCGCCCGCCCGGCCGCACGGGCTCATGAACCCATCTCGGCCGTTCATCCTACGGCCGGTCGCCACCTCGCTCCTCACCGCCGCGATCATTCTGGCCGGCCTCGTCGCCTACCGGCTGCTCGCGGTCTCCGCCCTGCCCCAGGTCGACTATCCGACCATGCAGGTGCAGACGTTCTACCCGGGGGCGAGCCCGGACGTGATGGCCTCCGCGGTCACCGCCCCGCTCGAGCGCCAGTTCGGCCAGATGCCCGGGCTCAAGCAGATGACGTCGACCAGCTCGTCCACCAGCAGCGTGATCACCCTGCAGTTCGACCTGAACCTGCCGCTGGACATCGCGGAGCAGCAGGTGCAGGCCGCGATCAACGCGGCCACCTCGTTCCTGCCCACCGATCTCCCCAACCCTCCGATCTACAGCAAGGTGAACCCCGCCGACGCGCCGATCCTGACCCTGGGCCTCACCTCGACCGCCCTGCCCTTGACCAGCGTCCAGGACCTCGCGGACACGCGCCTCGTGCCGAAGATCTCCCAGCTCCCGGGCGTGGGCCTGGTCACCCTGAGCGGCGGCCAGAAGCCCGCGATCCGGATCCAGGTCAACCCGGCGCGGCTGGCCGCCAACGCGCTCACCCTCGAGGACGTGCGGACCGCGATCGCCAACGCGAGTGTGAACCAGGCCAAGGGCAGCCTCGACGGCCCGCGCCAGGCCTTCACCATCGGGGCCAACGACCAGCTCGTCACGAGCGATCAGTACCGCAACCTGGTCATCGCCTACCGCGGCGGCGCGCCGGTGCACCTCTCGGACGTGGCCGAGACCGTCGACGACGCGGAGAACCTGCGCCAGGCCGCCTGGATGGGCACGGAGCCCGCGGTGATCGTGAACATCCAGCGCCAGCCCGGCGCCAACCTGATCCAGGTGGTCGACCGGGTCAAGCAGCTCCTGCCCACGCTGCAGGCCACCCTGCCCAGCTCGGTGAAGGTGGCGATCCTGAGCGACCGCACCACCACCATCCGGGCCTCGGTCCACGACGTCCAGCTCGAGCTGATGCTCGCGGTGATCCTGGTGGTGGCGGTGATCTTCCTGTTCCTGGGCAGCCCGGCCGCCACCTTCATCCCGTCGATCGCGGTGCCGGTCTCGATCATCGGCACCTTCGCGGTGATGTACGGGCTCAGCTTCAGCCTGAACAACCTCTCCCTGATGGCGCTCACCATCGCCACCGGCTTCGTGGTCGACGACGCGGTGGTGATGATCGAGAACATCGCACGCTACATCGAGGCGGGCGACTCCCCGCTCGAGGCCGCCCTCAAGGGCTCCGAGCAGATCGGCTTCACCATCCTGTCGCTGACCGTCTCCCTCATCGCGGTGCTGATCCCGCTGCTGTTCATGGGCGACATCGTGGGCCGGCTCTTCCGCGAGTTCGCGATCACGCTCAGCGCGGCGATCCTGGTCTCGGCCGCGATCTCCCTCACGCTCACCCCCATGCTCTGCGCCAAGCTGCTGCGCCACCACGAGCCCCACGAGATCGGCCGGGTGGCCCGCGCCTCGCAGGCGGTGTTCAACCGGGTGCTCGACGTCTACGCGCGCACCCTGCGGGTGGTCCTCGCCCATCAGGGACTGACCCTGGTGGTGGCGGTGGGCACGCTCGGGCTCACCCTCCTGCTCTACACGGTGGTGCCGAAGGGTCTCTTCCCGATCCAGGACACCGGGGTGATCCTCGGCATCTCGGAGGCGCCCCAGAGCGTGTCGTTCCCCGCGATGGGCCAGCGCCAGCAGGCGCTCGCCCGCGCGATCCTGGCCGACCCGGCGGTGGAGAACATCTCGTCGTTCATCGGCATCGACGGCACCAACGTCACGCTCAACAGCGGCCGCATGCTCATTACCCTCAAGCCCCTCGACGAGCGCCGGGTCGGGGTGCGCGACGTCATCGAGCGGCTGCGCCCCCGGCTCGCCGAGGTCGCCGGCATCACCCTCTACCTCCAGCCGGTGCAGGATCTCACGGTGGAGGACCGGGTGAGCCGCACCCAGTACCAGTACAGCCTGGAGAACCCGAGCGTGGCCGAGCTCAACACCTGGGCGCCGCGCTTCGTCGAGCGTCTCCGCGCCCAGTCCGGGCTGCGCGACGTGGCGAGCGACCAGCAGGACCAGGGCCTGGAGACGTCGGTGCGCATCGACCGCGACACCGCGGCCCGGCTCGGCATCACGCCCCAGATGATCGACGACACGCTCTACAACGCCTTCGGCCAGCGGCAGATCTCCACCATCTTCACCCAGCTCAACCAGTACCGCGTGGTGCTCGAGGTGCGGCCGGAGTTCCGCCAGGATCCCACCGCGCTCCAGCAGATCTACCTGCGCTCGAGCACCGGCGGTCAGGTCCCGCTCTCCACCTTCACGAGCCTGGAGGAGCGGGCCACCCCGCTGGTGGTGAGCCACCAGGGCCAGTTCCCGGTGGTCACCGTCTCGTTCAACCTGGCCCCCGGCGTCTCCCTCGGGGAAGCGGTGAACGCCATCGAGGGCGTGCGGCGCGATCTGCGGATGCCCGTCTCCATCGAGGCGCGCTTCCAGGGCGCCGCGCGCGCCTTCCAGGCCTCGCTCGCCAACGAGCCGCTCCTGATCCTGGCCGCGGTGGTCTGCGTGTACATCGTGCTCGGCGTGCTCTACGAGAGCTGGATCCACCCGGTGACGATCCTCTCGACCCTGCCCTCCGCCGGGGTGGGCGCGCTGCTTGCCCTGCTCGCGGCCCGGCTCGACCTGAGCGTGATCGCCCTGATCGGCATCATCCTGCTCATCGGCATCGTGATGAAGAACGCGATCATGATGATCGACTTCGCGCTCGACGCCCAGCGCACCGAGGGCAAGCCGGCGCCCGAGGCGATCTACCAGGCCTGCCTGCTCCGCTTCCGTCCAATCTTGATGACCACGATGGCCGCGCTGCTCGGCGGCGTGCCGCTCGCCCTCGGGCAGGGGGTGGGCGCGGAGCTGCGCCAGCCGCTCGGGATCGCCATCGTGGGCGGTCTCATCATGAGCCAGATGCTGACCCTCTACACCACCCCGGTCATCTACCTGGCCTTCGATCGTCTCGCGTCGCGCGCGGTCCGCCGCCGGCGGACCGCCCCCGCCGGCCTGCCCCCGGAGCCGTTCCGGCCGTGAACCTCTCCGGCCCGTTCATCCGCCGGCCGGTCGGCACGACCCTGCTGACTCTCGCGCTCGTGCTCGCCGGGATCATCGGCTTCCGGCTGCTGCCGGTGGCCCCGCTGCCCCAGGTCGATTTCCCCACCATCAACGTGTCGGCCGGCCTGCCGGGGGCGAGCCCGGAGACCATGGCCTCCGCGGTGGCCACCCCGCTCGAGCGCCAGTTCACGCGGATCGCCGCGGTGACCGAGATGACCTCGACGAGCTTCCTCGGCTCGACGAGCGTGGCGCTGCAGTTCGATCTCTCCCGCGACATCAACGGGGCGGCCCGCGACGTGCAGTCCGCCATCAACGCGGCGAGCGGGCAGCTCCCCTCGAACCTGCCCAGCAATCCGACCTACCGCAAGGTCAACCCGGCCGACGCGCCGATCATGATCCTGGCGCTCACCTCGGCCACCGCGAGCACCGGCCAGCTCTACGACATGGCCTCGACGATCCTCCAGCAGAAGCTGTCCCAGCTCGAGGGCGTGGGCCAGGTGTTCGTGGGCGGCAGCTCGCTGCCCTCGGTGCGGGTCGAGCTGAATCCCCACGCGCTCGCCCGCTACGGCATCGGCCTCGAGGACGTGCGCACGATGCTGGCCAACGCCAACGTGAACCGGCCGAAGGGCCAGATCCACGGTCCCGAGCGGGCGTGGGAGATCCGCACCAGCGACCAGCTCCGGTTCGCGGACGAGTACCGGCCCCTGGTGGTGGCGTGGCGCAACGGCGCGGTGGTGCGCCTCTCCGACGTGGCCGAGGTGCGCGACGCGGTCGAGGACCTGCGCTCGGTCGGCATCGCCAACGGCCGGCCCGCCGCGCTGATCATCATCTTCCGCCAGCCCGGGGCCAACATCATCGAGGCGGTGGATCACATCCGCGAGGCGATGCCGGAGCTGCACGCGCTCATCCCCGCCGACGTCACCCTCACCCCGGTGCTCGACCAGACCGTGACCATCCGGGCCTCGGTATCGGACGTCGAGCACGCCCTGATGATCTCGGTAGCCCTGGTGGTGCTGGTGGTGTTCCTGTTCCTGCGGGACGGGCGCGCCACCGCCATCCCCGGCGTCGCGGTTCCGGTGTCCCTCATCGGCACGTTCGCCTTCATGTACCTGATCGGCTACAGCATCGACAACCTCTCGCTCATGGCCCTCACGGTGGCCACCGGCTTCGTGGTCGACGACGCCATCGTGGTGGTGGAGAACGTGATGCGCCACCTCGAGCAGGGCATGGGTCCGCTCGAGGCCGCGGTCACCGGAGCCCGCGAGATCGGCTTCACGGTGCTCTCGATCAGCATCTCGCTGGTGGCGGTGTTCATCCCGATCCTCCTGATGGGCGGGCTCATCGGCCGGCTCTTCCGGGAGTTCGCGATGGTGCTCTCCATCGCGGTCATCGTCTCCCTCGTGGTCTCGCTCACCACCACCCCGATGATGTGCGCGCTCCTCCTCCGCTCGTATCACGGCCGGGAGCGCGGCCGCTTCTACCGCGGGGGCGAGCGGGTCTTCGGCTGGGTGGTCCACGGCTACGAGCGCACCCTCGGCTGGGCCCTCCGCTACCCGCGCACCGTCCTCGCCATCGCCGCGCTCACCTGCGGGCTCACCGTCTACCTCTTCGTGGTGATCCCCAAGGGCTTCTTCCCCCAGCAGGACAACGGCCGGCTCAGCGGCGGGGTGGTGGCCTCCCAGGACATCTCCTTCCAGGCCATGCGCGAGAAGGTGACCCAGCTCGCCGCGATCGTGCAGGCCGATCCCGGGGTCTCCACCGTCACCGCCTACACCGGCGGCGGCGGGGGCCGGGGCACCACCGTCAACACCGCGCGCATGTTCGTGGCCCTCAAGCCGAGCAAGGAGCGGGACGCCACCGCCGACCAGATCATCGCGCGGCTGCGCCCGAAGCTCGCGCGGGTGATCGGGGCCACCCTCTACTTGCAGGCGGTGCAGGACATCCGGGTGGGCGGCCGCATCGGCAACGCCCAGTATCAGTACACGCTCCAGGCGGACAGCCTCGCGGACCTGAGCGAGTGGGCCCCGCGCATGCTCGAGGCGCTCCGCGCGCTCCCCGAGCTGCGCGACGTCTCGAGCGACCAGCAGGACGCGGGGCTACAGGTCCCCCTCACCATCGATCGCGATACCGCGGCCCGGCTCGGGGTCAGCACCCGGCTCATCGACGACACCCTCTACAGCGCGTTCGGCCAGCGCCAGGTCTCGACCATCTACACTTCGCTCAACCAGTACCACGTGGTGATGGAGGTGGCGCCCGAGTTCTGGCAGAGCCCGGACGCGCTCTCCGCCATCTACGTGCGCGCCCAGACCGGCGCGACGGTGCCGCTCACCGCGCTGACCCGCTTCCAGCCGAGCGCGGCCCCGCTCCAGGTGAACCACCAGGGCCTCTTCCCCTCGGTGACCGTCTCGTTCAACCTCGCTCCCGACGTCTCGCTCGGCCACGCGGTGACCGCGGTGGGGGACGCGGGGCGCCGCATCGGTCTGCCCTCGAGCGTGCGCGGCAAGTTCGCGGGGGCGGCCCAGGCCTTCCAGGATTCGCTCTCCACCCAGCCCCTGCTGATCCTGGCCGCCCTGGTCGCGGTCTACATCGTGCTCGGCATGCTCTACGAGAGCTACGTGCATCCGCTGACCATCCTCTCCACCCTGCCCTCGGCGGGAGTGGGCGCGCTGCTCGCCCTGATGGCCTGCCGGATGGACCTGTCGATCATCGCGATCATCGGGATCATCCTGCTGATCGGCATCGTCAAGAAGAACGCGATCATGGTCATCGACGTTGCGCTCGATCTCGAGCGGCGCGAGGGCCGGTCGCCGCGCGACGCCATCTACACCGCGTGCCTGCAGCGGCTGCGGCCGATCCTCATGACCACCATGGCCGCGATGCTGGGGGCCCTGCCGCTCGCGCTCGGCACCGGCACCGGCTCCGAGCTGCGGCGACCGCTCGGGGTGAGCATCATCGGCGGACTCATGCTGAGCCAGCTCCTCACGCTCTACACGACCCCGGTCGTGTACCTCTTCCTCGAGCGCTGGCGGATGCGGATGGCGGGGGCGTGGGCGCGGATCGGCGAGCGTATCGGCGTGCGCCGTCCCGCCGAGCAGATCAGCGGCGGCAAGTAACCGATCTCGAACGAGAGGAGTCCCGCATGCAGCTCGATCCCCGGACGATGAAGCAGGAGTCCACCTACAAGCTGCTCATCGGCTGCGTGGTGCCGCGGCCGATCGCGTGGGTCTCCACCGTCGGCCCCGACGGGGTGAACAACCTCGCCCCCTTCAGCTTCTTCATGGGCGTCTGCGGGGACCCGCCCACCATCGCCTTCTCCTCGGGGCCGCGCGCGAAGGACCGCAAGGACACCGTGCGCAACGCGGAGCACACCGGCGACTTCGTGGTGAACGTGGTGGACGACGACCGCGCCGAGCAGATGAACCAGAGCTCCGGGGAGTACCCGGCCGAGGTCGACGAGTTCACGCTCACCGGGCTCACCGCCGCGCCCGGGGTGCGCGTGCGCTCGCCGCGGGTGGTGGAGGCACCCATCAGCCTCGAGTGCCGGCTGACCCAGATCATCCCGGTCGGGAACGGCCCCCACAGCCTCGTCCTGGGCGAGATCCTCTACTTCCACGTGCGCGACGATCTCTACGAGACCGCGACCGGGCGCATCGACATGGCGCGCCTCAAGCCGGTGGGCCGTCTCGCCGGGCACGCCTACACGCACGTGCACGACATCTTCCAGATGAAGCGTCCCTCGGAGACGTACGCGGGCTAGCCGGCCGCGGTCGGCAGCGCGTGGGCGACCTTCTCGAGGAGGCTCGCGGCCGAGCATCGCCGGGGGACGAGCCAGCCCTCGGACGCCTGCCCGCGGAGCCGCGGGTCGGGCTCGCCCGCGTCCTCGATCACGAACAGGGTGCGCAGTCCGGGCCGGGCCCGCCGGAGGCGCGCGGATAGCTCGGCGCCGTTGAGGGCGCCCAGCATCACCCCGGTGATCAGCAGGTCGACCGGCCCCGCGTGGCGCGTCGCGACCTCGAGCGCCTCCTCTCCGCCTCGCGCGGCCAGCACGCGGTAGCCGCCGCTCTCCAGCACCTCGGCCAGGCGCTCCGCGGTCGCGGGATCGCGCTCGACCACCAGCACGGTGGCCCGTGGGGGCGGCGGCGACGCCGGCGCCGCCGCGGGCAGGTGGATCCGCACGGTGGTGCCGACCCCCGGAGCGCTGTCCATCTCGACGCGCCCGCCGTGCTGCCGCACGGCTCCGTACACCATGGCCAGGCCGAGCCCGCTGCCCGCCCCGATGTCCTTGGTGGTGAAGAAGGGCTCGAACGCGTGGCTGCGCACCTCCTCGCTCATCCCGAGGCCGGTGTCGGCCACCGAGAGCACGACCCCGCGCGCACCGCCCTCCCGGCCCGACGCGCTCGTCTCGAGGATGACGCGGCCGCCGTCCGGCATCGCGTCGCGCGCGTTCATCACCAGCTGGTGGAGGACGTGCTCGAGCTGCAGGCGGTCCGCCTCCACCGGGGGCAGCCCCTCGCGCAGCCGGGTCGCCACCTCGATCGGCGGGGGGAGCAGGCGGCGGAGCGCAGGGGTGACCGCCCGCACCACCTCGTTCAGGTCCATCACCAGCGGCGCGTGGGACTGGCGCCGGCAGAAGGCCATGAGCTGGGCGGTGAGGTGGGCGGCGCGCTGCCCGGCCCGCTCGATCATCTCGAGCTGGGGCCGCAGAGTCGCGTCGTCGCCGTGCTGGGTGAGCAGCCACTGTGAGCGCCCGAGCACCACCGTCATCAGGTTGTTGAACTCGTGGGCCACTCCGCCCGCCAGCCGCCCCACCGCCTCGAGCTTCTGCGACTCGCGAAGCTGGGCCTGGCTCTCGGCCAGCGCGGCCTCGGCCCGCCGGCGCGCGGTGATGTCGCGGGTCATGCTGAGCACCCCGGTGGGCTTCCCGGCCTCGTCGCGGATCCAGGTCAATGTGGACTCCACCCACACCGTCGAGCCGTCCTTGCACGGCTGCTCGAGCTCGAGCCGCCGATACGAGTTGGGCGGCGTCTCACCGGCCTGCTCCACCGCGAGCACCTCGGCGAGGGCCTGCCGCACCACCTCCTGCGAGCGGGGGGTGAGACGCTCCTCGGTGGTCTGGGCGAGGCATTCCGCCGGGGTGTAGCCGCGGAGCTGGAAGACGGACGGGCTCACGTAGAGCGGTCGCGATTGCAGGTCGAAGACCGCGATGACGTCGGAGGAGTGCTCGGCCAGGATCCGGTAGAGGCGCTCGCCCTCCCCCACCGCGCCCCCCGGGGGCTGCTTCGCGGGATCGGTCATGGTCGAATTCCACGATAGCACGGGGCCTTGAGATGAACGAACGAAGGGTCGGTTCGGTTGACCGGCACGAAGATTTGGCGCACCGGGTCATGGTCAACCGGAGGGCGAATCCACTCGTCCCCATAAATGAACGGGCCGCGACTGCCGTCAGAGACGGTGGCCCTCGAAGCTGGCCCCCTTGAGGAGGAACGTGATCATGCGAATGCGCGCGCTTGGCCCGATGGTGCTGGTCGGTGGCCTGGTCGCTCTGTTGCTTGCCTCGAGCACCACGCCGGCCCTGGCGTGGTGGCGAGGTGGAGTGTTCGTGGGCCCCGGTGTCGTCGTGGGGCCCTCGGTGGTGGTCGCGCCGCCGGTCTACGTGCCGTCCTACCCGGCCCCGGTGGTCGTCGAGCCCTCCGCCCCGGTCTACCAGCAGCAGCCTCAGACCGCGCAGCAGTCCTGGTACTACTGCCAGGATCCGGCCGGCTACTACCCATACGTGCAGCAGTGTCCGCGGGGCTGGCAGCCGGTGAGCCCGACCCCGAGGCCCGGCCAGTGACATGAGAGGGCTCGCGCTCGTGCTCGTCGTCGCGCTCGTCGCCGGCTGCGCCACCGTGCCGGCGGGGCCCAGCGTGTCGGTGCTCCCGGGACGCGGCAAGAGCTTCGAGCAATTCCAGGATGACGACCTCGCGTGCCGTCAGTGGGCTCGCCAGGAGGCAGGCACGACTCCCGGCGCTTCCGCGGTTCAGTCCACCGTCGGCGGCGCTGCTATCGGTACGCTGATCGGCGCGGGACTCGGCGCCGCACTCGGCGCGGTCACGCACCGGCCCGCCGCCGGGGCAGCGATGGGCGCGGGCGTCGGCCTGGTCGGTGGCACCGCGGTCGGCGCGGGCGCCGGCCAGGCCTCGGGCCAGACCGTGCAGCGCCGCTACGACAACGCGTACACACAATGCATGTACGCCAAGGGCGACCAGGTCCCAGGGCGGGCGGCGGTCGTCGCTCCCACCGTGAGCCCGGCCGCCCCGCCGCCCCCACCACCGCCACCCGCCGCGGCGACACCCGCTCCGCCATCACCGCCTGCGCCGCCGGCCGCGCTGGCCACGCCGCCGCCACCGGGTCCCCCGCCACCTCCACCACCGCTCGGAATGCGCTGAGCGCAGAGAGGAGCCGCGTGCGATCCGATGGTCGATGACTGAAGCGCCCCAGGGATCCGACGGAGGCCAGCAGCCCGCCGCACCCGCTCCCCCCCGCACCCGCGGCTCGAGGCTCGCCTCCCTGATCTGGGGCGGCGCGGTCGTGCTGCTCCTCGCCGGCATCGCGTGGTTCGTCCACTCCCGCGCGCCGGATCCGCGGGCCGGCCGCGGCAATCCGACCTCGGTGTCGGTGGTCACCGCGGCGGTGGTCCAGGGCGATCTCCCGGTCACCCTCAACGCGCTCGGCACGGTCAGCCCGCTCGCCACCGTGACCGTGAAGACGCAGATCGCCGGACGCCTCGTGGCGATCGGATTCCAGGAAGGTCAGATCGTGCGGGCGGGCGACTTCCTCGCCCAGGTCGATCCCCGCCCCTACCAGATCGCCCTCGACCAAGCCCAGGGCCAGCTCGTCCGCGACACCGCCCTGCTGCACAACGCCCAGATCGACCTCACCCGCTACCGCACCCTCGCCGAGCAGGACTCGATCCCGCAGCAGCAGGCCGACACCCAGGCCTACCTCGTCCACCAGTACGAGGGCACCGTGAAGTCCGACCAGGCGATGGTCGACAACGCGCGCCTCAACCTCGAGTACTGCCACATCGTCGCGCCGGTGTCCGGCCGCGTGGGTCTGCGTCAGGTCGATCAGGGCAACTACGTCCAGACCAGCGATCCGGGCGGCATCGTGGTGATCACCCAGCTCCAGCCGATCTCGGTGATCTTCACGCTGCCCGAGGACAACGTGCCCACCGTGATGGGCCGGCTCGGCGCGGCCGCGACCCTCCCGGTGACCGCGTACGACCGCGCCCTCACCACCAAGCTCGCGGAGGGCAAGCTCCGCACCGTCGACAACCAGATCGACACCACCACCGGCACGGTGCGCCTGCGCGCCGAGTTCGACAACCGCGACAACCGCCTCTTTCCGAATCAGTTCGTGACCGCGCTGCTGCTGGTCGAGACCATGAAGGGCGCCACCCTGGTGCCGAGCGCGGCGGTGCAGCGCGGCGCACCCGGCACGTTCGTCTACGTGGTCGACGGCGAGCGCGTCGTCCACCTGCAGCCGGTGAAGCTCGGGCCCACCGATGGCGAGCGGGTCGCGATCCTCTCCGGCGCGAGCGTGGGGGCGCAGGTGGTCGTGGACGGCGCCGACAAGCTGCGCGACGGGGCCAAGGTCAACCTCGCCGGCGAGCCGGGCCGCGCGGGCGCGGCGCCCGACCGCGCCCCACCCGACGCCGCGCGCCGGGGTCGCGGGAAGGGCGACAAGCAGTGAACCCGTCGCGGATCTTCATCGAGCGCCCGGTGGCCACCTCGCTGCTGATGGTCGCGGTGATGCTGGTGGGGATCGTGGCCTACCAGTTCCTGCCCCTGGCCGCGCTGCCCGAGGTGGACTACCCGACCATCCAGGTCCAGACCCTCTACCCGGGCGCGAGCCCCGAGGTCATGACCTCCGCGGTGACCGCCCCGCTCGAGCGCCAGTTCGGGCAGATGCCGAGCTTGAAGCAGATGTCGTCCACCAGCTCGGCGGGGGCCTCGGTCATCACGCTGCAGTTCGCGCTCAACCTGAGCCTCGACGTGGCCGAGCAGGAGGTGCAGGCCGCGATCAACGCGGCGGGCAACCTCCTCCCCTCGGACCTGCCCGCGCCGCCGATCTACGCCAAGATCAACCCCGCCGACGTGCCGGTGCTGACGCTGGCCCTGACCTCCAAGTCGCTCTCGCTGCCCCAGATCGAGGATCTCGCGGAGAGCCGCCTGGCCCAGAAGGTCTCCCAGCTCCCCGGGGTGGGCCTGGTGCGGGTGGTGGGCGGGCAGCGGCCCGCGGTGCGCGTGCAGGCCCATCTGCGCGCGCTCGCCGCCTACGGGCTCAACATCGACGACCTGCGCACCACCATCAACAACGCCAACGTGAACCTGCCCAAGGGCAACTTCGACGGGCCCTCCCGCGCCTACGCGGTCAACGCCAACGATCAGCTCCAGAGCGCGGACGCCTACCGCTCCATCGTGGTCGCGTATCGCAACGGGGCGCCGGTGCGCCTCTCCGACGTGGCCGACGTGCTGGACGGAGCCGAGAACCCCAAGCTGGCGGCCTGGATGAACACGACCCCCGCGGTGGTGGTCAACATCCAGCGCCAGCCGGGCGCCAACGTCATCGAGGTGGTGGACCGGGTGAAGGCGCTCCTGCCCCAGCTCGAGAGCGCGCTCCCCGCCGCGGTCGAGGTCACGGTGCTGACCGACCGGACCAACACCATCCGGGCGTCGGTGCGGGACGTGAACTTCGAGCTGGTGCTCGCGGTGGTGCTGGTGGTGCTGGTGATCTTCCTCTTCCTGGGCAGCCTGCGGGCCACCGTCATCCCGAGCCTCGCGGTGCCGCTCTCCCTCGTCGGCACCTTCGGGGTGATGTACCTGGCCGGCTTCAGCCTGAACAACCTCTCGCTGATGGCGCTCACCATCGCCACCGGCTTCGTGGTCGACGACGCCATCGTGATGATCGAGAACATCACCCGCTACATCGAGCAGGGCGAGCGCCCGCTCGCCGCCGCGCTCCGGGGCTCCGCCCAGATCGGCTTCACCATCGTCTCGCTGACCATCTCCCTGATCGCGGTGCTGATCCCGCTCCTCTTCATGGGCGACGTGGTGGGGCGGCTCTTCCACGAGTTCGCGATCACCCTCGCGGTGACCATCCTGATCTCGGCCGGGGTGTCGCTGTCGCTCGCCCCCATGATGTGCGCCAAGATCCTCCGGCCCGAGCGCGCGGAGGACCAGGGCCGGATCGCCCGCTACGCGACCAGGGCCTTCGACCGCCTCGTCCACCACTACGACCGGGCGCTCGGGTGGATCCTCGAGCACCAGCCGGCCACCCTCCTGGTGGCGGTGGCGACCCTCGTGCTCACCGTCTTCCTCTACGTCGTCATCCCCAAGGGCTTCTTCCCGGTGCAGGACACCGGGCTGATCCAGGGCATCTCGGAGGCCTCGCAGTCGGTGTCGTTCGCGCGCATGGCCGAGCTGCAGCAGGCCCTCGCGGCGCGGATCCTGAAAGACCCCGACGTGGTGAGCCTCTCGTCGTTCATCGGGGTCGACGGCACCAACCCCACGCTCAACACCGGGCGCTTCCTGATCAACCTGAGGCCCCGCGAGGACCGCGCGGCCACCGCGAGCGACGTCATCCGGCGCCTGCGCCGCGACGTGGCCGCGGTGGGCGGGGTCTCGCTGTTCATGCAGCCGGTCCAGGACCTCAGCATCGACACCACGGTGAGCCGCACCCAGTACCAGTTCGTGCTCGTGGACGCCAACCCCGACGAGTTCACGGTGTGGATCCCCCGCCTCATCGACCGCATGAACGCGCTGCCGCACGTGGAGGACGTGGCGAGCGACCTGCAGACCCAGGGCCTCTCGGTGTACGTGGAGGTGGACCGGGCCACCGCCGGCCGCTTCGGCATCACGCCCGCCACAGTGGACAACGCGCTCTACGACTCCTTCGGCCAGCGCATCGTTTCCACCGTCTTCACCCAGTCGAACCAGTACCGCGTCATCCTGGAGGCGGACCCCGCGCTCCAGGAGTCGCTGCAGTCGCTCGGCTCCATCTACCTGCCCTCCTCGGTGGCCGCCGGCGGGCAGGTGCCGCTCTCGGCCATCGCGACGGTGCGCGAGGAGTCAGCGCCGCTCGCGGTCAACCACCTGGGGCAGTTCCCCGCCGCCACCGTCTCCTTCAACCTGGCCCCCGGCGCCTCGCTGGGCGCGGCGGTGGACGCGATCACCGCGGTCGGCCGCGAGATCGGGCTCCCCGCGTCCATGGCGAGCAGCTTCCAGGGCGCCGCGCTCGCCTTCCAGGCCTCGCTCGCCAACGAGTTGTTCCTGATCCTGGCCGCCCTCGCCGCGGTCTACATCATCCTGGGCGTGCTCTACGAGAGCTACATCCACCCGATCACGATCCTCTCCACCCTGCCCTCCGCGGGAGTCGGCGCGCTGCTGGCCCTCATGGCCTGCCACGAGGACCTCGGCATCATCGGGATCATCGGGATCATCCTGCTGATCGGCATCGTGAAGAAGAACGCGATCATGATGATCGACTTTGCGCTCGACGCCGAGCGCAGCGAGGGCAAGTCTCCCCGCGAGGCGATCCACCAGGCGTGCCTGCTGCGGCTGCGCCCCATTCTCATGACCACGATGGC
>WNFC01004287.1_pt1 | contig 15497 bp, 17 predicted proteins | sample 5400541 | NCBI WGS metagenome assembly WNFC01 (sample SAMN13153342, study PRJNA577476) | soil metagenome | isolation source: 120 cm saprolite under Douglas fir tree site 2 hole 2 replicate 1 | place: USA:California | collected 2015-04-18
GCCTCGGCGAGGCCCGACACTCCGTCGTGGTCGGTCAACGCGAGAATCTCGACGCCGTTCGACGCGGCCCGCGCGACGAGCTCTCCCGGCTTGAGCAAACCGTCGGAAGCGGTCGAGTGACAATGCAGATCGATGTTCAATGGGGTATCTTACCCGAGAAACTCCTCGATCACCGCCGCGAGCCGCTCGGGTTGATCGTGATGCAGCATGTGACCCGCTTCGGGAATGACGCGCTCGGTCAACCGCTGAAAGCAAGCCTTGCGCGCGGCGAGATCGGTGCTCGAGAGCTTCAGCATCTCGGGTGCTTTCGATTCGGCGCCCACCACCCAGAGCACGGGCGCGGCGACCTTGCGCCAGCACGCCTCGGCTTCCTCGACCCGGTAGAGAACCGGATTGACGAGCTTGTGCACGGGATCGCTCGCGAGCTCGACGCGGCCGTCGGGCTTCGATCTCCCCCAGTGCCGCGCGAGGAACGCGGCCTTCTCGCCGCTCAGGCGGGAATTGTTGCCGCGCAGGCGCTCGGCGAGCGCCGCAAAGTTTTCGTAATCGCGAAACGCGGGCTTTTCGCCGAGCTCGGCCAGCCAACGCGCGTAGCGCTCGGGCGCCCGCTCGGCGCGCGTACCGGTGAGTCCAAGACCTTCCAGGTTGACGAGCTTAGCCACACGCTCCGGGCGGATGCCGGCGTACATCGCGGCGACGTTGCCGCCCATGCTGTGGCCGAGGAGCGTAGCGGGAGAAGCGGGCTGGAAGTGCTCGAGCAGCCGATCCAGATCGGCAAAATAGTCCGGGAACCAGTAGCCGTCGCTCCTCGCCCATTCGCTCAAGCCGAAACCGCGCCAGTCCGGCGCGATCACGCGCCAGTCTCCGCGCAATGCGTCCACCAGGAACTGGAACGAGGCCGACACGTCCATCCATCCGTGGAGCATGAAAAGCTTCGGCGCGCGCTCCTCGCCCCAGCAGCGGCAGTGGTAGCGCAGGCCGCGGATCTCGACGAACTCGGACTGACTCGGCTTCATGAAGCGCGTGATGATAGCAGGCGGCGGAACCGCGGCGCGCTTCCGATATAATCGGCCGCAATCATGGCGGTCTATTCACTCGGCGAGCGCAAGGTCGTATTCCACGGCGAGGAGTGGTTCATCGCGCACAACGCCACCGTCATCGGCACCGTGATCCTGCACAACCAGGCGAGCGTCTGGTTTAACGCCGTGGTCCGCGGCGACAACGACATCATCACCATCGGCGAACGCAGCAACATCCAGGACGCCGCAGTCCTGCACGTCGACCCCGGTGTCCCGCTCACGCTCGGCAAGAACGTCTCCGTCGGCCACCAGGCCATGCTGCACGGCTGCACCATCGGCGACGGATCTCTCGTCGGCATCGGCGCGATCATCATGAACCACGCCGTCATCGGTAGCGGCTGCCTCATCGCCGCCGGCACCCTCATCCCCGAAGGCAAAACGTATCCCGATGGCGTCCTCATCCTCGGCTCCCCCGGCAAAGTCGTGCGCGAGCTGGAGCCGGAGGAAAGGGAAGACCTCCTGAAAAACGCCGACATCTACGTCCGGCGCGCGAAGCTCTACCGCGAGAAGCTGAGGCCGCAGGAGCGGTAGTTTCACTTCGTCAGCATGCTCGAACCAACAGTGGTACGCTACAAAACATGAACCAGATTTCAGTCGCCGAAATTCTCAAACTACCCCTCGCCGAGCGTATCCGCCTGGTCGAGTTGATCTGGGACAGCATCGCCGCGGTGCCGGAGGCAGTCCCGATATCAGATGAGCTGGCGGCCGAGCTCGATCGCCGTCTCGCCGAGTTTGAGGCCGACCCCGAAGCCGGATCTCCCTGGGAAGAAGTTCGCACGCGGATCTTGCGAGGTACATGGCGTACCGGCTGAGGGTTTCAGCCCGGGCGGTACGCGAGATCGGCGAAGCGTACGAATGGTACGAAGAACAACTCCACGGTCTCGGCGCGGAATTCCTCGACGCACTCGACACTCAGCTCCGAGTCATTACGCAAACGCCTCTTTTGTTTTCCGAAATTCGACAAGGCACTCGGCGCACCCTGCTCTCGCATTTTCCCTACGGCGTGTTCTATGCGTCGAAGGGCGATGTCGTTTCAATCCTGGCGGTAGTTCACACCGCCCGCAATCCGCGCCGCTGGCCTCGCCAAGCGTAAGAAAGCGCGCTAGCCTGATGCCGCACGCGGACGCCTTCCAAAAATGTCACCGGCGCGTAGCTTTGTAACTGGTCATGGACTCGAACCTGACTGCGGACGATTTTGACTGGCTGCGAAGACTGAAGGGCGCCACAGACGCGAAACGCGATCCGCCGCCAATTCCGACTGATATTGCCGCGAAGCTCGGTGCATTCGGTCTCGCAAAGTCGAATAGGTCCGGCGCCCTCACAATTACATCCAAAGGCCGTGACGCGTTGTTGGAACAAGACATGCGCGACGCCGAAGACCGCTAGCTCACCTGTTTCGTTAGACCGAACATGCATCAGTCCAAGATGGAAGGCCGTACGATGAACGCCCGCCTCACCGCAGCTTTGCTCATCTCCCTCGCAACGCTCGCGAGCGCCGTTCACGCGCAGTCCTTCCCCTCGAAGTCCCTGCGCATCATCGTTCCGTTCCCGCCGGGCGGCGCGGCCGACGTCACGAGCCGGCTCCTCGGGGAGCACATGGCGAAGGGTCTGGGGCAGGCGGTGATCGCGGAGAACCGCCCGGGCGCCGGGGCGGTGATCGGGTACGAGCTTGCCGCGCGCGCCGCAGGCGACGGTCACACGCTGCTGGTGGTGTTTCCGAGCTTCGTCATCAATCCGTCGGTCAAGCCGGGGCTCCGGTACGATCCTCTGAGAGACTTCAAGGCCGTAGGGCAGACGATTTCTGTGCCGATGGTATTCGCGGTCAATCCCTCGGTGCCGGCAAAATCGCTCGACGAGCTGGTCGCGCTCGCGCGAGCGAAGCCCGGCACGATCGCGTACGGAACGCCAGGCGCCGGTACCACGCACCACGTGATCGGCGAGACGTTCAGGCTCGCCGCGAAGGTCAACATCGTGCACGCGCCGTTTCAGGGCGGCGGCCCCGCGATCACCGCCGCAGTCGGCGGCCATATCCCAATGGTGCTCGCCAACGTGTCCGAGGTCGTCTCCTTCGCGAAAGGCGGGAAGATGCGTCCCCTCGCCGTGACGACCGCAGAGCGCGCGGACGCAATGCCCGAGGTGCCGACGGTGCGCGAGGCCGGTTATCCCGAAGTCGAATCGACGAACTGGAGCGGCCTCGTCGTCCCCGCGGCGACCCCGCCTGCCGCGATCGCGCGATTGAATTCCGAGCTGGGGCAGGCCTTGCGCAACGCCGAGATACGGGAAAAACTGAAGACCTACGGGATGTCCCCGGCTCCCGGAACACCGGAAACGTTCGGCGCGTTCCTGCAGTCCGAGTCGGCCAGGTACACGAAGGTCGTGCGCGAAGCGGGAATCAAGGGCGATTAGCCCGGCGCGTCACTTCGGCGCCATGCGGATCGCGCCGTCCAGCCTAATCGTCTCCCCGTTCAGCATCTCGTTCTCGAAGATGTGCCGGACGAGTTGGGCGTAATCCGCCGGCTTGCCCAGCCGCGGCGGAAACGGCACCTGCTTGGCGAGCGCCTCCTGCACGTCTTTCGGCATGCCGAGCAGCATCGGGGTCTCGAAGATGCCCGGAGCGATGGTGCAGACGCGGATGCCGTCGCGCGAGAGGTCGCGCGCGATGGGGAGCGTCATGCCGACCACGCCGCCTTTCGAAGCCGAATAGGCAGCCTGTCCGATCTGGCCGTCGTAGGCAGCGACCGAAGCGGTGTTGACGATCACGCCGCGCTCGCCGGCGGCATTCGGCTGCCCTTTCGCCATCGCGACCGCCGCGAGCCGGATCATGTTGAAGGTGCCGATGAGGTTGATGCCGATCACGCGCGAGAACGACGCAAGCGAGTGCGGGCCGTGCTTCTTCACCGTGCGCTCGGCGATCGCGATGCCGGCGCAGTTCACCAGGCCTTGCAGCGCGCCGAAATTCTTGAGCGCCGCGTCCACCGCGGTTTGGCCGTCTGTTTCGTGAGTGACGTCGCACTTGGCGAAGCGCGCTTTTTGCCCGAGTTGCTTCGCGATGGCTTCGCCTTTGTCGGCCTGAAGATCGGCGATCACGACGTTCGCGCCGGCTTCGGCGAGCATCTTGACGGTTCCTTCGCCGAGGCCCGAGGCGCCGCCGGTGACGATGAACGTGCTGCCTTTGAGCTGCATAGAGCTTCCCTTAGCCTTTCTTTGCCGGTTTTTTCTTTTCCGGCATGAGCCCCGGCCGGTCGCGCAGCAGCGGATCCAGACCGTTCTTTGCGACGAGATAAGTCCAGCGCTCGAGCTTTTTCTCGCGCTCAACCTTCTCGATGAGCTTCTTGCGGCGTTCCTCGAACTCCTTGTCGTTCTTCGCCTTGTCCTCCGCTTTCTCGCCCTTCGCCGGCGTGCGCGTTTTGCGAGGCTCGCCTGCGACCGCCACCCCGACGTAGTAATTGTCGCCGGCCTGCTTACCGATTCTCAGCGTATAGCTCAAGCCGTCGAAGGTGTCCGCCTTGATGACGATCGCATGATCGAGCCCGGTGTCGGTCTTGCCGGGGTCGGGCACTACGTCGACGAGGTTCACCCAGCCGAGCGAGCTCGCAAGGTCGGTCGCCTTCTGCAGATCGGGCCGTTCCTTCGATCCGGCCAACTTCCAGTCGGCAGACTCGGTCTCGCGCGCCACGCTCCAGCGCTGCTTTCCGTCCTTCGACGACGAAATCGATCTAGTGCCGTCGGCCCGAAGGAGATCCTTGACGAGCCATTGATCGGGCTTGGATTCGACTTCGGTCAGCGGCTCGCCGACGGCGAGCACCGTGCCGGCTTCACCACCCATGGTGAGATAACGGCCCGTCGCTTCGGTCTCGCCGCGCGAAAGCGAGGCGACCGGCGAGCTCTTCACGATTTTCTTTCCGAGAAGCAGCTGCCCGAGCGTGCCGCCCTTGGCGTCCTTCAGCTCGATCGCCGTCCCCGCGCCCGCCAGCTTGCCCTTCGGCTCGAGGAGCTCCAAGCGGGCGCGCTGGCTCTCGGGGAGGGGCTCGCTCTGCACGATCTTAAGTTCGGCGAGCTTCACGAGAAGGGCCGCGATGCGATCGGTGTCGGCCGCGAAGCCGGCGCGCTCGCGAACGCTCCAGCCGGTCTCGCCACGAACGAGGTGCAGTTCGCCCGACGAATCCCGGATCGCGATCTCGGCGACCTCGCTCAAACGCAGGCCCGGGATCGCCTTCTGCCCGGCGCGCGAGTCAGCTGCCGTCCAGGCCGAGCGGTCGGACAGGACGACGGCGGCGCCCGCCGCGGCGAGGATCGCGAGCACCGCGAGCGCGATGAAGAATTGCCTGCGGTTCATATTGCGGGCGTCCTGCGGCGGCGCAGGATCGCGAGCCCGATGCCGGCCAACGCGACGAGCAAGGGCGTCAGCGCGATGTTCGCCACCTTGGTCCAGAACTGGAGCGCCTCGCTGTCGGAACGCAGCTCGCGGCGGACCTCTTTCAGCGCCAGGCGCGTCTCCGCGGCTTTCCTGCGAAAATTTTCAAGCTCGCTCTGCTGCGCAGCCGAGAGAATCGCCCCCGCGCCCTGCCCCCTGCCCTTTTGCAGCGCGTTCAGCTTCTCCTGCGTCTGACCGAGGTTGTCCTCCAGCTCCTTGATCTTGCCGAGATAGGCCTGCTGCGCCCTCGCCTCCATGTCGCGGATCACGGTGAACGGCCGCGCGGCGCTCGCGCGGCTGCGCAGCTTGATGAGCGCCGGATCGCCCGCGAACTGGTCGACCAGGGCTTGCGCAAATGCGAGGTTGCCGTTGCGCGGGATCACGATCCGCTGCCCGAAGATCTCCTGGATCTGCACCGCAGCGCCGTCGTTGATGAAGTCGCTGTCCCCGACGAGCACGACGGCATTGTCGGCCGCCGTTTCCTTGAGCTGCGCGGTGTCCGGTTTTGCCTCCGGCGCCTTCGCCTTCTTCTCGCCCCTGTCCTCAAGCGTAGGCCGGCCTTCGGGGAACGCGGTTGTGAATTTTCCCGTCAGCCGGATGGCAAGCGGATATTCGATGCCCGAAGGCTTGAACCCCCGGGTCGCCGCCTCGCCCTGTGTCGTGGCCGCGAAGGAATCGACGAGCTGGGAATACGCGGAACTCTTCATGAGGACCGTTTCACTCAGTCCTTCGACCGGCTTGCCGGTGAACGCTCCAGCGAAGGGCATGAGCAGCGACCCGAGCCGGGCCGTGGCGATGTCGTTCGGATCGAAAGCATTGTCGTTGAGCGAGAGCAGCGTCGGCAGGGTGCGCGCTCCCGCGCCCGTGAGGTAACGCATGTCGAGCACGACCTTCCCCGAGTCGAAGCCCAGGCCCCAGGCCTTGAGCAGCCTGTCGAGCGAGGACGGCGTGCCCCCGCCGCCCATGCCTCCCATCTGGCCCAGCTGGTCGAAATAGGCGTTCGGGTCGAGGAAAGCGATGAGCTTCCCGCCGCGCAGCACGAACTGGTCGAGCGCGTACTGCGCCCGCTCGCCGATTCCGCGCGGGTGGATCACCAGCAACACCTTGATGTCGTCATCGATCTTTTCAGGGTCAAGCCCGACGCGCTTCACGGTGTAGTCGCGCCGGAGCTCGCCGATGAATACCTGCGGCTCCATCGGCTGGCCGCCGGTCATGGGGCTGGGCGGCATGCCGAACACCGGCAGCGCGCTCATCACTCCGATCACAGGCTTCGACGTCGCTGTGGCGCGCGCGATCGCGCGCGCCAGATCGTACTCGAGCAAGGGCTCGCGATCGGGCGTAAGCGCCGGCAAGGCCAGCTTCTGGTCCGCATAGCTGATCGAGGCGCCGAGATAGAACTTGTCGCCCGAGGGCGTGACCTGGGCTTCGACGCCTTCCAGAGTCGCAGAGTCCTCGGCATCGGAGTCCGGCTGGGGATCGAGCTTCTCGACTGTGACCTTGCCGCGGCCGGCCTGCCTGAACTCCGCGAGCAGATCCTCGACCCGACGCCCGTACGCCTTGATGGGCAGGGGGACCTCGCTCTGGCTGAAGTACAAGCGGATCTTGACCGGAGACTCGAGCTTGCCGAGAACCGCGCGCGTGCCCTCGGAGAGCGTGTAGAGCTTGCCTTGCGTCAGGTCGATGCGCCCCCTCGCCGCCCCCAGTACGAGATTGAGCAGTACCAGGATGATCAGCGCGGCGACGAGGCCGCCGGCCGAGTAAAGCAGACTTTCGGTCTTCTTGTGCATGGTCCGCCCTCAGCCCGTCCGGTGGTTGCGGATGACGACGCCGGTCGCGAACAGCGCGTAAGCGATCACCGAGAGGAAATAGAGCAGGTCGCGCGAATCGAGCACCCCTTTCTGGAAGCCGTCGTAATGCGTGAGGAAGGAAAACTTCGAAACCGCTTCCACCAGCCAGGGGCTCGCCCAGCGCGCGAGCAGATCGGTCAGCGGCGAAAACCCGACCAGGATCAGGGCGAGGCACAGGACCACCGCGAGGATGAAAGCGATGACCTGGTTGCGCGTGAGGGCCGAGGTCATGCAGCTGATCGCGAGGTAGGCCCCGGCGAGCAGCGCCGCTCCGACGTAGCCGCTTGCGATCACTCCGTTGTCGGGATCGCCGAGCCAGTTGACCGTCGCGACGATCGGGAATGAGAGCGCCAGCGCGACGATGAGAAACAGCCACGAGGCGAGAAACTTGCCGACGATCGCCTGCCAGGCGGCCACCGGCATCGTCAGCAAAAGCTCGATCGTTCCGAGCCGCCGCTCCTCGGACCACAGGCGCATCCCCGCGGCGGGCACCAGAAACAGGAACAGCCACGGCAGCCAGTTGAAAAACGCCGCGAGGGAAGCCTCGCCCCGCTCGAAGAAACCGCCGAAAGTAAAGGTGAAGAAGCCGGAAAGCAGGAGAAATATGACGAGAAAAACGTAGGCGACCGGAGATTCGAAGTACGCCGCAAGCTCGCGCCTTGCGATGGTCCAGATCGGCGCCCAGCTGGCCTTCATGCTGACTCCGTTGCAGTGTCCGAGCGCGTGATCGACCGGAAGAAATCTTCCAGCTTTCCCGTGGCGGCGCGGGCCTTCAGCTCGGCAGGGGTGCCGTTGGCGACGATGCGGCCGCGGTCGATGATGATCGCGCGCGTGCAGGCTGCCTCGACCTCCTCGAGGATATGCGTCGAGAAAATGATCGCCTTGCTCTCGCCCATCTCGCGTATGAGCGTGCGCACCTCGTGCTTCTGGTTCGGATCGAGCCCGTCGGTGGGCTCATCCAGGATCAGCACCTCGGGATCGTGGATCAGCGCCTGCGCGAGGCAGGTGCGGTGGCGGAAGCCTTTCGAAAGCGTATCGATCGTCTGCCCGAGTACGCTCTCCAGATGGCACAGCTCGACGACTCGACGTATCGCGCTGCTCCGTCCCTCGCCCCCCAGGCCGCGCATCTCGGCGGCGAACCTGAGGAACGACAGGACCGACATCTCGGTATAGGAGGGCGCCGCTTCCGGAAGATAGCCGATTCGGCGCTTCACCTCGATCGGATTTTCCTGCACGGCTAGCCCGCACACCGAGACGCTGCCCGAGCTGGGCGGGATGAAACCGGTGATCATGCGCATGGTGGTCGACTTGCCCGCGCCGTTGGGACCGAGGAATCCCAGCACTTCGCCTGTGCCGACTTCGAAGGAGACGCCGTCGACTGCGCGTTTCGAACCGAAGGACTTGCTGAGATTTTCCACCTTGATCACGGCGCCCCTCCAAAACACATACACAGACCGGCACGGGTCGGCTGAAGTTCCCCCCGCGGCCAGCGGAACCGGATTCTATCGCAACCCGGATATAAGCAAATGACCAATGACCATCAGCCCGCGCTTTCAAGCAGCAGGACGAAAGCCTTATAATTTTCCCTTTCACGCCGCCCTCCGGGCGGGCCGGCAACGCAAAGGATTGCGCGATGACCCACGTCGTCATGGAAAGCTGCATCAAGTGCAAGTACACCGACTGCGTCGATGTCTGCCCCGTCGATTGCTTCCACGAAGGGCCGAACATGCTGGTGATCGACCCGGACGAGTGCATCGATTGCGCGGTCTGCATCCCCGAGTGCCCGGTGAACGCGATCGTGCCCGAGGAAGACGTGCCCGAGGAGCAGAAGAAATTCACCGCGCTGAACGCCGAGCTCGCCAAGATCTGGCCGGTGATCACCGACGCCAAACCCGGACCCGAGGACGCCGACCAGTGGAAGGACGTGAAGGACAAGCTCAAGCTCCTGGAGCGCTAGGCGTGGGATGCTGAAGCTTGCTCACGGCCTGTCCTTCGCGGAACTCTACGAGCGCGACGGCCTTGTCAGGCTCGACGCCGCATTCCTGGACCATCTCGGCGCCGCGGAATCCGCGCTGAGACCGCAGCTCGAAGCCGCGCGCGCGACTGCCAGTCTCGATTCCCGGTCCGAATCGGCCCTGATCCTCGAGATCGCGCCGCATCTGGACGATTTTCTCGCCGAGCTGTTCGGCATCCAGGCCGAATTCCGCACGCTCGCCGCCCGCCACCACGAGCTCGCCCCGCTCTACACGGTCAAGCGCCAGTTCGTGCAGCGCCGCGCGGGGAACAAGGTGAAGCCCGAGGAAGCGGCCAAGCTCGACGGCCCCGCGCTCGAGGCCGAGCTAAAACAAAATCACCTGGACGGGCGCTTCGATGAGCTGACGTTCGCGAAAAAAGTCACCCATTGGCTCGCCGATGAAGCCGGGCACGCGGTTCCGCTCGACCTCGCGCTGAAATATTCGGCCTGGGCGTTGCACACTTCCGCGGGCCGCGAGCGTGTACACGCCGGCGTGCTTTTCAAGGCGCCGTCCAAGATCGATCCGCAGAATCTCCTCGTGCACGCGCAAAAGAGCGACCGGGAGGGCGTCGTCACCTACACGATCAAACCCGAGCACATCCGCAGGCGCAAGGGTTTCGCCCTCACCGACCCGGGTACCGATCTCGTCGGCGCGCTCGACCAGGCGAATTACTGCATCTGGTGCCACACCCAGGGAAAGGATTCCTGCTCCAAGGGTCTCAGAGAAAAATCGCCCCCGGAAACGCCGAACAAGGCGGCGTTCAAGAAGAGCCCGTTCGGAGTGACGCTCGCTGGCTGCCCGCTCGAAGAAAAGATCTCGGAATTCCATACGCTCAAAGCGCAAGGCAACGCGCTCTCGGCGCTTGCCGTGATCGTCATCGACAATCCCATGGTGGCGGCGACCGGACACCGCATCTGCAACGATTGCATGAAAGCCTGCATCTACCAGAAGCAGGAGCCGGTGAACATTCCGCAGATCGAGACGCGCACGCTGAAAGACGTGCTGGAGCTGCCCTGGGGCTTCGAGATCTACTCTCTGCTCACGCGCTGGAACCCGCTCAATTTCCGCCGCCCGCTGCCTATAGCCCCAACCGGCTACAAGGTGCTCATCGCCGGCATGGGTCCCGCGGGCTTCACCCTCGCCCACTACCTCATGAACGAAGGACATGCGGTGGCCGGCATCGACGGCCTGAAGATCGAACCGCTGCCGGCCCGATTCTCCGGAATCGACGCCGACGGGAGCCGGGTGCCCGTCGAGCCGATCCGGGACGTGCAAACGCTGTATGAGGTCCTCGAGGACCGCGTCATGGCGGGATTCGGCGGGGTCGCCGAGTACGGCATCACGGTGCGCTGGGACAAGAATTTCCTCAAGCTCGTGCGCCTCTTGCTCGAGCGGCGCGCGGAGTTCGCGATGGTCGGAGGGGTGCGCTTCGGCGGCACGGTCACTGTCGAGGACGCGTTCGAGCTCGGCTTCGATCACGTGGCGCTTTGCATGGGCGCGGGCAAGCCCACCGTGCTCGACATTCCGAACGGGCTCGCGCGCGGAGTGCGCGCGGCCTCAGACTTCCTGATGGCGCTTCAGCTCACCGGCGCGGCCAAGACGGATTCCATCGCCAACATGCAGGTGCGCCTGCCCGTGGTCGTGGTCGGCGGCGGCTTGACCGCGATCGACACCGCGACCGAATCGCTCGCCTACTATCCGGTGCAAGCGGAGAAGTTCCTGTCGCGCTATGAGACTCTTGTCGCGGAGATCGGCGAGGATGCGGTGCGCCAAAAGTGGGACGACCAGGAGCGCGAGATCGCCGAAGAGTTCCTCGCGCATGCCCGCGCGGTCCGCGAGGAACGGGCCCTTGCCGCTCGGGAAGGCCGCGCCGCGCGCATCGTCGAGCTCCTCCGGCACTGGGGCGGCGTTACCATCGCCTACCGGCGCCGGCTGATCGACAGCCCTTCGTACACGCTCAATCACGAGGAAGTCGAGAAAGCGCTCGAGGAAGGGATCGCTTTCTGCGAAAGTCTGTCGCCGGTAGCGGTGGACGTGGACAATTACGGCGCCGCGCGCGGCGTCCGCTTCGCCCGGGAAAGCGGACTCGGCGGCGAATCCGCGGAGCACTGGCTGCCGGCGCACACCGTGTTCGTCGCCGCGGGGACCCAGCCGAACACGGTGCTCGCCCGCGAGGACGCGGCGCACTTTCAGCTCGACGGAAGATATTTCCAGGCCTGCGACGAGGACGGACGGCCCTTGAGGCCGGAGCGCGCGATCTCCAAGCCCGAGCGCGCCGACGTGCTGCTGTCGCGCCTTCCCGACGGGCGCTTCGTCAGCTTCTTCGGCGATCAGCATCCCTCCTACTTCGGCAACGTCGTCAAGGCGCTCGGTTCCGCGCGCCAGGGCTACCCGGTCGTGTCGCGCGCACTGGCAAAGGCGCCTCCACGGTCGCAGAGCGCGCCAGCTGAGTTCTTCGCTTCGCTCGCCGGCCAACTGCTCGCCACCGTGCACAAAGTCGAGCGGCTCACGCCCACCATTGTCGAAGTGGTGGTAAAGGCCCCGCTCGCCGCGCGCAAATTCCGGCCCGGCCAGTTCTACCGCCTGCAGAACTTCGAGACTCTCTCCCCGGTCGTGAGAAACGCCGACTCGACGACCCGCTTGCAGATGGAAGGGCTCGCGATGACCGGCGCCTGGGTGGACCGGGACCGCGGACTGGTGTCGACCATCGTGCTCGAGATGGGCGGTTCATCGGACCTGTGCGCGATGCTCAAACCCGGGGAGCCCGTGATCCTGATGGGTCCCACGGGTAGCCCGACACACATCGCGGCGAATGAAACGGTGATCCTCGTGGGCGGGGGCCTGGGCAACGCGGTCTTGTTTTCGATCGGCGCGGCGTTCCGGGCGCGCGGCTCGAAAGTGCTTTATTTTGCCGGCTATAAGAAAGTCATCGACCGCTATAAGGTTGCCGAGATCGAGAGCGCCGCGGACGTGGTCGTGTGGTGCTGTGACGAGGCGCCCGGATTCAAGCTGGAAAACGCAAAAGCGCGTCCGCAAGACAGGAGCTTCGTCGGAAACATCGTCCAGGCGATGGACGCCTGCGCCCAGGGGAGGCTCGGGCCTCTCTCGATCCGCACGCAGGACGCCGACCGGCTTATCGCCATAGGCTCCGATCGCATGATGGCGGCGGTCGCGCGCGCGCGCCACGACGTGCTCAGGGACTATCTCAAGCCGCATCACCTCGCGATCGGCTCGATCAACTCGCCGATGCAGTGCATGCTCAAGGAAATCTGCGCCCAGTGCCTGCAGCCGCACCGCGATCCGCATACCGGCAAGAGAAGTTACGTATTTTCCTGCTTCAATCAGGACCAGGACCTCGACAGCGTGGATTTCGGCGCGCTCTCGGAGCGCCTCAGGCAGAATTCGCTGCAGGAAAAGATCACCGCGCAATGGATCCGGCACTGCATGCCGGAGCTGCGCAAGCAACGAACCTTGGTTTGACCCACACGCCTCCCGCGGAATCGCGGGAGCCGAAAATCAGTGCCAGTCCTTGTGTGGCGGGACCGGCAGGGGCATCACCGCGATTCCCTCGTCCAGGAGCTCCCGCGTCTCTTCGCCGCTCGCCACGCCGCGGATGTTTCGCTGCGGGACTTCCTTGTAATGGATACGCCGTGCTTCGGCGGGAAATTCCTCTCCCACGTTCTCGGTGTTGAGCAGGATGTAGTCGATGACTTCGTGCAGGTTGCGCGGCCGCGCGGCTGGCACGGCGGGCGGCTGCGCGTTCTCCCGCGGCGGTTCGGCCTCGGGCCTTCCGATTTTTGCCGTGAGCAGCTTTTCGATGCTGGAATCGCAGCAAACCGGACACGAGAGCAGGCCGCGGGCTTTCTGGCCCTCGAAGTCGTCCGCCGAAGCGAACCAGCCTTCGAACCGGTGCCGATCCGCACAAATGAGCTCAAATACGATCACGTTCGCGCTCCTTGGCAAACATTCTACCGCGCCCGGGTAATGTCGGTGCGCCAAGCCATTGTTTCAAGGGCTGACCCAGGTGCGATAGGCCCACACCCCGCACAGCGCCGCCGCGGCCAGCCAGACGCCGACGATGACAAGCGCGGCAACGCGGCTCACCGGCCGAGCGCTCGCCATCCGCTCCTGCGCCTGCGCCCTGCACTCATCCAGAATCGGACCCGGGATCATCCTGATCGCAAGGACGATCCCCAGCGGGATCAGTATGAGATCGTCCAGATATCCCAGGACCGGCACGAAGTCCGGGATGAGGTCGATGGGGCTGAGCGCGTAGGCCACGATGCCCGCGACCAGGAGCTTCGCGTACCAGGGCGTGCCGGGATGGCGCGCGGCGAACCAAAGGACGAGAGTCTCGCTCTTGAGGTGGCGCGCGCGTTGTTTGAGGCTGGAGAGCAGCGGCATCGCCGAGGCTACACCCCGACGCTCAGCTCGAAAGCCGCGCGCCCGACGCGTCGGGCTGCGCGGTCGGCGGCAGTTTCTCGAATGACATGGTGAATCCGAAAAGTATCGCGACCAAGCCCATGATCAGCCAGAGCAGAGCTTCCGCCAAGCTGCTGCGGGCCGCGTATTCCGTCCGCGAGTAGTAGGCCACCACGCGCTCGCGTCGCATGAGATCTTCCTGGGTCGGAGCAAAGGTCCTGGTCTCGCCGCCGCGATCGACATAGCTTGCTAGCGCCCCGGACTCCATGAACGTATGACGCGCTCGCGCAAGGCTCAGGACTTCCTTTTTCTCCGGCGAGAGTCCTTTGCCCCAGTTCGGGGGCGGTTGCGTAGCCGCGGACTTTCGTTGGTTCACGCTCAACGTCGTCTTCAGATCGGTGTATTTCCAGTAGGCGAAAGCGCCGTACAAGGCACAGATGCCGGCCGCCAGGACCGTCATGAGCACGGCCTTCCAGTGCACGCCGAAAGCGAACAGCCGCCGCGTGCCGTCGAACAAACATAGAAAAGCGGTCGCTCCCCCGACCACGTTCACAGCGAAATCGACCCAGTTTTCAATCATGGCGAGTGCTGACCTCCCGTAGGCGAATCGTCACCCGAATCGTCACTGACGTCATCGAGAATGGAGAGAAATGTTGCGAAATTGCACATTGAGCCTCGAGTTCATGTTACTCCGATGGTGCCCGGGGCAGGGGTCGAACCTGCATGACGGAATTACCCGTCGAGGGATTTTAAGTCCCTTGTGTCTACCAGTTTCACCACCCGGGCTCAGGTGGCGGAATTGTGTCAGAAACGCGCCGCTCTGATGTCGATTTCATCGCAGTCCGGCCGGGCCCGCGTCATCGCCAAGCGCCGTTGCTATGGTCGGTGCTACGGAACGGATAAGGTCGACGATGGCGTTGGCCATAGTTCATGCTCCCAAGGTGTAGGTCGTGCCGTTCGGCCCGAAATGCGCGGTCATGATTTCTTGGCGGGCCCTGGGATCGAAGGAAATATGCACCCAGGTTCCCTCCTGAATGCACTGGTCAAACACGATTGCGGAATTGGAAACCACGCGGACGATGCTCAGGGGCTCGCCGAATTCCGGGCAGATGAAGTCCGCGGCGAATCCCCTGAGGTGCGCAGAGTCCTGCGCACCCTTGACCGCGGAGTTCAAGGCCACGCAGCGGTAGCCCGAGTCGATATGCATCGGCTTGCCCAACAGTGCGCGCACCTGCTCCAAACCCCGGGCCAACACGCTCACATTCGCGACGATGTCCTCGGGCGGAGTATTGTCGATGCCGAGGCGCTCAGCGGTCGAGGAAAAGCACAGCTCTTCCAGTGTGAAGTGTTCGGTTAGGTTCACCGCTCCTCCCCTCCCTGGGTCGGTTCATGTCCAAGTTGAACGCGACTGTAGTTACTGCCCGGGGACGACAGGACAATGATACATCGAGGGCAAATTCCAGACTGGATGGGGAGACTTAACAACTGCGTTGGAGGCGGGGGTCGGAATCGAACCGGCGGCCACGGCTTTGCAGGCCGCTGCATGACCACTCTGCCACCCCGCCGTATGCCTGAGACCCGGAACAGCGAAGGATATCGAAACGGGCTGTTCCTCGGAATTCTGGAGCGGGAGACGAGTCTCGAACTCGCGACCTTAACCTTGGCAAGGTTACGCTCTACCAACTGAGCTACTCCCGCGAGAGCAGGCGGAAATTCTACG
>WNFC01007947.1_pt1 | contig 15489 bp, 16 predicted proteins | sample 5400541 | NCBI WGS metagenome assembly WNFC01 (sample SAMN13153342, study PRJNA577476) | soil metagenome | isolation source: 120 cm saprolite under Douglas fir tree site 2 hole 2 replicate 1 | place: USA:California | collected 2015-04-18
GAAACCAGTCGCAGCGGTCACGGGTTCAGGGTGACATGCGTCAGGTGGGGCTATTGGACTATGCCCTCGCCCCTTGACGAGTCCATAGAAAACCTCTATAGCTAGGGCATGCTCCTTGCCCAGGTCGAGGGGTTCCTCGAAGTCGCCCGTCGGGGGAACGTGAGCCGCGCCGCCGAAGCGATGTTCGTGACCCAGCCGACCCTGACCGCGCGCCTTCATGCGCTCGAGCGCGAGCTGGGCGAGCCGCTCTTTGCGCGAACCCGCCGCGGTATGCGTCTCACCGACGCGGGCCGGGCCTTTCTCCCCTACGCCGAACGTGCGATGCGCGCCGTTCGTGATGGCCGCCAGGCGCTGACCGACGCCCGCTCTGCCTCAGCGGGCCGCTTGGTGCTCGGTGCCGCGCCCGCGGTCAGCACCTACGTGTTGCCGGCGCTTCTCCAGCGGTTTGCGGCCGCCTATCCGCGGATAGAAGTCGCGGTTCGCACCGGACATTCCGAAGATGTCTTGCAGATGCTGCTTCGCGAGGAGGTCCAGCTCGCCATGGTGCGGACGATGCGACACCCTGACATCGAATCGATTCCGCTTTACGAGGAGGCCCTGGTCCTGGTCGTCGCACCGGGACACCCCTTCGCCAAACGGTCCAACGTTGGAATCGCCGACGTCGCCTCCGAGCGCCTGATCTTCTTCGACCGGACGTCGAGCTATTACGAGCTCACGCAGTCCTTCTTCCTCAGCCTCGGGGTGACGCCGCGCGAGGTGATGGAGCTCGACAACATCGAGTCGGCCAAGAAGATGGTGGAGCGGCGCCTCGGCATTGCGCTGCTTCCGCGCACCGCCGTCGCTGGCGAGCTGGCCGCCAAAACCCTGATGCAGGTGTCGGTTACGGACGCGCCGGCGATGTCGCAAAAGATCGTCGCCATTCGCCGCCGCGACCAGGGGCTGCCATCCGGCACGGTCGCTGCCTTCGTCAATCTCCTGCGAGAGTCCGATCCCGCCGCAGTTGCGCACATCCCCTCGCCCGCTAGGGGTTAGACGACCCGGTCTTCCGGTAGTTCCTCGACGAACTCCTGGCCGAGACGCGCGGCGTCGTACGCCTTGCCGACCAGGTGGTGGTAAGGCACTCCCGAGAAGAAATGGTGACTTTTGGTCGGGTAGTCCTTGCCTTGCTCGAATTCCTTCCGCTGCAGCGCGATATAGCCGTCCTGCTGCTCCTTCGACATGGCCTGCAGCAGCACGCTGAGTCCATAGGCTTCGGCATGCTGCGCCCCGAGCGTGATGAAGATGAACTTGACACCCATGTCCCCGAGCTCGACGAAGGTCATCGGCTTCGGCTCTTTGAACCATTTGAACGACGATGACCAGTTGAAGGCAAATCGCGCGTCGGGGAACCGTTTCTTGATCTGTTCGGTGAAGGTCTCGACCGCGGCCCGATCGGAGGTCGGAAACTCGCACCACAGCAGGTCCGGGATGCCGCTGTCCAGGTAGCGCAGGCCCCGGTCGACCGCCAGCACCATGTGCCGGAGTGACTCGGGCGCATCGACGGCGCTGAGGCCGTCCGTCCGGGCGATGATGACGAAGTCGCGGTTGCCGAGGTCGTCGGCTACCGCCCGTGCCATGCGCAGCTTGCCGATCATCTCGTTAACGGAGATCAGCGCTTTGCCGCCGATATGGCCGCAGCGTTTGGGGAGCACCTGGTCCTCGATGTGCGCGGCGGCGACGCCGGCGGTGACGTAGAGCTCGGTGGTGCGTTGGACGTTGAAGATGTTGCCGTAGCCGCCGTCCATGTCGACGATTACCGGGGGAATGTCGAGGTGCCGTGGCTGGACCCCTTTTTCCGGATCACCAACGGACATGGTCAGCTGGAACCTGCGCAGGCCGCTTACGGTCCGGCGGGCTGCATCGGCGATCTCGACGCTGGAATAGAGGTCCATATCCGTCGTGCCCAGATGGCCGATGGCAAACGAGTAGCCGCTGAAGTACACGGCCTTGAAGCCGTAGTACATGACCAGCTGGGCGCCCATCGGGTCGTAGACGCCGGGGCCGAAGAGGAAGGGCTCGGTATCGAGCAGCCCGCGCATGCGGGTGCTCGGGTGGACGAAACGCGAGGCCGGCAGCTTGAATCCGTCAGGCAGTAAGGGGCTGGCGACCAGCTGGTTGGTCTTCGGAACTGCCACTTTCGACATCAGGGTTGGCTATTCGTTCCCGTGATCGCGTTCGCAGTCGTCCGGGCACCCGCACTCGGCGGTCTCGGCCCGGCAGGGCTGGTAGTCGTCTCGATCGCGAAGCTGAATGTTCTGCGCTTCCATGCCGATCATGGAAGCCACTGTATCAACTAACCAGCCATCGGGTCCAATCGTTTTTTGCGATTAGTTCGATAGAGAAACCCTATAAGACGTGAAAGCTGGCCGCCATTTCGAGGCCGAGTGCCAGCGCCGCGAGGACCAGTAAGATCGCCACGATCCGGACGTCGTTGGTGGCGGCGACCGCAGCCATGCGCAGGCGGTTTGACAGCGTCTCGACGAAATGCGCGCCCGGTGCCGGGCCGTGCTCCGGGTGCAGCTGTGCGGAAAACAGTCCCACCTCGTTTCCCTCCTTCCCTGGGCGGACGGGGCTTCCTTACCGTCACCGTAGCAGATCACGGCTGGTCCACGTCAAGCCGCGCTGCGTCTCACCTCAGGACGGCGGGGGCAGATTCCACCGGCTGATCACAGGGTCCTGGTGCTCATAGCTCAGGACGCTGAGTGTCGCGGTTTGCAGAGCGTAATGTCGCCCGCCTTCGGGAGGCTCATCCAGCCAGCGCGCGGTGAGGACGCGAAGCACGTGTCCGTGGGCGAAGATCAGGACGTCGCCGGCGGTCTGGCGCACCTCGCGGATCACCCGATCCACCCGACGGCCAACGTCGGCGGGGGTCTCGCCGTCGGGCCCACCGTCACGCCAGAGGGACCAGCCGGGATTCTCCGCGAGGATCTGTCGCGAGGTCCGGCCCTCGTATCGCCCGTAATCCCACTCCATCAACTCCGGCCGCACCTGCGCGTCGGTTCCGTACCCCGCTAGCCGGCAGGTCTCCAGCGCCCGCTGCAGGGGACTGCTCAGGACCAGGGCAAACTGCCAGGCGTGAAGGGGTGCCCGGAGCGTCTCTGCCTGATGCCGTCCCTGCGCGGTGAGCGGGATATCCGTTCGGCCGGTATGGCGACCGTCACGACTCCACTCCGTTTCACCGTGGCGAACAAGCACCACGTTCTCCGCCACGGCGCCGCCCTCAGCTGGTCCGGAAGTCGAGGTGCGAAGCGCCGCCGCTGATCTCGATATCGAACCGGTCGGTTGCCGAGCCGTACCCGGGGCTCTGCTGCTGGAAGTCGCCGCCCAGGTTGCCGGATGACGAGCCGTTGATCGTGACCGCGCTGATGCCTCCGCTGACCGCCACTCGCCACTGCGACTGCGCCGGTGCGACGATCGTGATGTTGTTGGCGCCGCCGGAGATATTGATCGACACCGTTCCCTTCGGCGTCGCGAACTGGGCATCGAGCTGGTTGGCGCCGCCGGAAATGTCCAGCTTCGTGAGCTGGGCGTGGCGAAGATCGAGGCGCAAGTTGGCGGCGCCACCGCCAATTTGAATCGACCACGGGACCCGGTCCGTCAGCGTGAGCTGGACGTGACGTCGTTGCGAACCGAACAAATGGAAGGGCGAAAAGCTCGGGCTCTCGCGGATCTGCAGGGCGCCGGTCTCGCGGTCGAGGGTGATCGTCGGCGGATTCTCACCACCCGGATAGTCGACGTGAGCCTGATAGAGCAATTCACCGATGCCGCCGGCGTTCACGTCGATGCTGGCTGCGCCGTAGTTGAGGTCGAGGCTCGCCGCACTCAGGCCGCCGAGCTGCTGCGTTGAATCGATTCGCTGGGACCCAAAGGAGGTCGCCGGGACGAGCACCGCATATGCCACTGCCGCGACCACGATGACGGCGGTCGCCCCGAGGCCGACCAGGGTGGCCTGCTGACGGGGAAGGGTGTGATTGAGAATCAACTGCAGTCCGAGGATCACGAGCAGCAGCGGCCACAGGTCGCCCAACCGCTCGAGGGCTTGGGCCGACAGCACGCCGGTGTTCCCGAGCAGAACGATGATCCCGATCGCGATCAGGACTACCGGGAAGAGCAGGCCGCGGTTCCGATACATCCGGACCTTAGCGACGCCGAAGCAACAACAGGAGTCCGAGCGCGATCAGTATCACGGGCCAGACGATCTCCCAATGAACGTTGTTGAAGATGCCCAGGTTGGCCAACAGGAAGTAGGCGCCCAGCACGATCAGAATGATGCCGAACCACAGCCCGGGCGGCCGGTTGCGGTATGAAGGTCCCCACCCACTGAATTTTTCCCTCCCCCCTTGCGGGGGAGGGTCGGGGTGCGGGGTGTCGCCACTGCTTGGCGGTGGGGTCCCACCTGCTTGTGACCGCGAGAAGCCGCTTCGAAAATCCTGCCTGATATCGTCGCCCATCGAATGAAGGCGATCGCTAACGCTCCTCGTGGTCGATGCCGGCGTGCCCTGGGGCGGCTCCATCAAGAACCAGAGCACCAGGTAGAGGAGGATCCCGATGCTCGGTGGCACCAGGGCAAGGATGACGAACACGACACGGACCACCAGGGAATCGACCCCAAAGTAGGCCGCGAGGCCGGAGCAAACACCCCCGACGATGCGGTCCGATCCACGTCGCAAGACGCCCCCCGTCGTCTCACCCACGGCGTGGCAATTATCGCATGTCGCCGGAAAGGCAAAAACGAGGGCGCGGGGGACGCGCCCTCGTCGAACGGTGGGCGTTAGACCGTTCGGCGGCCCACCAGCAAGTTGTAGATGATTCCGATGATCGCCAGCACCAGAAGCAGGTTGATGAGCGCACCGCCGACGTGGATCGCGAACCCGAGAAGCCACAACACGAAGAGCACGACGACGATGGTCCAGATCAAACTAGCCATGAAGACCTCCCATGATTTCCCAGGTGATAGCGTGACTATCATGTTACCCGACCGTGGAGGTGTTGTCAACTTGCCCGTGGTGGCCCGGACCCGGGCCCGTGGCGGGCTCTCAACAGCCGGGTTCGCCCGGGTGGCCGCAGCAGGGTGTGGGTGGGAACCGAAACCGGTTCGCGATGATCCGTCCTAGCTTGCGCCCGAGCGGCATGGGCTGGCGGAGGTTGTCCCAGAAAGCGGACGGCGTTCCCCCACTCATCGAAGGGCAGGTTGGGGGGCCGCTACGTCGAGGTCTTTAACGACCTCACCTCCGAGCACCACCATCCGGACGTGCGCGGGATCGGCAAAGATCGCTGGGTCCGATAGCGGGTCGGCGTCGAGCACGATCAGGTCGGCGCGCTTGCCCTCTTCGACAGTGCCCGTGTCCTTGTCGAGGCGCATCAGGGCCGCATTCGTCCGGGTGGCGGCGATGATGGCGTTCATCGCGCCCATCACGCGGGCCTGGCACGCGATCTCCTTGCCTTTTTCACCCTGCATCTCGGCCAGCACGTCGGATCCTGATCCGATCCGCAGTCCCTTTTCGTAGGCGAGCCCGAGCGCGTCATAGGCGCCCGTCAATCCCTGGCGGATCTTGCGCGCCATGTCGGCGGTCCACCCATCGCCCGGCTCGAGCCGCGACATCAGCTCGTAGGTGATCACGGTGGGGACGAGATAGGTGTCCGATCGCTTCAGCATCTGGTCGGCGGTTTCCTCATCAAGGAAGTTCCCGTGCTCGATGGAGCGGACGCCGGCCTGCAGGCAGTTCTGGATGGCCTTCGGTCCGTAGGCATGGGCGAGGACGTAGGTGCCGACCGCGCCGGCGACGTCAACGGCCGCGGTCAGCTCGTCGACCGAGAATTGCACGTGGTCGAGCTCGTCGGTCGGCGAGGCGGCGCCGCCGCTCGCCATCACCTTGATCTGGTCGGCGCCGCGCCGGAGCGCCTCCCGGGCAGCCCGCCGGACCTCGTCGGCGCCATCGGCGAGGATGGTTTCGGTGGTCAGGCCATGCACCGCACGGAACAGTTCGCGGGCAGTGCGAGGCCGCTGGTTATCGCCGTGGCCACCGGTTTGCGACAGAAAGGGACCACTGATGAAGAGTCGCGGACCGCGAATAAGCCCCAGGCGGACCGCCTCCTTGAACCCCCAGTCCAGGCCGCCGGCGTCGCGCACCGTCGTGAAGCCGGCCTGCAGCGTGTCTTCGATCTGGCGCGCAATTCGTAGCGCGATCACCGCCGGCGCCAGCGCGACCTCCTCAACCGGATCGAGGTCGAGGCTGGCGAGGTGAACATGTGCGTCGAGCAGCCCGGGCATCAAGGTGCGCCCCTGGCAATCGATGACGCGGGCGTCCCGGGGTCCGGCGGGCCCACTCGATGCCCCGATCCGCCGGATCCGTCCGTCCTCGACGACCACTCGGGAATCGGGTTGGGGATCGCGGCCGGTGCAGTCGATGAGGCTCGCGTGTTCGAAAACGACGCTCACGGCCTGATTAGTCTATCTACGCCGCGACGTAGGTCAGGAAGAGATCGGTGCTATAGGCGAGCAAGAACCCGAGGAGCAATCCCCATGCCATTGCGGCCGGCGAGTTCAATCGGCGGCCGATATGGAACATTTCGTTGACGACGTAGAAGAGGGCGCCGGCGGCCAGCGCCAGGAACAGCACATAGATATAGGTGGAGGTGAAGAGGTAGCCGATCACAGTCCCGAGGAAGGTCGGCGCTCCGCCGATCAGGCCGGCGACCAGGAGAAAGCTCCAGGAGGGCATCGAGCTGTCGGTCGCCAGCGGGGCGGCGATGCCGAAGCCCTCGGTCACGTTGTGGAGGGCGAAGCCGATCACGAGCACGACGGCGAAGGCCACGGCCCCGGTAGCGGCGGACTGGCCGATCGCCAGCCCCTCGGACAGATTGTGGAGGCCGAGCCCGGTGGCGATCATCATGGCGAGCGTTTTGGGGGCCGGCGGCGGCGCGTGCTTGGTTCGTCCGAACAGCCGGCCGTTGAAGTAGACGAGGCCGAGCAGGCCGATCCCGAGGCCGGCGGCAAAGATCACGACCAGCGCCAGGAAGCTGCGATCGCCGTGCCGCATGGCCGCCAGGCCGGTTTCGACCGGAGTGGCGGCGTGGCTGAGAATGTCCCAGAGCAGGAAGAGGAGTACGCCGGTGGCAATGGCGTTCAGCACGCCCTGGACCGTCTTCGAGATGCCTCGAATCCGTCCGACCGGAAGGCCAATAAAGATGGTGGCGCCCGCAATCGCGCCCAGCGCCGCCGCGGCGGCGTGACTCACGGGAGCATACTGTTAGTAGGTGCGAAGCTCAGGATTAGTTAACGCTAACACACGGACTCGTCCGCCCTCGGAGGTCATCGCCCACTACCTGGAGGCGATTTACTACATCCGGGCGGAGGGCGAACTGGTGCGCAGCGCGCGCTTAGCCGACTGGCTTTCGGTGAGCCGGCCGACGGTGACGGTCGCCTTGCGACGGATGACCCGGGATGGAATGGTGCGCCTCAACGCCCACAAGGAGATCGAGCTGACGGTGCGCGGCGACGAGGCGGCGGCGGCGATCGTGCGGCGGCACCGCATCATGGAGCGCTGGCTGACCGACGTCCTCGGGCTCGACTGGGTGACGGCCGACGCCGAGGCCGAGCGCCTGGAGCACGCCGTGTCGCAGGTGGTGGAGGAGACGCTTTACCGAAGCCTGGGGCGGCCGAAGACCTGCCCGCACGGCAACCCCATCCCGGGGCACTCGACGATGCGGGCGAACGAGCTGCGCCTCTCGGCGCTTGGACCTGGCGAATCCGGGACGATCACCCGGATTTCAGAGGTGGCGCAGCGAGAGGCGCCGCCGTTGCTGCAGTACCTCCACGACCGGGGCCTGCGCCCCGGAACGCGAATCACGGTCGAGGAGGTCGACGAGGTCGGCGGCACGATACAGCTTCGGGCGGCCCGCAGGCTCACGCTCAGCACTGAGACCGCCGCGAAGCTATCGGTCGTGCGTTCTGTTAAGCCGAGACCGAAACGGGCTCCCGCTCCTCACTGACGACGAGCGGCTTGACGGGCGTGGTTGCTGAGTGCGGTAGCACCAACCAGCCGCAGAGGACGATCGCGCACGAGATGATCGCGATGACGGTGGTCGCGTCCATGGTCTTTTTCCTCCTTAAAGGGCGTACGCGGGTTCGCCGTGTTGTGAGATGTCGAGGCCGAGGAGTTCTTCCTCTTCCTGAACGCGGAGCGGAACGAACAGGTTGACGACTTTGAGGATGACGAAGGTGCCGACGGCGGCCCAGCCCCACGCGGCGCCGATCGCGGCCAGCTGGATCAGGACCTGCTTCGGGTTGCCGTAGAAGAGACCGTTGGCGGCACCCGAGTTGATGGCGACGGTGGCGAACAACCCGGTGGCGAGCGCACCCCAGGTGCCGCCGATGCCGTGAACCGCCCAGACGTCGAGCGCATCGTCGACGTGGATTCGCTCGCGCAGCTGGATCGCCGCGTAGCAGACGACACCGGCGCCGAACCCGATCACGATCGCGCCCATCACGTTGACGAACCCGGAGGCGGGCGTAATCGCCACCAGGCCGGCGACCGCCCCGGCTGCGGCGCCCAGCACGCTCGGCTGCCGCTTGTGCCACCAGCTCACCGTCATCCAGGTAAGCGCCGCCATGGCGGTCGCGGTATTGGTCACGACGAAGGCGCTGGTCGCCAGCGTGCCCGCGGTGACCGCACTGCCGGCGTTGAAGCCGAACCAGCCGAACCAGAGCAGGCAGGCGCCGAGGATCGTCATGGTCGCGTCGTGTGGCTCGACCTTCTCCTTGCCAAAGCCCAGCCGCCGCCCGAGCACGAGGGCCGCCACCAGCGCCGAGACGCCCGAGCTGATGTGCACGACCGTTCCACCGGCGAAGTCGAGTGCGCCAAGGTTGTGCAGCCATCCGCCGGCCCCCCAGACCCAGTGCGCGATCGGGTCATAGACGAAGGTTGCCCAGAGCAGCGAGAAGAGCACGAAGGCCTTGAAGCGCTGGCGTTCGGCGAAGGCGCCGCTGATCAGCGCGGGCGTGATCACGGCGAACATCATTTGAAAAACCATGTAAGCCTGATGCGGGATGGTTGGCGCGTAATCGGCGTTGGGCGTGAAGCCCACGTTGTTGAGGCCGACCCATTCCAGGCCACCGATCAGGTGGAACTTATCCGGTCCGAATGCGAGGCTATAACCCCACAGGACCCATTGGACGCTGATGAGGCACAGGATGAAGAAGCTGTGCATGATGGTCGACAGCACGTTCTTGCGGCGAACGAGCCCCCCGTAGAAGAACCCGAGCGCCGGCGTCATCAGCATGACCAGCGCCGCCGACGCAAGTACCCAGGCCGTATCGCCGCTATCTATTTTCATTTCGCGAAGCCTAGCGAAGCGAGGTGGGCTTCGATAATGTCGCAAGCGCACGAAGATTCCGCTCCCCGTTTGTATGCGCCGTCTGAGCCGCGTTGCACAAGGCACGGCCTGGAAGTTGTTGCGCCGCGCACAAGGGCGACGGGTCGTTAGTTCGTCAGCCGGTGCGGTGCCAGGTGCGGTTGTCGTGGCAGAAATGCACCGCAGCCGGCTTGAGCCCGCGCATCTTCTCCAGCGAGCGGCCGAATGTCGCGTCGTCTTCCATCATGCCCTCGCGCGGCGCCTCGCCTTCGAACATCTTCACCGTCCAGCAGGCATCGCCGGTCAGCAGCGCTGGCCCTGCCGTCGTGTCGACCTCGATGCTCTGGTGACCGGGCGTATGCCCCGGCGTGGTCAGCACTCGCACGCCCGAGACGATCTCCCGCTGGCCGTCGAGCAGCTCCCAGCGCGCGCCGGCGTAGTTCAGCCACTCGACGACGGTGTAATCGGGATCGTTGCGGCGTTCGTACTCGGCGCGCTGGACGTAGACCGGCGCCTGCGGAAAGACCGCGTTCTGGCCGCTGTGATCGAAGTGCAGGTGCGAGTTGATGATCCAGCGGATGTCGGAGGGATCGACGTCGTGCCGGCGCAGTGCCTCGGCCACGGGGGTGTTGACGGCGCGGAAGTCCTTGATCAGCTCGGTGTTGCTGCCGTACCCGGTGTCGACGATGCCGGCGCCGCCGGGGTGCTTGATCAAGAAGCCATGGACCGGAATCGTGAACTTCAGGCCGGGCAACCACAGATGTCCGAGGTCGAGCCGCACAATCGCCTCGGGCGCGAGCACGCCGTGATGCTAGCGGTGTCTAGACATCCCACGCCTGTAAGAAGTCAAGCGGCAACGGTCAACGACCTCGGCCAGGCGATTTCTTCGCGATAGGTCTGCCGGTGATCCAAGCAGCCATGAAGGATGCCGACGAGTCGATTGGCGAGGGCGCGTAGGGCTTGATGATGCGTCTTTCCTCGTTGACGAAGCACGCGATAGTAGTGGCGCGCGCCGGCGGAGCCGGTCAGCGCGCAAAAAGCCCAAAGGTGGCAGGCATCGGCGAGTCGCCGATTGCGGGCCATGCGGGCTAGGACAACCCGGCGCGTGCCGGATGCCTTTGTGATCGGAGAGCTGCCCGCATAATTCTTCCGAGCTTTAGGATGGGCGAACCGGGTTCGGTCGTCGCCGAACTCCGACAAAACCCGGGCGCCGAGGACGATGCCAAGTCCGGGAAGACTGCGGTAGATCTCGGCGTCCGGGTGCTTCTCAAAACTGGGGGCCAACTCCGCCTCCAGGCTGGCGAGTTCGGCATTCATCCCGCGCAGGATGCGGACCGTCGATGCCACGCTCTTGCCATAGGCCTCGCCGACCAGGGCGGGCGCCGCCAGCTGCGGCGCGCGGAGCTGAGCCTGGATCGCCGCGGCCTTTTCCGCCACCCCACGTTCGCGTCCCGCCCGGCGCAGAATGGCCGCCAGCTTGGACTGCGAGAGGGTGCGGCCCATCGCCGGCGTTGGGGCGGCGTCGAGCACGCCGAGCGGAAGCGGGTTGGCTAGGTCTGACCCAAAGGCGACGAGTGCCGCCGGGTAGTACTCGCGCAAGTTGTTGCGCAACTGGTTGGCGAGCCGTTGCCGGCTCCAGATCAGGTTCTGGTGGGCCCGGGCCAACACTTGCAGCGAAGCGGCCAGCTCCGAGTCGCCGGCCACGCGCCGGTGGTTGTGCCGATCGGTGCGTACCAAATCAGCGAGTACCTTGGCGTCGCCGGGATCCGACTTGGCCCCGGACGTCCCGTGACGATCGCGGTACCGACTGGCCGCCAGCGGGTTGATGGCATAGACCTGGTAGCCCGCGGCGAGCAGCGCGCCCACCAGCAACCCCCGATCGGTTTCGATTCCGATCGCCACCTGGCTGGGCTCCGCCGCGTGGTCGGCCAGTAGCGCGTGGAGCTGACCCACGCCCTCGAGGCCTTCCGCAATCCGTCGCTTCGCCAGCACCGTGCCCGTCTCGTCCAACACCGCGATGTCGTCGTGCGCCTCCGCCCAATCAATGCCGACGTAGATCCCCAACCTGCACCTCCACCCAAAGATGACTCGAGCCGGAGGAGACTCGCGCCGACCTAATAGTTCAGTGCTCGAGGCACGTCATCCCACCAGCCGTCTCATCCCCTCGCCGGCCGATGGGGGCACCCTCTAGGCATAGGGCTCGCTGCCCAGGCTTTCGCAGTGCTCTCCCACCGGTGGCTCGGTGGAACAGTATCCGATTGGCGGATCTTGTTCCAACCCTATTAGGACGCTGGCGCGTTGAGGTAACCCTGCAGCACGGACGCATAGACGGAGCGGAAGTCCGTTGTGAATTTCAGGTTGCCGTTATCGAGGGCGTTGAGGCTCGGCTGCTGGCCGTAGAGGCCGCCCTTCACCGGCGCGCCCAAGAGGAACATCGGGGCGGCGGTGCCGTGGTCTGTCCCGGCGCTGCCATTTTCTTTGACGCGTCGCCCAAATTCCGACCAGGTCATCACGAGGACCTTGTCGCCGTAGCCATGGCCAGCCAGGTCCTGCATGAAGGCAGCCAGCGCTTGGTCCAGGTCGAGCAGCAGCTTGTCGTGGACCGGTTTCTCCCGCGCGTGGTTGTCGAATCCGCCCAGGGTGACGTGCGCGACGCGCACGCCCAACCCCGACACGATCGTCTCCGCCACCAGCTTGAGCGAGCTCGCGATCGGGCTCTTCGCCGGATAGGTGGCCTTTGCCTGGTAGGTCGCATCGGTCGCCTGCAACGCGTGCGACGCTTGCAGCGCTTCTTGCAGCGTGGTATCGAGCAGGGCTCCGAACGGCGCGGGTCCGGCCGTCTTGAAGCCGCCGTAGAACTTCATGATCGGGTTCTCGACGTCGACCGGGGTGCCGTGCTCGTTGACCGGCTGCAGCCAGAAGGTGCTCAGCGATTGCAGCGCCGTGACCGGCGTCTTCGACCGTAGTTCCGGCGGCACCAGTGAGCCCGCACTCACACCTTCGAGGGCGTGGTTCGGGCTCTCGCCCACCTGGTCGAGGTAATTGAGGTAGCGTCCCAGCCAGCCGTCGCCGATGCCGCCCTGCACGCTGGCGGTCTCCCAGATGGACATCGAGGCGAAGTGCGACAGATTGGGGCTCGGATACCCCACGCCCTGCACGATCGCCAGCTGGCCCGCGTCCCAGCTCGCCTTCAACCCCTTGAGGTTGGGATGCAGGCCGAGCTGGTTGTTGAGGGTCAGCACTCCGGTGTCCTGGCGCAAGGTCGGCCGGGCGTCGTGATAAGCACCGTCCTGGAAGGGGATCAGCGTATTGAGGCCATCGTTGCCGCCCGCCAGCTGGACCAGCACGAGGATCCGGCCGTTGGGGGTCGCCTGCGGTGAGTCGGCCGCGGCGGCGGCGATGCCGTTGGCGAAGATGCTCGGCACCGCCGACCCGGCAAACACCGGCACCAGACCCTGCTTCATGAAATCGCGGCGGCTAAACATGCGTGCTCATCTCCATTAGTTCAGCTGAAACTCCGGTGTCGCCAGTGCCATGAACAGCAGGCCGGCATGGTCATCCGGATGGGCGGTCGCAAACGCCTGCAAGCCGTCGCGCGTGTCGCTCGTGATCTTCGCGTCGATCAGGTTGGCCGTCAGCTGGTCGACGGTCTGCGCCGGCGACGAGGCCGCGCCGCGCCGGGCCGCAGCGTTCGCAAAGTTGATCCGGTTCAGCAGCGTCGAGCTATTGATCCATGAGGTGCCACTCGGCCAGCCGGCGACGTTCGGCGGATAGAAGAGCAACTGGCCCATCGGCGCCATGGCGTTGGCCGCCGCCAGGAAGCCCCGGGCGTCAGCGCCGGTCGCGCGCAGGGTCTGTGCCGTCACTTCGGCCGGACTCTTGACCAAGGCCCGGTACGCCTTCGCGGAATAGAAGGCGTCCAGGCTGAAGATTTCGCGAACAACCGCGCCGACGTTGTAGTGGGACTGTTGGAAGGTGTCGGCAAGCTGTCGAACGATCTCCGGCTCGGGATTCGGGTAAACGAAGAAGCTGAAGAGCCGGCCCGAAAGACGCTCGGCCGTGGCGCGCAACGGCACCAGCATCTCCACGATGTCGTCGCCGGTGAAGTTGCCGGTCTTGCCCATGAAGGTCTTCTGCCCGCTGTCGAAGAAGCGCGGGATGAAGGCCGACTGTGTCGTGTAGCGCAGCTGCGGGCCGCCTTGCAGCGTCCACCCCGTAAAGCTGCGGGCGGACTCGCGGACGTCGTCCTCGGTGTAGTGCCCGATGCCCGTCGTGAACAACTCCATCAGTTCGCGGGCGTAGTTCTCGTTCGGCTTGCCCTTGCGGTTGGTCTCAGTGTCGAGGTAGACCATCATCGCCGGGTCCTTCGAGACGGCCTTGAGCAGATCGTCGAAGTTGGCAAGCGCCATCTTCCGATACAGCTCGTTCTGGACGTACATCTGGGCAGGGCCGGCTTTGTCCAGCCCGCTGGTCAACAGGCCGTGCCAGAACAGGGTCATCTTTTCCTCGAGGGGCCGGGCCGTCTGCACCATGCGTTGCAGCCACCAGGACTGGACCGCGCCCGCGTTCGGACCCTTGGCTGCGGTGAGGTCCAGCGTCGGAAGTTGTCCGTCGAGCACCGCATTCGAGGTCTGCTGGTAGTCCAGCACCGCCTGCGTCATCGCCGTGGTCGTCATCGCGGCGAACCGATCGATCTCTGCCGCGGTCCCGCCGAATCCGGCCCGACGCAATAGGTGCCCGGCGCGAACGCGTGGGTCGCTCAACGCTCCCTGGTTGGCGCGCGTGAGATCCTGCACGCGGTTGAGGATCTGCGACAGGTCGTTGCCTTTCCACAGAACAGCCAGCGCGGCCGCCCCGGCACCGGCCGCCCCGGTGGCCAGCACTGCCCGGCGCGATACCGGCCGCCGCCAGATCGGCGTTGATCTTGGCGTGGAAGTCGGCGCGGCGTCATCCATATTCATTGGTAAGGCTATGGCGGCAGGGTGAACCCGGCCTGAGAGGCCCCTTAGAAGCTTCAACGGCAGTTCGCCAACCGCTCCGGCGGCGGGTCAGGTCAATAGCGAGCCCCGGTGTGAAAGGGCGAGCGTGTTAGCTATATGAGCTGGATGAAGCCGGGCCCGGTGCCGGCGTTATCGGCAGCTGCTGCCCGGCGCGGGGGATTTGGGTGAAGTCGAAGTCGTTGATCAGGTTGCCCAACTGCGCCGCGTTTTCCCGAACGCCTGGTCGAGGGTCCGGCCGTCCGTCCGTCTTGGGATCGAGGCGCTGGCCGCCAAGGAAATCGTCCTCGATGAATTTCACATAGGCGTCGAAACTCAGGGTCTGGTGGTCGATATAGCCCTGGCGGGCGTAAGGGCTGATGACGAGGCCCGGAACGCGAAGTCCGTAACCGTTCTGGTCGACGACCGGCGGCTTGACGTGGTCATAGAAGCCGCCCCAGTCGTCCCAGGCCAGGAAGATTGCGGTGCTGTCCCACTCCGGTCCTGCCATGGCGGCGTTGATGAGCCCGGTGACCCAGGCCTGGCCGCGGCTGACGAGCGCCGGTGGATGCTCACTGTCGGGTCCGCTGGGGGCGATCCAGGACACCGCCGGCAGGGTGCCCTTCTTGGCCGCCGCAAAGTAGTTCGAGACGTCGGTCACATTCTGCAGCTCGCCGTCCTGCTGGACGGTGTCGAAGTAGGGGAGAGGGTTCCAGATGCCCGGTGTTTTCGCCCGCTGCAGGACCGGGGCGCACGCCATGGTCTCGTCGGCGCAGTCCGGCTCGGTGCCGCCCTCGACGTAGTAGTTCCAGCTGACTTTGTTTTTGTGCAGGAGGAAGGTGAGGTCGGTCCACGCATAGTCCGGGGGTTCGACCGGTTTCCCGGCGTGCTTCTTGGCGTCCGGTGGAGTGCCCGGGTTCTGCAGCGCATTGACACAGCTCTTGGGGTCGCCGTTGACGGTGCAGTGCGCCGACCACTCCGAGACCATGAAGAGGTGCTCCGGCAGGCTCCACGAGGCGTTGGGTTCGAACATCCGGTCTTGCAGCACGTACTGCTGCGCGTAGTACCAGTAGTTTGGAATCTCGCGTGCGTCGTGAAAACCCATCACATCCGTCTGGTC
>WNFC01004289.1_pt1 | contig 15488 bp, 8 predicted proteins | sample 5400541 | NCBI WGS metagenome assembly WNFC01 (sample SAMN13153342, study PRJNA577476) | soil metagenome | isolation source: 120 cm saprolite under Douglas fir tree site 2 hole 2 replicate 1 | place: USA:California | collected 2015-04-18
AACATTGCGCCGGTGCGTCCGAAGCCGGATTGGACTTCGTCGGCGATGAAGAGGATACCGTGCTTGTGGCAAAGGTCAATGAGTACCTTGAAATAATCGAGTGGTGGGGCGATGAATCCGCCCTCGCCCAGCACCGGCTCGGCGATTACCGCTGCTACTTCTTCGTTTGCCACGACGCGCTTGAAAGTATCTTCCAGATGACGCGCACAGTAGAGATCGCACGAAGGATACTTTAACGAATACGAACAGCGATAGCAGTATGCGAACGGCACGCGATAAACATCACTCGGGAAAGGCGCGAATCCGGCTTTGTAAGGATGAGTTTTGCTGGTAAGAGCGAGCGTCATCATGGTGCGGCCGTGGAAGGCATCTTCGAAGGCGATGATGCCAGGACGCTTGGTGTAAGCGCGTGCAATTTTCACGGCGTTCTCCACAGCTTCGGCGCCACTATTGACGAAGAAAGTCTTCTTCGGGAATTTGCCCGGAGTGACTTCGTTCATGCGCTCGGCCAGACGAACGTAGCCCTCGTAGGGCGTGACCTGGACGCAGGTGTGAAGGTATTTGTCGAGTTGATCGCGGATGGCATCCACGACCGCATCGCGGCGATGGCCGACGTTGAGGCAGCCGATGCCGCCGGCGAAGTCAAGGTAGCGGTTTCCGTCGACGTCTTCGAGCCATGCGTCTTCGGCCTTCGCCACGTAGATAGGTGTGCCGTGAGAGAGGCCCCGTGGCACGGCTTGGGCGCGGCGCTCGGCTAGCGCTTTGGACTTTGGCCCGGGAATGGCAGTTTTGATTTGTATTGTGTGCATGGCGATGTTCCGGTATTACAACCTCATCCCCGAGGATTTCCCTGAAACCACCCGACCGCTCATGTTGAGCAGGGATCTTTCGACTTGGCGATCTTCGCGCAAGGCGCGAAGATCGCACTTCGCTCAGGATGACAATGGTGTAATGAGTTCTTTCGCATCTAGTACCAGCCGATTGGGGCTTCGTTTAAGTTGATGTGAACTTGTTTGGTTTCCAGATACTCCTCAATGCCCCAGGGACCCAGTTCGCGGCCGAAGCCGGATTGTTTGTATCCGCCCCAGGGCGCTTCGACGTACGTTGGCTGCATGTGGTTTACCCAGACGATTCCGGCGCGCAGCGACTTCACGGCACGCATAGCTTTGAAGATGTCGCGAGTCCAGACGGCAGCTGCAAGCCCGTAAGGTGAATCGTTGGCGATTTTGAGCGCGTCTTTTTCGTCGTCGAATGGAATGACGGCGGCCACGGGGCCAAAGATCTCCTCGCGGGCAATGCGAGCCGAGTTGCTCACATCGTAAAAGATAGTGGGCTGTACGTAGTAACCTTTGGCGAATTTCTCGGGGCGTCCGCCGCCTGAGGCAAGCTTGGCTTCTTTCTTACCGATCTCCAGGTACGAGTTGACGCGGTCGTACTGTTCTTTGCTGACGAGCGGGCCCATCTTGGTTTCGCGTTCGAGTGGCGGGCCAAGTTTGATCTTCTTGGCTTTCTCGGCCATAGCGTCGACGAACTTCTTGTAGATCGATTTTTGCACCAGGATGCGGCTGCCGGCGGAGCAAACTTCGCCCTGATTAATGAAGACGCCGAATAGAGCGCCATCGATGGCGGCTTCGAAATCGGCGTCAGCGAAAAAGATGTTGGGTGATTTGCCGCCGAGTTCTAGCGTGACTCGCTTCACTGTGTCCGCGGCCTGTTTGACGATTATCTTGCCGACGGCTGCGCTGCCAGTAAAGGCAATCTTGTTGACGTCGGGATGTTGCACGAGCGGAGCGCCACAGGTTTCGCCGAAACCCGTGACGATGTTGACCACGCCCGGCGGCAGACCGCAGTCGGCGAAGTGCTTGGCTAGTTCAAGGGCTGTCAGTGGAGTTTGCTCGGCGGGCTTGAGGATGCAGGCGCAGCCCGCGGCCAGCGCCGGAGCCAGTTTCCAGGCAGCCATTAGAAGCGGGTAATTCCACGGGATGATTTGCCCGGCGACTCCGACTGGCTCTTTGAGCGTGAGGCTCATGGCATTGTCGGGAACCGGGTTCACATAGCCGACGACTTTTGTGGCGAGCCCGCCATAGTATTCGAAGCAGGTGGCGACGTCGTTCATGTCGTACTCAGCTTCGACGATGGGCTTGCCCGTGTTGCGGCATTCGAGTTCCGCAAGCGCGGGTAGATTCTGACGGACCTTGTCGGCGAGGCGGAAGAGGACGCGGCCACGTTCCTGCGCGGTGGTCGAGGCCCATGCACCTTCTTCAAATGCGGCTTTGGCAGCGGCGACGGCGCGGTTTACGTCGTCGGCGCTGGCGTCGGGCACTTGGGCAATGACTTCTTCCGTGGAGGGATCGTAGACGGGGAAGGTCTTCGCAGATTTGCTCGCGACCCACTCTCCGTTGATAAACATCTGGTAGGTGTGGACTTCTGTTTTGACTCCGCCGGGCATTTTGGCGACCTCCTCACCTCAGGGCCTGAAGGCCCACAATCTTCCTTGCCTCACGGCACGACTGAAGTCGTGCCCTGATACGAACCCTTCTGAACTGCCGACGAACTTCGCTCGCTGGACAGCCCAAGGCGACTCTCACCACACGGCCGACTACTGGCGAGCTTCGCTCGCCGGGACAGCCGAGGCGGCTGTCCCTACGCGAACTTGTTGCGGAGCTTTTCGGCGGCCATAGATAAAGAAGAAATAGGCAGCCAGCCCAATGAAAAATAGCGTCCCGAAAATCATCTCCAGCTCATAGGTGCGAAGGGAGGTGACCAGTTGGGGCGGAAAATACTGCAAACTAATTCCGAGAATCGTAGTAACCATACCGCTGATGCCGGACGCAATGAGCACAGGCTTGCTGTAAACCCCGCCAGTGCGGGGATCTCGAAAAGCCAGCTTGAGCACCGCAGCGAACACGTAAAGATACGGCACAAGTTGGAGGACCACGGCAAGCGACAACATGGTCTGGAAAGCCGCTTGCACGCTGGAAAAACGGAAGAACACGACACAGAGCAGAATTGAAATTGTGGCGTGCACGATCAATGCGGCATAGGGAGTGGCGTAGCGCGGATGGATGCGGCCGAGCCATGCGGGCATGTAGGAATCCAGGCCGGCGACGAATGGAATGCGCGCCGCACCGCCCAGCCACGCCGATGCGATGCCCGCAATGGAGATGCTCAGCATCAGCGCGAAGGCAGGAACGATCCACGAGATGCCGAGCTGTCCCGACATCTTACCGACGGCTTGCACAACTCCCTGCAACACGTTGATGCCGCCATGTCCCACAGCGACCAGAAGCGTCAGCGTAGCCGCGATGAAGAGGCTGCCGGAGATCACTCCCCCCCACAGGACGGCTCCGGGCAAAGTGCGCTGCGGATCTTTAATTTCGTCACCCATGACGGACGCGAGTTCCAGACCCACGAGCGCGAAGCAAATCACACCGAAAGAATTCAGGACCGCCCGGGGATCGTGGGGGATACGGAAATCAGCGGTCGTGATCGTGAGTCCCGTCTTCGACGTCACCACCAGGCCCAGGATCACAAGTACAGCTGCGGCAATGCCGCTACCGATCGCTCCGGCATTGTTGATCCATTTGCCGATGCCCAAACCGGCGATATTCAACGCGGTCAGCACCGACAAGAGAACTACCGAGGTCCAAAGGGCAAAGGATTTGCTGTCGGCAAGAGCTACGTGGCTTGGGCCTAGAACAAACACGGAGACGCCGACAAAATAGAGCATAACCGTGGGCACGTAGAGCATGTTGTTGGTCCAGTAGCACCAGCCGGAAAAGAAGCCGTGGAAGTCCCCGAACATTTCCTTCGCCCAGAGGTAGACACCGCCTTCACCAGGATAGCGGTGCGAGAGTTCAATGACAGCGACACCCTGCGGCCAGAAAAACAGGAGCAACGAGATGATCCACAACCAAATGGTGACGCCCCCGTTGGCCGCGATGGAGGAGACGACGTTGAGATTGAAAATCGCGACCACGAAGAGAAGGACCAGATCGCGGCGTCCGAGGACGCGCTTGAGGTGTGGCGGGGCGGGTTGGGTGGCGGTAGACAAGGTTTCTCGAAGAACTCCCTCGCTTCGCTTCGGTGGACGGCCGAGAGCCTGCCCTGAGCGAAGTCGAATGGGCGGCAAACTTAAATCTTTTCGATGCATGCAAGGCGGGCAGGAGTGCCCGCCCCACACATTCGCTTATCTAGTGCGTGGCTAGCGCCGGGACCTTGCCGGTTCGCTCCTGCTGTGCCTTGGTTAACGACGGAGCAATATCTTCGAAGGCCGCCAGGTGTTTGTCGATGTCGGCGTCGGTGTGCTGGACGGAGATGGTCCACTGCTCGTCCCACCAGTAGGGCTGCGCCATCACGCCGCGGTTGACCATTCCGAACCAGTAGTGACGCCACAGGTCGATATCGATGGCTTCCCAGTCGCGGTAGTTGCGAATCTCCTTCGGATACAGCATCAGAGCGCCGTTGACTCCAGCGCTGGCTACGTAGGCTTGCAAGCCGGACTTCGCAACGATCTTGCGATAACCCTCGGTCAACTTCTTGCTGAGCTTGTCGGTGTGAGCGTAATTGTCGCGCGTAAGGACTTCGCGGAATGTGGCCAGGCCCGCAGCCATCGAAACCGGATTGGTGTTGTAGGTACCTCCATGGAAGACCTTGTGCTGCGAAATCAAGTCCATCACGGAGCGGTGCGTGCCGAAGGCTGCGAGTGGAAGACCTCCGCCGATTGACTTGGCCAGGCAGATCATGTCGGGCGTAACGCCGAAGTATTCGCTGGCTCCGCCCCAACACAATTTCGCGCCAGTCTTAACTTCGTCGAAAATCAACAGCGCGCCGTTTTTCGTGGCGATCTCGCGCAGGCCTTTGAGAAAACCGGGTTCCGGCATGCACAGACCGACATTCATCAGGATCGGCTCGAGGATGATGGCAGCGATTTCGCCGGGATTCTCTTTGAAACGGCGTTCGACGGTGGCAAGGTCGTTGAAGGTGGCGATGGCTACATTGGCTACTGCGGCTTTGGGTACGCCGAGCCCGCCGGGAACGGATGTGGGGGCGTTGATATCCCCATAGTCAGGAGCGTGGGGCTTGACGCTGACCAAGGCAGTATCGTGCAGGCCGTGGTAGGCGCCCTCGAACTTTACGATCTTGTCGCGGCCCGTGGCGGCGCGAGCCAGCCGGACGGCATGCATGGTGGCTTCCGTACCGCTGTTGCCGAAGCGGCACATCTCAACCGGGAAGCGGTTACAGATTTCTTCCGCGAGTTCCCATTCCATGTCGTGAGGCATGCCGAACATGGTGCCGGTAGAGAGACGTTTTTCCACGGCCTTCATGACCGCGGGATGGCAGTGTCCAGCCATCAGCGCGCCGAAGGTAAGGTTGTGATCAATGTATTCGTTCCCGTCGAGGTCGCGAAATTTGCTGCCGCTGGCTTCCTTCACGAAGATCGGCCAAGGATCGTAAGCGCGGTAGTTGCTGGCGACGCCGAGGGGAATGCGTTTAAGGTTCTTCTTATGCGCTTCAGCGGACTTTGGCGTGCGGCGCTCAAATGTTGCGAGTTCTTTCTGCAAGTCGGGGTACATCGAGGTCTCCGGGAAAACTCAGGCCGGCGTCTGGGCAGGCCATTAGAATGCCCGGACGGCAGAGCCGCCCGGGTGGTTGTCGAGTTAAGTAGCCCCCAGGAGTCTCACCCAGAGGCCCTCCCAGAACTGTACGTGAGCCTCTCGACTCATACAGCTCCTATGGTGGAAACCGCACAACGCTGGTGCTCCCACAGCGCAAGCAGGTCAGGCTGGCGGTCGATTACCCGAAGCAGCCACGCCCATGCACGCGTGCGATGATGAAACAGCGTCTTGTATTTGCGACAAGCCCAGCGAATCAACGATTGGCCGACATGCCTCTCGATGGGCCGGAGCGCCGAAGGAATGTAGCGACCGTAGTAGTTGAACCATCCTCGAAGCTTCGGGTTGATCTCCTGTGCAAGCTCGGCGATGGATTCTGCTGTACGAAGGTGCAGTTTCCAGCTGCGGATCTCATCACGGATTTTCTCAACCGCGTCGTTCGAGATGGCCGGACTGAAGCTACAGAACAGTCCTCCTTTGCGAGTGTTTGCCTTCCGTGGCCGAAACGTAAAGCCTAAGAAGTCGAACTTCTCGTGCGGGTGACTTTCCTGTCGATTCGAGTCCTTGCAGTAGACGAGCTTCGTCTTCTCCGAGTGCAGTTCCAAACCGCACTCGCGTAGTCGATTTTCGACTCCTGCACGTACTAGGTTCGCTTCCCACCTGCCCCTGCAGTGGACGATGATGTCGTCCGCATACCTTTCGAACGGGAGATGCTTCCACTTCTTCAGCATCCACAGATCGAACGTATAATGCAGAAACAGGTTTGCCAACAGTGGGCTAATCACGCCCCTTACACAAAAGGTAATTTCCAGTTCGAAAGGACAGTCACGGGTTGGCGAGCAAGGTACGCGGGGCTTGAGCTTCGCCTTAAGAGGTAATACGTTTATGACAGATGATGCGTTCGACCAAAGCGGAAAGGGCTCGGCAGCTGAACGCCGCTCGTGGCCTACTCCAGCGTCATGTTGCTTTGCCCCAAGCGGTACAGCGCTTGTCACGCGAGTTCGATCTGTCAGAGCGTCAAGCATATCGGTACCTGGAGGAAGCGTCCCAGCTGGATCGGCCGGTCGAAGTCCCCGAGCCTACAGTGCCGATCACGTTGAAGCTTCCGCCGAGCACGGTGGAACGGCTGCGGAAGTGCGCGAGAAGCAGTGGCCTGACCATTGGAGCGATCGTGACCGGCGCGGTGAACGCGTTTCTAGGTGCTCTAAAAAAGCATGGCTGAGCCGCGCCCCAAAAGCGGCCCACTGCAAATTCACGTTTCCTATTCGTTTGATCGCCTGCTCGAGTCAAAGCTCGCGCAAGCCTACGATATTCTGGTCCCCTCGCGGGAGCGCCCCGTCGGCGGGCGTGTAAAGGAGTTCGATAATGAGGATGGCGGCGATCTACGCTCGGGTCTCGTCCGAGCAGCAGCGCGAGGAGAACACTATTGCCAGCCAGACGGCGTCGCTGATCGAGTTCGCCAAGGGCCACAATCTGGAAGTACCCGAAGAGTGGGTCTTCGAAGATGAAGGCTATAGCGGAGCGATCCTGGAGCGTCCGGGCTTGGAGCGCGTGCGAGATCTCGCCGCCGAAGGGCAGATCCAGGTTGTACTCGCCTATGCGCCGGACCGCCTGAGCCGGAAGTACGCGTACCAGATTCTGCTGATCGAGGAGTTCGCCCGCCATGGAGTCGAGACGCTGTTTGTGAAGGCTCCGCAAGGTGAGAGCGCCGAAGATCAACTGCTGGTGCAGTTCCAGGGGATGATTGCCGAATATGAACGGGCGCAGATCTTGGAGCGATCGCGCCGCGGTAAGCGACACCGGGCGCACTCGGGCGAGATTAGCGTGATGAGCGGCGCTCCCTATGGCTACCGTTATATGCGTAAAACCGATGAGGTGCCGGCTGCTTACGTCGTGCATGAAGCTGAGGCCCGTGTCGTGCGGCGCGTGTATGAGATGTATACGGTACAGGGGCTCAGCATCGGCGAGATCACCCGCCGGATCAACGCCGAAGGCATCCCGACTCGCAAGGTAAGTGCTCGCTGGGAACGCTCGACCGTTTGGGCTGTGCTGCGCAACTCTGCCTATCGCGGGGTCGCGTGTTTCGGCAAGACGCGCGCCTCTTCTCGGACGCGCGTTATCCGCCCACAGCGGCGGCGAGGTGTGACTATGCCCAGCATGACGGCAGGCCACGAACGCCCGCGCGAAGAGTGGATCGAGATCCCCGTGCCAGCTCTGGTAAGTGAAGAGAGCTTCGCCCGTGCCCAGGAGCTTCTTCAGGAGAACAAAATACGATCTCGCCGGCGTACTATCGAGCCCAGTGTCGTGCAGGGGCTGGTCAGCTGTCAGAAGTGTGGCTACGCCTTCTCGCGAACCTCGACGCGTACGAGCGCACGCAAGATTCACTACTATAAGTGCATTGGCTCCGATAGCTGGCGAAAACTGGGCGGCCCTATATGTGACAACCGCCGTCTCGTCCGACAAGATCTCCTCGATCAGATCGTCTGGGCCGAGGTGATCCGACTGCTGGAAGAGCCGACTCTGATACAGCAGGAACTCGATCGACGGCTGGCAGCAGCGCGCTCCTCTGATCCCACCAAAAAACATGAGCAGAGTTTGCAGAGGGAACTGATACATGTTGGCAAAGGCATCGAACGACTGCTCAACGCCTACCAGGAAGGACTCTTGTCGATCGAACAGTTGCGGGAGCGTATGCCTGCGCTGCGCCAGTGCCAACAGACGCTTCGTGCTGAGCTGCAGGCGATCGCCGACCAGACCAACGACCGGGCTGCATTCCTGCGCCTGGCCGAGACGCTCACAGCATTCCTCGCTCGCCTGCGCAGTGCCGCCGAAACGCTTAGTGTCACTGAGCGCCAGCGCATTGTGCGGCTCGTGGTTAAAGACGTTTTGGTGGGGGACGATACCATCACCATTCGTCACAGCATCCCGATCCCCTCGGGTCCGCCCCAAAACGAGGGCTCGCAGCCAGAAGGCCCAAATTACCTTTTGTGTAAGGGGCGTGATGACACCGCCTTGCGGAGTGCCACGTTCCCGCGCCGTCCGGTTGCCCTCTTCATCCTGTGCCGGCGCTTTTAGCCAGCGTTCGATGTAGAGGACAATCCATTTATCTTGCGCGTGTTTCCTAACTGCCTTCATCAACAGGTCATGGTCGATGTTGTCGAAGAAGCCCTTGATGTCCAGGTCGCAGACCCAGTCAAAGGACCAGCATCGCTGCCGGGCCCAACCCACTGCATCCAGCGCCGACTTTCCCGGCCGATAGCCGAAGGAGTTGGGATGGAACAGCGGTTCCACCAGTGGTTCTAATCGATTCTTCACGACCATTTGCGCGACCCGATCTGCGACAGTTGGGATACCCAGTGCTCTTTCCCCACCCTTTGCTTTCGGGATCATTACCGTCCGCACCGGTGGTGGAAAGTAGCTGCCCGATGACATTCGATTCCAGACCTTATAAAGGTTCCGTTTGAGGTTCCTCTCGAAGTCTTCGATCGTCTGATCATCGATGCCTGCTGCTCCCTTGTTACTCTTCACCTTAAAGTAGGCTTCCAGGACTTCTATTCGCGTAATACAGTACGGTTTTGCCTTGTCCTTCAAGCTCCTCCCATTGCTGGTTGGCCTGACTGACTTGGCCCCACTACACGCACCCCCTTTGCTCCGTCCACTTTCGCGGACTTCATCGCTCATACGGGGTGCTCCGTCCCTTGGTGTCGCATCCGTACTCTCGCCCTCGTGGTTCAATCCACTTGTGGCTTCTCCGTTTGCATCGACACCGAAGGTTCCCACGTTCCATGTAATCGCCTCGCCCAGGATCAGGCCACCTATATGCCGGATACCACTCCGCCCGTAAACAGGTTTCGTCGGAGCTTATCCCGCAGTCTTCTGACAAACTGCGGTTTTGATATCGTCTGGTTCTTTTCGACATGAGAAGCGGTGGTTCACTATCGTTCCTCTTCCTGGGAGTTACCTGACTCGATATACCTCCGAGCCTTTTAGCCTTCCCTGCTCACTACCACGGCTTTTGACCGCAGCAGCGGAAGGTGGTTTGGAGCCTTCTCCTGCAAGACGACTCCGAGGGGCCTACCCTCATCGACTACACAGTTACGCAAAACGAGTCGTCTGTCGCCGACTCGTTTTGCTCGTGGCGCACTCAGAAGAAAAACTTCAGCGCAAACTGCACCAGTCGGGGAGGCTTTGCCTCCGTAACTTGGCCGAACTGCGCGCCATCGGAACTGTTGCCGTCCGGGTTGAAGAACTGTGTGTGGTTGAAGATGTTAAAAAACTCCGCCCGGAAATCGATGTGCTTGCTTTCCGAGAGCTGGATCGTCTTCAGCACCGCGAAATCGGTGTCGCTGATGTGCGGGCCGCAACAGATCGTACGCGGCGCATTTCCGATCCGGCCAAACAGGCTCGGATCAATCGTCGTGTCCTCGGTAAACGTACTGGGATCGAAGAAATAGTTGCATGTCGGGGGGCTGCCGAAGCAGGTTTTCTGCGGATACAGGGCCTTGAAGGCCTTCAGTTGATCAGGCTCGCCAGGCAACTCGAAGTCAAAGCTGAACATTAGCTCATTATCCGCAAAGGAAGTGATGCGGATGGGGAATCCGGTCTGAAAAGTCGTGATGCCGGAGAGAGCCCATCCATTCAGCAGTTTGCCAGTAGCGCCGCTGAATTTGCGGAAAGGCAACTCCCAGTAGTAGCTGAAAACGAGACGATGCCGCGCGTCGAACACCGAGAGCGAACGACTGCGACGCGGATCAATTGGATTCAGGATGCCCTCAAAGCTCGATGCTTCGTCGAACGATTTGCTGAAAGTATAGGCCGCGGTGAACTGCAATCCGTGGGCAAATCGTTTGTCGAGCGAAGCCTGCAAGGAGTTGTAGGCGGAGTTGGCGATCGTGTCCTGGGCGAAGATGCTGCTGAACACGGGAATCCCATCCGGCGGGCAGCCATTGCCAGTGAAGGGGTCGCAATTGGGGGAGGAGTATTTTCTCAGACCCACAAGTGTGATCGGGGTAGGATTGGGGCCTGTCACCGTCGCTTGTGATCCGTAGGGCATGGTCAGAGTCACTCCAGCGGGAATCTCCCCCGCCGCAATGGAGAAAGAGCTATCGGCGAAGTATTGTCCGCAAGCTAAATTCCCATCGCCCGTCAGGTTGGAGATATTGTTTAGATCGAGACAGGTCTGAGGATTCCCGTAGTTGAGGTCGTGCGTTGCCAGCAAACGATGACCCTGCGAACCCACGTAGCCGACCTGGAGCTTCGTGTCGTTCGACAACTCATGCTGGATCGTGAAGTTATATTGGGCGGAATACTGGCTGCGCATTTTCGGCTGAAACTGTCCGAACAACAGGATGGGACGGAAGGTCGACCAGTCTACGGGCTGGCCCCGGGGCGGATTCAGGATACCGTTAAACGGGTTTGGGAAAATCGTGGCTCCGTCTTGACCGAGAAAGGGTGTGTTGAACAGGGTGCCCGCGGGGAAGGTGCTGCCACCAAAAGGTGGCTCAGCGCTGAACTGCTCCAGAACAAGTTGCTCGATCGGGTTGTAGAAGAGTCCCCAGCCGGCACGGATGCTGGTCTTGCCTGAGTTCCCCGGACTCCACGCAATACCGATGCGCGGAGCAAAAGCTTTGTAGTACGTCTGCGTCAGGGCATTGGATATGCCCGTATCTCCCGGTACTACCAGGCCTGTGGGGAAAACCGAGCTGCAGTCGCTCGTGCCGAGAGACGCAATGCTGGCAGCCGAAAGTTGGCAAGGATAGACCGTGGACACCTGGCCTGGGCGGAAGGTCTGTACGTGCTTGCTGACATCGGCAATCGGGGTATTGAGTTCCCAGCGAAGGCCGTAGTTGAGAGTCAGGTTTTGCTTGATCTTCCAACTGTCCTGGGCAAATAGGTACAGCCCAGTGCTGCGGACATTCTCCACCTGCGCGGAGCCTTGCCCGAACGAGTCAGGAAGTCCGAGCAAGTAGTCGGGGAACACGGTGTCGGTACCAACGGTATTGCTGCCCGCGCCGCTAAAAAAGTACTCGCCATTGACAGCGAAATAGAGAGTCTGATCAAAGCGCTGGCGGCGAACGTCGCTACCGAACTTGACCGAGTGGTTACCAATGACCTTGCTAATACTGTCGGACCATTGGAACGAGTTACCCACTTGTGGCAGCTCGCCTTCACCGTTGTTCCCGATGGTGAATCCGCCCCCAAGTTGAATAAATGGAAGACCTTCGTGCTGGGGTCCCAGTTTGGGATGAATACCGAAGGCATTCGCGGTCGTGCCGTCGGAGAAGCAAGGTACGGAACCCAGCGCGGCCGTGAGCCAGGAAGGCGCGGGAGGACAGGAATCCTGTACCAAACTGGTTCGCTGCGGATGCTGGAAGGTACGCTGGGCTTCGCGGTTGTAATTGAAGCGGAACTCATTGACGGTGCTGTTGTTGATGGTCCAGGTATGGCTGATATTCCACTGTTGAAAGCGCTCGCCGGTGGCAGAGGCGAAACCGGGCACGTTGGCACCGGCGGCCTGAAACTGGGCAAAAGGGAAGACCACGTGATGATCGTCGAAATAGTAATAGATGCTGAGGTTCTGCTTATCGTTGATCCGGTGGTCGAGCTTTACCGTGAACTGATCGACGCGCTCGGGCTCTACCGGCACGGTCTGAATCACATTACCGCTTGCAGGCGTGGGAACAAACTGAAGCAGGTCCACGGCAGTGGCGTCCATGCAGGCCAGGGGAATCTGGTTGTTGGGGAAGAGCGAAGAGTACGGTGTGCCATCCGGGATTTGTCCGCTGACCAAAACTGAGCTAGGCACGGCAGCCGGACACCCCGCCCGCTGGTTCAAGGCATAAGCGTTGTTCAAGGTTCCGGAGAAAGTAGACTCTCCAGAAAAATCGGAAAAAGCCTGGGTCTCGCTGGGACGTTCCGCAGCCGCCGGCACAGTTACAGCCGGCGAGGGGACTCCCACACGAATACGGCGGGCCTCGTAGGAAGCAAAGAAAAAAGTGCGATCCTTCTTAATGGGTCCGCCAAGAGTGCCGCCGAATTGGTTCTGGTTGAATTTCGGCTTAGAGCATCCGTCAGCCGAGAAGCAATAGGCGTTGGCGTTCAGCACCTTGTTGCGGAAGAACTCATACATATTCCCGTGAAAGGCATTGGTGCCCGACTTTGTAACCACATTGACGATGGAGCCGGAGTTGCGGCCGTATTCGGCGTCGAAGGTATTGGTCAGAACGCGGAATTCCTCAATGCTGTCGGGTGTGGGCTGTACGGTAGGCAGGTTGGCGAACAGATCGTTGGCGTCACCGCCGTTGACGCTGAAGTTGTTGGAACGGCCGCGGCCGCCGTTGACGGAAACCGCACCTGCATTGTTGCTGCCGTAGACGATGGAATTGCTAGAGCCGACGGTGGACATGACGCCGGGCTGCAACTGCAGGAACTGGTACGTGTCGCGGGTGTTGAGGGGAAGCTCACTGACGGAGCGGTCATTCACAACGGCGCCTCGGAGGTGACGTCAACAATTTCCTGGGCACCTCCCAACTGCATCGTCATATTAAGGGTGATCACCTGATTCACATCCAGCGCGACATCGCGGCGCACGTTCTTCTTGAACCCCTTCAAATCGAATTCCAAGCGATACGTGCCGACAGGAGCCTCCACAAAACTATAGTCGCCGCTCTCATTAGTCTGGGTATTGCGGCTGACGTTGGTGGCTTCATTGACCAGCGTCACCTTCACGCCGGTGAGGACTGCGCCGGAAGGGTCAGCGACCCGACCCAAGATGCGGCCGCCGGTGCTTTGCGCGGAAAGCAAAGTGGAGGTGCAGAGGGAAAACACAACGGTCAAGCAAACCACGGACCAACGGGCTCGCAGCGACGGCATAGAACCTCCAGGCATATTGGGAGAAGTTTTTTCTTTGAAAACGACAGCTTGTGCGCAGCCACAACCTTGCTATAATCCCGCAAGGTTAGAGAAGAGGTACATGTACTGTCAAGGACAAAAAACGCGTTCCGTCGTATTGAAAAATCTTATCGACCCGGCCTGCGAGATATGAATTCATCCAGCCCTGAGCCTTACCTGAAGATCGGAGACGTGGCGCGCAAGGTGGGAGTGTCGCCTTCGGTCATTCGGTCGTGGGAGAGCCTGGGGCTGACTCGTCCGCGGCGTACCGAGAGCAAGTACCGCCTGTACACGGCGGAGGATGTGAAACTGCTGAAGCAGGCTCGCTTCCTGCGCAAAGTGCGGGGGCTCAATGCGCCGGCGATCGTCGAGTTGCTGAAGCGGGAGGGCCGCGTGAAACCGGCGGCGGACGGGAATGCCAACGCCATCGGCGGGCATTTGCGGCAACTCCGGGGGAAGCAGCATCTCTCCCTCGCACAAGTGGCGGAGGCGGTGGGCATTTCAGTGGGATTCTTGAGCGCCCTCGAGCGTTCGCAGATGAGCGGTTCCGTGGGAACGCTGCGCAAGCTGGCCCGCTTCTACAAGACCAATATTCTGGATTTTTTCGAAGCCACGGAAGGAAGCAGCCGGCAGGTTCGTCCGGATCAGAGGAAGGTACTGGAGGCTGGTCCCGGAGTACGGATGGAGTTGTTGGCCTGGGGCAATACCGTGATGGAACCGCATCTGTTTCGCGTGGCGCCCCAAGCTGAGAGCGGCGATTCGTATGCGCATGAAGGAGAAGAGTTTCTTTATGTATTGCGTGGCGAACTGGCGATCACCCTGCATGGCGAAGAGTATCGCCTGCGGCACGGAGACAGTTTTTATTTTGAGAGTGCTACTCCGCATCGCTGGAAAAATCCGGGGCGCACGGAAACCTGGGTCTTGTGGGTAAACACGCCGCCGACGTTCTAGAGGGCGTCGCAGCAGGCTGCTACGCAGAGGAGAATTAAGACATTGCTCCGTGTGCAGAAGTGGTGTAGGAATGCGATGCTGCCTTTCATTGTTCTCGCTGCGGCGACTTTGTGCTTTCTGCCCGTTGAGTCGGCGGCGCAGAAAAAGGCGAACGCGGTGCCAGCTGACACCATCGTGCTGCACGCCAAGATTTACACCGTGAACGTGAAGCAACCATGGGCCGAAACCGTTGCGATCCGCGGAGGCAAGATTGTAGCTGTCGGATCTGAGAAAGAAAGCACTCGGTATTGGGGGCCGAATACTAAGGTGATCGACGCTAAGGGTCACTTGGTGCTTCCCGGCTTCACTGATTGTCACATCCACTTTCTTGATGGAGCTCTGAGCTTGTTGCAGGTGAACCTGGATAGAGCGAAAACAGTCAGTGAAATCCAGGCACAGGTAAAAGCTTACGCCGCGGCACGCCCGGAGCTAACGTGGATCCTTGGCCGGGGTTGGCAGTATACGGCGTTCGGGCAATCGGGCCTGCCTAACAAATCCTACTTGGACGAGGTTGTGCCCGACCGGCCCGTCTATCTGGAAAGCTTCGACGGCCATACCTGGTGGGCCAATAGCAAAGCGCTTACGCTCGCAGGCATCACGCGAGAGGTTACAGATCCGCCAGGCGGAAGATTCGTACGCGACCCAGCGACTGGTGAACCGACAGGCGCGGTGAAGGAAGATGCGGCCGACGCGGTCATGCGCCGGGCCATCCCGCGGCCGAGCCGTGAAGAAGTGCGGAACGCATTGCGACGGGGGATGAACGAGGCAAACAAGGTGGGCTTGGTCCGCGGAATCAGTCCGGGCGGAGTGAGCGTTGAGGGCGGCGATTTCGCGGCGCTCGACGTATACGACGAAATGCGTCGAAAGGGACAGCTCACGATGCGCTTCTACATCGCTTCGCGGCTGGAGCCACCGTCGGTGTCTGTTGCACAGATCGAAAGAATTACCGAAGCTCGAAGCCGCTATCACGATGATTGGCTTGCGGCAGGAGCA
>WNFC01004292.1_pt1 | contig 15485 bp, 12 predicted proteins | sample 5400541 | NCBI WGS metagenome assembly WNFC01 (sample SAMN13153342, study PRJNA577476) | soil metagenome | isolation source: 120 cm saprolite under Douglas fir tree site 2 hole 2 replicate 1 | place: USA:California | collected 2015-04-18
TCTCGTATCGGATCAAGCTGAAAGCGGCAGTGGGAAACCGGCTGATATTTGTCTGTTATCGGACTGCTCATCGTTCGACTCTTGGCGAATGGAAAACCTTAGTTTCGTCCCCCTTCTTTTCGACCCTTTCGATTTCAAATGGCTTTTCTAAGCAAGCTTTTCATTTTCGCGGCGGGTGCACTTAGAAAACGATTGGTGGACAGATACTGGTCGCCTATTTCGGAAAGAATCCGCCTCGCGGCCACGTTCAGTTCCAAACGCAAAGATCTGGGCGCTATTCCCTGCGGCAACTGCTCCTGATAGATGACACGAAAACGCTTTTCTTTGTAAGATTCAATGCGTTCAGCAAACCTAAACTGGCGAGCTTCAGCAGCCCACGCGATTGGTTTCTCGCCGCAAAGTATTTCAGAAACAAGGTCATTCTGGCTTTTCCGTTTTCGTATGGTCACATCAATCGTTCGCTCTGAATGGTTCGCTACGAGCAGCTCGTTGCCATACATCTCGACCTCTTCCGTGTCCTTACCGGTCGGACGAACACGGCAGGCGGTGCGGACAACTTCGCCCAGAGGCTGCCATTGAAGAGAACAGTTAAGAGAGTTGATTTTTTTAATTAACTCGAGCAACGCCACGCCGCCATCCTTAAAGGAATCATGGTGCGTCACAATCAAGCATGGCTTTCCAAGCAGCAGGTCAAAGGCAAAATTCTCAAGTCCGTGAAACGGATATCTTCGCGTGAAAATGGGAAAGTCGCCGTAGGTCATGATGGCGACGTCCCACACATCCCTGATTCGCGTCCGTACATTCTGCGCATCCATCGGAGCTATCTCGGTATTTACCGCCGCGATGAAACCGTTTCGCTTGAGAACTTCGGGACAACCGGACGAGAAAGCGCCTTGCGGAAATACCATCACTAAATCGTGCTGAATGCCGGTCCGCGTTTCATGACTTCGCATTCTGGAGCGGGCCAGCTGCGTTCTGCCCTGCAGGACCTCAGGCGAAGTCGAGGCAAACTCGCCCGCGGTGTGGTCACAGCCATGAATTGAGACTGAGAATAGTCTCGACTGGTCACTAAAGAACTTGCCGGCAGCTGCTGAAGTGCGTCGCCAATTCCAGGGAATAAAGGCTATGTTGGTGGTGAACTGGTTTTGCTTCATTAGATCGCGTAGTTTGGAAAAATCGCAAAACCCATAATTTAGCTTTAATAGCGGATCGTCGATGATTAGACAGGCGCTGAGTTCTTGTGGCCGCCAAGCCACATCCCGGAACACAAATTTGATGAACATAACGAGCGACACGGCGGAGCAAAAATGCTCCTTTACGTCGTAGAAGCCGCGGCTTACCGGAGAATCGATGTCAACCACTCGCGAGGTGGCGCAAAAGAAGATGGAGGCACGGTGGTGCCGGAAGTTAACGAAAACCGGAGCGTCCCCGGCCACGATGATGGCAGTAAACATCGGATCTCCGGCCGCCGGAATTCCGGTCAGAAGGCCATCTTCGCTCGTCAACTGCGCTGAGAGAGTGAGGCCGGCCATCGGGCCAGCAAAATCAGCCAGTTCGTCGGATATCTGGAGGGGGAGATTGTCGGTGGGCGCGTCTTGCAGTGATGGTTTTGCGTCTCCCAACAGTGATTGCAAGGCGCTTACACATAGGGTTCGATCATCGTCGAGGTAGGCATAACACGGCCCGCAGGACGTGCCTTTCTGGCAATTTCCAAGCATTGCTGCAACTGCACGGATCGAGCCGAAAACGGCGCACTGCGAAGCAAAAGCATCTACGTCCCCCAGCCCGGACACCTCGGCCAATTCCCAAGGCACGGCGAAAAAATCGAGAATGCGGCCGAGTCGCAGTTCTCTCGATCCGACGCTGCCCTGGTGCAAGATGATCGCGCGTCTTGCCATGGATGATTCCTCTGGATAAAAGCTTGGACGCTTCCCTTAGTTCTTTTTCCGCGCCACTACAAGTGAGCGCATCGCGCGGCTGGGTACCACCAGATTCAGAACGGGACTCGCGAGTCGGCAGCAAAGGGTAAGCGCAGGGCCGGCCGAGTGTGGGATCCAACAGAAGTTCTTTTTGCTGGTGATTTCCAACCCGGCAGCTTTGAACGGTGTGGCATATTCGTCCAGCGAAGGGATATAACACTCAGTTGCGTCTTCAGTCGTGCTCTTTAAACGACTGCGAAAGGCGGGGAAACGATCGTTCATGTCGATATTGACGCAAACGCCCCCGGCTCGCAGCATTCGATAAATGTCGTTGGCACAGTCCCGTTCTTTCCCAAGCCGATGACAATATCGAAATGTATTCACTCCGATGATTAAATCGAAGAACCCGAGAAAATCATTGGCAGGCTTGCCGCTTGCCGAAGCCAGGTCTTCCACAAGAAGCTCGTTCCGGGCAACGTAAAAACTGAGTTTTTTCGCAAGACCTGGTGTTAATGATGCTTTGGCTTCCTGCGTCGCTGAGTGCACCAGGCGTTCCGAGAAATCTGTCCCGTAGGCGCACTCGACGGTAATTCCCTTCTGCTCCAGAAGCGAAACCAGGTTGATAACATTCATTCCGGCCCCGCAGCCGAATTCCAGTATGCGAAGAGGGCGCTGTGGAGAGGTAGTCAAAAAGGAACCGACAGCGTCCAGATAAATGCGGGCATAATCGTGGTGGAGCAGGTAATTGATTCCAAAGCCTGCGGTTCCTGCGGTGTATTTGCGCACCGCATCGTCAGAGCCGTATTCCTCAAGAAATTTCTCGTTGATTTCGGTCTTTTCCATGGTCCACTCCTTTGCCGGAAATCCGCGGGATCCGCCCGCAACGCACACCTTACGCAACACGCTTGCCAACGTTGATAACGAACCGCGCAGCTCGAACAGAAGCTTAGCTCAGAGAGTCTGGCCACAATACGGTGGGATAGCAGCCACAAGCAAGTCTAGAGTGGGAACTCGCCCAATTCCACGATCGGCATCTGCGAAATTAACGGTTGTATCCATCCAAGCAACAGAACCTAGGCTCGCAGTCTTTATCGAGAGTCGGCTGGGGTCAGGCAGCGGGCTGGCGCGCCAAACGCAATTCGCCGAACAATTTCCAAAGGGAGTTAATTTCCTTCCGCACTGCCGGTATGAGCAATGCCAGCGAATAAATGATTGCGAAGCCTAAAGCCGCAACAACAAGCTGCGACAACATACTCTGTGGCGCGATCAGGCGCATGGCAGATTCGGCGAACAAAACGCCTGCCAGAGATAACAAAATGGGACACTGCAGAGCCTTCGCGAGACGGCCCAGCGTCAGATTTGTGCCGGAAAATGCGAATTTGAGAATCCATGGCAAGCTTATGAGCAAAAAAATAGACAGAGCTAATGCTACCCATTTGATGCCAAATGGCAGGCCGATGGCGAAACTTGCGATCATCAGCGGCGCTATAATAAGCAAAAGTTTGAGTAGCCTTCCCGATTGCCCACGACTGACAAACAACCAGAGAATCGACTCCAGCAACATCTGTCCGACCACAGAAACGGCCAGGATGCGGAAAACGGGCGCAGCATCGATCCACTTATTTCCGAGAACCAGGACAATGATGGGTTTTGCAGCCACGAAAAGAAAACCAAAAAGCGCGGCGATGATCCACATGATCAGATTTACGGTACGCAGATAATATCTGGAAAAAAGTTCCGGATCGCCTTGGGTTCTGCTCATGGCAGGGAGCGCGACGTTGGAGGCTGGGCCATTTATTTGACTTAGTGCAAGGGTTAGGAGATTGAAAGCTCTGGAATACAAACCTAATGGGCCAGCTCCCCAATACCAGCCGATCAGAATATTGTCGGCATTCCGAATCCAGTTGAAAACGAGATAGGAAGCGGCAACGTTTCCTCCGAATCCCACCATAGAACGAATTTCGCTGTCGCGACCGGGCAGCCCCGGCCTCCAGGCGACCATCTGCCACGAAATCACCAACTGAGCGAGGTTCAAAGTCATCGGAAGAGCAACTATCGCCCAATAGCCAGCTCCATACCAGGCCAGTGCGACGGCGACAGGAACTGCAAAGGCGTAAGCAGCGACGTCGCGGATGGCTATGGACGAAAAGCGCATCTGGCGTTTCAAGAGGGCATTATGCTGCGCCCTTAGGCCACCGATAAAAAACGTGGGCGCCACCGCAAGCGTAATGCCCAAAAGCCTGGGTTCCTTGTAGAACCAAGCCAGCACGGGTGCCATAGCCGCTGTAATGATTGTAAGCAACAACCCCATACCCACATTGATCCAGAACAGCGTGCTGACTTGACGATGACTGATTTCTTTACGCTGAATAGTCGCTTCGGTCAGACCGAGATCGGCGAAGGCGGCAGCGATTGCCGTAACAGCTGTAACCATGGCTACCAGCCCAAATTCGACTGGACTCAAGAGTCGCGCAAGCATTACCGTCGCAACAGACTGCAACAGGATTTGAGCAACCTGAGCGGCCATGGACTGCGCTCCCGCTCGAACTGACCGTCCTTTCAAATCTGCATGCAGGTGTTCGACGCTAAACGCATCCAACAACTCTGGTTGAGACGACATGTGCGATCCTTGAAGGTCCTGGTTACCGAGAGATGCCGGAAGGAATGCTTAGAAATTCGTACCACGCTAGTCCGAGTCGGCGCGGTCTAAACTGCTCGCGTGCTTCTCGCTGGAACGGGTCCATGGCAATGTAACATGCGGCGCCTTTTAGCATTGTGCGATCTTGGACCGAAAGCAATGTCTTGAGCGCTAAAGCCACGACGGGGCAACAGAGCGAACGCGGCGCTTCAGCCTGCGAAAGCTGCGCGCGAAACGTGATCTGATGGTAGCGGCACCGTAATCATCAGGCAGGGCCGCGATCATGGGCCTTACCCAACGATGAAAATTGCTATCAATGGAGCGCACGCGTCCAGGGGTCAAGTGCTCAAGATATCGTTCCCATGCGACGCTTTCCCACAAGTGAGTCGCGTATGCTGGCGAAAGATCAATCGGTTTGGAGGAATTAAAAATCAACGTCAGATCTGCCTCTTCGAATGTGGGCCAAAAAAATGCAAACCGAGACAACACCGTAACTTCGTCTGGGAACTGCTTGGATAGTTTGTTCGGAACTTGAACAGAATGCTCATCCCAGTAGCTGTCATGCCCGTTCGAACGAAATGATCGATATTCAGAATGCCATCTCTTTAGGAATGACGCTTGCGGCAGGGCAAGAATAACGGCGTTACATAACCCTAGGTTCTCTTGATTGACCACCTGCCTGCCGAGCACGGTTGTATGGCCGAGCAGATCATCAAAAGCTTTGTGAACAAAAACGTCGGCATCCAGATAAATTCCTCCCCTGCTAACAAGCTTTTCTAATCTGACGATATCCGCGCGATGCGCAAAGTGCGCCACCGGATTTCCGAAAATCTCGCGTGGCGCCTGGATTCGCTCTACTTTTACAAGTTCACGCGAGAGGTCCCACCATGGGCCGGTCGGCTCAAATTCGCAGTAGAAAAAGACTTCCGTCGGCTTTATGCGCTCGACAGCACTTTTCAGGCACGCGTAATGTACCAGGCTCCACGGTTTACCACCGCCGTCAGCCGCCATACCAAAGCAATAATGCAATATTTTAGGAATCATTCTTGCGCCGACTTGACCCGCGGCTCTGGTTACGCGACCGATAAATCTAACCTCGATTCTATTCCCTACCGGATGACTCTCGACTGCTTTGCCGAAGGGCCGTCAGTGGGATTTTTGTGACCTAGCGTGTCGCTGCTGAGTCTACTTTCAACAGGTTCAGGGTTTGCCTGAAGATGCGAAAAAGCTTTTGCTTCAGGGCTTGGGAATTTCTCAGGATCGCTGCCTCGCAGCAGGCCCTGGTAAACTGCAAGGGTCAATGAGCCTACCGTGGCCCAAGAGTGCTGCTCTGCCACCAGCGCCTGTATCTCCTGTCTTCGTGCCGCCAAATCCGTATAGAGGTCGCTTGCGAAGAATCTTTCAATGGTCGTTGCTAAGTCGGCTGGATCTTCGGGCTTGAATGTGAAGCCCGTCTTACCTTCCACGACGTCATCCTTCAGCGAGCCGACGTCGGCGGCGAGAGCCGGCACTCCAAAACCGTATCCCAGGAACAAAACTCCGCTCTGATAGATGTGCCGATAAGGTAGAACCAGGACGTCCGCCGCCTTGAAGTAGACTTCCGTCATCTCATCTGGAATGAACTCTGATTTTAATAATATCTGCCCGGATTCTACGTCTTCCCGAATTGACTGCCTGATCGCGCTCCAGTAGTCCTCGCAGTTATCCGGACGCCCGGCAATCATCAACCTATAGTCGTTGCGCTTGGCAAATAGCTGGCGAAACGAAGTAATCAGGTATTCCAGCCCTTTATAAGGCGTAATTCTTCCGAAAAATAGGATCGTGCGTTCGCCGTCTCGGAAACCCAACCGTACTTTGGCCTCGCTCGGAGTGAGACGCGTGCTAGGGACAGTATTGTTGATTCCGAACGGAATGACACTGACCCGGGATTCCGCGACGGCAAAGGCGGCAACGAGTTCGCTCTTCATCTTTTCGGTGTGAACGAAAATTTTGTCGGCAAGGCGGTATTGAATTCGCAGCGTAAGCTGATTGAGTACCGTGTCTTTAGAATCTCTCCTGCCGGCGTTGACGTTGTGTGCGGTTAGGACCACGCTTTTACCGAGTAATTTGTAATACAGCAGGAGAAGAGTTCGATCAAAGGATTCGAACTTGTTGTTCCACAAAATGTGGAAAATTTTCGGTTTGGCCGACGCAGCATAGGCTAGCAATTTCCAATAATACCGGAGCACCCTCACCATCTTGCTGGAAAAGTCTGCATCCGAGCGTTGGTCGCCTCGCAGATTCAGGAAATTCAGTCCGGACCGGTTTCGCAATTCCGCGCAGTCGAGTTCATCGCTGCCAATCAAGTCGATGGCTATTCCTCGGGCCAGGAGTTCCGTGGTTAGCCCTAGAACGTAAGGCTTGTCGCTACCTCCGGTAAGCACAGTTACCGCAATACTATGAACAGCGCTGGACTCCTTCACCTCAGGCGTCCTTTCCTAGCGAACCAACAGTCCACGGATAATTTTTCTAGCACTGGGACGACGGGTAGTTCCAGCTTATAGATCTTCAAATCTTCTTTCATGTCTTCGCCAACCTCACTTCCAAGATCTCACAGATCGCGTGTCCGATGGTGATGTGCATTTCCTGGATGCGCGGCGTTGATTTGGAGGGAACACAAAGGCAAATGTCGCACATGGATCGCATTTGGCCTCCGGACTCCCCGGTCAGACCGATTACACTGACCTGGCGCTGCCGGGCAACGTCAATGGCGCGAAGAATGTTTCGGATATTGCCGCTGGTGGTAATGGCAAGCAAGACGTCTTTGGGGCGAGCGTGCGCCGAGAGTTCCCGAGCGAACACCAGTTCGTATCCGTAATCGTTTCCGATTGCGGTAAGAGCCGAAGTATTGCCGTGAAGTGCCATCGCCCGGAACGGTTCCCGCTCCAGGAAGAACCTGCCGGTAAGTTCTGCAACGATATGCTGCGCATCCGCCGCTGAGCCCCCGTTGCCCGCGCAAAATAGCTGACCGCCCGCAGACAGCGAGGCATAAATTAGATCGACAGCTTCCGAAACGGATGGCGCAAGCCCGGTCAGGGTCTTAGCTACCTGCAAATGCTCATCCCAGATCGCTAAAATCTTGTCTGATTGTTTGGTGGAATTTACCAAGTCCGTATGCTCCTATTTCTGTTTGGCAGGTCTACTCCTGGTCACCAACCGTTTAGGCTGGCGGGCCTCTACGCGCTTGTAATTCAAACATTGTCTTGTCCCACTTTCTTTTCAAACGCATATTCAGCTCAGGCATCGCTGTTTGCGCCCAACTTGCAGACCGCCGCCCGAATATGGGTTCCATCCAGGCGTACTTTCGCCGGAATTTGGGTATCTCCAGATGCCCCTGCAATTCTGCGGCTATGGCTTGCAACTCTTCGGCCAGTTCCGGCTGATCCGGGTAGAAATTGCCGAACCAATTTTGCATGTAGGTCAGACAAGCCTTGCGCACGCGCTCGCTATCTTCGAGCGAACGAAGGTATTGAATGTGAAGTTTCATGGAACGGAGCAGCGACTTTCTCTTCTTCTTTGATTTTCCGATAAAGCTGATACGGTTTCCGTCGTTTGCCCGGTAGAACACCCGCCCTTCGGGTACGAAGCGCGTGCCTTCGGAGGCTAGGAGCACGCGGGCAAAATATTCGCCATCCTGGTCATAGTGAAGGGTGGCATCCCAGGGCCCAGCCGCCTCGGCGATTTCCCTGCTGACCAGCCAGGTGGCATTTTGCATATGCAGGTTTTCACCCATCTTCCTCAGAAGCCACTCGACGGGAGAAAGGTCTTGCCACAGTGAATTTCGAATAAACTGGGCGGCGCTGGTCCGGAAATAGAAATGGGCCCACGGCGAGGAAAGAAGTATTCGCTTGCTGTCAGTTTCGTGCAACGCCGCAAGCTGTCGCGCGATTTTGTCCGGCGCCATAAGATCATCCGCATCCAACTCTTGGATGTAGTCACCCTGGGAAAGTCGGTACGCGTGATTTACGGCTGCCGAAAGACCCTGGTTCACGGTGGACACCACCGTTACCTGTTTTGTGGCCACCAGCTTGACCACTTCGACGGTGCGATCCGTTGAACCATCATCGACGACAATGATCTCCTTGCGTGGCCAGGTTTGGTCGATTGCAGATCGCAGCGTGTCAGCAATCCAGTCCTCGGCGTTGTACGCAGGAATTAAGATCGAAACCAATGGATTCATTGTAGGCATGAAGAAAAATTGGCCTCCTGGCTCTCGATTCCGTTCTCCTGGCAGCATCCTCGACTTAGTACAGCGAGGCGGATTTACTTAACTCTACACAATCAGGTGTACGAATTTATTTTTTAAAGCCACGTATATCGTGATTGGTATTTACCGTTTGTCCGAAGATTGCAGTCCGTCGGTCTCAAGGCGAGAAATATTCGGGCGAAAAGAATGCAATAAATAGCGGGCAACTCGCGCCAAATCAGCAAAGATGGCCATGGGTAGCCCGACCAATGGCACGTATTGCAGCCCGATTGCCCGCAAAATACGGCTCAACATATAATGCGGCTCCATCCATTCCGTTCGGCAATCCAATTCGTCTTTGAATCGGATCGCAGAGAGAGTGTAGGGCGACAGATCTAAGTATACGCTCTTGATATATTCGCGGAGGATGTTGCTTGGTCCCAGTTTCCATTGCTCGGACCATGGCTTGCCCGCGCCAGAATGAACAAAGGCCGGACCATCGTGTAGCAGGTTCCTCATCCGCTCGGCGACTGTATATCCGTAAACGCCGTCAAACTGAATAATATGCTTGCCTCTGCGCAGAATTTGTACCGGGACTTGCGAGAATTCTTGCGATGTAAGAAGCGCAGTCAATACGTCTTGATCTCCGAGCATGTGAGGAGGCCGTTTTTGCCATACCATCCGTTGCGCGTCCTGGTATTTATCAGACTGCAGAAGTTCCCACCATCGCTCCATCAGGTGATAGTTATCTTTGCTGACCCGAACCACACCTGAGCTCAGCGCAAATGGGAAAATCCTGCCAACAGGAAGCCCCCACGCGCGCGCGCGCATGGCGTTCCGGTCGTCGCGCTCTTCTGCGAGAGTGTGCTCGGTGACGACAACAGTTTTCCGGTCAAGCTTTGAGAAAATGGGGAGTAGATTTTGCGTGACGATCACATCCGAATCAATCCAGATAACTTCGTCAAAGCCTTGATCAAGCAGTTGCATAATCGCCTGAGGCTTTACGTTCCATCCGTAGCCATTCTTTAACGGAGAGGTCTGAATCCGTACTGTTGGACATCTTTCCGTCCATTTGAGAAATAGCTCCTTCGCGGGCGGATAGAAAAGGCTTATCGATCTCCCAGAATCGTGCGTTTTCAAGCTCAAAAGAAGGAGCTTCAGGCAAGGCTCGCATGTCTCTCGATCCTCTGCGATGCAAATCGTTGATTTCATACCGTCCAAATCTCACTCCTTAAAGCTCCCGTCAGCAGGAAGACCACCGAAGAAGGGGGCAACACCCTGTCCCAAGATTGTCCCTCAGTACAGTGGACTCTCCTTGTCGATTCCGGGCATTATGTCCTAGAGAAAGCCGATAGCGCGGTCTCGCCTGTGAGGATTGGTATCAAATGCTCAAAATAACAAAATGGATTTCCGTTGCTTTACTCCTGCTAGCTCCAGCGGCGAGGGCCCAGGTCACTGCCGCGAGCTGTTCAAATACCGATGTGCAGAACGCCATTAACTCGGCATCCGCAGGTCAGACTGTAAATGTTCCGGCAGGAAACTGTAGCTGGTCAAACGTGAGCTTGTCGAAGGCCATCACGCTAAACGGGGCCGGGCAAGGCGTGACCACGATCGATTTAGGCGCGGCAAGCTCGGCGTTTAAGATCAACAAGCAGACCGGCGGCGTCACACGCATCCAGCATTTCACTTTTACCGTGTCCAATAACATGCAAACTCCGCATGCGGTCACTGTCAGCGGTCCTTGGCCGAACGGTCAGCCGGTCATTTTCCAGAACGATGCGATCACATTGAACAACGCAGATTTCGTGACGGTAATGACTCCAGGCGGCGTCATATTTTCTCATATCCTTTTCACCGGCAGCTGGGGCAGCACACTGTTCACCGGGAAAGACATCCAGGACAATGCTTCGTGGACTACCCCCGACACCCTGGGCATGAAAGACACCACCGGGTTCGCGAACACTTACATCGAGGACAATACTTTCAACGGGGGCACCATCACTGATTGCGACGATGGCTGCCGTGTTGTCGTGCGTCACAACACCGGAAATGACTCTGGTGGCGTTAACAGTCATGGCCAGGATAGTTCGCCTATCGGTATGCGTCATTTCGAGGTCTACAGCAATTCGTTCTTGTTTCCTGACAAGACTTGCCCTGGTGGAAGCAACACTAGCCCCTCCAATATCAATCAGTGGATCTGGATTCGCGGAGGTTCGGGGGTCATCTTCAACAATAATTTTGACCACCTGTCGAGTTCATGTTGGGGCACCAAGCCGGAGATTAAATTGAGTAATCGCGGAGCAGAAGACGATCGGCCACAAGGAACCTGCTCGGCCACCCACTATCCAGTACCGCATCAAATCGGCCAAAGCCACAACGCAACCAGCGACTTCACCGATCCTATCTGGTTTTGGGGAAATAACGGAGCGGTGATCGAAGTTTCGGGCAGCTGGGCTTGGGGCAATCCGTGCGGATTCAATTGGAACACCTATTTTCAGTGGGGACGTGACGGCGTAAATACAGACGTCGCGAACATTGTCTTGGCATTAACTGGAGGTTCGGTGAGCGGCCTTGGTGGTCTACCAAAGCCCGGCTATACCGCATACACATACCCGCATCCGCTCGTGCAAGGATCTACTTCATCAAGCGCTCCGACGGCTCCGTCGAACCTGTCGGCTATCATTCAGTAGTCTGTACTTGGGCCACGTTGATTCCATTGGGCCGTTCTCTAAAACCGCCTCTTCCTGGATTATCCAGGAAGAGGCGATGAATAATTTCCAGGGTTAACACCTTGTGGATCTCGTTTGTGTAGTTCCGGTTACCCTTCAGATGACCGTTGATGATGGTTTCCAGACCGTTCCGCTCAATATAGGGCCTGCTCAGACTTAGAGGGTCAAGAAGCATTTCCCGAACATATCCAGCAAGGGCATCGCGGTACCAGGTTCGGAAATGGAAAACCTTGTGCCGTCCGAGGAACAGCCTCTCGAGCTTGAGGGAGGAAACGGAGTGATCGACCTTGGCCACCCATTGCGGCATTCCCATGTCATATGCATACTCCGCCTTAAACTGAAATTCGAGGACACTGCGATAAGCCATCCCCGAAAGCGGCCCTAGCCATCCCCCCACTCCGCGGTCAGTTGGAATGCGGAGCAGCTCCCGATTCCCGTCGGCAATCAATCGGAGAGAATCGTGGTTGCTGGCAAGAGCGGATTGCGGCGCTTGAAATACGGTTCGCACCAAATCGTTGTCGAGGAATGGAGTCCGCAGGGACAGCTGAGTCTGTTCCAGGGCGTGTATCCCGAAGTGATTCCATGGGCACTGCTTGAAAACGGCAAGCGAAACCGGGTGCCCCTGCATTAGCCTTCGATAGTCAGCACTCGCTTGCTTCACGTAAGTGAGCATTTCTGGGGAAAACAGTCCAGGCAATGGCTCAACCGGCTTGAAGGTGCGAATGCGCCGGAGCAGCTCTCCTCCAAGATTTCCGGTCATTCTCACCGGAGCGATTTTGCGAGCTCGCTCATTCAGATAGACGTCGGGGGAACGGCTCACGTCCACGCATCCGTCGGCAAGGTAGACGGCGCGTTGCGCATAGTAGGGAAAGTGCGACAGAAATTCCTGGCCGGCAGCAATGACCTGAAATGGTTGGTTACACGCCTTGGCCACGCGTCGCGCTACCCGTACGTCGTGATTCTCGCGAAGCATGCTGCCGAAGGTATAACAGGGCAAGGATCCCGTTTGGCACTTTTGCCAGGCCATAATCATCCGAGTGTCCAATCCACCCGTCAATGACATGGCAACCTGTTCTTGGCCGCCGAAATAACGCGGCAGATTTTGGCTGAATCTGTCCCGCAGCTTTGAATAATAGCATTGCGCGTCGAGCGTTTCTTGTTCTTCCCACTCTTGCGGGCGGAAATAGCTGGCTTGGTACTGGAGCGAGCCGTTCTGGAATGTCCAAGCCGAAGCCGGGGGCAAAACAGTGACGCCCTCAAACAACGTTCGGTTTTCCATCACTGCGCCGCAAGCGATGAACTCTGCGACCCCCTGTGGGTCCATTCTCCTTAATTCAGGACGCACGGCAAGAATGGCTTTGGCCTCGGCGGCGAAATAGAAACCGTCCTTGGACTCATGGTAGTAGAGACGCCCCATCCCATAACGATCGTTGAACAGCATCGCAGTTTTAAGGCGTTGGTCGACAAGCAGCCCGTGAAATCTGCCGTTCAAGCCAGCCGGAAAGGACGGATCTTCTTCGTAGGCGTGAAGCAAATAAGATGGCCCTGACAGGCTGAGGTCATGCCCGCGCTCTTTCAGGCGTCGCGGGGCTCCGGGTTCTGGAAACTCCTCGCCTGCAAAAACCAGAACAACATCCCGGTCTGCATTTTGCAGCGGCATTCCGTCCGAAAACGAATTCTCCCGGACAATCCACCCGACGTAGACTCCCAGCGATTCGTCGATCCAGGTGCCTGTTACGTAAAAATCTTCATGACACAAGGCGGCAACCATCTGCAGAAGCTCTCGCTCCGCCTCAACCCGCGGCCTGCGGCTTATCAAGCCTACTATTCCTGGCATAATTTTTTAGGAGCTCGAACACACGTTAAGTACCACGACGGCGCGACCCAATTGTGACCGCCGAAGACTGATTTTCCTACAGTCGCCCGAGAAAGAATTGCCGGAGCGAATGCGCTTAAGGTTGCGTGCTGGACTCCGAGATTACTTTTTGCTCCGCATTCTTTGCGGTAGCGACTTTTTTCCCATACCACTGCTTGCGGATTTTCCGGTAGGTGGCGGCGATCGGTTCAGGAACCAATTCTGACAAACCGTGATGAAGATTGAGGCGCAGGGCCAGTCTTCCCGGCAAAGTTAACGGGACGTAGTATCTGGGCACTTCGATTTTCTGGAATCCATTGTGCCGTTTGAAATCAGCCAAACCGTCGGCCTGCTTTTTCCCATACGACATGTTCGCATACCAAAGATACGAGATGCCGCGTTCGGCGCAAGATTGAACGGCCTGTGCGATCAGCGCATTTGTCGGCGCCTTATCCTGATGACCTATCATGGAAACGATCTGCATCAGCCCCGCCTGGCTTTTTTCTTCGTCGAACACAAGCTTGACAAAACCGATCAGCGTTTCTTCTAAATATGCGCCGATAAAGATGCTTCTCTCAAAAAAGGTTCCGTTCATTTTTCGCACGGTCTCAAGGTCTTTGCCGTAGTGCCAGAACGGTTTGCCCTGTCGAACCGGCGACTCATTGTAAATGGCCTGAATTCCCCGAACGTAGGCCTCGTCGTATGCCGCCTCTCGGACCACTACGCCGTTCTTTCCAGCTTTTCGAGCTTTGTTCCGGACTTTGAAATCGATCTGCTTGGTCATCCAATCGTCAAAAGTTGTAACGCGCAGCGCTGCCATATTGTCCAATTCCATCGGGTAGCTGTAGCGCGGCCTAGTGTCAGATAGCCTCTGGATAAATGTGAAAAGATCGATTCGGGGTCCATTGCTCAGGGACTTAAGAGCAGCCACCGGGTCGTCTAAAAATTGATATCCCTCGCCATCAATAAAGGCGATTCGGATCAACTTTCCGTTGATGCTGATTTCTTTGCCGCTAAGTTGCAAAGCTCACGTACCTTTCCGGCCGTTGCGGCACGACATCCCTAGTACCCAAATTTGGCAAACTGTACAGCTGCGCTCCGTTTTTAGTCCATAACTCCGGCTGATCAATTTCCCCCCAGCTGCCCGATCTGTCTCAAGGGCTAAAGGCTCCAGACCTACCTGCGTTCTAGTGTCAGTTCAACTCTGGACTTAGGGAGGCGCCGTTTCGCGATGCTAGCGCTTTCGTCGATGGCGGCGGCGCGCACAGGAATCGCCATGGCGCCAAGAAGAAAGGCCAGCCACAGCAGACCGCCCTTGAACGCAACTTCAGTCACATTGTAAAAGAGCATTGCGGTCCAAACACCTAAACTAAGCGCAGCTAAGGCGTGTGATGCAGCGAACTTTTTCCAGATCGTTCCATAACTAGCGATCAAAAATGCTACGAGAAAAACGACCCCGATAAATCCCAAATTCAGGTAGATGTCCAGATACCCGTTATGCGCTTCGTTGATCCCTGGGACCACCTGCCATACCTGCTGGAGCCTCGGGCCTAGCCACAGACTCTCGTAACCCGTGCCAATCAAGGAATTAGTGTGCAAACTGAGAAGAGTGTTCCAAATGATGGTTCGGTCGGTCAGCGTCGGATCGCGCCCGAGCTGAGCGGCCAATTGCCCGTTCAAGCCCAAGCCAAATGCCAGAGAGAGGTACAGGCAAAAAATTGTGGGAATCGAAACCTTGAGTAAAGCCGGATGCCGTCTGACTGCTGCACTGTAGGCTGCGACGATCACCACGCAGCCGATCACCAAACAAACCTTGGATGTCGCGCTGCTGGACAGATTTAACAGCCACAGCGTCATCAAAATGAAAACCGCGTTCAGTCGAATAATCCATTTGTTGCGGCGCTCCTTGCGATCCGACCAGCGCGCCACGGTATCCCAGAAAAAAAAGAGCCCGCTGATCAGACACACTGCACCCAGCATGTTCTTGCTTGTCGCCGCCCCCACAAACATGACATTACCTGACCATATTTCATACTGCCGAGCAAGGTAAGGGAAGTACTTGATAAGCAAAATCGAGAGCGGGATGAGCAAATAACAGAAGCGCCGAAGCAAGGTACGC
>WNFC01005503.1_pt1 | contig 15485 bp, 16 predicted proteins | sample 5400541 | NCBI WGS metagenome assembly WNFC01 (sample SAMN13153342, study PRJNA577476) | soil metagenome | isolation source: 120 cm saprolite under Douglas fir tree site 2 hole 2 replicate 1 | place: USA:California | collected 2015-04-18
CCTCGATCTCGACGGGGCCACGGAAGGCGTCGAGCACGATCTCGTCGCCGGAGGCGCGCACACGCGCGCCCTTCTCGAGCCCATTGGCGCGGACGGCGCCATGGCTCACGGTGACCGTCACCGGCCCGCCGATCCGGGTGAGCGAGACGTCGTCGAAGCTGGCCTGCGCGTCGACCGCACCCTTGACGTCGGTGAGGGAGACGTCGCCGTGCTCGGTGTGGACGCTGGCATCGCCGCCGACCTGCTCGAGGGTCACGCCCTGGAAGCTCGTCTCCACCGAGGCGCGCCCGGTCACGTCGATGCCGCGGACGGCCCCGTGCTGGTCGTGCACCTCGAGATCGCCGTGCACGGTCTCGGCGGTGACGTCCCCGTGGGCGCTGCTGACGAGCAACCCGCCGACGCGCTTGGCCGAGACCTCGCCGTGCTGCACGTCCAGGGTGGCGTGCCCGTCGATGTCTTCGACGGTGACGTCCCCGTGGCGATTGGTCACCTTCAGGTCGCCCTTGATGCCGCGGGCCTGCACGTCCCCGTGCCGTGCTTCGATCTCGGCCGGGCCCCCCACGCGCTCGACGCGGATGGTGTCGAACGATCCGGACACCTCCGCGCGCGCCACGTCGGTCACGTCCACAGCTCCGTGCTCGTTGTGGACCTTGACCGCCGTCCCCGGCGGCACGACGACGTCGAAGTGCGTCTCGAATCCCACCTCGTACTCGGCGCCGCTGGGGCGCTCGAGATCCGAGCGGTTGGTGAGGATGCGCAGCGCCCCGCCCTCACGGCGCGCCTGAACCTGGATCCGATCCGCATAGGCGCGCGCCTTGTCCTCCGTGGCCAGGAACACGACCTTGCGCAGCGCGATGCGCACCTCGCCGGGGGCGCCCTGGACGATCTTGACCGCGCCAAAGGCGTTCTCGACCTCGACCGGCGTGTCGGAGGGCACGACCTCGACCTGATCGGCCTTGAACGTGAAGGACGGGCCCTGGAACCGGCCGCCCATCATGAACCAGCCCCAACCGGGGCCCAGGCGGTTGCGGACGCGCCAGGCCGTCTCGACCGTCGATCCGAACGCGAGGATGAGCAGCAGCAGGCCGATCTTGGCGCCCTTCATTCAGGACCTCCGCGCGTCGCGACTGAGGGCGAAAGCGACCAGCTCGAGCACGCCCCAGACCACGAGGGTGAGAGGCCACCAGGCGCGCAGGGTCGCCAGCAGGTCGATGCGTCCGGCGTTGCCGAGGAGCCAGGCCACGCCCACCGCGATGAGGGTGAGGGCGAGGACCAGCACCTCGGGCCTAAACGGACGTGCCATTGCCGGCCTTGCGTTGCAGCGAGCGGCGCAGGAGCACGAGCCCCGCGGCGATCAGGAGCAGCGGCCAGTACGGGACGAGGGCGGAGAGGCGGAGCCAGCCGAGGTTGTTCAGGAGGATGAGGAGGCCGATGACGGCGAGGCCGATCCCCCAGCCCGGCGACTCGATGTCGTCTTCCTCCTCCGCCTTCGCCGTGCCGCGCGCGTTGATGAGGGTCGCGCTGCGGAACGCGTCGATCATGTTCGAGAAGATGATGAAGGGCAGGAACACGCCGAAGGGCAGCGGATGCCCTTCCGTGATCAGGTAGATCGAGCCGGAGAAGGCGAAGAAGAAGAAGATCGCCTTGGAGAGCTGGCCGTTGTAGACCTGGCCCATCGGGGGGGGCAGCGCCGGGTACTCTGCGGGTGGCGTCGTCTCTGGACTGCTCATCAGGTCTCCTTTGTCACACGCTTCTACGCGGCGGCGGCGAGGCGGGTTCAGATTCTTCGAGCTCGGACTTCTTGTCGTCCCTGGGCGCTTCGTCCTTCTTGCGCCGCTCGAGCAGCCGGCGATAGTCGTCGACCCGATCGTTCACGCGATCGAGGCGGCCCTCGAACGCGGTGGAGACGACGACGCGCAGGAGGCGGAGATCCTCGACCAGGCGATCCTTCCTCTCGACCAGGTAGACGGTGGCGTTCGAGAGCCGCTGGCCCAGGCGCGGGCGCGCGGGCGCGCCGGGGACGGAGCCCGCCGCCATCACCAGCCCCGCCGTGACCACGAGCGCGAGGGCCGCCGCCACCGCCTGCACCGCGAAGGGCACTTCGGTGAGCCAGCTCGCCCAGCTCGCGGCCGCGTGGGCCCAGGCGCGCTTGCGCTCCGCGCGGCGAATGGGCGCACGCACCGCGACCCACGACGCGCGCGCCACGCGATCGGCGAGGTCGGTGGCCGGCTCGAGGGCGGGCGCGCGCAGGAGCGAAGTCACGTCCGCCATGGCCAGGCGCAGCGCGCGGCATTCCCCGCAGCCGGCGAGGTGGGAGGCGAGCTCGGCCGCCGTCACGCGGTCGAGCGCGCCCTCCAGGTCGTCGGAGAGGAGCTCGGCCGCGCGATCGCAGTCCATCGGGCTCACCGGCGGCTCTCCAGCGCGCGGCGCGCGCCCATCAGGCGGCGGGCCAGCTCCAGCCGGCCGCGGTTGATGCGGCTCTTCACCGTGCCCAGCGGGATCTGGAGGGTGTTCGCCGTCTCCTCGTAGGAGAGCCCCTGGAGATCGCACAGGACGAGCGGCTCGCGCAGGTCGGCGGGCAGGGCGCGCAGGCCGCGGTGGACGATCCGCGCCTGCTCCGCGCGCTCGAGGCTGCGCAGTGGGCTCTCGTCACTGGCCGGCACCACGTCGAGCACTGCGGGATCCTCGATGCGGCGCGATCTCTCCTCGCGCCGGCGGCGATAGTTGTCGATGGCATGGTTGCGTGCGACGGTGCCGACCCATGTTCCGAAGGCCCCGTCCGACTCGCGATAACGATCCAGGCTCTGGAACACCTTCACGAAGATGTCCTGCGTCAGGTCCTCCGCCTCGTCCACCCGGCCCACGAAGCGATAAGCGATTCCGAACACGCGGCGGGTGTGAAGGGTCACCAGCTCACGCCAGGCTGCCTCGTCCCCCTGCCGGCACCGTCCGACCAGGTCGGTGGCGATGTCGGTCAACGATGGAGCCGCTTACAGTGGGGACGGCCCATCACTGAGCCGTAACGCACGGCCCGGACTCCGAGTTCAACAATCTGCTCGGCGGCCGCGTTTGACCCACGCGCGCGCAGTGTAGTAGAGTCCTCACCGCTCATCAAACCCAACAGTCAAAAGCATTTGCACGGAATTCCTGGGTGATGTCGTCGCGGCGGTGGCGCCTGGCCGGAGGGGCGCTGCTCGCCCTCGTCCTTCTCGCCCTGTTCTTCCGGGGAGTGGACTGGGAGGAGCTGGGAGCGGCCTTCCGATCCGCCAACCACGCGTACCTGGCCGGCGTCGTGGCCGTGACCATCCTGACCTATCTCCTCCGGGCCTGGCGATGGGGGAGCCTGCTGGCGCCGCTCGCCCCCGTGCCCCTGCGCGACCTCTTCTCGGCCACGTTCGTCGGGTTCATGACCGGGCTCCTGGTCCCCCGGGCGGGGGAGGTGGTCCGGCCCTATCTGATCTCGCGGCGTCATCCGATCCGTACGTCCGCCGGCTTCGCGTCGATCATCCTCGAGCGCCTGCTCGACGTGGTGACCGTGCTCCTCCTCTTCGCCCTCTACCTCTACGTCCTGCCGACGCCGTCCGCGCAGACCCGGGGACCGCTCCTCGGCTACCTCAAGCTGGGCGGAGCCCTGGCGTTAGCGGCGGCGGTCGTGGTGCTGGCCGTGCTCCTGCTCCTCCACGGTCATGCGGAGGTCGTGGTGAGGCTGGTGCGGCGCGTGCTCTCACCCTTGCCCGAACGATGGGTCGACGCGATCGCGGGCGCGCTGGCGACCTTCGCGGAGGGCCTGGCCGTGCTGAAGGCCTCGCCCGCGCGCCTGCTCTTCATCTTCGGCCAGTCCATCCTCGTGTGGCTCAGCATCGACCTCGGCATCTGGTGGAGCAACCTCGCGTTCGGATTGGACCTGCCCTTCCATACGTCGTTCCTCATGGTGGCGTTCCTCACCGTCGGAGTGGCCGTGCCCACGCCGGGCGCGGTCGGTGGTTTCCACGAGTTCTACCTTCTCGCCCTCACGCAGGCCTTCGCGGTGGACAAGCACACGGCGGCGGCGGCGGGCATCGCGTGCCACGCCCTGACGAACCTGCCCGTGCTCGTGCTGGGGCTGGCGCTGCTGGGGCGGGAAGGACTCACCATGGGCAAGGTGGCGGACCTGGCCGAGAAGCCTTCGGACGACGCTCCGATGGCGCGCCTGGCCGCCCTCGAACCGACGAGGCCGACATGAAGTGTCCCTTCTGCGCCCACATGGAAGACAAGGTCGTGGACTCGCGCGAGAGCAAGGAAGGCGAGGTCATCCGCCGCCGGCGGGAGTGCCTCGCCTGCGGCAAGCGCTTCACGTCCTACGAGCGGATCGACCAGATCCCGCACCTCGTGGTCAAGAAGGACGGGCGGCGCGAGCGCTTCGACCGCGAGAAGGTCCTCTCCGGGCTCATCAAGGCCTGCCAGAAGCGGCCGGTGCCGGTGAAGACGCTGGAGCTGATCGCCGATCGCGTGGAAGCGATGGTGCAGGAGAGTCCCGATCGCGAGGTCCCCACGGTGCAGGTGGGCGAGTTCCTGATGGAGCGGCTGCGCGAGCTGGACAAGGTCGCGTTCGTCCGCTTCGCGTCGGTCTACCGCGACTTCAAGGACGTCGATCAGTTCATGGCGACGCTGAAGGGGCTACTGGATTCGACTCGCGATAGCTCGGATCGCTAAACGGACCGCCTCCAGCGCTCTCGCCCTATCCCCGCTTCATCTCCCGCCGGTACTGCAGGGACGTCTCGCCGAGTCGGATGACGTCGCCTTCGGCGAGCACGTGGCGCACGACCTTCTTCTCGTTGACGAGCGTGCCGTTCGTGCTCTTCAGGTCGTGGAGGACGAACTGGCCGTCCTCGGGGCGCACGCGGCAATGCTGGCCGGAGATCGAGACGTCCTCCACCTGGATGTCGTTCGCGCGCGAGCGGCCGATGGAGGTCGCGCTCGTCTCGCTGAGCTCGAACACCTGACCCACGCCGGGCCCCCGCGTGATGGCCAGCACCGGCCGCTCCTGCAACGTGATGGTCCGCTCGAGGTACTCCTCGGTCGTGTCGATCCGAGAGAGGACGGTCGCGGAGAGCTCCGGAGCCTCCCGGCCCGGCGGTTTCGTCCGTCTCGGGATCCGCGTCGGGGCCGCGGCGCACGACGGGCAGATCGAGGCATCGGCGGGGAGCGTGAGACCGCATTCGGGGCAAGTCGGCACCCCCCGCTTCTGACGCCAGGCCACCACGACCAGAGCGAGCGCGGCCGCGGCGGTGAGGGCGAGCGCGATCCAGACGGCGCGCCTCCCGCCGGACGCCACCAGGCTCGGTGCGGTCACGGCGGGAGGCGAGGCCTTCCGCGCCGACCCGGCCGGCGCCGCCGGCGCATTCGCGATCTTGTCTGTCGCCGCTCCACTCGTGGCCGCGACACCCGAGGCCGTGCCCGCGGGGAGAGACGCGATCCGCGCGGCCAGGTCGGCGCCGCGAGCCTGGTCGAACGCGACGTAATCGCCTCCGGTCAGCTTCGCGATCCGCCGCAGCACGCGCTCCAGCGGATGCGCGCCCTCGCCGACCGCGAAGACGGGAATCTGCGCGTCGGTGGCGACCCTCAGCCCGTCCTCGAGGTTGAGCGAGCTGTTCTCGTCGACGCCGTCCGTGATGAGGACGATGGCTTTGCGCGCGCCGGGCGCGTCGCGCACGTATCGGCTGGCGTCATAGAGCGCGTCGTGCAGCGCGGTGAAGCGCCCGCCCACTTTGAGTCCGGTCAAGCGCTCGCGCACCTCCTCCGGCCGCGACGTCCACGGTACGACCACGCGCGATTGGTCGTCGAAGGCCAGGACCGCGACCTCGCTGCCCTCCGGCAGGCCAGCGAGGATCGCCAGCGCGAACTCACGCGCACGATCGAGCTGAGCATGGCCAACACTGCCGGAGGTGTCGAACGTGAGGGCCACGCTCGCGGGAGGAAGAGGCTCGGCCCGGAGCGGCGAGACCCCGATCAGGGCGGTCGCCGCCAGGAGGAGCCACCGAGACGACCGCGGCCGCTGTCGCATGTGACTGAATTCCAAGCGTCTCCGCTAATTACCATGGCGGCCCGAGGCGGTCAATGCGGCCTTTGGTGGGGGTGTGGCTGGCAAGCTACAATGGACGGCCATGGCGGCGGCGCCGAAGCGCCTTCGTGGCGAACGGATGCCAAAAGCTTTGTGACTCGCACCGGCCCCCGCACCCCGTTCCGCAACAACGCGCGCCTCGTCCTGCTCACCACGGGCGGCGCCCTCTCCCTGCTCGTCCTCGTCCAGCTCCTGCTGCGCAAGAGCCGCGACTTCTCGCCGGACTTCCTCGCCTCCGTCCTTCTCTATGGCCTGACCGTCCTCAACATCTCGCTCCTGCTGGTGCTGCTCCTCGTGCTGGGGCGGAACCTCGTGCGCGTGATCATGGAGCGGCGGCGCGGCGTGCTCGGGGCCCGCTTCCGGATGCGGCTCGTGATCGTCTTCGTCCTGATGGCGGCGGCCCCCGCGCTGCTGCTCATGGTCGTCGGCAGCGACCTCATCCAGCAGACGGTCGACCGCTGGTTCAACGTGGACGTGGAGCGCATCCTGTCCTCGCTGCAGGTGCTGGGCACCGCCGTGCACGACGGCAGCCTCGATCGCAGCCGCGTCCACGCGCGGGCCCTCGCCCGCGAGATCGAGGGGCGGGGCCTGCTCGATCCCGCGGGGCAGGGCCGGCTGCGGCGGGTGGTCGAGCTGCGGTCCCGGGAGTTGAAGATCGACGTCGTCAACGTCTTCACCGCGGACGGCGAGGTGCTCGCCGTCGTCAATCCCCGCCTGCCCACTCCGGAAGCGACGCTGTCCGGCGACGAGCTCGCGCAGGCCGCGCAGACCGGCCAGGAAGCCGAAGCGACCCTGCCCTACGCCGGAGGCGAGCTGGCCCGGGTGGCCGTCCCCTTGCGCAATGCCCAGGGCGCGGTGCGCGGCGCCGTCATCGCTTCGACGTTCATCCCGGTGGGGGTCAACGCGGAGCGCCGCGAGGTGCAGGAGCGCTACGAGAAGTATCGGAAGGCCGAGAGCTTCAAGGAGCCGATCAAGGCCGTCTACCTCTCGCTCTACCTGTTCCCGGCCCTGCTGATTCTCTTCGGCGCGGTGTGGCTCTCTCTCTACCTCGCGCGCCGCATCACGACGCCGCTGCGGCTGGTGGCGGAAGGGGCGGAGCGCATCGCGTCGGGCGAGCGCGGCGTGCGCGTGGACTTTCCCTCCGGCGACGACGAGTTCTCCGCGCTCATCGCCTCCTTCAACCGCATGTCCGAGCGTCTGGCGCGCAGCGAGGAGGAGGTCGAGCACACGCGCGCGGGTCTCACGCGCAAGAACGAGGAGCTGGAAGACCGTCGCCGGCTGATGGAGACGGTGCTGGAGACGGTCGGCACCGGCGTCGTGGTCGTGGACGCCGAGGGCGAGATCACCGCGCTCAACGCCGCGGCCTGCCGCCTGCTCGACATCGATGCCGACCGCGTGGGCCGCTCGTTGTCGGACGCGATCCGGGGCGCCGGACGGGACGAGATCGTCGCCCTCGTCCAGCGCCTCCTCTCCGGACGCGGGACGCGTCAGGAGCGAGAGGTCACGGTCCCGGGACGGGGGCGCGACCGGCATCTGGCCGTGACCGTGGTTCCCCTGCCGGGGGCGCCCGGCTCGCCGCCGGGAGCGGTCCTCGTGCTCGACGACCTGACGCCCTTGATGCGCGCGCAGAAGGTGGCGGCCTGGGGCGAGGTCGCGCGCAAGCTCGCCCACGAGATCAAGAACCCGCTGACGCCGATCCAGCTCTCCGCCCAGCGCGTGCGCAAGGCGTACCTCAAGGGCGCTCCCGACTTCGAGAAGGTCCTCCAGGAATGCACGGGGGCGATCGTCTCCGAGGTCGATGCGCTCAAGAACCTGGTGGACGAGTTCGCGCAGTTCGCGCGCCTGCCCGCCGCCAACCTGGTGGCGGGATCCCTGCACGACATCATCGATCAGACCCTGTCCCTCTACGACGGGCTCTTCTCGGGCATCACGATGGAGCGCCGCCTGGGCACGGACGTGCCCGCCCTCCGTCTCGATCCCGACCAGATGAAGCGCGTGCTCATCAACCTCGTGGACAACGCGATCGACGCCACGGACAAGCGGGGGAGGGTCACGATCTCCACCGAGTTCGATCGCTCCCAGGGCCGCGTGCGGCTGGGGGTGGCCGACGACGGTCCCGGAATCCCGCTCGACACCCGCGACAAGCTCTTCGTGCCGCACTTCTCGACCAAGAAGCGGGGCAGCGGGCTGGGTCTGGCCATCGTCAGCCGCATCGTCCAGGAACACCACGGAATCATCCGCATCGAGGAGAACCCGCCGCACGGCGCGCGGTTCGTGATCGAGCTGCCGGCATGACGAGAACGATCGGCGGCATTCTCCGCAGAGGTAGAGAGACAACGCATGCGTGAGTCGATCCTGGTCGTAGACGACGAAGCGGGAGTGCGCAGCTCCCTGGCCGCCATCCTCGGCGACGAGGGATACGCGGTGGAGGCCGTGCAGAGCGGGGAGGCGGCGCTGGCGGCCCTGGAGAACCGCCGCTACGACCTCCTGCTCCTGGACGTGTGGATGCCCGGCATGGACGGCCTCGAAGTCCTGGCCCGCGTCCGCACGCTGGACCCGGAAGTGCCGGTGGTCGTCATCTCCGGCCACGGATCCATCGAGACCGCGGTCAAGGCCGTGCGCATGGGCGCGCAGGACTTCGTCGAGAAGCCGCTGGCCCTCGAGAAGACGCTGCTCGTGGTCAAGAACGCGTTGCGCCAGCGCAAGCTGGAGGCGGAGAACCGCGCCCTCAAGGAGCAGGTCGAGCATCGCTGGGTGATGGTGGGGGAGAGCCCCGTCCTGCACGCGCTGCGCGCGGACATCGCCCAGGCCGCCCCCTCGAACGGCCGGGTCCTGATCTTCGGCGAGAACGGCACGGGCAAGGAGCTCGTCGCGCGCAACATCCACCACTTGAGCCTCCGCTCGTCCGGGCCCTTCGTCGAGGTCAACTGCGCGGCCATCCCCGAGGAGCTGATCGAGAGCGAGCTGTTCGGCCACACACGCGGGGCCTTCACGGGCGCGCTGACGGCCAAGAAGGGGAAGTTCGAGCTGGCGGACGGCGGCACGCTGTTCCTGGACGAGGTCGGGGACATGACGCTCAAGACGCAGGCCAAGGTGCTGCGCGTCCTGCAGGAGCAGAAGGTCGAGCCGGTGGGCGGGACCGCGACCATCACCGTCGACGTACGCGTCATCGCGGCCACCAACAAGAACCTCGAGGAGGAGATCCGGAAGGGGACGTTCCGCGAGGACCTCTTCTTCCGCCTCAACGTGATTCCCTTCCAGGTGGCCCCGCTGCGGGAGAGGCGCGAGGACATCCCGCTGCTGGCGCGCCACTTCATCGCGGAGCTCTCGGCGGAATACGGGAAGCGGGCCAAGGAGCTCACGCGCGAAGTCCTCGACCTGCTCGTGGCCCAGCCCTGGCCCGGCAACGTGCGCGAGCTGCGCAACATCATCGAGCGGCTCGTGATCATGACCCCCGGCGACCGTATCGAGGCCCGGCACCTGCCCGCGTCGCTGGTGGGAGGGGGGCCGCCGGCGACCGAGCCGGCGTCCACGTCCGGGCCGCTCTCCGCCACCGTGTCCGATTTCCCGTCCCTGGCCGCCGCACGGGAGGACTTCGAGAAGCGCTACATCTGGAAGAAGTACCAGGAGTGCGGCGGCAACATGAGCCGGACCTCGGAAGCCCTGCAGGTCGAGCGATCGAACCTCTATCGGAAGATGAAGGGGTACGGGCTGATCCCGGCGCGGAAGGGCGAGGCCGTCGAGCCCGCGTAGTGGCACGCCTCTTGCTCCATCGCTCTGGAGCAATCATCCGCGGTTCTTCCGCGAGGAGCGCGCGCCATGGTGGACAAGCCGAAGTCTTCGGACGACGCGGACAAGCGTGACAACCAGAAGGGCTCCGCCGTGGGGACGCCCGGCCTCACCGCCCTCGACGAGGAACGCGAGGCCTCCCTCGCGGACGAGGGTGGGGCCTCGGGCGCGACGGTCGAGAGCCAGGACCTCGAGACCCTGCGCAAACTTGCCCAGGATCTGCCGGTGGCGCACCTGCAGCCCGCCGAGGACGAAGGCGGCGATTGCGGTTGGAACCCCGGGGCGACGACGGCCTTCGTGGCCGCCCTGAGCTTCGCCACGGCCGCCCTCGGCGTGTTCGCCTATCGCCGCTGGGCACGCTGAGGCAGGGGGCCCGGCCCCCGGCGACCGGGATCACCCGGATTCCTCGGTCGAAACTTTCGCCTTGAAAAGCCCTTACGGCTTTCCCGATAATGTGGCGGCGAAGGTCCGAGGAAACATGTAGTGACAGCGACCGACCGCGAGAGGATCCAGGGTCTGCTTGCCGAGGGCTGGCGATTGCTCGAGGCCGGCGACCCTCGTGAGGCGGCGCTCGTGTTCGGCCGAGTCGCGCTCGTCGAGCCTGCCGGCTGCGAAGCCCTCCGCGGCCTCGCCTCCGCGCGCGCCGCGATCACGGAATCGGAGCGACGCAACGACGAGCGTCTCCACGACGCGCGCCGCGCGCTCGAGAAGGGCGATCTCGCCGTCGCGCGCACGGCCCTGGAGGCGGTGATCGCGGACGGAGGCGATCGCGACCATGCGGCGGCGCTGCTCGATCGTCTCGACGCGCGGGGCGGACGTCTCGATCGGATCGAGGCGCCGGCGACGGAAACGGCGGCGAGCCCCGGCCCACGGATGAGCGCGGTGAGCTGGTCGCGCCGCGCGTTCGCGGCGGCGTCGACGATCGTCCTGGTCGTCCTCGGCGCCGGCGTGTTCTCGAGCTGGGATCGGCTCCTGTTCGGCCTGGCCCGCCCGCCGGCACCGCGGCCCGACACGGCGGCGGCCTGGCCCGCGCCCGCCCCCGGCGGTGAGCGCGCGCTCGCGCAGGCGCGGCGCCTACTCGACGCCGGCGATCCGGCGGCCGCTCTCGTGGCCCTGGATCGCGTCGGCCCGCAAGAGGCGGCCTACCCGTTCGCGCGTCAGCTGCGCCAGCAGGCCCAGCGCGCCCTGCAGGGCGAGGCCTCCGGCGTGCCACGATCGGGGCGCCCATGAACTGTCCGGCTTGCGGTGCTTCCGTTCCCGGCGGCCATGAACGCTGCCCCGGTTGCGGCGGCCACGTGGCGCCCCTCACCGAAGGCGCCCTGGCTCCCGATCCGGCCGCGCGTCCACGGCCCGAGCCCCTGCGCGAGATCCCGGGCATGAAGAAGCGGGAGCGCACCTGGAAGGACGAAGTGCGCGAGCGCATGCGCGATCGCAAGCGTCGCCGCGGCGACGGCGATCTCCCCCTCTTCCGCGACGGGGACGAGGCCGACGAAGTGGGCGACGACGAGGCGATCGCCGAGGCCCCCCCGCCCGACGAGACGCCGGCCGCGACGTCCCGACCGCCGATCGTTCTCGCGGACCCGCCCCCGCGCGGTCTGGCCCGGCCGCCCGATCTCGGGCTCGGCTCGACGCCGATCGACATCGCCGACGAGGCCGACCTCCCGCTGCGCGCGCCCGACCTGCCGCTGCGTTCGCCGGCCCCGCCGGTGGCCACCCCCGGCGACGAGTGGACGCTGGGCGCGGAGCCGACGGCCGCCGCTCGTCCCGTCGAGCGTCCGGCGTACTCGGGCGAACGCGCGCGCGCGGCGGCCCTCGACCTCGCGCTGCTCACCGTCCTCTGGGCCATCGTCGTGTACTTCGCCAGCCGTGCCGCCCACGTCGGGCTCGTGGGGTTGCGCCCGGCCTGGCCGTACCTGGCCGGATATCTCGCCTTCCTCGGCCTCACCTATGCGGGATACTTCACCGGCACCACCGGCCAGACCCTCGGCAAGATCGCCACCGGCCTGCGCGTCGTCGACGCCGGCGGCCGTCCGCCCGGGTATCTCCGGGCCTTCGTTCGCGCCGCCCTGGGGAGCCTCGGCGTCCTCGCCGCGGGGGCCGGTCTCATCCCGATGCTGCTCGATCCCGCGCGGCGCGCCCTTCACGACCGCCTGGTCAAGACGCGCGTCGTGAAGGGATAGCTTGCGGCCACCAGCCGGCTGATTGGCGGGGCTCCGGCCACCATCGGGCTGCTTGGCTGCACTGCGGCCACCAGGCTGATTGGCTGCAGCAGCCGGACTAGAATCGCGGGATGTCTGAAGGTCGCGCGCCCGCGGAGGGCGCGCCGCGGCGTGCGGACCTGCTTTCCATCGTGGTGGCCACGGGCCTGGGCTCCGGCTACGCGCCGATCGCCCCCGGTACCGCCGGATCCGCGGTCGGACTGCTCCTCTTCTGGCCGCTTCACACCCAGCCCGCGGTGATCCAGGTCGGGGCGGTGGCGATCCTCTTCTTCGTCGGGGTCGTGGCCTCCACGCGCGTGGCCCGCGGCCTCGGCATCGAGGACCCGGGGATCGTGGTCGTCGACGAGGTCGTCGGGATGTGGACCTCGCTCCTGTTCCTGCCGCTCAGCCCCGCCACCGCGATCGCAGGGTTCGTGCTCTTCCGGATCATGGACGTCTTCAAGCCGTATCCGGCCCGCCAATTCGAATCGCTGCCCGGAGGATGGGGCATCATGACCGACGACCTGATGGCCGGCATCTACGCGAACCTGCTCCTTCGCGCCGGCCGCCTCGCCTTGGGGATATGAGAGCGGAGATTCTTGCCGTGGGCAGCGAGCTGCTCACGCCGCTGCGCTCGGACACGAACGCGCTGTACCTCACCGCCAAGCTCCTCGAAGTCGGCATCGACACCGGCGCACGCGTGACCGTGGCCGACGATGCCGGCCTCCTCGAGTCCGCCTTCCGCGGCGCGCTCGGCCGGGCCGAGATCGTGATCTCCACGGGCGGCCTCGGCCCTACCGAGGACGACCTCACGCGCGAGGCGGCCGCGGCCGCGCTCGGCCGGCGTCTCCATCGCGACCCCGCGCTCATCGAGGAGCTGAAGGCGCGATTCGCGCGCTTCGGGCGGGTGATGGCGCCGGTCAACGAGAAGCAGGCGGACGTGATCGAGGGCGCGGTGGTCCTGCGCAACCCGCGTGGGACCGCGCCGGGGCAGCGCGTCGAAGCGGACGGGCGCCTGCTCGTGGTCCTTCCCGGACCGCCCCACGAGATGGCGCCGATGTTCGAGGAGCAGGTTCTTCCCGTCCTCCGGCAGCGGGCCGGAGGACGGGCGCTGCGCACGCGCATCCTGAAGATCGCGGCCATGGGGGAGAGCGACGTCGAGCAGGTGGTGGCCCCGGTCTACAAGACGTTCACGAACCCGCGCACCACGATCCTGGGCGGGCCGGGACAGGTCGAGCTCCACCTGACCGCGGAAGCCGCTTCCGCCGAAGAGGCGGAGGCGCGCATCGAAGAGCTGGCGTCCCAGATCCGCGAGCGGCTGGCCGGGCGCATCTACAGCGAGGACGGCCGCGAGCTGCCGGAGGTGGTGGGCGCGCTGCTGCAGGAGCGCCGGCTCACCCTGGCCATCGCGGAGTCCTGCACGGGCGGCCTGCTCAGCGCGCGGATGACGGAGAGGCCGGGATCGAGCGCGTACTTCGCCCGTTCGTGGGTGCCCTACGCAAACCGGGCGAAGGTCGAGGACCTCGGCATCGATCCCGCGCTCATCGACGCGCACGGCGCGGTCTCGGAAGAGGTCGCCCGCGCGATGGCCAAAGGCGCCCGCGAGCGGGCGCACGTCGACATCGGCGTGGCCATCACCGGCATCGCGGGTCCGGGGGGCGGCACGCCCGACAAGCCGGTCGGCCTGGTCTTCATCGCGCTCAGCGGCGCGGCGGGCGATCGCATGCGCCGCGTGCATTTCCCGAGCGACCGGGACCGCGTGCGCTTCCAGTCCACGCAGTCGGCCCTGGAGATGATCCGGCGAGGGCTCCTCGGCCTCTCGCCCTTGTGACCGCGGATCCGCCTCCGCGGGAGAAGGCCATCCGCGCCTTCGTCGCCCTCCCCCTGCCGGACACCCTGCGCCGCGCCGTGGCCGAAACCATCCGGCGCTTGAAGCCGTCGCTCCCCGGCCTGCGCTTCGTGCGCGACGAAGGCGCTCACGTCACGCTGCGGTTCCTCGGCTGGACGCGGGCGGACACGATCGCGGCGCTGGAAGCGCCGCTGCGCGCCGCCGCCACCGCCTGCCCGCCCCTGGACGTGGCCGTCCGCCGCCTCGGGACGTTCCCGGAGCGCGGCCGTCCCCGCGTCCTCTGGCTCGGGCTCGAGGTGCCCCGCGCGGCGGCCGCGCTCCAGGCCGCCTGCGAGAGGACGGCGGTGGCCGCCGGGTTCGAGCCGGAGACCCGCGCCTTCCATCCCCACCTGACCCTCGGCCGCTGGGGTGATCGGGCACGGCGTCTCCCGCTGCCCGATGTGGACCTCGGGTCGGCCCAGGTCGGCGCGCTCGTCCTCTACCGCAGCGAGCTTCGCCCGTCCGGATCCGCGTACACGCCGCTCGCCGTGTTTCCGCTGGGCGGCGCGGCGGGGCCCGTGGGTTAGACTCCGCGATGATCATGGGCCACGGCCCCGTCACTGCGGTCGCGCTCGTCGTCGCCTACCTGCTCGGCTCGATTCCCTTCAGCTACCTCGTCGCCCGGCGGAAGGGGATCGACGTCCGCACGGTCGGCAGCGGGAACGTGGGGGCCACGAACGTCATGCGCAGCGCCGGGCGCGCGGCGGGCCTCACCGCCTTCGGGCTGGATTTCCTCAAGGGCTCGCTGGCGACGTGGCTCGCCCTTCGCATGGCCGGACCGACAGCGGCGGCGGCGGCGGCGGTGATCGCGGTGATCGGGCACATGTATCCGGTGTGGCTCTCCTTCAAGGGTGGCAAGGGGGTGGCCACGGGCGCGGGCGCGTTCCTGCCCATCCTGCCCGTCGCCGCCGTGTCCGGCCTGATCACGTTCGCGGTGGTGGCGCGTCTCACCCGCTACGCGTCCGTGGGCTCGATCGTGGGCACGACCGCGCTCCCGGTCGTGGCCTTCCTGATGCGCGCGCCGGGGGCGTCGTGCGCCGCCGCCACCGTGGCCGCCGCCCTCATCGTCTGGAAGCACCGCGAGAACGTGCGGCGGATCGCCGCCGGCACCGAGCGGCGCCTGGGCGCGCGCGCGGACGGTACGCCGTGAACGTGGCCGTGGTCGGCGCCGGGTCGTGGGGAACGGCGCTGGCCGCACACCTCGCGCGCAGCACGCACGCGGTACGCCTGTGGGTCCGGGATGCCGCGCGGGCGCGCGAGATCGCCCACGCGCGCGAGAACGCGCGCTATCTGCCCGGGATCGTCCTCCCGGGGGTCAGCGCGACCAGCGACCTCGCCGTCGCCCTGCGGGACGCGGAGATCGCGATCGTCGCGGTCCCCTCCCAGTTCTGCCGAGAGGCCTTCCGCGCCCTCGGGCCCCATCTGGCCGCGGGCACGACGCTCGTGTCCGCCACGAAGGGGCTCGAGCTGGGCACGCTGCGTCGCATGAGCGAGGTCGCCGCGGAGGAAG
>WNFC01004293.1_pt1 | contig 15482 bp, 18 predicted proteins | sample 5400541 | NCBI WGS metagenome assembly WNFC01 (sample SAMN13153342, study PRJNA577476) | soil metagenome | isolation source: 120 cm saprolite under Douglas fir tree site 2 hole 2 replicate 1 | place: USA:California | collected 2015-04-18
GTCGACGATGCCGATGTCGGCGCCTTCGGCCGCCAGCGCGCCCACGATCGCCCGCCCGATCCCGCTCGCCCCGCCGGTGACGAGCGCCACTTTACCGCTCAGCTTGCCCATGATCCTGGTCCCTTCGTGCTATGGTTCCCTGGTCCCGGCCCGCGTCGATGCTCAGAAGCCGGCTCGATTCACGCTCGAAGCGGGCGAAATGGTCGACCGTCCGGTCGAGTGCCGCGACCCGGTCGTGATGGAAGCAGCCGACGTAGTGCGCGGGGCCGACGGCGGTCGAGCAGGCCGACCGAATAGGAATGCAGCGGCCGGGCGAACAGCGCCTCGGCCTCGGCCTGTTCGACGATGGCGCCAAGATAGAGCACGGCGACGCGATGGCTGAGGAAGCCCGGCGACCCGGTCATTGTGTCAGCAGAGTCTGGATCTGCAGGAGCCGCTCCAGGGTGACGTTGCCGCCGCACAGAAGGGCAACGGTGTTGCCCGCCTGACGCTCCGCGGCCCGCAGCGCTGCTGCAAAGCCAACCGCGCCGCCGGGTTCCACGATCAACTTGAGAGACGACCAGGCATGCGTCGTCGCCTGCGCGATCTCGGCCTCGCTCACGGTTTCGATGTCGTCGACGTAAGTTTGAATCAAAGGAAAGACCAGATTGCCGAGCTGCTGCACCTTGATGGCGTCGGCGATACTCTCGCTCGGCCCCGCGAGCCCCATGATGCGGCCGGCCTTGAGCGACTGATAGGCGTCATTCTCCAGCTCGGGCTCGACCCCGATGACCCGGACATGCCGAGATGCCTGCTTCAACGCCGCCGCCACCCCCGCCACAAGACCGCCCCCGCCAATCGGCACGAAGACCGTCATCGGGAAATCGGCCGGCATCTGATCGAGCAGTTCGAGGCCGATCGTGCCTTGGCCCGCCATGATCGCGTAGTCATCGTAAGGCGGAACCAGAACCAGGCCGGACTCGCTGGCAATCTGCTCGGCAAGTGCCCGGCGCGCGTGTGACGAGGGCGCCGCCATGACAACTTCCGCGCCCCACCTCTCGGTCGCAGCGACCTTGACCGACGGAACATCTGAAGACATCACGATCGTGGCAGCGACACCGGCATCACGCGCCGCCTTGGCGACGGCCTGGGCATGGTTGCCGGTCGAATAGGCGATGACGCCACGCATGCGCTCGGCTGCCGTCAGAAGCGATATCCGGTATGTCGCCCCCCGGATCTTGAACGAACCCGTCGGCATCAGGTTCTCGGCCTTGACGAAAAGCCGGCCTGCGCGGGCTCGCCCGTCGTCGACAGGCAGGCAGGGCGACGGCGCCAACCGCTCGGCGAGCACGGCGCGCGCGGCGCGGATGCGGGACAAGCTCAGTGGGGATGCGGCGTCAGACATGGCAGGCGCGTTGCTCTGCGTCAGGAGAGGAAGGTAGTCGCTCTCTATGTAACGCGGCGAAACCTCGGCATCGAGTGGCTTCGCAGTTTAGGGAACGCTGGGCCGACGCCCGGCGTTTAGTTGGATCATCCTTGCAATGGAGAACCGCCATGGCCAAGCGTCCGCCCGTACCGCCGGCAAATCGAAGCCCGAAAGGCCCTGGCTCCGATCCCAAGATCACCCCTGACGACAAGGCGCGGGACGATCCGAACGCCAATCTGCGCGAGCAAGTCGATCACGCCAATGTCAGTCAGAACACGACCAACAGGGGCCATCATCAGGGCAAGGGCTAGCGCAGCGGGGCCGCCGATCTGATCCTTGCATGACATCGCCATCGCATATGGCGACACTGAGTCTCGTCAAACCTTTACGGTCGAGGCCTGGTAGATCTCGTCGACGGATTTTGCCAGCGTCGCATCGAAATCCGCGTCGCTCATCGAATGGCTGAGGCCTTCCGTCAGGGCGCGCGAGAAGCTCGCGATCATGCCGTGATTGGTGGCGAGGCGGCGGCAGGCGTCGGCCCGCGTGTAGCCGCCCGAAAGGGCCACGACCCGCGCCACCTTCTTGTGGTTGACCAGCGCCGAATAGAAATCCGGAACTTCCGGCAGGGTGAGCTTGAGCATCACCTGTTCATCCTCCGGCAGGGCGTCGAGCCCTTCGATCAGTTCGGCACGGAGAAGGGCTTCGGCGCCGGCCTTGTCCGGGCTTTTGATCGAGACTTCGGGCTCGAGGATGGGCATCAGCCCGTGCCGGGCGATCTGCGCCCCCACGTCGAACTGCTGGGCGACCACGGCAGCGATGCCTTCCTTGGAAGGCAAATTGATGACCGAGCGCATCTTGGTGCCAAATATGCCGAGCTTCACGGCCCGGGCGAGCAGAGGATCGAGCGCCGGCATCGGCTTCATCAGGCTGACGCCGTCCTTCTCGGCCTCGAGCCCTTTGTCGACCTTGAGGAAGGGCACGACACCGCGCTCCTCCCACAGGAAGGCCGGAACCGGCTTGCCCCGCGCATGGCCGTCCATGGTGGCTTCGAAAAGGATGGCTGCGACGATCCTGGCACCGGTGAAGGCAGGCGCCGTCATGATGCGCACGCGCATCTCGTGCATGAGGCGGAACATTTCGGCGTCGCCGCTATAGGCGCTGTCCGGAATGCCGTAGAGGCGAAGCGCACCGGGCGTCGATCCGCCGCTCTGGTCAAGGGCTGCGATGAAGCCGCCCTTGCCGGAGATCTGCGCCGTCATCTTGTCATTGGCCATGTCGCCATCCTTGCCTGAAGCATTCGTCTATGGCGAAAGCGCCCGAGACGACGGAACGGCCGTTCAGCTTGCCTGGGCCGCTTTCGCCCGGACCGGGAGCTTCCATTCCGGGCGAACGAAGTGGCAGGTGTAGCCGTCGGGATAGCGTTCGAGATAGTCCTGGTGCTCCGGTTCGGCTTGCCAGAAGTCGCCGGCCGGCGTGACCTCGGTCACGACCTTGCCGGGCCATAGGCCGGAGACGTCGACGTCGGCGATCGTATCCAGGGCGACCCGCTTCTGCTCGTCGGTTGTGTAGAAGATCGCCGAGCGATAGCTCGTTCCGCGATCGTTGCCCTGGCGGTTCGGGGTCGAGGGATCGTGGATCTGGAAGAAGAGTTCCAGCAGCTTGCGGTAGGTGATCTGCGACGGGTCGAAGATGATCTCGATCGCTTCGGCATGGCCGTCGTGATTGCGATAGGTCGCGTTGGCGACGTGGCCGCCCGTGTAGCCGACCCGCGTCGAGATGACTCCCTTGTAGCGCCGGATGAGGTCTTGCATGCCCCAGAAGCAGCCGCCGGCCAAAACCGCCCGTTCCTCGGTCATTTGATGTCCTCCACCTGGTCGAGATATGCCTCATAGCCCTCGGCCTGCATGTCGTCACGGGGAACGAAGCGCAGCGAGGCCGAGTTGATGCAGTAGCGCAGCCCGCCACGATCGGCAGGACCGTCGGGAAAGACGTGGCCGAGATGGCTGTCCCCATGCGCCGAACGCACCTCAGTGCGAACCATGCCATGACTGGTGTCTGCCAGCTCGTTAACGCTCGTCGGTGTGATGGGTTTGGTGAAGCTCGGCCAGCCGCAGCCCGATTCATATTTGTCGGAAGAGGCGAACAGCGGCTCGCCCGACACGATGTCGACATAGATGCCCGGCTCCTTGTTGTCGAGATATTCGCCGGTTCCGGGCATCTCGGTGGCGCTGTGCTGCGTGACGCGGCGCTGCTCCGGCGTGAGCTTCGCGAGAGCCTCGGGGGTCTTCCTGTAGGCTGGCATTTCCTTCTCCGGGAGGGGATGCGAGGAATATAGGACATATAGGAGGAAAGCGCTGCTGCGCCAGCCCGGAAGGCGACGGGATGCGGACTACCCCGCGATCCTCCTGGCCCAGGCTGCGGCCGTCTCACCCACTGTTCGAAGATGATCGACCACCGAGAAGCCCGATATGCGCTGTCGAGGTTTCAGATCATGATCGCCGTCTTCCAGCCAGAGGATCTCGATGCTCTTGGAGAGCGCGTAGGTCGAGACCTCCTCACGGGTGCCGAAAGGGTCCCGCGTTCCCTGCGCGATGAGGGCCGGCGTCTTCATCTTCGCGAGATGAGCGGTTCGCAGTTGCTCGGGCTTGCCGATGGGGTGGAAGGGATAGCCGAGACAGAGCAGGCCCATGATGCGGCCGGCGGCGTGGAGATCGTCGGCGATCATGCTCGCGATCCTTCCACCCATCGACTTGCCGCCGATGATGAGCGGACGTTTGGCCCCGAGCGCATCGATCGCGGCGAAGTATTCCGGACAGAGCGTCTCGGCGCGCGGCGGCGGCTTGCGGCCGGCCGAGCTGCGGCGGCGTGCCATGTAGGCGAATTCGAAACGCGCGACGCGGAAGCCCGAGGCCGCCAGGGTCTTGGCTGCCGCCGTCATCGCCGGGGAATCCATCGGACCGCCGGCGCCGTGCGCCAGGAGGATCGTGTGCTTCGCCCGGTCCGGGCCGTCGATGAGGAATCTCGTCGCCATCAGACTCCGTTATCCTGCCGATGCCCGGTCGTCGAGACCATAGGCACGATGGATAGGGTCGATCGCGACTTAACGCGGAAAACACCTCCCTGGAGCAGGTCGCCAGGACACCGCGGCGCGTGCCGCGGCGCCTGACGCCGTCCGGATCAGCTCTTCCTGGTGATGACCGCTTCGAGATACTCGCTGGGCAGGACCAGTGTGCCGTCCTTGGCGACATTGTGCTTGTCGAGCAGGGCCAGGAGATCCTTCTCGAGCGCTGTGCGCGCCTCGGGAGCGAGCGAGGCGAACGCCTTCAGCACCGGGCCGTAGTAGTCGCGGAAGATTTCCAGCCAATGCGCGGGCGACTTGTAGCGGAAGACGAAGTTCCTGCTTTCCGCCGCGACCACCGCTTGCGAGCCGAACAAGGTGTCGAGGCGCGCCTTGGTGCCCCACAGCGACGGCGGCGCGACGCCGGCGACCGGTGGAATGTATTTGCCGAGGACCTTGAACATCTGGCCGATGAAGCTGTCCGGCGTCCAGTTGGCCAAGCCGATCTTGCCGCCCGGGCGGCAGACGCGCAGCAGTTCGCCGGCGGCCTTCTCCTGGTTGGGCGTGAACATGACGCCGAAGGTGGAAAGGACGACGTCGAAGCTCGAATCGGCGAAGGGCAGCGCCTCTGCGTCGGCTTCCTGGAAGGTGACCGGCAGGCGGTCGGCTTCGGCGCGGCGGCGTCCGCCCTCGAGGAGTGCTGCGACATAGTCCGTCGACACGACGTCGGCGAAGCGGCGGGCGGCGGCCAGCGTCGCATTGCCGTTGCCGGCGGCGACATCGAGGACGCGTTGATTGCTGCGCAGATCGACGGCCTCGCAGAGCGTTTCGCCCACGATCTGCAGCGTGGTGCCGACGATGGCGTAGTCGCCGGAACCCCAGGCGAGCTGCTGGCGGCCCTTGATGGTGGACAGATCGACGGTGGGGATGGCCGATTGAACGTTCATTGGTGCTCCTCTATCCAGTTTCCGCCACGTTGTTGCAGCGCGATGGAGCACAACCTAGGCATTGCCGCGGCCAGCGCGTATGACCGGGCGTCCGCATTGTTTGACACGGCGTCGGCAATTCCTTCTTCGATAGTGCGACCTGGCGGAGCTCTTATGGCAACTGATGCTCTATCCGACGTCTTACGCACCGTGCGGCTCGCGGGCGCGGTGTACTTCGACGTCGCGGCCAGGGCGCCGTGGGTTGCCGAGCAGCCGGCGCGCGAGATGGTGCTGCCGAAGATCCTGCCCGGCGCCGGCCATCTGATCTCCTATCATGTGGTGACCGAAGGCCGCTGCTTTGCCGGCATCATCGGCGCCGAACCGATCGCGGTCGAGGCCGGCGAAGTCATAGTCTTCACCAAAGGCGATCCGCACGTGATGTCGAGCAGTCCCGGCATGCGCGCCAACCCCGTCACGCCGGACGCATTCGACGAAGCTGCCGCCAGCCCTCTGCCGTTCTCGGTGAACTATGGCGGGGGCGGCGGTGGGCCGCCGTCGGTCAGGCTCGTCTGCGGTTTTCTTGCCTGCAATGCCCAGCCGTTCAATCCGCTTCTCGACAACCTGCCGGCGGTCATCAAGGCCGGAAACCCGCAGGGCAGCGATTCGAACTGGCTCGGCGAGTTCATCCGCGTGGCGATCAGCGAATCGACGAACAAGCGCGCCGGCGGTGAAAGCGTGCTGGCCAAGCTGAGCGAGCTGATGTTCATCGAGGTGGTTCGCCGGCACCTCGAGGCGCTGCCGCCCGCACAGGAGGGTTGGCTGGCCGGTTTGCGCGATCCGTTCGTCGGCAAGGCATTGTCACTGATCCATCGAAGCCCGGCGCGAAACTGGACCATCGAGGAATTGGCCAGGGATGTTGGACTGTCGCGCTCGGTGTTGGCGGAGCGTTTTGCCGACCTCGTGGGCATGCCGCCGATGCACTATCTCGCCAAATGGCGCATGCAAATCGCTTCGGATCTTTTAAGCGGCGGCAGCACCAATATTGCAACCGTTGCCGCCGAAACCGGCTACGGATCCGAGGCGGCTTTCAGCCGGGCTTTCAAGAAGATCGTGGGAGTCCCGCCCTCGGCCTGGCGTCGCCGTCCCGGGCATGACGGGCCGCACCCGATGGTGCGCGCGGTCGTCTGACCCATCCGGGTCACCCGGATGTCACGCGCTCGTCCACGACATAGGCCCGGGTCCGCTGCCGATCGAGAAACTTCGCTTCGTCGGCCGCCACTTGCTCGCCAACGCCTGGCCTTGAGAGCGCGTTCATCCAGGCGAGGAAGGCGTCCCTGTCGGGAAATCCCGTCTCTGTCATGACATCGAAGTCGACCGCGCCGCCATCCTTGGTCAATTCCTCGCCCCGCGTTATGTATCTGCGTTTGTAGGACAGAGGGCTTGGCGCCAAGCTGCGGATCAGGGGCACGTGATGGTTCTCGTAGTAATCCCTGAAGGCTTGCGTCTCGATGCCTTCTTTCTTGGTGAGAAAGCCGAATACCGTGAACATGGTGGTGCTCCTGCGATCTGTGAGCAACGGCGTCGACGAACTTCGAGTGATTCCGGTAGCGTGGTTACCTCCCAGGTAAATACACTCAAAAAAATGCCTTCTTGCCAAAGGATACTGAGAACATAAGTCGGGCTGTATGGCGAATATGAACTGGATGGCAAACGACATCCCATCGCAATCCGGTCGCCGCGTCCTGATTACGGGCGCCAACTCCGGCATCGGTTTCCACACCGCCCTTGAACTCGCCCGGCATGGCGCGGAAGTCATCTTGCCGGCGCGCACCGAGGCGAAGTCCGTGGATGCAGTCCAGCGCATCCGGGCAGACGTCCCGGACGCGAAGCTCACGGCCGCAGTCCTCGACCTCGCGTCGTTCGCCAGCATCCGCGCCTTCGCCGCGTTCTATGCCGGGCGCTTCCCGGGCCAGTCGCTGGACCTGCACATCAACAATGCAGGGGTGATGGCGCTGCCCGCCCGAGAAACCACGATCGATGGCTTCGAGCGGCAATTCGCCACCAACTATCTGGGTCCCTTTGCGCTCACCGCTTTGCTGTTCGCGCACCTCAAGCCACGACCGGGCACGCGCATCGTCACTGTTGCCAGCAGCGCCGCCAACTTCGGCGCAATCGACTTCGGCAATCTTCAGTCTGAGCGCGTCTACAAGCCGATGTGGGGCGCCTACGCCCAGTCCAAGCTCGCCGATCTGATCTTTGCCCTCGAGCTCCAGCGCCGCCTGGCGGCCGCGGGGTCACCGATCTGCAGCACGGCAGTCCATCCCGGCTATGCCGTCACCAGCCTGCAGGCGCATGCGCAGGCGGACCGCACCATGGCCGGACGCGTTTTGAACGGATTGAGCGTCCTGCTCACGCCGCATTTCTCGCAGGATGCCGCCCATGGCGCGCTTCCGACACTGTTTGCCGCCACGGCGCCCGATGCCGCTCCGGGCAGCTATTACGGCCCCGATGGCTTTCAGGAATTGAAAGGCGCGCCAGCGCCCGCGAAGGTAGCCGCCGCTGCGCAAGATCACACGCTCGCCAAGCGCCTGTGGTCCGAAACCGAACGGCTGACTGGCGTCACGTTCGGCCCATTTGGCGCGTTGTCTCGCTAGAACGATCCGGTGAACTCGAAGTCCATCACGTTCTTCACGTTGTCGATCTTCCACCAGCTCAGTCGACGCAAGAAGCTCTGCCCCAACAGCGCGCGACTCCTGGGCGCCCCGACGGCGGCCAGAACGTTCTCCATCGTCCGGTCGCCAATCTGCAGGCTCTTCAGCCGGAACACCCGCTGCTGCAGCCCGCTGCCGTCGGCAAGAGTGAACCGCCGTTGTCCCAGGAAGTCGGACTCTGCAAGCGTGCCAGAACGTTTCATCTCGTCGGCAACTTCTTCCGGGATCTGCACGTTCGCGGCGCCGGAATCGACGATGAAATAGGATTTGGTGCTGCCGTTGATCACGGCCGGCAGCACGAAGACGCCGCCCATCCGGTGGAACTGCGCCGTTGTCCGAGCCTGCGCTGAATCCTGAATAGCCTTCGCAGGGTTGCCACCACACGAAGTCCACGTCGCCGGGCCCGCTTTGTCGGTCAGTCCGAAGCAATGGTCCATCTGCGTCAAAAGCTTCGAGAGAGTGTCGCGCTGTTCACAGGCACCGACTGCCGCGATGGCGGTGGCGGTCTGGCTTCGACAGGTCGTGTTGGCGGCTTGCCATCGCGATATGAGCTGCGCGGGGTCCGTCGTCGCGCCGTCGGTCGCCTGCGCGTTGGCGCGCCCGGCGAACGCAGCCAGCAATGCCGCAAGCGCTGCAACATGAAGAGCCGTCGATCTCATGCAAATTGACCTGTCAATGCAATCACTGCCCATCGTCTGCAATTGCCACACTATTGCCACAGGAAATCTGTCGCGTCTCTGTCCGTGCTGTCATCTCCACAACCAATCGGCGGTAGGCGGTAGCGTTCACAAGCTAACCGAGAAGGAGCAGGCGATGTGGGCGATCGGCCGCCAACTGTCCATTGTCGCGCTGGGCACGGTGCTCGGCGCGTTTGGCCGAGACGCCGCTGCCGACGACGCGGCCTGCCAGACCGTCCTCGATGCGATCATCAAGCAGGCCGCGGCCCCGGTGCGTCAGAAGATTTCCATCGAGAGCGCCGCCGCGCCCGGCAAGCCGCTGCAGAGCGAGATGATCCGCACAGACGACACCTTGTATATGCAGGTCCGCGGCCAATGGACCAGCCGGCCCTATGACGGCCAGAAGGCAGCGAACGACGCGCGAGCGGCGACGCAGAAGGCCGAGCACAGCTGCGAGCGTGTGAAAAGCGAGGCGGTCGACGGCCAGCCGGCGGAACTCTACAGCGTTCAGAGCAAGACCGCCTCTGGCGGCACCGATTCACAGATCTGGATTTCCCACGCGAGCGGAATGCCGCTGCGCCAGCACACCGTGATGCTCGAACAGGGCGGCGCCAAAGGCCAGCACGACGTGCGTTTCGACTACGCCAACGTGGCCGCGCCGCAGGGCGTCTCGCGATGAAAGTGCGTAACCGCACATTCGTTTGTGCACGCATGCACAACTTTGTGATGGGATGAGGCAAAGCTTGTCCTTGAGCCCTCGCGCCAATCGGATAATCAACATGCCCCGCGAGGTCGACCCCGTCGCCCTTGACGGTCGATCGCCGCCATCTCGCACGTTCGAGCAAGGAGTAGGGATCGCGCTCGCTTCCGAACAGTCATCTTCATCGTCAAAGCCTTTGCACTCTTTACGCAGCATGTCGGGGAGACGTGAATGCAGTTGCTTGAGCGTGAGTCGTATATCGAGGAGCTGAGCTGCCTGCTCGATCGCATCCCAAGCGTGGGGGGATGTGTGGCACTGATTTCCGGCGAGGCCGGCATCGGCAAGACGTCGCTGCTTCGCGAGTTTGCCGCCGTCCAGAACAAGGCGGCCTGCGTGCTGTGGGGCGGCTGCGAGGCGCTGTTCACGCCCCATCCCCTGGCACCTTTGCAGGATATTTCCCGCCAGATCGGCGGCGATTTCCCGAAGACGATCTGCGCCGCGCCCAGCCGGCACGAGATCTTCAATGCGACCCTCGACCAGTTCGCCCGCCTGCCGGCGCCCTCGGTCGTGGTCATCGAGGATGCTCACTGGGCGGACGACGCGACGCTCGACCTGATCAAGTTCCTCGGCCGGCGGCTCGCCCGGCTGGGCGTGATGCTGATGGTGAGCTACCGCGACGACGAGGTGAACGACAAGCATCCGCTGAGCTCGGTGATCGGCGATCTGCCGCCGGCGTCGCTCTGCCGCATCCGGCTACGGCCGCTGAGCGAAGGCGCGGTCGGCTTGCTGGCCGTGGCAGCCGGCCGATCGCCGGCGGGCCTGCACGAGGTGACCGGCGGCAATCCGTTTTTCGTCACCGAAGTCCTCGCCGCGTCTGAGGACAAGGTTCCCTCGACAGTGCGTGATGCCGTGATCGCCCGCCTGGCGCGGCTGTCGGAGGAGGCGCGGAGCGTCGCCCACCTGGTGTCCATCGTGCCGAGCCACGCCGAACGCTGGCTGATCGACGGCATGATCGGCCCGGGCGGCGAGGTGATGCAGGAATGCCTGAATGCCGGAATGGTCGCCCATCGCGACTGTTCGCTGGGCTTTCGCCACGAGATCGCCCGCCGCGCGGTCGAGGACAGCATGTCCCTGCCCGAGCGCCAGGACCTCCATGCCGGCGTGCTGGCGATGCTGCTGAAGCAACGCGAAGGCAAGGTCGCGATCGGCCGCCTTGTCCACCACGCCGACAACGCGGCCGACAGCGCTGCGGCGCTGCGCTTTGCCCCGGTGGCGGCGGAACGCGCGGCGGCGCTGGGCGCCCACCGCGATGCCGCCGGCCATCTGCGCACCGCGCTTCGCCACGCCGCTCTTCTGGGAGCGTCGTTTGCCGATGAAGAGCGGGCGCTCCTGTTCGAGCGGCTGTCCTATGAATGCTACCTGACAGACGAGATGGCCGACGCGAGCGCCGCGCGCGAGAAGGCCCTTGCGGTGTGGCGCTCGCTCGGCTCGCGCCGCAAGGAGGGCGACGCGCTGCGCTGGCTTTCCCGGCTGTCGTGGTTCAACGGCCGCAAGGCCGCGGCCGAAGCCTATGCCGGCGAGGCGGTGGCGGTGCTCGAGCCGCTACCGCCCGGGCGCGAGCTCGCCATGGCCTATAGCAACAGCGCCCAGCTCCACATGCTGGCAGAGAACGTCGTCGCGTCACTCGAATGGGGTCGCAAGGCGCTCGAGCTCGCCATCCGCCTGGGCGAGACCGAGATCGAGGCGCACGCCCTCACCAATATCGGCACCGCCAAGCTCGTGGGCGAAGACCCGGCGGGACGCGACGACCTCGAACGGGCGCTCGAGACGGCATTGAAAAGCGGCTTCAAGGAGCATGCCGCGCGTGCCTTCACCAACCTCGGCACCATGTCGTTCCGGCATCGCGAATTCGCCGCGGCGATCAAGTACCTGAAGGCCGGCATCGCCTACTGCGACGAGCACAATCTCGATTCCTGGATCCGCTACATGACGGCGTACCGGGCGCAGATCGCGATGGCGGTGGGTCATTGGGACGATGCCCTGAAGGACGCGCAGACCGTCATCCGCCATCCGCGGGTGGCGCCGGTCAGCAAGATCCCGGCACTGGCTACCCTGGGCCGCATCCGCGCCCGTCGCGGCGATCCGGACTCCGAGTCGTCGCCCTGCGAGACAGCTCTCGCCGAAGGCTACCGGCTCGCCGTGCCGACCAACGAGATGCAAAGGCTGGTGCAGGTTCTCGCGGCGCGCGCGGAAGCGGCCTGGTTGCAGGGCGCAGACGCGCCGGAGGTGCTGGCGGATCTGTCGCAGGCCTATGAGCTCGGCCTGAAGCACGCCGATTCCTGGATCCAGGGCGAGCTGGCTTTCTGGCTGTGGCGGCACGGCCGTCTCGACCATGTGCCGGCAAAGGTCGCCCGGCCCTTCGCGCTACAGATGGCAGGTGACTGGCAGGCGGCGGCGCAGGCCTGGCAGGAGATCGGCTGTCCCTATGAGCAGGCCATGGCGTTGGCCGACGGCGATGCCGAAGGTCCGTTGCGCGCCGCCCTGGAGATCTTCGAACGCCTGGACGCCGCGCCCATGGCCGCCATCGTGCGGCGCAAGCTCCGCGCCAGCGGAGTGCGCAGCATTCCGCGCGGGGCGCAGGAACGGACCCGGCAAAATCCCTGCGGCATGACCAACCGCCAGCTCCGGGTGCTCGGCCTGCTGGTCGAAGGGCGACGCAACGCCGACATTGCCCGCCGGCTGTTCGTGGCCGAGAAGACCGTCGACCATCACGTCTCCGCCGTGCTGGCCAAGCTTGGTGTGCGCTCGCGCGGCGAAGCGGTGGCGGCGGCGACCCGGCTCGGCCTGTGCGAGGCGCAAATTGAGGAGCTGGCCGTCAAAAAATAGGGAGAACTCCCGATGGCATGACAGTGCGCCATGGCCATGTTGCGCCGCGTCGGACTCTTCCGGCATCGACTTGAAAGGAGAGGGCAAATGCCCCGTTACCTTGTGGAGCGCGACTTCCCGTCTGGGCTGAATATTCCGGCCAGCGCCGAAGGCGCCAACGTTTGCCGCACCGTCGTGGACGTCAATGCCGCCGCCGGCGTGACCTGGATCCAGTCCTATTTCAGCACCGACAACAAGAAGAGCTTTTGCATCTATGACGGGCCGACCCCCGAGGCGATCCGCAAGGTTGCCGTCAAGAACCGGCTGCCGGTGAACCGCATCACCGAGGTGCGGGTGCTCGATCCGTATTTCTACCGCGCCGCTTGATCGAGGCTGCCGCGCTGACGGAGGCTTCTTGCCTTCGCCATCGACGTCGGCCGGGCTGCGGGCCTCCGAGGTCCAGGGTTCACCCCAACCCCAGTGGCTCTCCCCCAGCCACCAGTGGCCCTCCCAGCCATGAGTGGGCCTGGAGGCCCGCGGTCCTCTGATGTCGTGTCCGCCTGCGAGGACAGCCTCGCATCGATGCGTCGGCCGTGACGCGCCATCCTGCATCGACGTCGTAGCATCTTTGCCTCGTGCCTTGGAGGTTCTTGGATGAACTGCCTCACGCGAGTAGCCGGCCGGGAAGGCGCCGTGGCGGTGGCGTAGCGATGGGCCATTGATCGATAGGTGCCTCGGCCTACATCCATAGGATGTAGGCCGAGGCAATTCCGCCTTCGCCGATGCAAGCGGTGACAGCATGTTCCTTCAACTCTCGGGCGGTGCACGCGAGGAGCGGCCGCAGCGGCAGCTTACGGATCGTCTGTTCTTTGCGGTCATTCCGGATGCAGGCAGTGCCAGTGGCGCGGCTCAGCGACGCCAGGAGCTGCGCGCAAAGCATCGATTGAGAGGAAAAGCGATTGCGACGGAACGCCTGCACGTCACGCTGCATCACGTGGAGGATTTTGCCGGCTTGCCGGAGGGCATCGTTGCCAAGACGTGTGCGGTCGCTTCCGCCGTCTCGATGCGGCCATTCACGGTTGAGTTCAACGGCGCGCTCAGCTTCCGCGGCAGGCCGGGCAACTTGCCGTTGGTGCTGCAGGGCGATGAAGGCGTCTATGGGCTGTTGGTCCTGCAACACCGTCTCGGCAGGGTGATGGAAAACGCCGGCCTTGGCCGCGCCAACCCGCACTACACGCCGCATATGACTCTGCTGTATGGCGACTGGTTCGTTGCTGACGAACCCGTCAAGCCGATCCGCTGGGCTGTGCACGAATTCGTCCTCGTGCACAGCCTGCTCGGCCGCAGCCGATACAACGTTCTCGCCCGCTTCCCGTTACGCGCTCAGGCCTGAAGGCTTACCAGAGAGAACATCGCGCCCTGCGGATCGAGGCCCTGCACGATCCAGCTGCCGCCGGGCACTTCCATCGGACCGTTTATGACGGTGCCGCCGCCCGCCTTGAGGCGCTCCATCGCGGGGCCGATGCCGTCGACCTGGAAGTAGTAGTTCCAGAACGATACCGGCACGCCGGGCGGCTTGGTCATCATGCCGCCGATCGGCGCGCCGCCGGCCGCGAAGATCTGGTAGACGCCCATGGCGCCCATATCCATCGCCTCCGCCTTGGTCCAGCCGAACAGGTCGGCGTAGAAGCCGAAGGCCTTTTCGCCATCGACCGCATAAAGCTCGTGCCAGCCGACGATGCCTGGTTTGGCCGGATCGGCGGCCGGGCGCGTCATCTCGGTGGCAGGCTTGAAGAGGCAGAACGTCGTGCCCTGCGGGTCGGCGACCGTGGCGAAGCGGCCGACATTGGGAATGTCGGTCGGCGGCACGTGAATCGCGCCGCCGGCCTTGGTCACGCGGCCGGCGGTGGCGTCGACATCGTCGACGCCGACATAGCCGATCCAGCCCGGCTTGGCGCCGGCGGCGCAGGCTTCCTTGGGCAAGGTCATCAGGCCGGCCACCGGTGTGTCGCCCGCGAGCAGGCCGGTGTATTTCATGTCGCCCTGGCTCATGTCCTGGGCCTTCCAGCCGACGACGTTCTTGTAGAATTTTTCCGCCGCCGGGGCGTCGGAGGTCATCAGTTCGTACCAGACGAACGGTGCGGGTGACTGCGGCATGCCGGTATCCTTTCTTGTGTGGTGGTGCGGATCAGATCTTGGCGACGAGAGCCGTGAGCTGGTCGGCGCAGATGCCCCAGCCCTGGTGGAACCCCATCTTCTCGTGGGTCTCGCGGTCGGCCACCGTCCAGTGGCGCACGCGCGCGGTGTATCTCGTTTTGCCACCCTCGTCCTCGAAGGTGAGGATCACGGTCATGAAGGGCTTCTCCGACGGCTCCCACGCCTTGGTGTAGGCGTCGGTGAAGACCAGCCGCTGGTTGGGCACGACCTCGAGATAGACGCCGCGGCCCGGCATGTCCTTGCCGTCGGGTCCGCGCATGACGATCAGGTTGGCGCCGCCCGGGCGGACGTCGAGCTCGGCCACCGGCGTGGTGTAGGGCAGGGGGGCGAACCACTGCTTCAAGAGGCCGGCATCGGTCCAGGCCCGGTAGACCTTCTCGCGCGGCGCGTCGATGAGGCGGGTGAGCATGAGCTCGCGATCGGCGGACATTGATTTTCTCCTGATTAGGTCGTTTCTGACCCAAGGACGAACGGGGCGCCGGCGAGCCGACATCCTTCGTCAGAAATTTCAGGCCCGGGAGCAGGTCGCGTGGCGAAGACGATAACGATCTACGGCATCAAGAATTGTGACACGATGAAAAAGGCGCGTGCCTGGCTCGACGGCCACGGCGTGGCCTACGCTTTCCATGACTACAAGCTGTCCGGCATTGAGCGTAGGCAGCTCGAAGGGTGGGCGTCCAAGGTCGGCTGGGAGATGCTGCTCAACCGCGCCGGCACGACGTTTCGCAAGCTGCCCGACAAGGACAAGGAACGCCTCAACGAGAAGAAGGCGATCGCGCTGATGATCGCCCAGCCTTCGATGATCAAGCGGCCGGTGCTCGAGGTCGGCGGCAAACTTCTGGTGGGCTTCAAGCCGGAGGAGTACGCGAAGGGGCAGACGAAGTAGGAAAATAATATAGTTAATTCAAATAGTTATAACACTT
>WNFC01004295.1_pt1 | contig 15479 bp, 13 predicted proteins | sample 5400541 | NCBI WGS metagenome assembly WNFC01 (sample SAMN13153342, study PRJNA577476) | soil metagenome | isolation source: 120 cm saprolite under Douglas fir tree site 2 hole 2 replicate 1 | place: USA:California | collected 2015-04-18
CGAGACAAGATTGCCAAGGCCGAGAAGGAACTCGATCTTTTAGGACGGGAGCTGGAAAAGGCCCAAGTGGAATACTACCCTGACCCGCAGAAAGCGATGACGCAACAGAACACGCGCGCCGACATCAACGCCATAACTGCGAAGATCGACGCCAAGAAGAAGGAACTCGATCAACTGGGGCAGGGGCTGGATGACCTCGAAGACCAGTTGAGAAAGTCGGGCGGTGATCCGGGATGGGCGAGGTAGCAAACCCGAAGTCGTAAGTTGTTAGTTGTAAGTTCTTAGCTGTTAGAAAAATCCTTTAATTCCTGGACCAACAACTCAGTTGGGGAGCGTTACCGGCTGGAGGGTGCGGACGAGCTGCTTCCCTTCTCTACACATGTGTCTCTGGTTGTCCCCTGAAGGCGGCAGGATTCGTGGTAGAAACGACAGAGATGGAACCTCTCCTCCTCGTTGAAGACAAGACCGAACTGCGCGCCATGTTGCGAAAGGCACTGGAGCGCGCGGGCTACACCGTGGACGAAGCGCCGGACGGCGCGGCGGCGATTCAGAAGGTACGCGCGCGAAGATACCTGCTGGTGATTACCGATTTGAAGATGCCAGGGGCTTCCGGGCTGGACGTGCTGCGCGAGACCAAGCAGGCGGATGCTGCGATACCGGTGCTGCTGCTGACGGCGTATGGATCGGTGGAAGAAGCCGTGGCCGCGATGAAAGAAGGCGCGTTCGATTTTCTGCAGAAGCCGGTGGACCTGGAGCATTTGAAGCTGCTGGTGCAGCGGGCGGCGCGGCAGCAGGAGTTACTGCGGGAAAATCTGCTGCTGCGCGAAGAATACTCCACGCGCTATGGATTTCCGCGAATCGTGGGCGAGCATTCCTCGATCCGGGAAGTGAGCCAGCAGATTCAGAGAGTGGCGGCGACGGATTCGACTTGCCTGCTGCTGGGCGAAAGCGGGACGGGAAAGGAGTTATTCGCGCTGGCGATCCACCACCTATCGCCGCGGCGGGAGCAGCCGTTTGTGGCGCTGAATTGCGCGGCAATCCCGGAGGGGCTCGTGGAGAACGAACTCTTCGGGCACGAGCGAGGAGCGTTCACCGGGGCGGGAGCGCGCAAGGTCGGGAAGATGGACCTGGCGCATCGCGGAACGCTTTTTCTGGATGAAATCGGCGAGTTGCCGCTGGCGATCCAGGCCAAACTGCTGCGCGTGCTGGAAGAGAGACGATTTGAAAGAGTGGGCGGGACGCAATCGATCGATGTGGACGTTCGAATCGTGGTGGCCACGAATCGCGACCTGCAGAAAATGGCGGAAGAAAAACTGTTTCGCGAAGACTTGTATTTTCGAATTTCGGCGGTGCCGATGACGATTCCTCCCTTGCGCGAGCGCGGGAATGACGTGCTGCTGCTGGCGGACCACTTTCTTGAAAAATTCAGCCGCGAATTTGGAAAGCCCGGGCTGGAATTGTCAGCCGAGGCGCGAGACCGGCTGCTGCACTACCGCTGGCGGGGCAACGTGCGCGAACTGCAGAATACGCTGGAGCGGGCGGTGATCCTGGCGGATGGGTTGAGCATTCGCGCCGAAGGCTTGCAGTTGCCTGTTTCGAAGCCGGATGTGGAACACCTGCCGGCGGGCATGCTTGCCGAGAATTTCAACTGGGAAGGCTCGCTGGAGGAAGTCACGGGGCGGGCCGCGAGCCACGTGGAGAAAGTTTTATTGGAAAACACGATGCGCGAGTGCCAGTGGAACAAGACGCGGGCAGCGGAAAAGCTGGGCGTTTCGCCGAAGACGCTGCTTGCGAAGCTGCGCAGCGCTGGACTGGAAGAGTAAGTACGTAGGGCTCCTGCCACGAGAAAATACCCTGAGCATGACGCGCCAAGACAATCTCCTTTTGTTGCACGCATTCCCGACGAGCCTCCGGAATGAGGCGGAACCTGCAATCTCGGTACTGCCTACGAATCGGTACGGAGTGGGCAATTTTACAGTACGAGTGAACGACGAAGCCGCCTTGATTCCATATCGGGTCTACCACGACACGGCACTGATCCATACCGACAAATTAACCAGCGTACAAAAGCTTTTGGTTGACTGCATCCTGACCAGACATCACGACGGCTTTGTCCGACAAAAGTATCTGGCTAGAATTGTGAGGTCCAACTATGCATGGATTCCGCCCTTTGTCGTTCAGCTTCTTGGCGAGTACGTGGTCGAAATATTGCGGGATATTGAGACGAATCTCGGAAATTTGGACAAATCTTTGTACGCACAATTCTTGCGCGCCAACCCCGAGTTCTTGGCACTTACGGAACAACGAGTGATCAGCTATTGGGATTGCTATTACCGGTTTTCCTGCCGAAAAGAAGACTACCCTGGTTTTCGGGCAGTGCATTTTTTCAAGCAGCTTGTTAAGAACGAAGTTTGAAAACCGCGCTAGGCGCCGGGCTTGACGGCAGTGTGGAGGGCGACGGTGCCGAAGGTCCAGACGCGATAGTCCACCGAGTGGAAACCCACGGCGCTCAGGAGCGCGGCAAGTTCGGGCGGGCGGAAGAAACGGGCGACGGATTTTGGCAGATAGGTATAGGCGGATCGCTCGCCGGAAATAAGCCCCCCGATCCTCGGCAAGACCTTGCAAAAATACCAGCGATAGAAATCACCCAACAAACCTTCGGGCGGCTCGGTGAATTCCAGGATGGCGATGGTGCCGCCGGGCTTAAGCACGCGTTGAATTTCGCGGAGGCCGGCTTCGTAGTTGGCGAGGTTGCGAAAACCGAAGGCGCTGGTTACCAGGTCAAAAGAATCGCTGGTGAACGGGAGCCGCAGAGCGTCGGCTTCAAAAAAAGGCATTGGGGTTGCAGGACTCTGATTCGATGGCGGCGCCACGGCGGCGCTTTTCTCTCTTGCGCGGACAAGCATGGGATGGGCAAAATCCGCGCCGACTATGCGGGCTTTTCCGGCGCGGGCGAGAGCGAATGCGAGATCGCCGGTTCCACAGCAGAGATCGAGGACGAGAGCTTCAGGGCGATCGAGGATGGATTGCAAACGCCTGGCTGTACGCGCGCGCCACAGCCGATCGAGCTGCAACGACAAGAGATGGTTGAGCAGGTCGTAGCGCGGGGCGATCTGCGTGAACATTTCGCGGACTTTATTGGAAGCGTCGGCTTCGGTAACCGCGCCCTCGGGACGCGTTCCCTTGACCGGCGCGGCGGCCTCAGCCATGGAGCCCTCGCGAAAGCTTGCTACTCGCAGTGATGAGCCGAGGGGTGAAATGGAGAACGCGTTCCACGGCGTGAAGGGAGATGGTGTCGTACGACCGCGCTTCGCCGATGCGGGGCGAGAGGACGAAGCGCAGAATTCCGCCGCGCGTTTTCTTGTCGGAGCGCATGGCGTTGAGCAAAGCCGCGACCGGAACGCGCGGCCAGGGCGGCAGAGGTCCCAGGCGGCGAATCAGCGCGACGATCCGGGAAACGTCGTCCGCGCGCGTCAAACCGAGTTCGTGCCCGAGGAAAGCCGCGGCGATCATGCCCCAGGCTACGGCTTCACCGTGTTGATAACGGCGGTATTTCGTCACGCTTTCGAAAGCATGGGCGAAGGTGTGCCCGTAGTTGAGGATTTCCCGCAAGCCGGACTCGCGTTCGTCATGACTCACCACGCGAGCTTTGATCTCCACGTTTCGGGGAATCAGAAAACCGAGCGTGCGGCGATCTCGCCGCAGCACTTTGTCCATATCTTTCTCGAGAATCGCGAACATCTCCGCGTCCGCGATAACGGCGTGCTTGATGACCTCCGCGAGGCCGCCGCGGAATTCGCGATCGGACAGCGTACGCAACAGCTCCGGATCGGTAAGCACCAACTGGGGCGGGTAGAACGATCCGACCAGGTTCTTCCCTTCCGGAAGATTGACGCCCGTCTTGCCTCCAATGGAGCTGTCCACCTGGGAGACGAGCGTCGTCGGGATGTGGACAAGTTTTACTCCGCGCAAGAAGGCGGCTGCGGCGAAACCGGCGACATCACCGACCACGCCGCCACCAACCGCGATCACAAGTGATTGGCGATCGGCTCCTGCACGGCAGAGGGAGCGGGTGATCCGTTCCACGCTGCGGAGATTCTTCGCGGATTCGGCGTCATCGAAGAGGTGAATGGAGCTGCCTTTCGAAAGCCGCAACCCGCGCTGGACCGTTTTCCCAACGGCGCGCCAGACTTTGGGGGAGGAAACAACGTGGAAACTCGAAAAGCGCCCGAGCGCGGCAATTTCCTGCGCGGCACCGCGAATCGCTCCGGCGCCCGAAACAACAGAGTAGGCACCGGCCGACGATTTCACGAGAATGCGTTTCATTTTCATGGGCGAGACATTTTCAATGTAACACACGCTCCGCTTGCATCGCATGCCAGGCCCGTCGTTCTCATAAGCGCAATTTCTTCGTGCTACCATACGGAGGCGGCAAGTTCCCCACTCCAATGACCAAGTCCAACAAAAACTATCGCGCCGATTACGCCGTGGTGGGCAGCGGGATCGCGGGTTTGCGCGCGGCGATCGAGCTGAGCGCCGCCGGAAGCGTGCTGGTTCTGGCGAAATCCAATTTGAGCGATTCCGCGACGGCTTGGGCACAGGGAGGGATCGCCGTGGCCCTCTCCGACGAAGATGAAATCGGACTTCACGAACAGGACACCCTCAATGCCGGCGATGGTTTGTGCCGCCCCGAGGCCGTAGCTCTGGTGGTCGAAGAGGGTCCTAAGTACATCACGCAGCTCATCGAATGGGGGACGGAGTTCGACAGGGCGGGAACGAAATTGGCTTTTACACGCGAGGCTGCGCACAGCCGCTCACGGATCTTGCACGCGCATGGCGACTCGACTGGCAGAGAAATCAGCCGGGCGCTGCTCGCGCGGGCGCACACGATTCCGCACCTGCACCTGCGCGCGCACGCTTTCACGACGGAACTGATTGTGGAGGCCGGGCGCGTCACAGGCCTCCGCTTCATCGATGAAACCGACGGCTCAGAGCACGAGTTGAGGGCTGGAGCGGTGCTGCTGGCGACTGGCGGGCTGGGGCAAATCTACCGGGAGACGACAAATCCAGAAGTGGCCACCGGCGACGGCATGGCCATCGCCTACGAGGCGGGCGCGGTGCTGTCCGACATGGAGTTCGTGCAATTCCATCCGACGGCGCTGGCGGTCAAGGGCGCGCCGCGGTTTCTACTGTCCGAAGCGCTGCGGGGCGAAGGCGGGGTGCTGCGCAATATCGGCCTCGAACGATTCATGAAGCGTTACAACGAAGCGCAGGAGCTGGCTCCGCGGGACATCGTGGCGCGCGCGATCGTCAGCGAGATGCATCGCACGCAAAGCACGCATGTGTATCTAGACATGACGAAAAAGACGGAGGAGTTTCTGAAGAAACGGTTTCCGCGAATCTATGAGACGTGTGCCGGCTACGGCCTCGACCTGGCAAGCGACATGGCCCCGGTATGTCCTGCCGCGCATTACATGATGGGCGGAGTGAAGACCGATCTGTGGGGCCGGACTTCGCTTCCGGGCCTGTATGCTGCGGGCGAGACGGCCGCAACGGGCGTGCACGGCGCCAACCGGCTGGCGAGCAATTCCCTGCTCGAAGGATTGGTCTTTGGAGCGCGCGCGGGACAAGCGATGATCAAGGACGCGCCGGTCGGGAAACGGAGCGGCGCCGCGCTTCCCGGCAGCCCGGCGCCACGACCGGAAAATTCTTCGGCGGCGCAAAAGGATCCGCCAAAAGCGGCATCAAAACCGTCGCCGGACTGCGCGACACTGACGAAAATTCGAGACGTGATGTGGCGCGAGGTTGGGATTCTGCGAAGCGGGAAAGAATTGGCGGATGCGATCAAGCAGCTGCAAGCGCTGGAGCTGCCGAAATCGGAGAAGCCCGCGCGTGAGGCACACGAACTGCGAAACTTGCACGCCCTGGCGTTGCTGATCGCGCGCTCGGGACTGGCGCGCGAAGAGAGCCGGGGCAGCCATTACCGCTCGGATTTTCCGTACCGGAATGACGAGGAATTCGGGAAGCACTCGACGGTGCAAAAAGGCAAGGACGTGCGGTTCGAGGCGTAGAGGATTCTGACACAGAAATTCCCGTCCTCTGGACAGGGCGTCGACAGGCCCGCGGGAAGACTCAAGGAAACATTCAGCAAAGCCGGAAAAAGCGCCCGCCCCCGGAAGGCGGCCGCTACATCATTTGGATTGAAGCTGCTTCACAGTTTCCAGAAAAACGTGGCCGGTGATGGCGAGGCTCTTTGCGCTGATTTTGTCGGGAGTGTCTTGCGAAGTGTGCCAGTAAGGCACGTCATGCTCCCGGTCTAGATCGATGACGTCCACCGAGGGAACGTCGCGTTTGAGGAAAGAATCGTGGTCATCTTCGACCGATGTGACGTCGTTGATGAAAATGCTGGAGTAGCCGAGCTTCGCCGCGGTGTTCCAGACCAATTCCGTTAGCGCCGGCGTGGACGTGGACTCACGCATAAAATGAGCGTTGCGGCTGCCGACGAGGTCCGCCAGCAAAAATGCCCGGATCTTTTTGATTTCGCCGCTGGCGGAGAGGCGCGCAGCCATCTGGCGGCTGCCGTAGCGGCTATCGGTATCGCTCCATTGCTTCATGGCTTCTTCGCCATCGAAGAAGGCGATCCAGACGGAATATTTTCCGTGCTGGGGGCAGAGCAAACGGGCCAACTCCAACATTACGGCGGTTGAAGAACCGCCATCATCGGCGCCAACGAAATTGTCCTTCAACAGCGTGTCGTAATGCGTGCCGAGAAGAATCACGCCGGGTTTTTCGCCGGACATTTTCACCAAAATGTTTTTCATCGGGAGGCGGCCGACGGGCGTATCGGCACCGAATGAATCTGTCTCCACGCTGCATCCGTAGCTTTTTAGTTCGGATTGCAGATAGTCCTGCAGGCGCACGATGGCCTGAGAGCCGGAAGGCCGTGGACCGAAGCTGACTAGCTTGGAGACATGAGCGAAAGCGCGTTTGCCATCGAAGCCGCCGGTCTTTTCCGGCGGCGGTGCATCATCGGCGGATTGCGGCGGAGCGGAAGCGACGGCGCTTCTGAATGGTGGCTGGCTTGCAACGCCGGATGATTCGTTGCCACTGGCCTTGCAACCGGTAAGGCCGGGGGGAAGGATGCAAACGACTGCGGCCGTCCTCAGAAGATTCTTTGTCGACAAAATCATTTAGCGCGCCTCCGCGGGAGCAGCCAGCCGCCGCTCGCGCCGCCGCGTCACGACGGCGGAGACGGCAATCCCCACAAAATAGAGCCCAACCATGGGAGCCATGAAGATGAGCATGGTCATGGCGTCGGGAGTGGGCGTAACGATGGCGGCCACGATCGCGATGATCAGAATGGCGTAGCGGAAATTCTTCCAGAGAAATTTGGGTGTGACGATGCCGAAGAGCGACAAAAAGAAAATCAGAATCGGCAATTCGAACACCAGCCCGAGCCCAAGGAGCACCATCAGGGTTAAGTCGAAATACTCGTTGATGCTGATCATGGGCACGACCGGGCCCTGGAAGCTGACGAGGAACTTGAGGATATACGGGAGGGTGATGAAATAACCGAAAGCGATTCCCGCGAGAAAGAGAAAGACGGTGGAAAACATGAAACCGGTGATCGCACCGCGTTCGTGTTTGTACAGAGCAGGAGCGACGAACAGCCAAATTTGGTAGAGCACGATAGGAGAAGCCAATACGAGTCCCAGGTAGACCCCGAGCGTGATGACCAGATTCAGGTACCCGGCCGGATGGGTGTAAATCAGCTTGGGATCGAGATGCGCGCTCCTTAACGCATCGAGCATCGGCTTGGTGATCCAGTTGATGAAATATTTCGAGACGTAAACGCCGATGAAAGCGCCGATGCCGATGGCATAGAGCGAATAGACAATGCGCTTGCGGAGTTCGCTGAGGTGCTCGAAAAACGTCATTGCGCCAGCGGGCTCTTCCGCTGGCGTGGTGATCTGCGAATTGGATTCGGACTCGGGCACGGATTCAGGCCGGATGCTGGTTGTCATGGGGAATTTCTTGGGAACTCGTGATCGCGGCGGCTTCGGTCCCGGTTTCGGCCGCTTCTTCCGAAGAGCGCGGAACCGATTCGGCCACCGGTGAAATCACCGGGTCTTCCGAGACACGGGGTTCCGCCTGAGCCTCGATCGAGGGCATTTCTGTACCAGTGGAGCTGGCCGTCGTGGGGGCTGGGCTGGTCTCGGCGGCAGCCGCCGAAGCGGCGGCGGCCTCAGCAGCCTTCTTGCGCTCGGCCTGGAGGGCTTGACGCTCCATGTCGCGCATTTCTTCTTCAAACGCGCTCTTAAAATCCGTGGAGGCCTTTCGGAATTCAGCCATGAGCTTGCCGAGGCCGCGGGCAAGCTCCGGCAGCTTCTGTGGCCCGAAAACGACGAGGACCACGATAAACACCACAATCATATGAGGAATGCTCAACATTGCGCTTGGGAGCCGTCTAAAGGGTCCATGGGCATCATAGAAAGGGTGTCAGCCGCTGTCAAACCGGAGTTTGGGACGCAGACGGTGTGCTACAATTTGAGATTGAGCTGTCACGCGAGGTAAAAATGAATTCAGAGCGCCGCGGACTTGTAGTTGTGGTAGCCGTACTGCTGATATCCGCCGTGTTGGGGGGCATTTACGGCCCCAACGTGCGAGCCACGAGCTCCTCCGCGGATGATTATCAGACGGCCGTGCGGGACTTTACCCGGGTGCTGGACGTAGTCCAGAGCAATTATGCCGATACGGTCGATGTCGATAAGGCCGTCTATCAGGGCGCCATACCGGGGATGCTGCGCATGCTCGATCCCCATTCGAGTTTCTTTGATGCCAAGCAGTTTTCCCTGCTGCGCGAAGACCAGCGCGGGAAGTACTACGGCGTTGGGATGATCGTAGCGCCGCGAGAGAATCACACCGTGGTGATGGCGCCGTATGCCGGCGCGCCGGCGTATAACGCGGGAATCCGCCCGGGCGATGTGATTATCAAAGTCGATGACAAGTCCACGGATGGACTGACCACCAGCGAAGTAGCAGACATGCTGAAGGGACCGAAAGGCACGGTCGTAAAGATCACAATTTCGCGTGAGGGCTATGCCGAACAGCTTGTTTTCACCGTGACGCGCGACGAGATACCGCGGCATTCGGTGGATGTCACGTTCTTGCTAAAGCCGGGCGTTGGCTATATCCGGCTGTCGGGATTCAACGAGACGACGGACCGCGAAATTGCGGATTCGCTGAAGCAGCTGAATGCATCCTCGCTGGACGGCCTGATTCTGGACATGCGCGGGAATCCAGGCGGCCTGCTGAATGAGGCGGTCGCGGTTGGCGACATGTTCCTGGACAAGAACCAGCTGATCGTTTCGCATCATGGGCGGACATCGCCGGAGCGGCGGTACTACGCGGTGCGCGGCAACCAGGGCGTGACCGTGCCGCTGGTGATTCTGGTGAACAACAATTCAGCCTCGGCGACGGAAATTGTTTCCGGCGCGGTGCAGGACCACGACCGCGGGTTGATCGTGGGCGAGACGACGTTTGGCAAGGGCCTGGTGCAGACGGTGACGCCGCTGAGCGAGAACACCGGACTGGCGCTGACGACCGCGCGGTACTACACACCGAGCGGTCGGCTGATTCAGCGGGACTACAAATCGGTTTCGCTGTATGAATACCACTATGAACGCAAGGTGCCCGATCATCCGACGGAAGTGAAACTGACGGATAGCGGACGCCAGGTAACGGGCGGAGGCGGCATCACGCCGGATATCATCGTGCCTGCCCCTAAACTGACGAAGTTTGAACAGTTGCTCTACCGCGGCGACGTGTTCTTCCCTGCCGAGACAGGTGTAGGCGGATTTACGCGCTACTACCTCGGCACCAAGCCCGCGATCACGAAAGAGTTTGAGGCGGACGACAACGTGATGCGCGTCTTCCGCGAGTATCTGAGCAAGCACAACGTCCGGTACACGGAACCCGAGATTGCCGAGGACCGCGACTGGATCAAGCGGAAGATCAAGCAGGAAGTGTTCATGTCGGCCTTCAACCAGCAGGAAGGCTTCAAGGTTCTGCTGGAAGCCGATCCCCAAGTGCAGAAGGCCGTGGAAGCGATTCCGCAGGCGCGAGCGCTGTATCAGAACGCGAAGAAGATCGTGGCCCAGCGCGCGGGCGGGACGGTCGAGCAGCCGTAAGGATCAGTTGCAAAGTACGTTTTTGATGTTAGGGGCGCAGCTTTATTCTGAGCGCAAGCGAAGGAATGCTGCGCCCTACGAGTTTACAAGCAGTAGAACGCGTGTTGGCAAGCACCTGCGCGTTTGCTAAAATCGATTTGCTGCTCGTGGGCGAGTAGCTCAGCTGGGAGAGCGCCTCGTTCGCAACGAGGAGGCCGAGGGTTCGAATCCCTTCTCGTCCACCAAGTTTTCAATAACTTGCGCCACTTTTGGAACAACGCGTTGTAGGCCAGGTTGGCGCGTAGAGCATTTGATACCACCCCTTCGCACGTTCCGGCATCACTTCGAGTTACGCGTCGAGCAAACGTGGACTCGAATGCCCATCAGCTTCCGGTGGGACTTGTCTCGGTCCCACAGCTTTCTTGCGGCGATTCTAACCGATGCAGGGGAAGGAATCGTGCTCAACTATGAATGCCAGAACGAGCCGTTGCCAGGCGCAATCGAGGCAAAGCAGTTTCATCACGGAACTGCGAGGCTAAGAGTTCTTTCCGATGCCGAAATGGATGGCTACTACTACGCCGGCGGAGGACGTGGGTACTACGGGTCGATTCATCTTACGCGAACTTGAAATTATCCTAGAGCCATCCGCGCCCGCGGCAAGCCGTTAAACTCTAAACCTGTATCAGGCATCCCTCGTATTCTTTGACGGTCGCAGGCACGAGCGTGGTGGCTACGAGTCGTTCCGTGGACGGACCCCCGACTGACAACGTACCGAAAATGAGAAATCAGCAGTCGGAGAACTAACGGACAGCAGGGCGACACTCTCAATTCGTCGCGACCGGCTTGGAGAGAGGGACGTTCAGCTGGAGCGGAACTTCAGTATTTGCCGATTCTACTTGCCGATGGAGCCGTCGCTCCAATACTAACGAAAACGCAATTGTGCCCAAACAACTCGCCCACGGCGCCAAGGGCGATACCCAGAAAAAGCGCGTGCCGTAACGCAATGCCGCGAGCCAAATCAAAGTACAGAGCAGCCCTCCGATGATCGCCGCCAGGCGTCGTTTGTCTTTCCAGGAGAGGCTAAACGAACAGACCGCCTCCACCAGTACTGCAGAGGGAAAGGCAACAACGAGGTCCACGAAGTAATGCTCCCCTGTACCGAGTGTTGCGAGAACCGTGAAGCCGAGAAATGCGAATGCCACGCCGCGCTCCCACCAGGAGAGTCCGCGCGAATACCACCATACCAGCAGCACCCATGCCATATGAAGAGAAGGTATGGCATGGCAAACCAACGATCTTCACAGGTTCTACGAACAACCGAGATACGTCGCCCGTTGAAAGAGGCTGCCACGGAAATTGCTCCCGAAAGAGATGTATTGGCCCAAGTGCCGGAAAGAGATTGTAAAAGAGAACGCCTACAGGTCCGGTGGCCAGGAAAGCCACAAAGGATGGCACAGCTTTTTCACCTAAGCGGAGGAGCCGGCCCACATAGATCAAACCAATAGGGATCGCCAAACCAATATAGAAAATCAGGCTAGTCACTCGCAGGGAAGGCCACCTGGCAAAACCTCGCGCCACAAGAAACGGGAACTGCAAACCAAGGCTGGCATCGAAGGAGTAGAGGTACAGGTCGAGGACTTTCGGGTGAGCAGCCGCTGTCCACTCCAGGAGGTTACTGGCGAAATATTCGGATCCGACCAAGAAAAGCGCGGGAACAAAACCCAAAGCCAGCAGTTTGCGGGATGCACCCTCTGCCCAAACAGCGCGGACGCCCAGAATGACCAAGCTGCTTAGTCCAGCGAAAGAAAGCCACGACGCAAGAATGAGCCTGTAATGCAGCAGTTGAAAATCAATCGCCGCGAAAAGAAATGTCCCGCAAAGAACCAGTAGTGCATCCCGCCAGGAAGGAAGGATGCGGAAATGAATGACGCTAACGCTCATGAGAGTGCACGCAAAAAAGATGGAGACCACCGCTTCCGTGTAGAATTGCCGATTTTGGCCCAGCCAGATACCGATTGCGATCAACAGAAATGTGACGATGATTCTTGCGACCTGCTTGGGAGACATCGTGTTCCCTCTCGTTTTAGTTTTCGCCGTGGAGTAGCCCTCCCAATTCAGCGGCGCGCACATTCATATTTGACCACGAAGAAGCACGTTGTTAGCCCACTGTCAGTCAATAGAAAACCAATCGGTAAACGAGGACACGAAAACCCAAAGCACACCTTCTCCTGAGGTGTCCCTCCTGAACGTTAAGCGGCGGCGATTCCGAACTCCCGACTGATTCACAATCGTAGTTGTCCGTTGGCTTTTGCCCGATCCAGTCTGTTTTGCTGAGCCTCTCCCGGCCGGATATTGATGAACCACGCACATCTCCCGAAACGAGCTTCCTTCCAATCTTCCAGGTTGCTTCAAAATACCGAAGACCGCAGATTCGTGGCGGCTGTGACATTCCTACCAAATCAGGACGCTCATGATTACGACACCCGTCGCCGCTTTGTTGTTGTTCGACGTCATTCTTCTGTTGGGAGTGAGCCTTTTCTTCGACAGGACGCACCGGCAAAAGGATGTTGTTTTTCTCACGTTGTTGTTTTTCTGCTCCGGCATACCCGCGCTCGTCTATCAGATCGTCTGGCAGCGCGCCCTCTTCGTGATTTACGGCGTAAATGCTCAATCAGTCGCTGTGGTGGTCACGGCTTTCATGGTGGGACTGGGGATTGGGAGTCTCGTAGGCGGCCGTCTTTCCGCACGATTTCCCAGGCACGGCATACTGATCTTCGGTATCGCCGAACTTGGCATCGCCGGGTTCGGTCTCAGCTCCTTGCGCATTTTTCAGTGGGTTGCCGCCTATACGGCGGGCTCAAACCTTACTTCGACCATTTTCTTCAGCTTTCTTTTGCTATTCGTTCCAACGGTTCTGATGGGCGCCACACTTCCGCTTCTGGTTGAGCATCTGGTATTGCGGACAAATCGAGTTGGCACCTCCGTTTCTACGCTCTACTTCGTCAACACTTTTGGCTCCGCCGTCGCCTGCTATCTTTGCGCCACGTTTCTGCTGCGTGACTTTGGACAATCGGGCGCCGTGGCGTTTGCGGCCTGCATGAATACAGCGGTCGGCGCTGCGGCGTACTTCTACGGCCGAAGTGCCAGGAGAAGTTCCAAGGAAGATACTCTGGTTACACTGCAAACATCCTCCGCCTCGGCGACGGTGCCGCTTCTGCAGGCGATGCTCCTTGCGGGACTTTCTGGTTTCGTCGCTCTCGGTTTTGAGATCATCTGGTTCCGCATTTTTTCGCTCGCTTCATCGGATCGCGCGCCAGCCTTCGCTCTGCTCCTCTCCACCTACCTCGCTGGCATCTCTGCGGGCTGCATTGTGTCAGAGAAGCTGACGGCAAGCCGCCGGCCAGAGACGCTGGTTAATGTTATCGGAGCGTTGCTGCTTCTCTCTGGCGGATTCTCGGCGTATTTGCCGCCTCTCGTTGCGGCGATGATGGCCCGGAACATCCCCTTTTTGGCCAGTGCCCCGGCGTTTTTTGTGACTGCGGCCTTAATCGGCTCGGTTTTCCCCCTCCTCTGCCAGTTGGCAATCCCGGCCGATCGTGAAGCAGGGCAGGGTGTAAGTCTCATATACATTTCCAATATCGCGGGCTCGGCTCTTGGCAGTCTGGGAGTCGGATTTGTGCTCATGCATCATTTTGGGCTTAGGGAGATGTCATTGGCACTGGGACTCACCGCAGTTCTTTCGGGCTCTATTGTCTTCATTTCCTATAAGGGCTGGCGAGGCCTACCTCCTGTTTGGGCCGTCATCTTGATCGCAGCGTCGCTGATCGCGGTTCCTTCTTCAGTCAGATTCTATTCATTGCTTTTCGAGAGGCTCGTGTTTGGCCATCGCCCCGAAGCTGCCGTCCCATTTGCCCGCATCCTCGAAAACCGTAACGGCGTGATAGGAGTCACTCAGGATGGAGCGGTTTTTGGGGGCGGCGTATATGACGGCTATTTCAATGTTGATCCGACGAATGACCAGAATCTTGTCGCGCGCGCATATCTTCTCAGCGCCTTCTGCCCTGCGCCAAAACGTATTCTTGTCATTGGTCTGGCCTCGGGCTCTTGGGGACAAGTCCTCGCAAGTCATCCGGAAGCAGAAGTACTCGACGCAGTTGAGATCAATCCCGGGTATCTTCAGCTCATTCCGCAATATTCGATGGTCCGGTCGTTTCTCCAGAACACCAAGGTCCACATCTATGTCGACGACGGCAGGAGATGGCTTCTTGCTCACCCCTCGGTACGCTACGACGCGATCATCGCTAACACAACTTTTAACTGGAGAGATCACAGCACCGGCCTCCTCAGCGTCGAGTTTCTCACGCTGATTCGCTCGCACCTCAATCCCGGAGGCGTGTATTACTTCAACACAACAGAATCTGACGAGACGATTGCAACCGCCCTGAGCATTTTCCCGTATGGCCTGCGGGTAATCAACTGCGTTGCAGTGAGTGACTCTCCGATTCCAGTCGATAAGCAGCGCTTGATGGAGATCCTCCGCCGCTACAAGCTTGATGGCAAATCGGTTTTCGACCCGCTTAACCATGCCGCAGAAAAGGTCTTGGCCGCCTACATGGCCTTAATCGATACACTCAACGAACCCCCACGGTTTCTGGGCATGGAATCCTCTGATTCCCTTCGCACCCGCTTGGGACGCCGGCTCATCATCACTGATAACAACATGGGGCTCGAATGGCGGAGTAACCCTTCTATTACCTGGCACTGAGCCTTGCCATACATGGCGTTCACACGGGAGGAGACTTCGTGGATAGAAATGTCGACACGACTTTGGGACCCATTTCCGTACAGGGACTTTACGGCAAAGCCGGCAAGCTGAAAGATGGCCTCACGTACCGTCTTGCTGGGGACTGTACCGGTATGAACGCTCACGCCGCCGATCATGGCGGAAAGCCCAATGCCGAAGATTGATCCGATGTATCCCGATCTACCGGCAACCAAGTGGTACGAATACGGATTCAAAGAAGGGCTTCCGCGACTGTTGGACATGTTCGACCGCCGAAAGGTCAAAGTTACCTCCCACATGGTAGGCGCAACGGTCGATCTTCAGCCGGCTCTAGCCAAAGAGATCGTCCAGCGCGGGCACGAAGCGTCTGGCCACGGACAAACGTGGGCTGCGCAATATTCCATGACGCCGGAGCAGGAGCGCGAATCGTACAAGCAGAGCGTCGCAAGCATTGAGCGTGCAACAGGCACAAGGCCCTTGGGTTTCAATGCCTTCTGGCTTCGTGGCACACCGCACACCTTGGAGAT
>WNFC01004492.1_pt1 | contig 15479 bp, 9 predicted proteins | sample 5400541 | NCBI WGS metagenome assembly WNFC01 (sample SAMN13153342, study PRJNA577476) | soil metagenome | isolation source: 120 cm saprolite under Douglas fir tree site 2 hole 2 replicate 1 | place: USA:California | collected 2015-04-18
CCACACCCACCGGGAGGGCAACGCTGCTCGAGCAATTCAAGGTCCGCTACGCGCGCGTCTGGACTTTTCTCACCGCACGATTCGCGCGCGGCGAATACCTCGGACTCCATCTCACCATCGGGTTCCTGATCAGCGCCCTCGGCCTGTGGATCTTTCTTGGCGTCACGGAAGACGTCATCCACCACGACCCAATTACGCAGTTCGACCTCACGCTGCTCAATTGGCTGCAGGCGCATCGCGGGGCCACCGGGGACCACGTATTCCGTGCCATCAGTGCGCTGGGATCGCCGCTGGTGATGGTCATCTTGGCGCTGGGCGTGGCCGTCATTCTCGGAATCCGGAAGCAGGGTCTCCTGCTGCAAGGTTGGGTTACCGCATTCCTCGGAGGCAGCCTCCTCAATACCGTGCTCAAGCATGCGATCCATCGTCCGCGCGGCGCGCGACTCGCGATCGTTGGTGGTGCCGCGATCCTGGTCCTGTCCATCGGCGTGAGCCGGCTCTACCTCGGCGCGCACTACTTCAGCGACGTGGTGGGCGGCTACGGAGCCGGAATGCTGTGGCTTTCGGCGTGTATCTCGGGGCTCGAGGTCACCCGCCGGTGGCGCGCGCTTTAGTCAACGCCCACCGCGCCAACACAAGACGAGCCTGGGTGCGGGCTCGTTGACACGCGGCGAGCTGCGCCGCGGTGGGCGTCACGTCGGCATCCTGCATCGCCATGGCCGCGGCGAGTGCCGCGCTGCTCGCGCTCTCGAGCGTCGGCGGAGGCGTGGGACCTGCGGCGCCCGCAAAGCCGCGTGGTCGCGGCCTCGGCGCCGGTGCCAGTGACTCGACTTCTGCCCGCATCATTGCTGGAACTGAATCCACCAGCGCACGAGCCTCGCGATATGCCGCGTTCGCGGCAGCGGCCAGGTCGTACATCTCGCGCGAAAGCGCAGCAAGCTGTTGCAGTCCCGCGGCAGACGTTTTCACCCGCGGATCCAAACGCAGGGTGAGTGGCTGTGTGTGCGCCGTGCCGTTCACCGTGAGACGGACGGTGTAACGCCCGGCGGGCGCCCACGGTGCGGTGGGCGTGTGCTTGCTGCGATGCGGTACCGCGCCCGTGGCCTCGACTTCACCCGTTTGCGGATTGTCACCGATCGGCTGATATCGCATGTCCCAGGTGAAGCGATGCAACCCGGCGTGCGTCGAGAGCCGCGCCTGGGGCGCCGGCCAATACAGCGGCAACCCGCAATCGCTGGCCGCAGTATTCTTCTGGCACACACGGTCGTACAACGCCGGGTCCAGCGCCGGATCCGGATCGAGGACCGGATCATCGCTCGAGTACGACCGCACGACTCGCCCCGACGCTTCGAGGATTTCCAGCTGCACCGGACTAGTCGCGTCCGTCGGAAGGAAATAGTCGAGCATCGCGCCCGCCGGAGGGTTTTCCCCTGCCGGCAACTCAGGCGGCCAGGGCGTGGGCTCGTTGGTGCCGAAGCGCACGCGAACCGCGGCCAAAGGCTTTACGAGGGAGACCTCACGTCCTGACCTGGCCAGGTGCCGCAACGGCGTCAGGTCGTCGAGGATCCAGAAGCCGCGGCCGTGCGTGCCCGCGATCAGGTCGGCGCAGAGGCACGTGCTGTCATCCTTAATCTGGATGTCGCGCACCGAGATTGCCGGCATGTTGAGACGCAGCGATTGCCAATTCGCGCCATCGTCGAACGACACCCAGACCTGCACGTCGGTCGCGGCATAGAGGAGTCCCGGCACGCGCGGATCCTCGCGGATCGAATTGGCGACAGCGTTTGGCGCGATTCCGGCGTTGATCTCGGTCCAGGTCCGGCCGCCGTCGTGCGTGCGCCAGAAATGCGGATGCATGTCGTCGATCCGCAGTGTGTTCGCGGCGGCATACGCGGTCTGCGTGTCGAAGTGGCCCGCGTCGATGTTGAAGATGCGCGTCCACGGCTTGATGGCCGGCGGGGTCACGTTCGTCCAGGTGGTCCCACCGTTCATCGTGACCTGGATGTTGCCGTCGTCGGTGCCGGCCCAGAGCACCGCGCCCCCCCCGCTCTTCGGCGACGGCGACAGCGCGGTGATCGCGCCGCGCGGCGTCGGCGTCACACCGCTTGCGTAGCGGCCCGCACTCGCGGGGACCGGCCAGGTCTGGCGCGCGAGGTCGGGACTGATCCGGGTCCACGTGTGCGCGTGATCGCTCGACTTCCATACCACGTTCGACGTGTAGTACAACACGTTCGGATTCAGCGGCGACCAGACGAGCGGCATCGTTCGCACGTTGCGGCCGAATTTGTCGCCGCGCGCCGCGGAGTCGGGCCCCACCTGCGCTGTCTGGCCGCTGCGGCGGTCGTAGCGCGATACGCCGCGGCGTGCGCTGCCGAACACCACTTCGGGATCGCGCGGGTCAGGCGCGGCGATGCCGTATTCCTGAATGTTGGCCGGATGCCAGTCGTGGAAGGTGATCGCTCCGTCATCCGAACGGCTGGCGACGCACAGCGAGCCCGAGTCCTGCTGGCCGCTGCACACGCGATAGGGAAAGGCGTTGTCCGCGGTCACGTGATAGACCGCCGCCGTGGGCTGCGTGTACCAGTTGCTCCACGAGGCGCCGCGGTTGCTCGAGATCACCGCGCCCTGATCCGAAACGGCGAGGATGAGATTCGGGTCGTCGGGATGGATCCAGATCCTCTGATAATCGTCACCGCCGGGGGAGCCACGTACCGCTGACCAGCTGTTGCCGCCGTCTTCCGTACGCCACATCACGATCGACGCGCTGTAGATCACGTTTTCGTTTTTCGGATCGACCGTGATGGGCGGCAGGTCGCCGCCACCGATGCGGCCGAGGGGCCGCGGATCGCCCGTTGCCGTCGTGTCCCCGAGCGCGGCAGGGGTGCCGGGAATACGGGTGCGCAGGGTCCAATGCGCGCCGCCATCGCTCGACTTGTAGAACCCCACGGGCCCGGAGCCGCCCGCGGGGTTCACCGCTGCAACCATCGCGTAAATCACCTGCGGATTGCTGGGTGCGATCGCGAGATTCGCTTCCAACACCGGCGGCAGCCCATTCGTCAGCTGCGTCCACGTCGTGCCAGCATCTATCGATTTGTAAATGCCGCCGGCGCCCGGCCAGGTTGAGTCCGGCCCGAACGCAGCGTACTCGTAAAACGTCGACTGCTGTTGCCACAGCGCGGCGTAGACGGTGTTGGGATTCGTCGGATCGATCCGCACATCGTTCGCGCTCGTGTACTCGTCCTTGTACAACACCTTGTCGAACGTGCGGCCGCCGTCGGTTGACCGATAAATCCCCCGCTCGGCGTTCGGCCCATAGGGGTGGCCGAGTGCCGCAACGAACACGCGGTCCTGGTTCGTGGGATCGACGTCAACCATCGCGATCATCTGCGTCTGCTCGAGGCCGAGATGGGTCCAAGTGCGGCCGGTGTCGGCCGACTTGTACATCCCGTTGCCGGTCGCGAGATCGGGCCGGATGATGCCGGCGCCGCTGCCGACGTAGAGGATGTTGGGGGCCGAAGGCGCGACCGCGATCGCGCCGATCGAGCCCGTGGCCTCGCGATCGAAGAGCGGCTCCCAGTTCGAGCCGTAGTCAGTCGAACGCCATAGACCGCCGTTGTCGAATCCGATGTAGAACACCGTCGGATGGCCCGGCGCAGCGGCCAGAGCGCGGGCACGGCCGGCGCGGTAGGGACCGATCGTGCGCCAGCGGAGGGCGGTGCTAAGGTCGGGAGATTGCGGAGTCGCACGTGCCGGGAGGAGCGCGAGAACGCTCAGGACGACGATTGAGGTTCGCATGCGCGGATTATGCAGCGTCCGCGCGCGACGTGCTACTTCAGCAGCGCTACTCGCTCAGGCGTTTCGGCGCGCCCCCGTCCGGCATCGAGCGGGACTGCGGCGGTGGCGGCGGCGGGGGGGGCTCCTCGACGGAGCCGACATCCTGCAAGCCACGCTTGAACGCCTGAATCCCCTTGCCGATCGACGCCCCGATTTCCGGGATGCGCTTGGCGCCGAACATCAACGTGACGACGGCCACCAAAATGAGAATGTGCCAAATACTCAGGTCTGCGAACACCGTGCGCTCCGGTAGAGATGAGGACCATCAAAATGTAGCCGCCAGCCGTCGCTGCGCGAGTGTCGCATTTGGTAACTGCTCGATTCGCACCGTCGGCCGCTCGAAACCTGCGACAACGACCGTCGCCTCGAACGGACCCGACGGCCGCCGGACCTGCACGCGCACGGTATCGCCCAGCCGCAAGCGCTGCATCCGAGGGCGGAAATCCGACCACGTCGCAACGGGCGTGCCGTCGATGGATACCAGCTGGTCACGGCTGTGGAGTCCGGCCCTGCCCCAGATGCTCGCCGGGTTCGTGACGATCAGCCGCAATCCGCCGTCAGGGGCGGCCGGCTCAAAACCATACATGCGGAGATCACGCTCCGGCACGCCGTTGAACACCGCGGGCCCCCAGCGCACCTGCGTCTTCAAGCCGATGAGGCCGAGGTAGCGGTCGAAGTCCAGGACATGCGCGCTGCGCACGTGGGCGTCGAAGAGCGGCGTCACGTCGCAACTGCACACCGCTTCCACCGCCTGCTCGATGACGCGCCCGTCAACGCGTTGCGTGCTTGCACCATCGAAGAGCCGACGCATCACATCGTCCATCGATCGCTGCCCGTGTGTGGCGTCACGAATGGTGAGATCGAGCATCGTCCCGATGAGCTCGCCTTGCAGGTGCGTGCTCGCGCTGAAGTCGCCCAGCTCACCCGGCTCGACGTTGTATGCGACCCGGCTGATCGACTCCGCGGAGAACCGGGCGTACGCCGGATTGGCAAGGTAGGTCGCGATGAGCCGCTCAAGATGGGCCACGCGCGTCGAATCGCGCAGCGGAATACCGGCCCGCCGCAGCAACAGGTCGGCGTAGAACATCGTCAAGCCTTCGCTGAACCAGAGGCTCGACACGGGCGACTGCGTGCGGTAGTCGATGTTGTGGTACTCGACCGGCCGGATCGCCATCAAGTTCCAGGCGTGCACGAATTCGTGCGCCGTTTCCTGGATGACCGCGTTGGGATCGCGCGCCAGCTCCTCGCTCCGCGCGCCGAGCGTGACGGAGTTGCGATGCTCCAGGCCGCCGCTGTGGGCACCATCTTCGAATTGGAAGGTGTACTCGCGATACGGCGTACGGCCGAAGAGTGCGATCGCCTGGTGCACCATGGATTGGATTCCCGAGACAAAGCGCGCGGTGTCGAAGGGCGTCGCATTCGGGAGAGGCCAGTACACCACCCGATGGGTCGCGCCGCCTTCGACAAAACGCCACTGGCGCAGGTGACCCGCGAGAATCGGCGAATCGACAAGCGCGTCGGCATTCGCGGCGACGAAGGTGTGTGGATCGCGCGTCGGCGTCAGGCTGGTTGCGATGTCCCAGCCGGCCGGCAGGTCGAGCGTCACCAGCGCAGAACTGTCCTCCGCGCCCAGGACGTACATGAACGCGTGAGGCCCGCCGAAGAGTCCACCAGTTGGAGTGAGGAACGGGCGCCATGATGCGCGCGGCCCCGATTCCGCCGGCGGTAGCGCGATGCGATATCGGACGATGACCACGCCACGCGGAGCGACAACCTGCCACACGGCGCTATCGACGCGAGTGACGGTCGCACCGCTCGGCTCGGCGGTGAAGCCCGTCACGTACCGCCGATAGCGGTCGTCGTATTCCGGATGCGCCGACATCGCGAAGCGGACGGTGTCCGACGCCGTGCGGAGCCTGATCTCGACGCTCCAACCGGACAGATCGGCACTGTCGACGCGGAGCCTGTATTGGATGGATGGTTTCAGCGCAGGATGCGGCTTGCCGGGCGCGAAGAGAGCGAGGACGAGGGCGAGTGATTTCATGGTCATAGGACAGCGCTCGCGGTACCTTCGTTTGAATCTATACTTCCCCCTCTCCATGTCCTTCGCCTGGCATCCATCCGATCAGTACCTCGCGCGCAGCAGGCTACGGAAGTTCGCCGCTGCGCACGGTCACAACGACTTCGCGTCACTGCACCGCTGGTCCATCGAAGATCTGGATGGGTTCTGGCGCGCGGTAGACCGCGACCTCGGCTTGGTCTGGCAGAGACCTTACGACCGCGTGCTCGATTCATCCCGCGGCATCCCGTGGACCACCTGGTGGATCGGCGGTCGCATGAACTTCGTCGCTTCGGCACTGCGTCACGACCCGATGCGGACGGCGATCATCTTCGAGGGCGAGGAAGGCATCACGCGCCGGCTCACCTACGGCGAGCTGGCCGCGGCGGTGCGGCGCTGCGCCGCCGGCCTCCGCGCACTCGGCGTCCGTGCCGGCGACCGCGTAGGCATCTTCCTTCCGCTCACGCCCGAATGCGCCATCGCTACGCTCGCCGTGGCGGCGATTGGCGCGATCTACACGCCCATTTTCTCGGGGTATGCGAGCGACGCGATCGCCGGCCGGCTGCGCGACTGCGATGCGAGCGTGCTCATCACGGCCGACGGTTTCCGGCGGCGCGGGCAGGTTATACAGATGAAGGAAACGGCGGACGCGGCCGTGGCTGGTGCGCCGAGCGTCCGCACCGTAGTCGTCGTGCGGCGGCTCGGCCATGAGGTGCGGCAGCGCGAGCGAGACGTGTGGTGGGACGACATGATGGCGCGCGGTACCGATGAGTCATTCGCCGACACGTCGCCCGAAGATCCGTACATGCTCATCTACACATCCGGCACGACTGGGCGGCCGAAGGGCGCGGTGCACGTGCACGGCGGCTTCCCCGTCAAGGCCGCGCAGGATCTCGCGCACGTCTTCGACCTGCAGTCCGGTGATCTCCTGTGGTGGTTCACCGATATCGGCTGGATGATGGGTCCCTGGCTCATCGCGGGAGGGCTCATCAACGGCGCCACGATACTGCTCTACGACGGCGCGCCCGACTTTCCGGACGCAGGCCGAGTGTGGTCGATCGTGGAGCGACATCGCGTGACGCACCTCGGCATCTCGCCGACCGCGATCCGCGGCCTGATGCGCGCCGGTGAAGCGCCGGTGCGCAAACACGATCGCTCGTCGCTGTTCGTCCTCGGCTCGACCGGCGAGCCCTGGAATCCCGAACCATGGTGGTGGTACTTCGGTGTCGCGGGTGAGAAGCGTGCTCCCCTAATCAATTACTCGGGCGGCACCGAGTGCTCCGGCGGGATCCTCGGCTGCACGACGTGGACGCCGCTCAAACCGACCGCGTTTGCCTGTCCCGTGCCCGGGATCGCGGCCGACGTCGCGGACGCGGGGGGGGGCCGCTCCCTGCGCGGTGCCGTCGGCGAGCTTGTCATTCGCAAGCCGTGGCCGGGCATGACTAGGGGATTCTGGCGCGATCCGGAGAAGTACCTGGCCACGTACTGGAGTCGTTTTCCCGATGTGTGGGTGCACGGTGACTGGGCGCGCATCGACGGCGATGGATTCTGGTACATCGAGGGCCGCAGCGACGACACGCTCAAGGTGGCCGGCAAGCGCGTGGGTCCCGCGGAAGTCGAATCCGCGGCAACGGCGCACGCCGCGGTGCTCGAGGCGGCGGCGATCGGCGTGCCGCACGCAATCAAAGGCGAGGCGATCGTGCTCTTCGTCGTGCTCCGACCGGGCCATGGGGGCACGGATGTGCTCGCACGGGAAATCATCGACCAGGTCGCGACGAGTCTCGGCAGGCCGTTGCGGCCGGAAGCGGTGCGGTTCGTGCCCGATCTCCCGAAGACGCGCAACGCGAAGATCCTGCGGCGCGTGATTCGCGGCGCGTATCTCGGCCAGTCGGATCTCGGCGATCTTTCGGCGCTCGAGAACCCGGCGGCGGTCGAGACCATCCGGAAGCTGCCGTGACGCCATCCCTGGTCGCCCTCGTCGTCGCGAACGCGCTCCCCCTCGCTGGCGTGCTGTTCCTCGGCTGGACGGTGTTCCCCCTCGTGCTGCTCTACTGGCTCGAGAACGTGGTCGTCGGTGCCTTCAATGTGGCCAAGCTGCTGCTCGCCCAACCGCGGCAGCCGGTGTACTGGCTCGGCAAGGCGTTTCTCGTCCCGTTCTTCCTGGTACACTTCGGAGGGTTCACGTACGTCCATGGCGTGCTTGTCGTCGCGCTGTTCGGTCCCAAGGGAACGCAGCCGTTCGACCTGCTCACCGCAGTCCCCGCCGCGATTCGCGCGAATCAGCTCGGCTGGGGCCTGCTGAGCCTCGTGATCAGTCACGGGCTTTCCTTCTACTGGAACTACGTGAAGAACGGCGAATACGAGCGGGCGTCGCTGAACGCGCTGATGTCGCAGCCGTACGGTCGAGTCATCGTGCTGCATTTGACGGTGCTGTTCGGCGGGTGGATCGTCATGCTGCTCGGCTCGCCGCTGCCCGGCCTGGTGTTGCTCGTGGTGATCAAGACGGCGGCCGACTGGCGCGCGCACCGCGCCGAGCGAAGAAAGTTTGCCTTGCCGTCTTGAGAACCGGGGGATAACATCTCCCGCATACCTTCCCAAACCCGACAACGGATATGAAACGATCGCTACCTCTGGTGTTCCTGGGCGTCTTCCTCCTTGCCGCTCAAGCATTCGCGCAGCAACGCACGATTACCGGCAAAGTGACCAGCGAACAGGGCACGCCCTTGGCCGGTGTGTCGGTCACCGTCAAAGGGACGTCCACCGCGACATCGACGGGCAACCAGGGGGACTACTCGATTGCCGCCGACGCCGGCCAGATACTGCAGTTCCGGCTCATCGGAACCGCGCTCGTCGAGCGCGCAGTCGGCGTCGAGGATGTCATCAACGTCCAGCTGCGCCGCGTGGCGCTCGATCTCGACGCCGTCGTGGTGACCGCGCTCGGCCAGAACGCATCGGCGCGCGCCCAGGGGACCTCGCAGCCGACCGTGCCCGGCCCCGCGCTCGCGCAGACCCAGCGCCCGAACTTCTTCAATGCCCTTGCGGGACGCGTGCCCGGCGTCGACGTCACCAGCACGTCCGGCGTGCCGGGTGCGTCTTCGTCGATCGTCATCCGCGGCGTCAGCTCGATCTCGAGCAGCAATCAGCCGCTCATCATCGTCGATGGGCTGCCGATGGATAACCGCACGGTCAACACCGGCGTGCTCGCGTCCGACAAGAGCTCGACGACGGCGTTCAGCAATCGCGGCGTCGACTTTACGAACCGCGCGGCCGACTTGAACTCGGAAGACATCGACGTGGTCACCGTGCTGAAGGGTCCCGAGGCCGCCGCGCTCTACGGCATCGACGCGGCAAACGGGGCGATCATCATCAAGACCAAGCGCGGCCGTCTGGGCGGCGGCATGACCTACAGCAGCACTATGCGGGTCGAACGGACCAGCGCCAACTACCAGCTCCAGCGCGTCTATGGCCCTTCGAGCATCACCGGCGGCACGCTGGGCTCGTTCCAGTATTTCGGCGCGCCGTACGCTCCAGGGACGCAGTTCTACGACAACATCGACGGCTTCCTGCGGACCGGGTTCAGTCAGAAACACAGCCTATCGTTCAGCGGCGCCACGGCGGACAACACGATCAACTACCGCCTCGCCACGACCCTCGAGAAAGAGAATGGCGTCGTCCGCACCTCGGACCTCAATCGCATCAACGTGACCGGCGCCTCCCAGGCGCGGATCAATTCCTGGCTGAGCACGGATTTGTCGATGATGTACACCTACGCCAACAACAATCAGGTCTACAAGGGCGACATCGGCCCGCTCATGGGCCTGATGCTGTGGCCGCAGAATGACAATGCCAAGGACTTTCTCACGCCGGCCGGCACGCGGCGCCGGCTGACCTCGCTCGCGGCCTCGGCGGAGCTCGACAACCCGTACTTCAACGTCTCGAAGAACGCGATCAACGCCAAAACCAACCGCTTGTTCGCGAATGTCGGCTTCGTCATCACGCCGTTTTCCTGGGGCAACATCAAGACGAACCTCGGTACCGACAACTACACCACGCAAAACCTGCTGCTCCGAAACCCTGAGAGCGCGCTGGGCTTTGCGTCCAACGGCCTGCTGGATCAGGCGGACGTGATCACGCGCAACCTGAATGCGCTCACGCTACTCAACGTCAACAGTCACCAGATCACGAACAGCATCTCGATCAGCGGCTTGGTGGGCAATCAGGTGAGTGACCTGAAGTCGACCACCGATGCCCAAACCGGGATCGGCTTCCTCGACCCGAACTTCGTGTCGATGAACAACACCTCGACCCGGTCGACGCTGACCACCATCGAGCAGCGCCGGCTCGTGAGCTTCTTCGGTCAGGCGGTGTTCAACTACAAGGACTTCTGGTATCTGACCTTCACCGGGCGGAACGACTGGACCTCGACCATCCCGCGCCCCCGGAATTCCTTCTTTTACCCGTCCGTCTCAAGCAGCTTCATCTTCTCCGACGCGTTCCCGAGTGTCCGCCGCTTCGTGACGGGGAAATTGAGAATCGGCTATGCGGCCGTCGGCAAGGACGCGCGGCCCTATGCGTACCGCCCGTCGCTGCAGTTCAAGACGACGTCGTTCGGGGGATATGGCTACGACTTCTGGGGTCCCAACCTTGCCCTGAAGCCCGAGTACAAGCGGTCCGTCGAAGGCGGTGTCGAGCTGTCGTTCCTGAACGGCCGCCTGGGGCTCGATGCGACGGCGTACCGCGCGACGACCAAGGATCAGATCGTCAACGACATCCGCGGCAGCTACGGGACGGGGTTCATCCTCTTCAACCTGAACGGCGCGGCGACGCGCAGCCGCGGCCTCGAGCTCACGGTCCGCGGCACACCGATTTCGCGGCCCGCGTTCTCCTGGGACCTGACGCTGAACTGGACCAGCTCCGGCAGCGTCGTGACGCGCCTGCCCAACGGCATCCCGGAATCGTACGTCTCCGACACCTGGCTGTACGGCAATGTGCGCAACGGGGTGCAGGTCGGCCTGTCCACGATGGCCCTCACCGGGTTCTTCTACCTGCGGAATAATCAGGGGAAGCTGCTGATCGATCCGGCGACGGGCCTGCCGGTCCGCTCGAACGCGGTGTCGGGCAACTTTGTCGACCGCGGCTACGACCGGCAGCCGGATTTCACGATCGGCGTCGGCAACACGCTCCGCTATAAACGCCTCTCGCTCGATTTCCTGTTCGATATTCGCAAGGGCGGCGACATCTTCAACGCCACCGAGCATTACCTCACGACGCGCGGCCTGAGTATGGAGACGCTGGACCGCGACCAGCCGCGCGTAATCGACGGCGTGCTGCGCGACGGCAGAGAGAACAGCGCGAACCCGACACCGAACAATATCGTCATCATCCCGAGCTCGAATCCGAACTACTACGTCAACATGAGTGAAGAGTTGTTCATCGAGAAGGAGATCAACTGGCTGCGCCTGCGCGACCTCACGGTGCGCTACGACATCCCGGGCAAGTTGCTCGGCGCCCACTCCGCGAGCGTCTATCTCACGGGGACCGACCTCTTCATCCTCACGAACTACACCGGTCTGGACCCCATCGTGAATGGGAACACCGCGGCGGTAGGCGGCTCCGGGGCGGTCGGGATCGACTTCGGGAATTTCCCGATGCCGCGGGGCATCAACTTCGGCCTCAGCGTGGGATTCTGATCATGAAAAAAACATCCACAGCGTTATTCGTCGGCGTGCTGCTTGTGGCGAGCGCCTGCAGCGACTTCCTCGACGTCAATACGAACCCGAACGGCCCGCAGTCGGTATCGGCGAATCTGTACCTCCCGCCGATGCTGCACTGGTTCGTCACGTCTCCCCAATTCGACGGCCGCTTCATTGGCCATTACACGCAGGAGTGGTATTCCACCACCACGAACGCGTCGCCGCCGACGACGTGGGGCAAAATGGGCTACGATCCGGGCAGTGATAACGGCGCGCAGCAGTGGCGCGACGTCTACTGGTCACTCGGCCAGAACCTGATCGACATGAACACCAAGGCGACGGCCGAGCAGCGCTGGGACCTCCTGGGTGTCGGCTTGATCCTGAAGGCATGGGGCTGGCAGGTGCTGACCGACCTGCACGGCGAGATCATCGTCAAGGAGGCGATCGACCAGTCCCGCACGTCGTTCGATTACGACACACAGGATTACGCGTATCAAGAGGTGCAGCGCCTGCTCGACAGCGCGATCGTCCTCCTCAAGCGGACCGACGGCGCCGTCGACGCCGGCTACCTCGGCTTCGGCGACCACATCTACAATGGCGACCGCACCAAGTGGCTCAAGCTGGCCTACGGCTTGCTGGCGCTGAATCTCAACCACTATTCCAACAAGGCGGCCTACGATCCCGCCCGGGTGATTCGGCTGGTGGACTCGTCGTTCGCGAGCAATGCCGACGACGCGCTGCTCGGGTATCCGTGCACGTCCACCGATTTCGCGGACTGCAACTTCTGGGGCATCTCACGGGGCAACATCACGGCGTATCGCCAGACGCAGTTCGTGGTCGGACTGATGAATGGCACCCAGTTCGGCGGCACGGTGGATCCCCGGATGAGCCGTATGCTGACGCTCGATTCGGCGAATACGACCTATCGCGGCGTGGACGTCAATGTGGGGCAGTTTGGCGCGCTCACCGTGCCACAACGGCCGCGGAACTTTTTCGGATACGTCGCAACCCCCGCCACCGGCTCGCCATCCCGCTACATCTTCTCCGATCGGTCGAAGGTCCCGGCCATGACCTATTCGGAGCTGCAATTCATCAAGGCCGAAGCGGCACTGAAGGCCGGGGACCAGGCCACTGCCCTGACGGCGTACACGAACGCGATCCGGTCGCATTTCCAGTTCGTGAACGACCGCAGCACGGAGGCTGGCAACCCCAATGCGATCACCACGGCGACGCGCGATTCGTTCCTCGCATCGCCGAACATTGTCCCTGCGACGCTGACGCTGTCGCACATCATGTCGCAGAAGTACATCGCGCTGTGGGGATGGGGGCACGACGAGCTGTGGATGGACATGCGCCGCTACCACTACACCGATCCTGATGCCGTGAGCGGCACGCAAGTGTTCCGCGGGTTCACGGCGCCGACCACGTTGTACGCGGACAATGGCGGCAAGATCGTATACCGGATCCGGCCGCGGTTCAACTCCGAGTACGTGTGGAACCGCAGCGCGCTCGACGCAATTGGCGGTCTGGCGACGGACTATCACACCAAAGAGATGTGGATTACCCAAAAACCATGATCACTCATCGCGATGGATCCTGGGTCGCGGCGCTGGTGCTGGCCGCCGCGCTGTTCGCCGCGTGTGACAAGAATACGGTCCAGGAGCTCCCGTTCGAGCGGCTGTTAGGTACGCGCGTGAAGTTCTTCAATTTCGGCGTGAATGCCCCGGGGGTGAATTTCTACGCCGATCAGCAGAAGATGACGGCCGTGCAGTCCGGAACGGGCACTGAGGCCACCACCGGCGTGGCGTACGGCAGCGTCGGAAACGGGAACGCGTATTCGCAGATCGCTCCCGGCGCGCACACGCTCAGCGGACGAATTGCCGCGGCCACCGACAAGGACCTGCCCATCGCGACCGTCAATGCCACGATCGCTGATGGGAAGTACTACTCGTTGTACATGAGCGGGTTCTACAACACCACCACCAAGACGGTCGATGCCTTTGTGTTGGAGGATCCCGTGGGACCGCCGGCTGATTACTCGGTGGCCTATATCCGATTCGTGAATACGATCTCGAATGCCACCAATCCCCTGATCCTGTATGCCAAGTACACCACGGGCGACACGACCAGGGTCGATACCCTCACGGCGGGCGTGGCATACCAGGGGGTGACCACGTTCGGAACCCTCCCGGCCGGGGTGTACAACCTGTTCGCGCGCTATCAGGACTCGACGGCGAACAAGATTTCGCGAGCGGGCGTGTCGTTCCTGGGCGGAAAGCTCTACACCGTCGGCGCGCGGGGTGACATCACGATTACGTCCACGACCGCCACGAACCGCCCCTTCCTGGACAACACGACGAACTGGTAGAAACTCAGGGCACGAATTTCAATGCAACGGCCTCGATGAGGGGCCGTTGCGACGGACCCCTCCGTGCCTTCGGGGGTATCCGCGAGAGATTATGGACCGCCGCACTTTTTTGACGAGCGCCGCCGGCGCCGCCAGCGCCGTCGCGCTCGGCTGCCGACCCGTCGGCCCTGATTCGCCGCCCATCACATCCTCACTGGCCGCATTGCCCGATCCCGCCTCGTCCGGGATCGAGCATGTGGTCGTCTTCATGATGGAGAACCGTTCGTTCGACCACTTCCTCGGCTGGCTGCCCATTGCAGACGGACGGCAGGCGGGACTGACTTACCTCGATGCCGCCGGCATCCCGCACTCGACGTTTCCGCTCGCCCCCGACTTCCAGGGCTGTGGCTATAGAGATCCTGATCACTCGTATGCCGGCGGGCGCGTCGAATACGACGGCGGAGCGTGTGACGGGTGGCTGCGCGTCAATGACGTGTTCTCGATCGGTTACTACCGCCAGGAGGATCTTGCTTTCCTCGGCCGCGCGGTCTTCGACTGGACGTCCTTTGACCGGTACTTCTGCGCGATCCTCGGACCGACGTTCCCCAATCGCATTTACCAACACGCGGCACAGACGGATCGGATCGCAAACACCCCGCAATTGTCTCAGCTCTCCACGATCTGGGACCGCCTTGCTGCACGGGGACTGGACGGTCGCTACTACTTCACTGATGTCCCGTTCCTAGGCTTGTGGGGCGGTCAGTACGTGCCGATCAGCCGTCCGATCAGCGCTTTCTACCGTGACTGCGCGGCAGGGACGCTGCCGCACGTCGCGTTCGTCGATGGAAGTTTCCTCCAGGAGCTGACCGGGACGGGGGCGGACGACCATCCGCATTCTGATGTGCGCGCGGGCGAAGCGATGATGAACCGCATCTATGCGGCGGTGACAAGCAGCCCCGCGTGGAGCCGGACGGTGCTCGTTATTAACTTCGATGAGTGGGGCGGATTCTTCGACCACGTCGCACCGCCCGTGGCGCCCATTCCGCCGGCCGACCTCGCCGCCGGCAACGCGGACGGCCGGCTCGGTTTTCGCACGCCCACGCTGCTGATCTCACCGTTCGCGCGGCGCGGGCAAACGTCGCACGTGGTGTACGACCACACCTCCGTGCTGCGAATGATCGAGTGGCGTTGGGGCGTGGACCCGCTCACCGTCCGCGACGCAACGGCGAACAACCTTGCTGATGAGTTGGACTTCACCCAGCCGGATCCCGCACCAGGGCCCGTCTACGTCGTCCCCGACGTCATCGGCAAGTTCTGCCCGATCGACCCAAGGGAGATCGTCACGGCCACCGCGCCGAGTCTCGGCGGACGGGCCCATTGGAGGACGCTGCGCGATGTCGCGCGGCGGCATGGGTGGAGGGTCTAGAGGGGTCCCAAATCGCCGCTTGACTTTTCCGGTTCAACTGGAGATAGTTGTGCGGAGCGAACAAGCCAGTGACCGATACGAGGACCTGGGGCAACGCCTCTGGTCCTCCTTCTTTTTTGG
>WNFC01010507.1_pt1 | contig 15479 bp, 15 predicted proteins | sample 5400541 | NCBI WGS metagenome assembly WNFC01 (sample SAMN13153342, study PRJNA577476) | soil metagenome | isolation source: 120 cm saprolite under Douglas fir tree site 2 hole 2 replicate 1 | place: USA:California | collected 2015-04-18
CGCGTCGGAATTGAGGCCGACGATCAGCAGATCGCCGTGCCGGCGCGCCGCCTGCAGGTAGCGAAGGTGTCCGGGGTGCAGGATGTCGAAGACGCCGTTCGTGAACGCGATGCGCTTTCCCGCAGCCCTCGCCTCGGCTACGAAACGCGCGAGCCCCTGCTCGTCGAGAATCGGCCCGGGCACAAGCGGATCGCGCGGATCGATCATTCCGCCGTCTTCTTGAAGCGAACGTCGCCGGTGAAGCGCCAGGTGTGGCGGGGGCGGTAGATGCCGACGTCCTTCGCGCGCGACTTCACGCGGAAGGTGTGCAGCAGGCGATGGTAATCGTACGGGTAACCGTCCATCTTGTGGATCGCGACGTCCAGCTTGTAGGTGCCTTCGACGAGATCCAGCGAGTCGATCGTAAACACCGCTTCGGCGTCGCCGGCGAGACGCTCGGGTGTGAACTCCTCGATGTAGGTGTTGGTGCCATAGCAGCAGACGCCTTCCGCGTTGAAGAGCCCGAGGCCCACGACAAAGTCGTCGATCGGCAGCGGCGCGTGCATGCCGATCCTGACGTCGAGACGCTCGCCGGAGTGGAAGACGTGACCTGACGCCCCGTCGGGCCCGATGAGCGTGACCTCAGTGATCTCGACCTCGCGCGATCCCCAGCGTCCCTCCGTCGCCCGGAACATGTCTGCCGGGCCGGTCGCGGTCTCCACCGGGTTGTCCGGCAGGACGGCTGATGCAGGCTCGTCGGGGGAGACGAGGGCCGCGGACGCCGACTCCCTGGCCCTCGCGTCCGTCGCGGCGAGCTCCACTTCTTCCCGGCGCTCGACGTCGGTGATGTAGGCGCCGACGATGCGCTTGGGGTCGCCGGAGCCTTTGATGCGCCCGGCATCGAGCCACAGCGCCTCGTCGCAGAACCGCTCGACGAGGCCGAGCGAGTGCGTGACGAGGAGGATGGTCTTGCCCCGCCGCTTGAACTCCGCGAACTTGTCGAGGCACTTGTGCGTGAACCCCTCGTCGCCGACGGCGAGCACCTCGTCAACGAGCAGCACGCCGGGATCCACGTGGATGGCGACCGCGAATCCGAGGCGCATATACATGCCGGACGAGTAGGTCTTGACCGGCGCGTCGATGAACTCCTTCATCTCGGCGAACTCGACGATCTCGTCGAAGCGCTCGGTGACTTCCCGCTTGGTCAGGCCGAGCATGATCCCGTTGATGAACACATTCTCGCGTCCGGAGATCTCCGGATGGAAGCCGGCGCCGAGCTCGATCAGCGCCGAGATCCGGTCGTGGACCTTCACCGTCCCGTCCGACGGCTTCGTGATGCCGGCAACGAGCTTCAAGAGCGTGCTCTTGCCTGACCCGTTGCGGCCGATGACGCCGAGCGTGCGCCCCCTGGGCACCGTCAAGCTGATGTCGTTCAGCGCGGTAAACGTCTCGTCCGGCTTCAAGTCCCGGACGAGGCTGCGCGACAGCAGCGCGCTCTTCAGCGTGGCGAACTGCTTGCGGTGGCTGTAGCGGCGGTAGATCTTCGAGACCCGAGAGACTTCGATTGCCGGGGTCGATGTTCGAGGGTCGAGGTCGGACACTTACACTTCCTCCGCAAACGAGTCGCGCAGGCGGTCGAAGATCCAGTATGCCAGGAGAAAAAACGCGACGGACGCGACACCCATGGCGACGAGCCATTTCCAGTGTCCGAACGGCCCTGGAAAGAACAGGATCTCCTGGTACGAGATCGCCAGGTGCGCGAACGGGTTGAAGTTCATGAAGCGCCGCGCCAGGGCCGGCGCGTACTTGTAGGAGTAGATGATCGGGGTTGCGAAGAACCACAGGGTCAGCAGGTTCGACAGGATGTCGCGGATGTCGCGGAAATGGACAGTCAGCGCTGAAAGGATCAGCGCGCACGCGAGCGTGAAGACGAACTGGACGGCGACGACCAATGGGAAGAAGAGCAGCTCTGGCACGGTGAGCGGCGCCTTGAACCAGATCAGGAAGATGACCAGAATCGGCAGCGCCAGGAAGAAGTGAATCATGTTCGCCGTCACGGTGACGATCGGCAGGATTTCCGCCGGGAACAGGACCTTCTTGATCAGGTTGCCTCCCGAGATCAGGACGCCGGAGGACTCCGTCAGGGACGAGGCGAACCACGTCCACGGCAGCAGACCGCAGAACATGAAGAGTGGATACGGGTCCGTTCCCTGCGGGGGCGCCTGCATCACGTAGGTGAAGACGAACGAATACACCAGCAGCAACAGCAGCGGGTTGATGAAGGACCAGAAGAAGCCGAGGACCGAGCCGCGGTAGCGCGCCTTCAGCTCGCGGGCGACCAGGCTCTGAATGAGCGCCCGGTAGCGCACGAGTTGAGCGAGGTTATGGAGCATCTATTTCGAGAACGAGGACGGTAATGTTGTCGGGTCCGCCGGCCTCGTTCGCCGCGGCGATGAGCCGCTCGCAGATGCCGTCGAGCCCGCCGTCGTTCTCCCCGAGCATACGCGCGATCGCCTCGTGCGCTACAACGCCGGACAGACCGTCCGAGCACAGCAGATACCGCTCGCCGGGCTGTGGCGTCAGCTCGACGGTGTCGACCTCCGGATCGGTGCCCCCCGACAGAGCGCGGGTCACGACGTTCCTCCAGGGATGCTGCCGCGCCGCGATTTCCGTCATCGTCCCCGCCCTGACCTGCTCTTCGACCCAGGAGTGGTCGTCGGTCAACTGCGCCAGTGTGCCGTTGCGGAGGACGTACACGCGGCTGTCGCCGACGTGACCGACGCACGCGGTGCGGGTGCCGGCAAGCAGCGCCGACGCCGTCGTGGCCATGCCGCGCAGATCGGCGGAGTCGGCCATCGCGCTGGCGATCTGCCGGTTCGCGAGGCGGAATGCCGCTTTCAGACGGTTGCCTTCGAGGCTGATCGACGGCTCGAACGGAAACGGCCAGGTCCGGTTCTTGTCGGCGCCTGCCGTTTCCGTGATGAAGGTCTGGATCGTTTCGACGGCAAGGCGGGAGGCGATTTCGCCGGCGACGTGGCCACCCATGCCGTCGGCGACGACGAAGAGGCCGAGATCGCCGCGGGTACAGTAGCTGTCCTCGTTGCTGCTGCGCCGGAGACCGGGGTCCGTCCGGACGGCCCAGGACAACTGCATCAGGCCTGCGGCGGGGGCATGCGCTGCCGGCCGATGCGGCCGGCAAACTGGGCTCGCGACGCCACCTGCAGGCGGGCCAGCGATTTCATGAGCGCGCTACGCGCCCGCTCGTAGTCGATGTCCTTCGCTTGCACCAGCCGGGCCTCGGCGCGCCGTTTGGCCTCCTCCGCGCGCGCCACATCGATGTCTTCCGCCCGCTCGGCAAGCTGCGCCAGGATGGTCACGCGATCCGGCAGCACCTCGGCAAATCCGTTCGCGAGCGCAAGGTAGGTTCTCTCCTGGCCTCTGCGGTACCACATCTCGCCGACGGAGAGCGAGGCGAGCATCGGCGTATGCCCGGGCAGCACGCCGAAATATCCCTCGGTGCCGGGGATCTCGACCTCGTCCACCTGCTCGCGGACGAGCAGCTTGTCCGGGGTGACGATGTGTAGTTCGAGCGACGTCGGTAATGCCATCGGTCGGTCGACCTTCCTACCCCTTCGCCATCTTTTCCGCCTTCGCCAGCGCTTCCTCGATCGTGCCCACCATGTAGAAGGCCTGCTCGGGCACGGTGTCGTGCTTGCCGTCGATGATTTCCCGGAAGCTCTTGACCGTCTCCGCGATCGGCACGTACTTGCCGGGGAGGCCGGTGAACTGTTCCGCGACGAAGAACGGCTGCGACAGGAACCTCTGGATCTTGCGGGCCCGCGTGACCGTCAGCTTGTCCTCCTCCGACAGCTCGTCGATGCCCAGGATGGCGATGATGTCCTGCAGGTCCTTGTACCGCTGCAGCACCTGCTTGACCGCGCGCGCGACGTTGTAGTGCTCGTCGCCGATGATGCGTGGATCGAGGATACGCGACGTCGACGCAAGCGGATCGACAGCCGGGTAGATGCCGAGCTCCACGATCGCACGCGACAGATTCGTCGTCGCGTCGAGGTGGGCGAACGTCGTCGCCGGCGCCGGGTCGGTGTAGTCGTCGGCGGGGACGTAAATCGCCTGGACGGACGTGATCGATCCGTTCTTGGTCGAGGTGATCCGCTCCTGGAGCTCGCCCATTTCCGTCAGCAGCGTGGGCTGGTAGCCGACCGCGCTTGGCATGCGGCCCAGCAGCGCGGAGACCTCCGATCCGGCCTGCGTGAACCGGAAGATGTTGTCGATGAACAGGAGCACGTCCTTCTTTTCGGCGTCGCGGAAGTACTCGGCGACGGTCAGGCCGCTGAGCGCGACCCGCAGGCGCGCGCCTGGCGGTTCGGTCATCTGTCCGTAGACCAGCGCGGCTCGAGACTTCTCGGGGTCCTGCATGTTGATGACGCCGCTCTCCTGGAACTCCAGCCAGAGATCGTTGCCCTCGCGCGTTCGCTCGCCGACGCCCGCGAACACCGACACGCCGCCGTGCTTCATGGCGACGTTGTGGATCAGCTCCTGGATGATGACTGTCTTGCCGACGCCCGCGCCGCCGAACAGCCCGATCTTGCCGCCGCGGAGGTACGGCTCGAGAAGGTCGACGACCTTGATGCCCGTCTCGAACATCTGCAGCTCGGTCGACTGATCCTCGAGCGACGGGGCCGCCCGGTGGATGGACCAGCGCTCCTTCGCGTTGATCGGCCGATCTGGGAAGTCGACCGGCTCGCCGAGGACGTTCATGACGCGCCCCAGCGTCGCCGATCCGACCGGCATCGAGATGGGCGCGCCCGTATCCACAACCTTCATGCCGCGGCGCATGCCGTCGGTTGCCTTCATCGCGACGGTCCGCACGCGGTTCTCGCCCAGGTGCTGCTCGACCTCCGCGATGACGTCGATCGCGTCGCCGGGAGCACCCGTCTCGGACATGATGCGGACGGCGTTGTAGATCGCCGGCAGCTCGCCGCCCGCGAATTCCACGTCGACGACCGGTCCGATGACCTGGACCACCTTACCGACTTTCTGCTCTGTGAGTGTCGCTGTTGCCATAAATTCAATAACTCTACTCAGGGCTGCGAGCTGGGGGCCGAGTCAGGGGGCTGGGGTTGGTGCCGAGCTCAGGCCAACTCACTCAGCCCCCTGCCCCGTGCTCAGCCCCCTGCCTCAGCCCTCAGCCCCCTGCCCCGTGCTCAGCCCCATGCCCCAGCCCCCAGCCCCCTGTGTTCATATAGAGCGTGAGCCCGTCGATCATCTCCGCGGCGTTCCGCGACGCCGAGTCCATCGCCGTCATCTGCGCGGCGTAGAACGCCGCGTTCGACTCGAGCAGCGCACGGTACACCTGCACCTCGACATGCCGCGGGATGAGCGTCGTGAACAGCTCCTCCGGCGTCGGCTCGTACAGGTAGTCAATCTGCGGAGACCCGCCCGCTAGCGGCTCTATCTCGAGGCGCGGTATCGGCAGCAGCCGCTCGACGACGATGCGCTGCGACATCACCGAGCGGAACTCGTTGTAGACCAGGTACACGCTGTCGACCTGGCCGAGCGTGAACGCCTCGACCGCGGCCTGCGCGATGCGCTGCGCATGGCCATACTGCAGTGCCTGGAACAGGTTGACCTGCTCGTACCGCACCTCGAAGCCGCGGCGGGCGAAATAATCGCGGCCGCGCCGCCCGATCAGGCCAAGCGCGACTTCCCGGTCGGCGTTTTCGACGATGAACGTGCTCGCCGCCTTGATCGCGTTCGTGTTGAAGCTGCCGCACAGACCGCGATCCGCGGTAATCACGAACAGCAGCGCCTTGCCCCCGGCCCTGGCGACCCGGCGCTCGTCGAGCAGCGGATGCGACGCCGGGTCGACCCGCGTGGCGAGGCTGTTCAGCACGCGCAGCATCTCGGTCGCGAACGGCCGCGCCTGCTGGATCCGCTCCTGGGCGCGTCGCAGCCGCGACGCGGCGACCATCTTCATCGCCTTCGTGATCTGCTGCGTCGACTTCACCGCCCGGATGCGGCGGCGGATATCCAGTAGTGACGGCATCTATGCGTTTACGCCGCCGCCGTCTTGTTCGCGGCGGTGAATGCCTTCCCGAACTCCTCGAGCGCGCCGTTGAGCTCCGTCTTGATGATGTCGTCGATCGCCTTCTTCTCCGCGAGCTGCGACAGCAGCGACGCCTTGCGCGTGTCGAGAAACTTGTACAGCTCCAGCTCGTAGGCCCGCACCTGCTCGACCGGCACGCCATCGAGATAGCCGTTGGTCGCGGCGTAGATGATGACGACCTGCTTCTGCACCGGCAGCGGCTGATACTGCAGCTGCTTGAGGATCTCGACCAGCCGGCGGCCGCGATTGAGCTGGTTCATCGTCGACTTGTCGAGGTCGGAACCAAACTGCGCGAACGCCGCGAGCTCGCGGTACTGGGCGAGGTCGAGACGCAGCGTGCCGGCGACCTGGCGCATCGCCTTGACCTGCGCCGATCCGCCGACGCGCGAGACCGAGTTGCCGACGTTGATCGCCGGGCGGACGCCTTGGTGAAAGAGGTCCGACTCCAGGAAGATCTGCCCGTCGGTGATCGAGATGACGTTCGTCGGGATATACGCCGAGAGGTCGCCGGCCTGCGTCTCGATGATCGGCAGCGCCGTAAGCGAGCCGCCCCCCAGCTCTTTCTTCAGCTTGGCCGCGCGCTCGAGCAGGCGCGAGTGCAGGTAGAAGACGTCGCCGGGATACGCCTCGCGGCCCGGCGGGCGGCGCAAGAGGAGCGAGATCTCGCGGTACGCCTGCGCGTGCTTCGAGAGATCGTCGTAGACGACCAGCGCATGCTTGCCGCTGTCGCGGAAATACTCCCCCATCGTGCACGCCGAATACGGGCTGATGTAAAGCAGCGGCGCCGGATCCGACGCACCGGCGGAGACGACGATGGTGTACTCCATCGCGCCCGCCTCCTCGAGCGTCCGCACCACCTGCGCGACCGTCGACTGCTTCTGGCCGATCGCGTTGTAGATGCAGATCACGTCCTGCCCGCGCTGATTGATGATCGCATCAACCGCGACCGCGGTCTTCCCCGTCTGCCGGTCGCCGATTATCAGCTCGCGCTGGCCTCGGCCGATCGGAACCATGGCGTCGATCGCCTTCAGGCCGGTCTGCAGCGGCTCCTTGACTGGCGAGCGATCGACGACGCCGGGGGCGATGCGCTCGATCGGCTTGGACAGCTTGGCGACGATCGGCCCCTTGCCGTCAATCGGCTGGCCGAGCGCGTTCACGACCCGCCCCACCAGTTCCGGACCGACCGGCACGGAGATGATCCGGCCCGTCCGCTTGACCGTGTCGCCTTCCTTGATCTCGGTGAAGTCGCCGAGCAGCACCGTGCCGACGCTCTCTTCTTCCAGGTTCAGCGCGATCCCGTAGATGCCGTGCGGGAACTCGAGCATCTCCCCGGCCATGGTGTTCTCGACGCCGTGCACCCGCGCAATGCCGTCGCCGATCGACACGATGGTGCCGACCTCGGAGACGTCGACATCGACGGCATAGCTGCCGATCTGGTCGCGGATGATCTTGGAAATTTCTTCGGCCTTGATGTCCATTCGTCTTATTGCCCTGTCTCAATCAGCGACTGCTTCATCTTCTGCAACTGCGTCGTCACGCTGCCGTCGTAGACCGTGCTCCCCAGGCGCGTGACGACCCCGCCGATGATCGACGGATCGACCCGGGCCTCGAGCATTACCTGCCGGCCGGTCGCCTTCGCCAGACCCTCCTCGATGAGGCGCAGCGTCTCCGGCGCGATCGCGATCGCGGTGGTCACGTCGCCGCGCACGATCCTCAGATGGTCCATGACGCGCTCGGAGTACGCGCGCGCGATGCCCGGAAGCAGCGTCAGCCGATCTTTCTCGGCCAGAATCAGGATCAGCTTCGCGAGCGGCGGCGTGACCGCTCCGGCCCGATCGATGAGCGCCTTCGCCAGCGCCCTTTTCTTGGTCACCGGGATCGCCGGGTTCCCGAAGACCTGCGCCAGCGGCTCGCGCGTGAACAGATCCGCGAGCTGCTGGATCTCGTCCTGGACCCTCTTCACGCTGGCGTCGTTGCCGGCGCCCTTTCCCTCTTTCAGGACGACGTCGAACAACGCGCGGGCGTAGCGCCGCGCGGCAGTGCCGGCCGTCACTGCCGGACCTCCTGGAGCTGCGATGCGTAGCGATCGACGAGCCGCGCCTGGTCGTCGGGCGTCATCGACGTTCTGATGCGCTCGGCCGCCACGGTGACGGCGAGGTCGGCGGCAAGCTCGAGCAACTCGCGTTTGGCGACCCGCAGCCGCATCTCGATTTCGCGTCGCGTATGTTCGATGACGCGCTGGCGCTCGGTCTGCGCCTCCTGTTCGATCCGGGCGCGCTCGGCCGCCAGGTCCTCGGCGCCCCGTTTCTTGAGTGCCTCGATCTCCGCCGGCAGCGCCGCCAGCTTCGCGGCGATTTCGGCGAGCTGCCGCGCCGCCGTCTCGCGCGTCTCGGCCGCCGTGACGAGATCTTCGCGCACCTTCCCGATGCGCCCGGTCAGATAGTCCCTCGAGGGCGCGCGCAGGAAATAGACGAGCACCCCCACCAGGATCGTGAAGTTCACCGCCTTCGCAATCACGGCACTCCAGCCGTCGTGCGAGGCCGAGGCCTCGGCGCCCGCCGCATGTTCCGCGCCGGCGGGGTTTCCCGCATGTGCCGCGGCAGCCGGCGCCGGCTGATGCGCCTGCGAGCCCACCGCCGGCTCCTGTGCCCGCGCCAGCCCAAGGGGCGCAGCGATCGCGATCGCCGCGGTCAGCAGCGCGGCGAAAAAGAGTCGAAAGCCCGTCATATTTATGATGCCTTGCGTCCCAGGATGCGTTCGGCGGCGGCGGCGCCGAGCGTCTGCGCGTCGATCTCGAGCCGGCGCCGGGCCTCGGCGGTTTCCGCGTCGAGGCGCTCGAGGGCCTCGGCCACATGCGCCTCCCCTTCCGCGCGCGTCAACGCGAGGATCTCCGCGCGCCGGCCGAGCGCGATGCGCCGCATCTCGTCCATGTCGCGGTACATGTCCGCGCGGGCGGCGGCGGTCTTCCGATCGAACTCCTCGGCCGCGGCCTGCGCCTCGGTCGCCGAGCGGCGCGCCAGTGCGCGCGCCGACTCGATTGCCTCCTCGCGCCTGCGGATCACGCCGAGCACCGGCTTCAGAAGCAGCCGGTCGACGATGAACGTCAGGACCAGGATAAAGAAAATAACCCAGAGGACGGACAGGTTCGGGAGCATGCCAAACGAAGATTTATACCATTCAGCGCAGCGATACGGCAACCGGGGGGGACATTTGCAGGCGTTCTATCGATCCCACCTGATGAGCTGTGACCCCGGCCCGGGACAACGCCGCCATCGCCGCCGGGACCGCGTCGGGCGCGATGGCGACCAGCAGGCCCCCCGACGTCTGCGGGTCATACAGGAGCTGCACCCGTCGCCCATCAAGTCCGATGGCCGCATCGACTCCCCCGCCGAAATGCTGCTGGTTCGTCAGGCCGCCGCCGGGGGTGTTGCGCTCGACCAGATCGAGCGCGCCGTCGAGTAACGGCACAGCCTGCACGTCGATCGCCACGAGGCATCCGCTAGCCTTTGCCAGTTCCGTGGCGTGGCCGACCAGGCCGAAGCCGGTGACATCCGTACATGCGTGCACGGCGCCGCGCGGCAGCTGCCCCAGCGCCTCCGCGGCGGCGCGATTCAGCTGGATCATTGAGGCTGTCGCCGCGTCCGCCGCCCGCTCGGGCGCGCGATCGAACTTGATTGCTGTGGCGATGACGCCGGTGCCAAGCGGCTTGGTCAGCAGCAGCCGGTCCCCCACCTTGGCGCCCGCGTTGGTCCACATCCGCGCCGGGTCGACCTCCCCGGTGACGGCGTACCCAAACTTGATTTCCGGGTCCTGGACCGTGTGGCCGCCCAGCAGCGCGACGCCGGCCTCCTGCAGGGTCTGCAGGCCGCCTCGGAAGATCTCCGACAGGATCGCCCGGTCGGCGTCTTTCGGGAAGCCGGCAATCGCGAGCGCCGTCAGCGGCCGCGCGCCCATGGCGTAGATGTCCGACAACGCGTTCGCGGCGGCGATGCGCCCGTACGCGACGGGGTCGTCGACCACCGGCGTGAAGAAATCCAGGGTCTGGACCAGCGCGCGCCGCTCGTCGATTCTGTACACACCCGCATCGTCCGAAGTCCTGTAGTCGACCAGGACTCGTGGGTCGGACGTCACGGGCAATGTACCCAGCACCTGGGCGAGCTCGCCTGCGGCGAGTTTGCTCGCTCAACCGGCGCAGGCGGCGTAGTCGGTCAGTTTTCGCATAAGCCTTTCTCGGGGCAGGGGGCTTCGGGCTGGGTCAGGGGGCGGGGAAGTCCGCCTGGGTCAGGAGCGGGGAAGTCCGATTGGGTTAGTGGGCGGGAAAATCCGCGGTCTCGTGCCGCAGCCCCATGCCCCAGCCCCCTTCCCCTGGCCCCTTTGTCCCAGCCCCATGCCCCAGCCCCCCGCCCCGAGCCCCTTTCCCTTAGCCCCTCTCTGTAAGGAACTCGAAGATCCGCTGCAGCTCGTCTTCCGATATGAAGTCGATCTCGATACGGCCTCCCTTCCCTTTTCGCACGATCCGCGCGCGCGTGCCGAGCGCGAGGTGCAGCTTCTCTTCTGCGGCGCGCGTGTGAACATCGACCGCCTTCGCGGCTGTCGGGGCGGACGGCTCCCCCGCTTTCTTGACGAGCGCCTCGGTCTCACGGACCGAGAGACTGCGCGCGATGACATCGCGCGCGAGGCGGAGTTGGGCGTTCTCGTCGGCGAGCGCCAGCAGCGCGCGCGCGTGGCCCATCGACAACGCGTTCGACGCCACGTTCGCGCGCACTTCCTGCGGCAGACGCAGCAGGCGCACGAAGTTCGCGATCGACGATCGGTCCTTCCCCACCGCGTCCGCGATCTGCTCCTGCGTCAGGCGGAATTCGTCCGCGAGCCGGCGATAGGCGAGGGCCTCCTCGATCGGATTCAGATCCTCCCGCTGGATGTTCTCGATCAGGGCGACGGCCAGCAGCTGGTCCTCAGGAATGTCGCGGACAACGACGGGAACCTTGAGGAGACCGACGCGCTGCGCGGCGCGCCAGCGGCGCTCGCCGGCGATGATCTCGTAGCCGTTGTCGACCTTCCTGACGACGATCGGCTGGATGATGCCGTTCGAGCGGATCGAGCGCGAGAGATCCTCAATCCGGTCGTCGTCGATGTGCGTGCGCGGCTGGAACTTGTTCGGGCGCAGCAGGTCGGTGTCGATGTCGAGCGAGCGATCCGCCGCCGGCGGCGCCGCTGGCGCGGGGCTGTCGGGGATCAGGGCGCTCAGGCCTCGGCCGAGGGCGGGACGTTTTTCAACCATGGTGTGGCTCCGTGGTGGTGGGCGCGGCAGACTCGCGTATGAGCAGCTCGCGGGCGAGGGCGAGGTACGCTTCCGATCCGCGGGACTTTACGTCGTAGAGAATCCCGGGCAGGCCATGGCTCGGCGCCTCGCCGAGCCGGACGTTACGGGGAATGACGGTGTCGAAGACGCGGTCCTTGAAAAACTCCCGGATGTCCTTCGCCACTTGCTGCCCGAGATTCGTACGCTCGTCGTGCATCGTCATCAGCACGCCGGCGATGTCGAGCGCGGGATTCATCGCGGCGCGGACGCGGCGCAGCGTCGCGACGAGATCGGCGAGGCCTTCGAGGGCGAAATACTCGCAATTGAGGGGAATCAGCACGGCGTCCGCGGCGACGAGCGCGTTGAGCGTGAGCAGTCCGAGCGACGGCGGCGTGTCGATCAGGATGAAATCGAAGCGGTCACGGAGCGGCAGCAGTAGGTCACGCAGACGCCGCTCGCGATTCGGCAGGTTGACGAGCTCGACTTCCGCGCCGGTCAGATTGCGGTCGGCAGGAATCAGCCACAGGTTCTTGACGCGCGTTTCGAGGATGTAGGCCGCGGGATCGTCGAGCGGTTCCGGCCACGTCAGCGCCTGGTAGATCGTGCCGGCGTCAGCCGCCTGGCCTTTGAGTCCAATGCCACTGGTGAGATTGGCCTGCGGGTCCATGTCGACAACGAGGAGGCGCTGCTCCGCGATGGCCAGGGCTGTCGCTAAGTTGATGGCTGTCGTGGTTTTGCCGACGCCGCCCTTCTGATTGGCGACGCAGAGGATGCGCGACATTTGGTTGAATGACCTATAAACGTGCCACGTGGAACGCTGCCAGCATAACCTAAGTCCCTGGTCCATGGGCCCTGGTCGTTCGTCCCTCAGTCCTTGATCGTGATTTCCGGTCCCAGGGTTGCTTCCAGCTCCCAGCCCTCCGGTCCGCGATCACCCAAGAGCCAGAGACGGTCTCACGCAGAAGGGCCGCGGAGGAGCCGAGGCCGCAGGGAGCAATTTCGTAAAAATAAAAAGAGGAATGCTCGGCATCCTCTGCTTCATCTTTGCGATCTCGGCGTGAGACGTCGTGACAAGCGATCGGCCACCAAATTCAGCGCGCAGCCTCCAACCCTGAGCCTCCAGCCAACCTCCAGTCCCCAGCCTCCAGCTCTCAGCATTGACTTGTTCCACGTGGAACACTACCGGCCGAGAACGACCAGATGCGACGACCCCGGGAGCGGGGCGACATGAACCACGCGGAGATCGTCCGGCAGAGCGGACGGCGATGCCGGCGTCGGGCTGAAAAGGGCGATCTTCCCGCCTGGCTTCAGAAAGCCCTTCGCAAGGGTCAGGATATGGCGGTCCACCCGCACGGCTCGAATTGAAACTAGCGACATCCGACCGCCGTACGTGCCTTGGTTCGCGACGTCTTCGAACCTCGCCGGTTCAACCGCTGCAGCGAGTCCGACCGCCCGGCTGGCCTCGCCGAGGAATGCGGCCTTCCGAATCTTTGACTCGACCATCACCAGCCTGGGAGATTCGAGCGCCAGCGCCAGCGGAATAGCAGGGGAGCCGCCCCCTGACCCGAGATCCATTAAATCCGCGTAGTGGGGGAGTTCGAGAGCCGCGGCGACGGGCTCCAGGAGCAGCCGATCGATCGCCGCGTCCGTTTCCGTCAACGCCGTCAAGTTCATCTTGGCGTTCCAGCGAAAGAGCAGATCGAAGTAGATGACCAGCCGCTCTACGGCGTGAGGGGGAACGGACACGCCGAGCGCCTTCGCCCGCTGACGCAGTCGCGATGCAGTATCAGGCGGTGTCACGCGAGAGATGCCCCGAGACATGGGCCGCGACCAGTGCGACGGCAGCGGCCGTCAGTCCGGGAATCCGCAGCGCCTGCCCGAGGGTTTCAGGCCGCACCGAGGAGAGCCGCTCCACGGACTCACGTGACAGGCCCGGAATTCCCTCGAACCGGAATCCTGCGGGAATGACCTTCGACTCCTGCCGCTGGAGCCGATCGATCGATTCCGCCTGGCGCCGCAAATACCCTTCGTAGCGATAGAACGTCTCGAGACTGGTGAAATCCACGAGGGGATCGGCGATATCGAGCGTGAGCTGCCCCTGTCGAGTAAGCTCACGGACGTCGACCTGGGGCTGGCGGAGGGCCCGCTCGGCCGGCACACGCTCGCCGCCGACCGTGACGGTCGCGCGTCGCACCGTCTCGTGATTGCGGTCGAGGCGATGCTTGCGGCCCTCGAAACTCGTCCATCGGGCCTCGTCCACCAGGCCGACCTCGTGTCCGCGCGGCGTCAATCTCAGGTCCGCGTTGTCGATACGCAGGAGCAGGCGGTGCTCGGCGCGCGACGTGAACATGCGGTAGGGCTCCAGGCACCCTCGCGTGGTGAGATCGTCCACGAGGACGCCGATGTACGCCTCCTCGCGGCCAAGCCGTACGGGGGTCAGACCCCGGACAGCGCGGGACGCATTGATCCCGGCAACCAGTCCCTGCGCGCCGGCCTCTTCGTAACCGGACGTGCCGTTGATCTGCCCGGCGAGAAACAGCCCCGGCACGCGGCGCGTCTGCAGGGCGCTATCGAGCTCCGTCGCCTGGATGAAGTCGTATTCGACGGCGTACCCGGGGCGGAGGATTTCCGCGTCCTCCAGCCCCGGCAGCGCGTGGACGATCTTCGCCTGGACCACCGCCGGCAGGCTCATCGAATAGCCGTTCACGTAGATTTCATCCGCATCGACTCCTTCGGGCTCCAGGAAAATCTGGTGACGCTCCCGGTGGGGGAACCGCATCACTTTGTCCTCGAGCGAAGGGCAGTAGCGTGGCCCGACTCCCGAGATCTGCCCGTTGAAGAGCGGCGACTCCGCGATGTGCTCCCGCACGAGCGCGTGTACGCGCTCCGTCGTGTGCACCAGGTGACAGGAGATTTGTGGACGATCGATCGCGCCGCTCACGAACGAGAACGGCACGGGCGGATCATCGCCACGCTCTTCGACGAACCGACTGAAGTCGATGCTGCGTCTGTGCAGACGCGGGGGAGTGCCGGTTTTGAGCCGGCCCCACGAGAAGCCGAACGACTTCAGCGACTCTGCGAGATCACGCGACGGTGATTCGCCGGCGCGTCCCGCCGGACGCTGGTCGCGCCCGACATGCACCAGGCCGTTCAGGAACGTGCCGGTCGTCACGACGAGCGCGTCACAGCCGTACGTGTCGCCGTCTTCCATCGCGATGCCGGCGACGCGTCCGCCCTCGACGAGAATGCGGCCGGCCTTGCCGATGATCCAGGAAATGCCTGGCTCGCGCTCGAGCGCGGCGCGCACCCACGCGCTGTAAACGCGCTTGTCCGCCTGCGCGCGCGGCGACCACACGGCGGGACCTCGGCTCCGATTGAGCAGCTTGAACTGGATGGCCGTCGCGTCGATCGCGACTCCCATCAGCCCGCCCAGCGCGTCGATCTCCCTGACCAGATGTCCCTTCGCGGTGCCGCCGATCGCGGGGTTGCACGGCATGTGCGCGATCGTCTCCATCGACAACGTGCAGATCGCGACGTCGCGTCCCATGCGCGCCGCCGCCCACGCCGCCTCGACCCCGGCGTGCCCGGCCCCGATGACGATAATCTCGTGGCGTGTCATTGCAGATTCACAGCCTATTTAAGGATGGAATTACTTCCCTATACAGAAGCGCTCGAAGATGACCCGCAGCACTTCTTCCTGCGGCCGCGCGCCGGTGATCTCGTCGAACCGCCGCCGCGCCTCATGGAGATCCGCGAGGACGTATTCCTCGGACACGTCCGACGCGACCGCCGCCGCCGCCCGCGCCAGAGCGTCCCGCGCCTTCTCCAGCAGGGCGGCGTGCCGCATGTTCGCGATCGCCGCCCGGTCGCGCCCCACACCCACGCCGGTGCCTTCGACCAGCGCCCCGCGCACCTCGTCGATCCCGTCGTCTGTCAGCGAGGACACTTCGAGCGCGCCGCCGGCGGCGGCGTCCCACGCGGGAGGGAGGTCGCACTTGCCGGCCACGATCAGCCGGCGCCGCGACGCGGTGTCGCCCAGCAGGGCGCGATCCTCGCCGGTCAGGGGCTGGG
>WNFC01009037.1_pt1 | contig 15478 bp, 12 predicted proteins | sample 5400541 | NCBI WGS metagenome assembly WNFC01 (sample SAMN13153342, study PRJNA577476) | soil metagenome | isolation source: 120 cm saprolite under Douglas fir tree site 2 hole 2 replicate 1 | place: USA:California | collected 2015-04-18
GTCCCCCTGAGTCAGAATCGCGCGGCCTCGCCAAAAGCACCCAGCCGCCGCGCAACGACCAGACCACTGACATTGATGAGCATGAGCACGATCGCCAGTGCCGAGACGATCTCGTATTTACCGGCCTGGCTGTAGCTGAAGAGACTGACTGCCAGGAGCTCCGTGCCGGGACCGACGAACAGGATCGTCGTGCTCACCGCTCGTGAGAAATTGACGAACAACAACAAAAACGCGCCCGCCAGCGCCGGCTTCAGCAGCGGCGTCAGCACGTGGCGGAACGTGTACTGCCAACTGGCGCCATGGACGCGCGAGCTTTCCTCGAGCTCCGTGCCGAGCTGGACCATGACCCCCGACATCAACCGCACGCCCAGCGGCAGGCCGGTGGTCAACAGCACGATCATGACCAGTGCCAGCGTCCCATACAGACGCACCGGCAGGGTGATGTAGGCCCACAACATTCCGACGCCGGCGACGATCCCCGGGATCGCCCACGGCAGCCAGCTCATTACGTTCAACGTTTTGCGGCCGACGTACGTCGTCCGCGTCGTGATGTAGGCGATCATCGTGCACAGCAGCACCGTCGCCAGTGCCGCCGCGCCGCACACGACGAACGTGTTGACCAGACCGCGCCACAGCGTGGCATCGGCGAGGATGGCGCCGTAGTTGGCCAAGGTAAAGAGATCCCAGCGCGGCAGCCCGAACACGCGCAGAAAGGATCCGACAAACACCTGCGACAGCGGCAGCGCGGTCCCAATTACGAAGTACAGCAAGCACACGCCCAGCGTCACATAGCGAAAGTTACCGAGGCGCACGATGCGCGGTTGGTAGCCCTTGCCGGTGACGACGAAGAATTGCTTGCCACGCAAAATCCGGCTCTGGACGAAGATCAGCAGGCCGATCAGGGCGAAGAAACTCACGCCCAATGCGGTGGCGAGCCCGTAATTGACGGGATAGTCGTACTGAATCGCGGCGTAGATCCGGTTCGAGAAGACAAAAACTTTCGCGGGCATCCCAAGCAGCACCGGCACTTCGAAGGAATCCATGGCGCGGATGAAACTGAGCATCCCGGCGCCCAGGATGACCGGCGCCACCAACGGCAACGTGATCGTGACGGCCGTTCGCACTGGTCCGGCACCGGAGGCTCGCGCGGATTCCTCGAGGGAGGCGTCCATGTTGCGCAGCGCGTTGACGAGGAGCAGAAAGATGAACGCGGTCGACCCGAGCGACATGACCCAAACCATTCCGCCCAGGCTGTAGATATTGAGCGGTGCGTCCTGCAAGCCCAGCAGTGCTTTCAGCCAGACATTGATCGTGCCGGTGTTCGGACTCAACAGCATGATCCAGCCGATCGCCTCGAGCAGGCCGGGAATGAAGAATGGCACCGTCAGCAGGACCTCCAGTGTCCCACGGAACGGAGTATCGGTGCGGGTTACGATCCAGGCGAGGGTGGACGCCAACGTGACTGCCAGCACTGTTTTGGCACCGACCAAAAGCACGGTCGTCAACAAGATCCGGTACGTGTCGGGATCGGTATACGCCCGCACGTAATTGTCGAGGGTCAACGTGCCCGGAAAGCCCGGCCGCGCGGTCCAGAAGCTGCCGAACACCAGCATCGCCAGCGGGAAGAGCACCAGGAACGCGACCACGACGGTGACCAGCGACATCGCCGCGAAGCCACCATCCAGGCGAATTCGGCGCCCCCGCCGCAGCGCTCCGGCGCGCACCGGCACGCCCATTAGTTGCCCCGGCCCAGCGAGCCGAATGTCACTCGGGGCAGTCGTCATCCCGGGTCATCACCACGACGTCACGCGGGTCACAGCTCACTGTCACATGGAGGCCGCGCTCAGCGACCACCTCGGCGGGCGTGGTCAGTTTCAACGGCTGACCGTACACATCTACGTCGTACTCGCGGTGGTCGCCGTAGTACGCACTGGCCGTGATCTGGCCAGGCCATGCGTTGAGTGCGCTCTCAGCGCTTCCTTCGTGATGCAGGCTGAGCTTCTCCGGACGGATTGACACGAGCACCTGCTGCCCGGGGGCCAATCGCGTATCCGGTTGCACACAACAGCGGATCCGCTGGGCGCCTCGGCGCAGGTGGATCAGCATCGACGCCGCGTCGATCGCGACCACCTCCGCCTGGAGCACGTTGATCGATCCGACGAACTCGCTGACAAACCGACTGCGCGGCCGCTCGTAGATCTCGGTCGGGCTACCGATCTGTTCAATGCGGCCCTTGTTCATCACGATGATGCGATCCGCCAGGGCCATGCTTTCGGCCTGGTCATGTGTGACGAACACGCTGGTGATGCCCGTCTCCTGCTGCAAGTGCTTCAGCTCGATACGCATTTGCACACGCAACCTGGCGTCCAGATTGCTCAGCGGCTCGTCGAGCAGGAGCAGGCGCGGCTCGAAGACCATGGCGCGCGCCAATGCAACCCGCTGCTGCTGGCCGCCCGACAACTGTGTCGCCGATCGGCGCTCCAGTCCCTGCAGTCCGACCAGCTCGAGTGTGCTGCTGACCTTTTGGCGCACCACGTCGCGCGGTACTCGCCGCACACGCAGGGGATAGGCGACATTGTCGAACACGGTCATGTGCGGCCAGATCGCGTAGCTCTGGAACACCATGCCAACGTTGCGCTTCTCCGTGGGCACGAACACGTTGCGCTCGGCGGAACTGACTTGACGATCGCCAAGCCAGATCTCGCCCTCGTCCGGCTCCTCGAGGCCAGCGATCATGCGCAAAGTTGTCGTCTTGCCGCATCCGCTCGGGCCAAGCAGGACGAGCAGCTCCCCCTGCTGCACCTCGAAGCCGACCTGGTCGACGGCACGCACGTTGCCCCGCTCGAACTCCTTAGAGACTTCGCGCACGATGACCGCGGGCACTGGCGCCGTTGCACTCCCCGCTGCGGACGGTACTTTGCCGCCCGCGGCGCGGTCAATTATCGAGCAATCAGCTAGCGGCTGTCAGGAGACGTCTGACTGCTGACCGCTGACTGCTGACTGCTGCTGGCCCAGGTGATCAGCCCGGGCTGAAAGGGAGTGCTCAAATCCGGATGCGATGGCAACACCCGCACCGTGTAGCCATTCAAGCCACTCCCGCGCCACAGGGCGGCGTTCGCCTCGAAGACGTACACGCCGTCGTTGGCTGGACCCATCGGGTGCATGGCCACCGGTTTCGCCTGCACCAGTTGGCCAGCGGCGTCGACACGCCCCACATAGAGCTCGACGGAGACGTCGTCGGGGCTCAGTCCGGCCAGGTCCACCCGCGCCCGCGTGCGGACATTCTGGCCAACCGTTGGACTCGCACCGTCGTCCAGGTCAGTTTCGGTAGACACGACGGCGATCCGTGGCCAGGCAGCGACGACACGTGTGCGCCAGGCGGCCAGCGCCAACGCCCGCTCCATCGCATTCGCAGACTGGCTACGCGTCTTCTCGGCCATCGGCAAATAGAACCGCTCGGTGTACTCGCGCACCATGCGGTGCGTATTGAACGTCGGGCACAGGTTGCCAATCGACGCCTTCATCGCGCCAATCCAGCGCCGCGGCAGGGCGTCGACGCCACGCTCGTAGAAGGTCGGCACCACGTCGCGCTCGAGCACATCGTAGAGTGCCTCGGACTCGATCTGATCCTGGTACGTCGGATCGGCGTACTCCTCGCCGCGACCTATTGCCCAGCCGATCGGCACACCGTGGCGACCAAGCGTCTCCCAGGCTTCGGCCCACCAGCCGTCGAGTGTGCTCGCATTCAGCACACCGTTGGCAGCGGCCTTCATGCCGCTCGTCCCACTGGCCTCCTCGGGCCGCCGCGGGGTGTTGAGCCAGACGTCAGCCCCCTGAACCATCGGTCGCGCCACGGCCATATCGTAGTCTTCGAGGAACACCAGGCGGCGCCGGAATGGCTCGTCGCGCGAGATGCGCACAATCTCGCGGATGAGCTCTTTGCCAGGTTCATCACGCGGGTGGGCTTTGCCCGCAAAGATGATCTGGACGGGCCGGTGCGGATCGTTGACCAGACGCGCCAGGCGCTCCGGATCGCGCAGGAGCAGCGTGGCGCGCTTGTATGTCGCGAAGCGCCGCGCAAACCCAATGGTCAGAACCTCCAGGTCGAGGACCTCATCGGCGGCGTCGATCTCTGCACGTGGCGCCCCGCGGCGTTCGAGTTGTCCACGCAGTCCGCGGCGGGCAAATGCGACCAGGCGTTCGCGCCGCAGCTCGTGAGTGCGCCACAACTCCTCCGCCGGCACGCGCGCGAGTCCACGTTGCCACGCGGCTTTGTCCGATGGCTGCTCCCACCACTCCGGGCCGACGTACCGCTCATACAGGCGATCCATTTCACGCGAGATCCACGAGCGGAGATGAACCGCATTGGTGACGTGCGTAATCGGGACCTCATCCTCCGGCAGTTGCGGCCACAGGCCCTGCCACATCCCACGGCTGACACGACCGTGGAGCTCGCTCACACCATTTCTGTACGCCGACTGACGCAACGCGAGTGTCGTCATGCCGAACGGCTCGCGATCGTCTGTCCGGTTCAGACGGCCCATACCCAGCGCTGTGCGGCGCGAGATGCCCACGCTCCGCGGGTAGCCGGTCCAGTAGCGATCCATCAGCTCGGCTGGGAAGTAGTCATGCCCGGCCGCCACGGGCGTGTGCGTGGTGAAGATCAGGCCCGCTTCAGCTACTTCGCGCGCCTGGGCGAACGACAGGCCGTGGCTCTCGACGAGGCGGCGGACGCGCTCGAGCACCAGGAAGGCCGAGTGTCCCTCGTTCATGTGGTAGACGGATGGCGCCAGGCCGAGTGCCTCGAGCGCGCGGCAGCCACCGACGCCCAGCAAGAGCTCCTGCTTGAGGCGCATCTCGAGGTCGCCGCCATACAGCTGCTTGCTGATGGCGCGATCGTCCGGGGCGTTGGCCGCAACGTTGGCGTCAAGCAAGTACAGCGGCACGCGGCCGATCTGTGCGCACCAGATCTGCGCAGCTACAGACCTGCCGGGATAGGCTAGCTCGATCGTCAGCGGAACGCCGCTGGCGTTGCATTCGAGCGTCAGCGGGAGATTGTGAAAATCGTTGTCGACGTAGCTTTCGTGCTGCCAGCCCGCCTCGTTGAGCTGCTGCCGGAAATACCCTTCCTGGTAGAGCAGACCAATCGCCACCAGCGGAATACCCAGGTCGCTGGCGGACTTCAAGTGATCGCCAGCCAGGAGTCCGAGGCCGCCGGCAAAGATGGACAGACTTTCGGTCAGGCCAAATTCCGCCGAGAAATAGGCGATGAGCGGACCGTTCGCCGGCGCCTGCGTGCGCGCGAACCACGTGCCCCGGTCATTCAGGTAGGCGTGGAAGTCGCGGGTGACGCGGTCCAGGTGTGCCAGGAAACCAGTGTCATTGCTGGCGGACTCGAGCTGGGCCTGGTCGACGCTGCCCAGCAGGAGTACGGGGTTGTGCCCTGTCGCCTCCCAGAGGTCGCCGTCCAAACGTCGGAACAGCTCGATCGCCGAGTGATTCCAGCACCACCACAGGTTGTGGGCCAGCGCACTCAACGGTTCGAGCGCCGGCGGCAGCGACGGCGCGACGTTGAACGTCTGTATCGGCTTCACGACGAAGTCGAAGCGGGTACTCATTGTGGCGTGCAGGTTACCGCTTACGACGGATGGCGAGAATTCATGACGCGCGGCCCAGGCCCACGATTGGCGTACCCTGCCCTGGTCACCACTGGAAGGAGCATCAACGTCTTATGGTCCAGGCCTCGACGAGTGCCGCGCTGCCACTGTCCGGGATACGCCTCCTGGATCTGACCCTGGCACGCGCTGGTCCGACGTGCGTTCGCCACCTGGCCGATTGGGGCGCGGACGTCATCCGCATCGAGCCGCCCACCCAGACTGAGGATGCCGCCGGGCTGCGTCACGGGTTTGACTTCCAGAACCTGCATCGCAATAAGCGCGCGATGCGCCTGGACCTGAAGGCCGCGGATGGGCATGCGGCCTTCATGCGGCTGGTCGAGACCGCCGACGTCGTCGTCGAGAACATGCGTCCCGCGGTGAAGCAGCGACTGCGCGTCGCCTGGGACGATGTGCGCGCCGTCAATCCGCGCATCATCTATGGCAGTATCAGCGGCTTCGGACAGGATGGCCCGTATGGCCACCGCGCCGGCGTCGATCAGATCGCCCAGGGCATGGGTGGGCTCATGTCAATCACCGGTGCGCCTGGCCAGGGACCGATGCGCGTCGGGGTGCCCATCGACGATCTTGTCGCGGGCACGCTGCTGGCGCTGGGCATCTCGATGGCCCTGGTTGAGCGGACGCGGACCGGCGTGGGTCGCTGGATAACGACCAGTCTGCTCGAGGCGCAGTTGTTCATGCTGGACTTCCAGTCCGCCCGCTGGCTGATCGCCGGCGAAGTAGCCCGCCAGGCCGGCAACGACCATCCGACTGGCATTCCGACGGGCGTCTTTCCCACCAGTGATGGACACGTCAACATCGCCGCCAGCGGGGGACGCATGTGGGAGCGGTTCTGCGCCGTGATCGGTCGACCGGAGTGGCCGCACAAGCCGGAGTGGCGGACGCCGAAGGGTCGCAGCACCGACCGCGCGGCGATCAATGCGGCGATTGGCGAGATCACCCAGAACCACACGGCGGAGTACTGGATCAACGTCTTTGACGAAGCGGGGATTCCGTGCGGGCCGATCTACACGATCGACCAGGTCTTTGCCGATCCCCAGGTCCAACACCTGGGCATGGCTACGCCGATGCATCGATCCGCCGCGGCAGGTGGAGACACGCGCGTGGTGGCGTCGCCGCTCAACTTCAGCGGTCTGGCGCGCGATATTCGACTGCCCACTCCGGGAGCGGGCGACCATACTGACGAAGTGTTGCGTTCGGTTGGCTATTCCGAAGCGGAAATCGGCGCCCTGCGCGCGAAAGGAATTGTGTGATGGACGGCTTCACGCGGGACATGCCGAGCCGAGAATATGCCGGCGGCAAGATGCTGGCGGCCAAAGATGATGGCGTCGGCGTCGTTACTTTCAACCAGCCAGAGAAGCACAACGCGATGTCGGTCGAGATGTGGCTGGGCCTGGCCGAGATCCTGGATGACTTCCGCGCGGATGCCTCCGTGCGGACCGTCATTCTGACTGGCGCGGGCACGCGTGCGTTTGTCTCGGGCGCGGACATCAGCCAGTTCGAACAGCAGCGGTCCAACGCCGATGCGCAGCGGGCGTATGACGAGCAGACGTCCGTCGGCAGACGCACGCTGGCCAACTTTCCGAAGCCGACCATTGCCGGCATCCGCGGCTTTTGTCTGGGTGGCGGGCTGGCGCTGGCGATGCAGGCCGACCTGCGGATCGCCGACACCAGCAGCCAGTTCGGCATTCCAGCGGCGAGGCTGGGCATCGCCTACGGCTTCGACGGCTTGCACCGCCTGGTGACGCTGGTTGGCCCGGCGCACGCACGCATGATCATGTACACCGCCAACCGCATCGACGCCACCGAGGCCCACCGCATCGGCCTGGTCAATCGGGTCGTGCCTGTTGAGGAACTGCGAGCGGTCGTCTTCGAGCTCGCGCATCAGATCGCCGCGAATGCGCCGCTGTCTGTCGCGGCCTCGAAGATCGGCATCGATCAGGTGCTGCGCGACCCGGTCGATCGCGACCTGGATGCGCTCGCCCGCGCGAGTAGCGTGTGTTTCGATAGCGACGACTACCGCGAGGGTCGCACAGCCTTCCGCGAAAAGCGCCAGCCGCAGTTCGTCGGCCACTAACCCCTAGCGCCCTGCTGCAACGGGCGCCGGCTTGAAGGCGGGCATCACCTCGCTCGCAAACCACTCGAGTTGTTCGAGGGCGACCGATTTGGGCACGCCTACCGATAGCGACACGGAGATCCGGTCGAGCCCTGGATAGCGCTCCTCGAGGGTTTTGAGGTGCTCGACAAGCTGCGCCGGCGAGCCGCACAAGAAGCCGCCGGCCGCGATCGCGTCCTCGACTTTCGGCAGCCCGGCAAACGGCGCCCGCGCCGGATCAGACATGATTTCGATTTGCTCGTCCGTCAGCGCCCGCACCAGGCGGAGTGGACCAAACATCTTCAAGTTCTCTTCGTAGTATTTGCCCGCCTCGCGGATGCCCTGCTCGCGGGTCGGCGCCATATAGAAGTGAAATCCGAAACAGAGCCGTTCGCCCAGCTCCAGGAACTGGCCGATGCGGGCGTGCGCCTCCTGCCACGCCACGACCACGCGGTGCATGGCCCCACCTTCAGCGGAGCCGCCGCCCTGCAGGCCCTGGATGCCGTGCTTGGCCATGAAGTCCAACGCCCGCGGCGTCGCACTCTGGATCGGCTGCCAGCATTCGACCGGACGTCGCACCGGCCGCGGGACGAGGGTCAACTCCTTGAGCGTGTAGCCCCGGTAGGGTACTTCGGGAGGCAGCTTGTAGTGCTTGCCGTCGTGTGCGAACGACTCCTCGTTGAATGCCTTGAAGATGATGTCGACCTGTTCCTCAAACAGGTCACGGTTGGCCGGTTGATCGAGCAGCGGCGCCCCGAACGTCTCGACTTCGCGCGTGTGGTACCCGCGCCCCACACCAAACGTGACGCGCCCGCCGGTCAGTACGTCGGCCATGGCGAAGTCCTCGGCTAGCCGCAGCGGGTGCCACATCGGGGTGATGTTGAAGCCGCAACCGATCCTTATTCGTTGTGTCACCTGGGCCAGATGCACCGCCATCATCAACACATTGGGAATGCATTCGTAGCCTTCGTGCTGGAAATGGTGCTCGGCCATCCAGAAGGTGTCGTACCCCAGCCGGTCCATGAGCTGCGCCATCGACTGGGCTTTGTCGAACACGGTGATCAGATGTTCGTTCGAAAAGCGACGATCGTTGACCGCGGTGCCGCCATAGCCGACGTTGCCCATGTCGACATGACCTGCGAACAAACTGTCGAACTTCGTAATCATGCGCCGTCCCCAGGCCGAGAGTTGGTTGACCTTCGCCCATGGTATGGCCCCGCTGTCAGATGAGTGCGTACCGCTGCTCTGGTGCGCAGGGGTACGCTGCCAGGCATGGCACCTGTAGGAGTTACCGAGGCGCTCGACCCACGTGTGCGCGACCTGCTCGACGAAGTGGGGCTGGACGTGCCGCCGGGCCAGGAGGCGACGATCGTCGGTCACGATCCGATCCTGGGCAACCGCTTCCCGGTGAGCGAGGCAGCCGCGGTCGCACTGGCGGCGGGCGGCGTCGCCGCCGCCGACTTGTGGGAGCTCAAGACTGGCCGACGTCAGCAGGTCCGTGTCGACGTGCGCAAGGCGGGCCTCTCACTGCGAGCCACGCTGGTGATGCGCCTGAACAGCGGTCCACCCCCACCGTCGTGGGCCGACGGCAATCCGTTGGTCGACCTGTATCGTTGCCGCGACGGCCGCTGGGTGCACCTGCACGGCAACTTTCCCCACCTGGCCGCGGGCACCATGGCCGTATTGGATTGCTCGAGAGATCGGGACGAGATCACCGCCGCGGTTGCTCGGCGCGACGGCCAGGAGTTGGAGGATGCGCTGGCTGCGCACCGCCAGTGTGGCGCCATGGCGCGCACAGCCGACGAGTGGGCAGCGCATCCGCAGGGACAGGCGATGGCCAACGTGCCACGGGTCGAGATCATCAAGCTGGCTGACTCTGAACCGCGGCCGCTGCCATCGGGCGATCGACCTCTGGCGGGCGTGCGCGTGCTCGATCTGACGCGCATCCTGGCTGGCCCAACGCACGCCCGGACGCTCGCGCAATACGGTGCCGACGTACTGCACATTACCTCGCCAAACCTGCCCAGCTCAGACGTCTGGGTGATGGACACGAACCAGGGCAAGCTATCAGCACATCTGGACCTCGACACTTCGGCGGACATGGAACGCCTGCGGACGCTGATCGGTGAAGCCGACGTGTTCTCGCAGGGGTTCAGAGCCGGGGCGCTCGAACGCCGTGGGCTCGGCCCCAGTGAACTGGCAGCAATTCGGCCCGGCATCATCTACGTCTCGATCAATTGCTATGGCCACGTGGGCCCGTGGCTGGAGCGGCCCGGTTGGGAGCAGCTTGCGCAGACGGTGACCGGTCTGGCTGTTGCCCAGGGCTCGCCGGATCGACCGGAGCGCATGCCGGTCGCGGCCTGCGACTACACCACCGGCTATCTCGCCGCGCTGGGCACGCTCGTAGCGCTCGGCCGCCGCGCCCGCGAAGGCGGCAGCTACCACGTTCGCGCGTCACTGGTCCAGAGTGGCATGTGGTTTCAGCGTCTCGGACCGACGTGCGATCCAACGCAAGCCTCTGGCCCAGGCGACACAACCGAGCTGACCACCGAGGCAGACACCGCCTGGGGCCGTCTGAGATATCTGACCCCCTGCGTCGAGTTGTCAGAGACTCCGCCAGCCTGGCCGCGCCAACCAGTTCCGCTCGGTACCCATGCGGCCGCTTGGCCAACCTAGCGGCATGACGCACGGCGACGAGCTCGCGGATGCGCGTCGTGACCCTCAGAGCGCGAACGCCGCCTGGCAACACCGGATGTCTTCGGCGGCGGTCGGCGCCCCGGCGACGCCGATCGCGCCGATCGTCTCGGCGCCCGTCACAACGGGGTAGCCCCCGCCAGCCATCAGCACCCGCGCGGGGTCAATTGACTCGGGGCTCAGCCAGAGCGGTTTGCTCGAGGGCCGCAGCTCGTGTGTCGCGACGCCGTAGCTCAGCGCCGTGTACGCCTTTTTCTCGGCTTGCTCGAGGACCAACGAATCCGCGCCGTCCAGGCACACCGCGGCGAGCCGACCGCCATTCCCATCCAGAACAACCGCGGCTACGGCGAGCCCAGAACGCGAGGCAAAGGCGCGAATCGCGTCAGCCATACGTGTGGCTCGGTCGAGCCCGATCTCCTGGCGAGGCTTGTTCTGGCGGAAGAAGTCCGCGTTGACTCCGATGTAGCTTTTCCACTCGTCCGGCACCTCAACATCGAGGAACACCGCGTGCACGGGACAGACGAGCACGCACTGCTCGCACTCGATGCACCCGTGGCGTCACCAGACGGCCTTCGACGTTCAGGTTCCCGAGGCCAGCCGCCACCGCCAGTCGTTCTGCGCGATTGCCCTCGGCGAAGACACGTGTGGCGCGATAGCCAAGCTCGCGGATATAGGCAGCTAGCGTAAACGTCGCGAACAAACCCTTGAGCGCCGGCGTCTGACCGCCAACACCGGCCGCGGTCCGCGGGTCGTAGTCTGCCCTGAGCACGCTCACAATGGCGAAACCCTGGTCGGACGGCACTCCAACAATGCCAACCAGGTCCGCGCCATAGAACCGCCCAAGCTCTTTGATGTGGCTGGCCAAGACATTCGGCGAATGGACTTCCGTACGGACCGGATTGGTCTCGCCATCGTGCACCTGGCTGAAGGCGTGCGGGATCACGTTGTTCGGATCCGCCGGCGGTCTATTGATGAACGCATCCCAGTGCGGATCGCGATCTTCCTCGCGTCGGCGTGAAAACGGCAGCCGCATCGGACGGCTCAGGCGCGCTTGACGAAGCGGTTCACGTTCTCCTTGAGCGGTGCGTAGTAGCCGATCTCGCTCAGCAGCACGTCGATCGGATGCGCGCCGTCGTGTTGCGCGGAGCAGCCCGCGACGGTGCACGCCTTGACCCCCGGTTTGATGCCACTGTCATAGCCCAGCCAGCGCACCCGCTTGTTTGGAACAACGCCCCAGAACCGATCGTCGGCCCACTTCAGCGCCCTGACGACCACCGGTCGCAGCGGAATAGGCGTCGTGCGCAACGTCTGAACGGCGAGCGTTCGCCACCAGACGTTGGGCTTGGTGTACGGGCAGATCGTCGAGCAAGTCAGGCAGATATTCCAGATGTCCGAGACGATCGGCCGCAGTTTGTAGCACGTCTCCCATTTGATCTTGAACTTCTCGACGCCGTTGAAGACCTGCCTGTTCGCATCGAAGGTGATGCTGTTGGTCGGACACGTCTCAGCGCACTTTCGGCAGACCTTGCAGAACTCGTTGACCCCCAGGTCGATCGGCTTGTCGGCGACCAGCGGCAGATCGGTCAGGATCGCATCGCTGAGATGAATGCGCGCGCCGTACTTCTCGGTGATGATCAGGCCATTGCGGCCCAGTTCGCCGACGCCAGCGGCCAGCGCGCCTGCCTGCGGATTTACTTTGCCGCGCAGAGCGGTGTAGCCAAGCTCTTTGATGTATCCCTCGAGCGCGGTGAGCACCGTCACGGTTTGCATGAGCGTGGTGTCGTACGCCGCGTCGCCGATCGGATGGCGATGCGCCTGGGCCAGGTGGTAATCCCAGGCAATTGGCGTGACGATCACGAAGGGATACTTGCGGCACAGCTCGGCCGGACTCTCCGACTGGCCAGCCTCGCCTTCGACCAGAAAGCCGTTGTCGAGCAAGGAACCGCCCGCGTACAGCAGGGCTGGATGCGCCCGGCCGATGCCGACGATATCCGCGCCGAAGTACTTGCCCGCACGCTTGATGTGGCGCGCCATCGCCGCCGCATCCGTGACCGGTGTTTTACGCGGATTGACGGTGCCCGCGGGTGCCTTGCGCAACAGATCCGTGAAGTAGTTGTTCTTGTCGCGGGCGCGGTTGGAGTTCGTCCGCGCGATGGGATCCGCGGAGACGGTATTACGGCCATAGTTGAACAGGGCCTTGCCCATGTCACCGCGCCGGACACGCGGGTGCGGGGTCTCCTCGGGATGGACGTTGACCACCATATCGACAACGTGCACGGTGCGACCAAGGTCAGGCGGCGGGAAGCTCGTGTCTACGGCAGGGTCGTATCGCGGTCTGCGTCGGTCAGCAGTCTCTTGCACTTCGGCTCCGCGCGTTTCGATCGCCATATCGCCCCCCTGCACCTTGAGAATCGGCTTCGCTCCAGCCTATCTCATTCTAGTCCGAAAACAAGGTATTACCTCGTGGGCGAACAGCCGCATCGACCGGCGCACCTTGTCTGGCGGGATGCCCCCAAAGTTCATCCAGCACACGACCTCGCCGACGTTGAGCTGCTCGAGCCTGGCAATCTTGGCTGCCACTGTTTCTGGTGAGCCGACGATCAGCGCATCCTCGACGAGGTTCTCCCAGGTCTGGGCCGAAAGCCGCGCGATGGTTGCTTCAGCACCACGATAAACCGATTCGTGCAGGCCCTCGAGCCCTTCGGCCGACATCGATCGAATGAACGAGTCGCGGTACCACATTTCGGGTTCTCTGGCTTCCGCCAGCGCCTCCGCATCGGTGGGTGCCACATACACATGCTTGGTCACCACCCAGCGGCTCAAGAGTCGATCGACGTCGGTCTGCGAATAGCCACTTTTGTGCAGTCCCTTGACGTACAGGTCACGATTGGCAGCTGTTGCAGCCAGCGGCGTCCCCAGTCCGGAGCTCAGCATGGCGTAGCCGTGTTTGGCCGCCCAGGCAATTGTCTCTGGACTGGTGATGGCGAAGGCGAGCGGCGGGTGCGGCTTCTGGAGCGGCTTGGGATAGACTGGCACGTTGTCGATGCGCCAGTAGTCACCCGTGTACGTGACCCGCTCGCGTGTCCACGCCTGGAGGAGCACGTCAACCCCTTCTTCCATGCGCGCGCGGTTCTCTTGTTGAGGGATACCGTGGCCGAAGAATTCCATTGCCCGGTTGCCGCGACCCAGGCCGACGATCAATCTGCCACCGCTCAGGATGTCAATTGAGGCGGTTTCCTCCGCCAGACGCAGCGGATGATGGAAGGGGATGACGTACACCGCCATCCCGAGCTGAATTCGGCGTGTTCTCGCCGCGACCGTGGCGAGCAGGACACTCGGCGCTGAAGACAGACCGTAGTCGGCGTAGTGGTGCTCGGTCAGCCACACCGAGTCGAAGCCGAGCTCCTCGGCCAGCACCATCTGGTCGACTTCCTCCGGCAGGATTTCGGCGCCAGTCCGCCCCGGCGGCGCTTGTAAGAAAAAGTAGGTTCCGAAGCGCACCTTCTAGCCATAGTAACCTCGCCACGGGGTGCCGAGCATTCCCGTCGCCGCCAGGGCTCGCACTTCGTCCGCCATGAGCATCATGGTAACGACGCTCGCGTCCCGGACGTACCTATGGCGTGATTCCTCTTATCGACATTCGCGTGAGTTGGGGTGGATTATGAGTCGTGTCTGGCAATGGCTTCGCGGGCCGAGCCTGATTGTGGCAGTTGTAGTGGCGTTGTCCGCGAGTGGACTTGCCTCAGACACACTCACGCGGGATCCCGTCGGCGCCAGGGAAGGTGCCGAAGTACGTATCGAACGAGCGGTTCTCTTGCATGATGACGATCACGTGTTGGATCGTGTGCTCCTGCTGCCAACCAACCCGCCACCGGGTCCAGCTTCAATTTAGAGTCGCAAGCGCGGGTCGAGCGCATCGCGCAACGAATCGCCGAGCAGATTGAAGGCAAAGACCGCCATGCTCAGCGCGACGCCGGGCGCGATTGCCAGCCACGGCGCTCGCTCGACGAACTGGACGCTGGCGCCGCGCAGCATCAGGCCCCACGATGGCGTTGGTTCGGCAACGCCCAGGCCGAGGAAGCTCAGCGAGGCTTCCGACAGCATCGCCTGGCCCAGGAAGGCGGTCACCAGAATCAGATACGGCGCCATCACGTTCGGCAGCATGTGCCGCACCACAAGCCGGGCGTGGCTCGCCCCGAGGCCGCGGGCCGCCTCGACGAAGGGCATCTGCCGAATCGACAGCGCGCTGGAGCGAATGACGCGGGCCACGCGTGGGATGATTGGGATGGTGATGGCGATGATCACATTGGTGTCGTTGTTGCCCAGTGCGGTGACCACCGCCACGGCCAGGATGAGCAACGGGAATGAGATCAGGATGTCCATCAGTCGCTCGAGCAGCAGATCGATCTTGCCCCCAAAATACGCGCTGGTGACGCCGAGCACCGCGCCGAGTGAGGCCCCGACGAAGGCCGCCCCAAAACCGATCTTCAGGGCGGTCCGCGAGCCATAGATCAATCGTGAGAGTACGTCTCGTCCGAACGAGTCCGTCCCCAGCCAGTTTTGCGGACTGGGCGGCATCAACTGGTCGAGGAAGCTCGTCTCCAATGGGTCGTATGGCGCGATGATGCCGGCCAGGAGCGCGATCAAAATCATGACGATGATCACCACGGCGCCCACGGCACCCAGCGTTCGACGCCGGGCGAACTCGGCCACCAGACCGACCCAGGTCGAGCGCCCGGTGGTCGCTCGCCAATTGGCTCGCTTCGACGGCTGAGCGACCTCGAGCACGGCATCGGTGGTAGTGGCCACGCTGCTGCCTACGAGTAACTGATCCTGGGGTCCAGGAAAAGGTAGAGGAGATCGATCAGGAAGTTTGTCACCACGAACGCGCTGGCGACAAGCATGATCAGCGCCTGAGTCATGGTGTAGTCGCGCCGCACGACGGCTTCGACCATCAGCTTGCCAATGCCATTCAAATTGAACACCTGCTCTGTGACCAACAGTCCGCCAAGCA
>WNFC01009173.1_pt1 | contig 15477 bp, 17 predicted proteins | sample 5400541 | NCBI WGS metagenome assembly WNFC01 (sample SAMN13153342, study PRJNA577476) | soil metagenome | isolation source: 120 cm saprolite under Douglas fir tree site 2 hole 2 replicate 1 | place: USA:California | collected 2015-04-18
TAAACCAAGGCGGTCCATAATGGTCATGTATATGCGCGTGGAACATCGCAACATTATTGTTGTATGCGAACTGGAGCGCTTTTCTGATTGCTGCGGGTCCCATCATCGCACCGACGCCAACGTCGTTCAGATAATCCTCGTCTTCAACTTCGAGGTAGTGGTAGGGAAACACAATGACGCTCCGGGGTTTAGTCTCAGCCACCTTACACGCCAGGAACCCCACTCGTTCGAACGCGAAGAGATGTGGCCGTGCCAGATCCTGTCGAATCTCTAGCAATAGCTTGCGACTCACTCTTAAGTTGATCTTCATCGAAGCGCGTCAAGATGTCCTAATAGAATTTCGGTGGGTCTCAAGTCCGCCGAAACGTCTTTCCATGACCAGGTGTACCAAGTTTTGCCGAGTATTTGATGCGCGGACCAATTGTTACCCTTCCCTGGCACCTGGGCCGACAAGAATAATCGAGTCGCGTAGCCCGAGTGCTGCTGAATGCAAAGCAAGCCATCAAGACCTGCTGGCACACAGGATAGTCTCAGCTTCGGCAGATACACGTATGTAATAGCTGCTTCGACCATGTCCCGTGCGCCAGCACAAATGGCGCGAAGTTCGCTCATGGCATCTTCCGGAATCACCTTATGACGAACCTCCTTTGGGAACGTGGCTAACGAAAATTTCGCCGCCTTTGATCGTGATCCGATCTGTATCTGCCAACGGTTTGAACTCGCCATCAATTACCTCGTCAAGCTCGCGAGTTTCATCGACTCCGACTTCCTTCTTGAACTCGGCGACTATCCAGCTCCCGCGATGTACGACCTTTGGTTTTGTGTCGACAGTCACAGTCACATTGGGACCTGGTTGCGGATGCTCTTTTTCCTTGTGTTCTTTCGTTTCTTCCATGGGTTAGATAACCTCCTGCAGTCGACGCTATTTTTTAGATTAAGCCGTTACGAGAACTCGAGGCGGCAAGGGCAAGATGGAACTTTTGCCCCTAATAGATAAAGCGATTAGGTGAGGTAAAAATGGCGAAAATCGTTTCAGGAATTCGTTCGCAACTTTTCGGGGCCTTAATCGCTGTAATATTGGAAGCCGTTGATTGCTCATGAGAGGGACAAAACCACCCGACTGGGAATCTTTACTGAAGAAGCTGACGGCAGTCTCGCTCGGCTTGTTTGGCGACAGGCAATGTCGTGATGATGAGGCCGTGTTGCCAGGTACAGGTGCGTCAGCTAAAGAACTGGTTTACGGTGCGATTCTTGAATTTCTTAAGAAAGAAGCTGAGTATCGGGTGAAATCCGATGAGGATCGGTTCAGGCTGATCGTAACAATCATGAAGCGAGACTTTTTTGATCTTGTCAAACCAAGGCGCGAGCACAGTAGGACTGTCATCCTCGACGAAGAGCATGATGGAGGTTTATCTGCGAAACTCGCCCATCAACAGGATTCGAAGAAGGTTTTTGAGGTTGCCGAAGCGAGATCAGAAGCCAAGAGACTTTACCACCTGGCGCAAGGTGAGAAGGAACTAATCGATTTAATCGATGCCGCTGCTGAGTTCGGCCACCTAAAAAAGGAGGACATTGCTTCCTTGTCGGGAGTGACTTCCAATGAACTGACGAATATGCAGAAAAAGCTGAAGTATAGGCGCGCGCACCCTCACCGCCATGAAGTTAATAGAACATTGAAAGGAGGTGGTTATGTCGAAAGATAGACGAGAATCTGAGCCTCCAAAGTCTAAACGGGAACAATTTCTCGAGATCATTTTTGGTCCCGATGACGAGATTGATGTGGAAGTAGCTGACGAGGTTCTTGCGAGCCACGGCATCTCAGGCACTGAACTAGTTGAAGAGTTCAAGCTACGATTGCAAGCGGAACTTCGTCGCCATTATCAAGAGACTAATGAGGTATCCAAACCCCTTGAAACCGCCTTAAAGAGTATTCAGGAACTACAGCGTGCATCCCAGCCTAAGCCTGTGCAGGCACATTCATGGATTGATGGTTTGTTGACTGGGAATCCCTCGTCGAGCGATCAATCGCAATTGTTGTATTCTTGGCACAAGCAAAAAGAGGGATTAGTGTCCGAAAATGACAAGCGGATACTCGACGACTTGGAAGGAGAGCTAACGGATAGTGAGTAGCTTGAGTAGTAATCGACTGGCAAGCAGCCCATCTGTATTTGCCAGTGAACTCCTAGCGCAACTCGAGCTAAGAAGCGCTGGCGATCTACGGGTTCTGACGGAACGCCTTGGTTTATCGGTTAGGGAAGTGGATTCGGACGGGTTCGAAGGGGTATTGGTTCGTCGCTCGGATCGGCTCAAAGGAATAATCGCAATCAACAACGCGATCCGCGAAGAAGGTCGCAAGAGATTTGCAGTATGTCACGAGATCGGTCATTTCATCCTACCAGGACACGGGACGGAACGATGCATCTGCAAGTCGGACGATATCGAATCATGGCGGAGGGGTGCGCCCGAGCATGAAATCGAGGCAAACGAGTTCGCTTCTGAACTCCTACTTCCTTATAAAGAAGTAGAGCCATTCGTTAGGAAGAGAGACTTAACGATCGAGTTGGTCAAAAAGGTTGGCCGACAGTTTCGCGCTTCGCTTACTGCGACGTGCCTGAAATGTGTTGAGGTAACGGAAGAGAAATGCGCAGTCGTCTTCAGTGTAGGGGGCTCGATAAAATGGTTTCGGCGCAATGAAAACTTTCGGTATTTTGTTCGGGTTAGTCAAAAGGTAAGCGATGAGTCATATGCGGGGCAGTTGTTCTCTGGAAAGCGCGTCGACGAGCCAAATGGCGCTGTTCCCGCCGCCGAATGGCTTGAATCGGAGCACTTGGCGTCCGACGCGAGAATCTGGGAAGATACGATTTTCTTGCCTTATTACAACAGCGCGATCACTATACTTACAATTCATAGATCGTTGTCGTGAGAAGGCGAAGCTCGTCACTCCGAATTAATACCGCATGAAAGCAAAGGACTCAATAAAGCCGCGAACTAACAAGATAAAGTTCATGAGTGACGAGGCTTTTGCTGCTCTAAAGGAAGCCTTGGAGACGGCTCTCGCTTTTGAGCGTGGAAACCGACGCTTAAACGTCACTCGAATTCGAGTTCCGCGCGGACGAGAACATGAATCGCGCTGATGTTACCGAACTGCATTACATAACGGCCATCGCTAACGTAACTTCTATACTGCAGCGTGGTATCCTCTCGCATACACGCGCTGCCGCGCTTGCCCACTGCTCCGTTGCTATGCCCGAGATTCAAGCGAGGCGAAGGAACAAGCAGATCCCTAGAGCCAGACCACTGCACGACTATGCGAACCTTTATTTCGATGCTCATAACCCAATGCTTAGCAGATGTCGACATCGCAATAATGAGATTTGCGTCCTTCGGATCAATCAAAGCGTCCTCGATTTACCAAATGTCATTATCACCGATCGCAATGCGGCAACCGACTTGGTCCGTTTCTGGGACATTGCCGACGGACTTGCACGTCTGGACTATCAACGGTTGTTCGCGCAATACTGGACTCACCCGGAGGATTTGTACGATCAAGTTAATCACAAGGCCGAGAAGTGTGCTGAAGTTTTGGTCCCCGATCGAGTCGAGGCTCAGTCGATCATAGGCGCGTACGTCGCTAATCAGACCGCGCTAGCAACCCTCCAGGCGTTGAATACGGGCTTACCAGTCCAAATTCGCGCGATGTTTTTCTGAGATCAGATGAAAATACTCGTTGCAGACATTCTTCAGTCAAAGGCGCAGACACTCATCAATACTGTTAACTGCGTCGGCGTTATGGGCAAGGGCATTGCCCTCGAATTCAAAGAGCGCTTTCCCGAAATGTTTGAAGATTATGTCAAGCGGTGCGAGCGTAAAGAGGTAAAGCCGGGCGTCCCCTATCTCTACAAGCGTCTTTTCCCTCCAAACATCATTAACTTTCCAACGAAGGATCACTGGAAGTCGGTTTCAAAAATCAGCGACATTGAGCGTGGCCTGCAATTCCTGTTGGATCACTACAAGGAGTGGGAAGTAGCCTCGCTGGCGATCCCTCCGCTTGGTTGTGGTAACGGGCAGCTTGAATGGAGAACCGTCGGGCCAATGATCTTTCGCTATGCTAGTCAGATGGAGATTCCAATTGAACTCTATGCTCCTTATGGAACGCCTCCGAGAGAATTGACGATTGATTTCCTCTCGCAGGAACCTGCTACGGCTCCTCAACGCAAAACTGTGCAGTCGGCAATCAATCCTGCATGGCTCGGATTGGTTGAGATTCTGAGTCAGATCGACGCGGCGCCCTATCATTGGCCGACAGGACGGACAATCTTTCAGAAGATCGCTTACGTCGCCACACGTGAAGGACTGCCAACCGGATTTCACTACGAAAGGGGCAGCTTCGGTCCATTCAGCAAAGATCTCAAGAACGCTGAGACGAAGCTGGTCAATAACAACCTGCTTCAGGAAGAGCGAAAGGGCAGCATGTTCGTGGTCAAAGTTGGCCCGAATTTCCCACGTGTGAGAAATGAATTTGAACAGTCAATCGCTAAATGGAAACCGATTGTTGAGAGAACGACCGACCTGTTCTTGCGAATGAATACCGATCAAGCGGAAGTGGTGGCGACCGTGATCTTCGCGGCAGACGCTCTTAAGAACCAACGAAAATCCACACCGTCAGAAACCGAAGTTCTTGATTCGGTCATGCAATGGAAACAAAGACGCCAACCACCTCTTGAAGCGAAAATGGTGGCGTCCACCATTCGCAATCTTGGAATGCTGCGATGGCTCGATGTTAGACCCGATGCTGACCTGCCGGTTGCCGAGGAAGAAGAGCTTGTCGAAGTGTAACGGTACCGTGAACTTGGGACAAAGTCGGTTGTAAGACATATGGCCACTCGCTCGGGTTGATTGAATAGGTAAGGGTTAAGTCAAACAATGACTCCCTCCCGTTTTGATATCTTTATCGCTCATGCCGGTCCTGACCTTCCACGGGCGAGCCGGCTAAGGTCATACATTCTAAGGCTAAGTCCGCACACGTCTGTCTTCCTCGATAAAGTTCATATGCGTCCTGGCGATGCATTTCCCTCCGCTCTAGTTGAGGCTCAAGAAAATTCCGCGATTACAGTCGGGCTTCTTTCCGGTCATTCTGTCAACGCCCACTATCTTCAGGAGGAAATCACGAGAGGAATCAGTCTTTGGCGTGCACGACCGGACAAGTATCGACTCGTGCCGGTACTCCTCGAAGGAAACACGAACCACCTCCTATATGGTACTGCCTCACTTCAGTGGGTTGACGCAACCGGACCACACGGACTCGAGGAAGTCGCAGCCGAACTCCTCAGCGTTTTGGGCGGATTCAAGCAAGGAATGAGTACGCCCAGCTCATGAATATCGAGGGGTTTCAGATTGCCTATCTACCGATTCTGCCCGAAGCCGAAGACACACCAATCTCTCTCACAATGAACGATGTGTCATTTCACCTCGACTATAGAAAGCGAAAGCCCGCTAAGATCTTTCGTGCCGCGTCCAAGGATGCGAAGTTCAAAGGTTTTGCAAATATTCCAAGCTGCGGTGCCTCTGAATGGGCTCCTTCAACATCTAGTTTGGCGGTCAGATTCTTCAGAACCAACTATCTTGACTATTTGATTAGCGGCGAAATGTTAGATGCCCGTGTCCCTGGCGGACACGGAGAAACGTTTAGGACGCGCTTTGCGAATTTGGTAGAGCGAGGCATTGGCACCTTGAAGTCAATGGAATTGACAAATATCTGCGGTACTGGTGTCTTTGTAATATCGGATGATGGGTACGCAATTGCGACGCGGCATTCCGAGGAATCGCACGTTTATCCGGGTAGATGGACCTTTTCGGCAAGTGGAACGATGAAGTGGGGAGCTTTTCCAAATCCATTCACCGAGGCACTTGTGAGGTGTCGTAAAGAGATCAATCATCAGCTGGACCTTTCGCGAACTCGCCTGATCGGTTTCGGCGTAGACGCGCGAAAGCTTTTCTTTCAGTTCTCTTTCAAAGAGGAAACCCAGCTGTCTTCGGCCGCACTAGAAGAACAAATCGAAAAGGGGGAGGAATTGCGGCTTATCAAGCCGCTGGAACGGAGATTGGTGTCGATGCATTCAGCATCAGACGTGATCGACGAACTGTTAATTGGTTGTTGGGAACCGGCCGCGGAGGCGGCATTAATTACCATTTGCAGAGAAAGGTTTTCCCAGGGAGACCTTGAGCGCGAAATCAAGCGCCACGAGAAGGAGTGGCGGCGGCGCCGACTAACCGACGAATGGGATTTTCGAGCGGGGGCTGATGGCCTTTTGGCAGTGATGAGTATCCGATATCCCGCGAAACTGCTGAAGAGTCTTTCTCGGAAGTTCTTGAAAGCGATAATGCTATTCATCGGCCCAGACATTCAAGCCTCGCGGGTATTAGAACTGGGTTGTGGAATTGGTCGCCTAACAAAACTATTGGCTGCCCAGGCTATACACGTTACAGGCGTCGATTTGTGCGACCGAATGATTCGAAGAGCAGGCCAGGAACTAGGACAAGTCACAAATGTGCAATTCAGAACCAGCTTCGCTCAAGACTACACGTCCCGTCGACGATTCGATGTGGTGGTTAGTTGTCTCGTGTTGATTCATAATGTTGATGAAGATGAGTTTCAGGCCGCAGTAGCTGTCGCCTGTCGTGCAAGGAAGGCGGTTTTTGTCTTTGAGGACGTTACCCAAGGTCGCAAGGTAAGCTCACATACTCGCTTGAGGACACGCGACAAAATCAAAGAAGCGTTCGCTAATCACGGATTTCAGGCTAGCCGTGAGAGAACCTTCATTTTACAGGGCGACGAGATCGCTTTTCTAAAGTTCTCTAGCGCGAAAACGCGAGCCACCGAATTGAACCTCTCGTTGGAGCGATTGCATAACCGCTGATAGCTTCTGTCAGGATCGAACTGACTCACCGATGGTGCGATTATGGCGCGATGGCGTGGTCAGACGTGGCAAAATGTAACTAACTTTGACGGCGGCGGACTCGGTAAATACCGCTAGATCTGGTTCCGTCTGTCCTTAGTTGATCCCTCAAACCGTCCCATAATCTGTTGGTTCGGGGTTCGAATCCTTGCGGGGGGCACCAAATATCTAGTAAGTGTTCTTACCTTTACGCTTCGTGAGTTTTTCGTAGTCTTTACGCTTTGTGAGCTTTTCCTTTATTGAATGACTCCATCTCGCCTAACCGAAACCCCGTCTGCCGAAATAACAACTGACCGAGCAGCGACGATAGACTTGCCGCTGGCGAAAAGAGTTCGTTCCGGTGTTAGCTGGAATGTATCGTCGTCACTGATCGAGCAATTGATTGGTTTCGTCCGCTCAGTCGTTCTCGCGCGCCTTCTGGCGCCAGAGGATTTCGGACTCTTCGGGATGGCTTTGACAATCGTGGCGGCATTGAACGCCCTGACGACGATTGGGTTGAACCAGACAATTGTTGCAAACAAGTTCGACACGAAAGATGAGCTGAAAGCGCACCTGGACACAGTGTGGTCGGCGGAACTCATTAGAAGTCTCGTCGTCGCTCTTCTAGTGGCGGCTTCCGCTTTTCCGATGTCGCGGTTCTACGGGCAAGCACAGCTGAGTGTCATCATTCCGATTCTTGGTTTAATAACCCTCGTTCAGGGATTTCAAAACATCGGTCTGGTGATTCTGCGTAAGGAGATTAGCTTCGCGAGGATCTTCTGGTACGAACTTGCCACGAACGTCGCCGGAATAGCGTTGACTGTTGTGCTGGCTGTGGTAATGCGAAATGTTTGGGCGCTGGTAATTGGCCTGTTGCTAACCGCTGCACTGGGAACGATCCTCTCTTACATTTTTCATTCGTATCGCCCGCGTTTTGCGTTCGAAAAGATTGCTCTTCGCGGCGCCTTGAACTTAGGAAAGTTCTCGCTTGTGATCGCAGTCGCTTCATATGTGACCACGATGGCGGACAACGTCATGGTCGGGCGCTTACTGGGAACTGGCGCACTCGGCAATTACTCTCTGGCTTACAACGTTGCCAGCGCTCCGATTAGCGTGCTGGTTTTCTCCCTTGGCAAAGTGCTTTTTCCCGCCTATGCCGAAATTACGGCGCAGCACTTGAAACGTTTGGAGCAGGCCTTTACGAAAGTATTCAGTATCTGCTCGCTGATCTTGCTCACGATCACAGTGCCGTTTTTCCTGCTTGCCGGCGAGATAATTCAACTATTCTTCGGCAGCAGATGGACCAGTGCCGGAACAGTTCTGCGGGTCCTGGCGTTGGCCATTCCACTTCGCGGGCTCACTCTGATCATTGGCACCGTTTTTTTCGGCTTGAACAGGCCAAAACAGGTGGCCGTGGGAAGAACTATGGAAGCGGTCGTCTTTCTCGCTGTACTCTATCCGTCGATAACGGCTTTTGGATTGGCGGGCGCAGCATGGGCCGGCGTGATCGCCTATGCGTTCGCATGCGTAAACCGCCTCGTGGCTTTAAACGAGATTATCCCAGGCATCTCGTCAAAGCTCTTTCGAATTTCACTGTCCACACTGGCGGCGGCCGGGGCCGGACTACTGGTTGCAGGCGTTAGCTTGTCCTTTCTTACCTCACCGCTGCTGCGAGTGATATTGGGCGGTCTACTATCAACGATCATTCCCCCGGTCATCCTGCTATTGATCCGAGCTGATTTGAGAAGATCGCTTTTTGAGTGGTTTTCTTGATCTTGGACAAATTAACCAAGGCGTTGACCCAGGCGCCAGCTCTTGCTTTAAGACGGTCTTCTTATTAACCTCGTATGAACTTGACGTCGAATCCTCTTATTAGCGTTGTTATGCCCGTACACAACGCGCTTCCCTTCCTTGACGAGAGCATAGGCAGCATTCTCGAACAAACTCTGAGCGACTTTGAATTTGTAATTCTCGATGATGCTTCCACGGATGGTTCCGTCGAAGTATTGCGGCAATGGTCGCTCCGGGATAAGCGAATACGTCTTCACGAAAGCAAAAAGCGGCTCGGACTCGCCGGGAGCTCGAACGCGGTAGTGGCAAAGGCGGGTGCTCCGATAGTGGCGCGCATGGATGCCGACGACATCGCGCATCCCGAGCGGCTTAGACGACAGTGGAACATCATCGAGGGCCTTCCGGATGTTGCTGTTGTTGGAACGCTCTGCAACGGAATCGACGCCAGCGGCCGAGAAGTGCGCCCTCGCGATCGCTGGAGGCTGGTGCGCCGTTCCGTCTACATTCCTTTTCCTCATGGCTCGGCGATGTTTCGCCGCGAAGCGTTTGATCAGGTGGGTGGTTACGATGAAACTTCCTACGGCGGCGAGGACCAGGATCTGTTCTTGAGAATGGCAGCTCGCGGCCGCGTGCTGACGCTCCCTGACGTTCTTTACAGCTACCGTTATCACTCAAGCAACGTGACGCTCTTTAATGGCACGCGCGCGGTCGGCGAAAACCATTCTCAGAATGGCGATGCGTTAGCTGCATTTTACATGCTCGGCGCGATGCGACTGTGGGCGGGCGATCCGCCAATGCTGCTCGATCCCCTGCTCGAGAAAAAGTCTTTGAAGTGGAATCTCAAGGCATTGATGATTCTGGCTGCAGCAATTTTGGGTCATATTAGCCCGTCTACTCTGAGAGTTTTCTTACGTTCATCGATCCGTGCCCGCGATCTTCTTGCCAGCGTGCTAATAAAAGACGGGAGACCCTACGAATGGCGATTAGAATAGTCTTTAGATACAACTTTCAACGTAGCGCCTGAGTGCTTCAGCTAGCGGTGCTATGTGCTCATCGTAGCGAAGTACCCGATGGTAGTAACCGGCCGCGACCTGTTTCTCACCATACTGCTCATAGAAAGGGGAATCATCACGACGGTAGTCACGGCCAGAATCAACTGGGCGCAAGCACTCTACTCTAAATGCCTCAGTTGATGTTCTCTCAAGCGCCGCAAGAACCTCCCCCCCAAGTTGAGTATATCCCTTCGCTGCTGCCATTTTTCGCTCGAGTGCGGCCTCGTCCAGTAGGCAGCAACCCCCATTGGCATGACGCGGTTCATGACAAGTGCCCGGTCGGTCGACCAGAGAGAACTCAAAATTCGCGACGCGATGTCCTCTCGCACGCGCAATGGTTACAGCCGCATTGATCACCAACCGACAAGCGTCATGCATTGGGTTGTAACCTTCAAATGCATCACCGGCAACATAATCAATCCGCTCAGCCATGAGCGCTCCGCAAAGCTCCTCGGCAAGTCTGACGAAGAGATCGAACTCGTGATTGAGAATGGCAGCGTACCCTGCGGCGTCCGTGAGTCGTCCATAAATGCTGCCACATTTCGCGCCAGTCTGATTAAGGACTTTTGTGGTCGAAGCCAGCCTTGATTGGTTTGACCGACCCGATCCATCGGTAAAGACGAAGACAATGGGGTGCACTACTTCGAGCCAACCGTGAACCAATAGCTCGTGACCAGGATGGCCTATAACCAGAGCGGCGCGTGTATCTGCAGAGGCAGATCGACAGTTACCCAAGAAATCGTCCATTTCGTTTCCTAGCGATCAGTACAGGAATGTTCTAGCAGCTTCGATAAGGTTCTCAATTAAAACTTTGTACGATGCGCGCCAATGCCGGACAGTCGTTCTACGAGGTAAGTCTTATTAAAATGATCTTCGTCGAAAACCTCTTTCTCAGAAGCCAGTTGCACGAATCGGTGGCCTTCCTGCATAGAATCATAGTGTATGTGCCAGCCTCTCGCCCTCTCTTTTGGATTCCATCTGGATTTCCGTTCGCGAAAGACCTTCTTCTCTCCATGTTTTTGCGATCTGAAAGAATAGTGCTTTAACAAAAACTTAAACGGATAAATCCGGCGTCCTTCGAAGACTACATCATGTCCGGCAGACGGGATCGTTGAGATCGGCTGCTCACAATTCTTCCAGGCTTTTCTTTGTCGAGGATGGGATAAATGCTTAATCAGCGCCGCGTCGTACGAACCAGTCGGCCCCGATCTCTCTGGAGAGTGCTTCCATGCGTTCGAGCATAGCTCCCCAATCGAAATACTCTGATGGCCCTTCTTTAGGGAATCTTTCGACAGTGACCGGAAGCCGGCTTTCCAACTCCTTCGCTAAACCATATGTCGCGTCTGTGGACCAGTTCTCGAGAACGTGCACACTGATCCCCTGGTCGGTCCACTTCTTGATTGATTGAACTATAATGTCCTCTTCATTGTAAGCCGCCATAAACGCTACAACGCGAAAATCGACGGGCGCGGCCTGTCCTATTTGTTCGCCAATGGCATCATTAGTAATCACCGCCAGGATTGTTTTCTTTTCGTAATTAACGTTGTCGCTTGCCGTCCACCCGATGAACTCAGGATTGAATCCTTCAGCGCGCAACAGGTCCTCGAACTCTACGAGATTCCATCTGCCTGGATGAGTCAGGGTTGCCGCAACCCCATTACTGCCTGGCTGGTTTAAATCCCTATCGGTGCTTGTAAAAATACAAACCGGCGCATTATCGAGGAGGGTCTTTAAGTTCCTTAATAAAGAGGCGGGACTAATAAGTTGCTCAAGGTAATTGCAAATGATGACCGCGCCCTTCAGAACTTCTTCGCGCAGTGAGAGTGCAGCGGCAAGATTAGTGTTTCCCAGCCAGGTCCCGAATCCGTATTGGTCGCGGTATAACTGCAGGTCTGCCTCGGGGACGATTCCAATGATCTCAAACTGGGGATAAAGTTGTATTAGATCTTTTGCAGTTGGACGACCAATCACTATTGCGTGATTAGATCCGAACCGCTCACCAAGATAAGCGGCAAATGGGTAGACATCAGGCTGGGATTGAATGCGAGGTTCTGACCTGCAATTCAATAACAGTTTTAGACCATGGCGCGGATTGCGAGAGACGAGTTGTGCGGCGCTGCGAGCGCCTGAAATATACTTAGAAATCGGGCCTAAAAACTGGCCTAAAGAGTGTCTCATCCTTGGATTGCCTTTGCTCCGGATTGCAAAAAGAGATTGTATTTACGCAACTCTGCGGCGTGGGTCAAATCCTTCTCATTGTATTCGCAATTGCTGAAGTCGCCAGACGCCCAGGCACTTGCCCAACTCTGGATCCTCGACAACCAGTCTCATAGGCTCGGGAAAGTTGAAAGGCGGTAATTGCAAGTTCACAGGGCGCCCCTGGCCGGTGGCAATGTCTCGGTGTTCTCGAATGCCTGTGTGTGTGGTGGCAAAAAGATATTCCGAATTGCTTCTTTTGAAATTCGCCACTGCGGAACGAACATCCCTAAATGAGAGATGAATGAAGCAGTCTCTGCACAGGATCACACTTACCTTCGGAATCGCGCCTTTGGTGATGTCCAGAATCACGAAGTTTCTACCTTCACGGCCATATCGTTGCTCGTTTCGGGCGATGAGGCTCGGGACAACGTCGGCACCGATGTATGTAACCGGACCGAGTTCTGTATAACGCATCCAGTTGAAATCACCGCAGGGTGCGTCGAGTAGTGATTTGGCGCCCACATCACTCAGCAGGGTCCCTAATCCGCTCCTAATCACCGTAGTCCGCCGCAGCGTGGAGCCTCTGCCGGAGGCTGACTCTGTGTCTCCCCACAAATTACGCTCATAGATCTCGGAGAATATAACCTCCGCATTACGCCCTCGAACAAATATGTCCCGGTAGGAATCCTTGACCTTACCATAGGCGGCGGCACTACGCGGGAAGGTGGATCTCAAGAGAGATTTTGTTTGTCCCAGAATGCCCAACCGGACAACCTTAGCGTTCGCTATCATGGGTTAATATCGTGCCTGGACGTTTTGGTTGCGGGCACCGGCAGTTTCACCAGGGAGCTTTTCTGCTAGCCCAACTCGGTGCCCAAGTGACTATCCGAAACCCCGCGCCTAACAAATAGGATTCTTTCCGAAGTCTCGCCCGGTGATCAAGGTTGGTATGACGCAAGACACTAATCATCTATTGAGCCTCCACGGTTAGTTTGAGCGCGAACTGACTAAGTGAGTTACAAAGCGAAATTTATGCTACTCAACGATAGATTCAGGGTTTGGGCGCACTCTTCTCCGCTAGCGGTAGATCAGCAATCAGCGGGTTATGGTCCGAGATGCGATCCTTAAGACTATAGTTCAAAGCCTTTAGCGTCGTGATTACGCCTGCTTTGATTTCGTTGTAACGTTTCATCTCCGGCGTAATGCCACGCTGCCGCTCCATCTCTTCTTTACGCCTTTTCATCTCCTGGGGGGACATGAACATCTCGGCGACCCAGGTCCTGCTCCAATCGAACTTCTCGACTGCCTCCCGATTATCGACTACCTGGCGTACGGCAAATAAATTAGCGCCGCACAATGTACAGAATTTCAGCTCGTCGTTTTGACTGGAGCCACATTTCGGGCAGAACATAAGACGCTCCTATCAGGCGTTTGCTTCAGGATACGACAACTATACGAGCCTATTGTTTCTGGCTGGAACTTCGGAGGTGCTTCGTTGTTTGTTCCGTGACGCTAAAGCCGGAAGGAAGGAACTCGTTTGTATCCGCGGCCCGCAGTTGTGGAGGGTTTAGATCTCCCTCCAATGTGTTCGGCGCGGTCTGCGAAGCCTTCCCGGCAATTTCTACGAGTTTCTTGCTGACGAACAGGCCGTTTATTGTGAGGGATATTCCGACAAACAGTGGTAGCACACCGGCAATCCATAGACGACTGAGGATCTCCGCAGTGTTTGGTGTGACGTTGCCGCTTAGAATGATCCCCTGCATAAAGACGAAGAGAAAGATGGATATCCCGATGCCGACAGTGCCCGTGATGACGCCAGCTTTGATTTCGTCGTAACGTAGCTTCACTTCCGGCGTGAGGCCACGCTGCCGCTCAATCTCTTCTTTGTGTCTTTTGCTCTCCTCCTGGGTCTGAACGACCTCGGCGATCCAGTTCTTGCCGCCATCAAACTTCTCAGCTGTCTCTCGAGTATCCACTACCTGACGTACGGCAAATAAATTAGCCCCGCACACTTTACAGAATCTCAGCTCGTCACTTTGAGTAGAGCCACATTTCGGGCAGAACATAAGGTGCTCCTGTCATAGTCTTCTGAAGGGTACGAGAATTATATCCTCAATGTTCTTCCTTGAGCTGCAGAACATGTGTTACCAGGAAGAGATAATAGTGGGAGCATTGTTTGTTGCTCCAAGTCAAAGTTAGACTCTCACCGCTGAAGAACCCATCCGTCAGAATCATCGTAATAGCTTGGGAGGTTCGAAAACACCCATGTTTTGCCCAAGATGTGCCGCTCAAAACGAATTGGAGCAAGGCTACTGCAGACAGTGTGGGCAGGCACTCTCCAGCGTGCGACTAGCTTTGGAAGGAAGCGCCGGCCAATCATTAGAAAAGCTGAAAGCGGGCGAAAAGTGGATAACCGGCGGTAGTGCCACCCTGGTCGTTTTCACTCTGATTGCACTTGCCATAACAGTCGTCGGCGTTGCCCTCAACGACCCAACGGTTCCGAGCAGGTGCGCCGCAAGCCAAAATGAGCAAGGCCGGTGGCCGACGGCTAACAATCGAGCGTCCGAGCGAACTCATCGCCCGAAGGAGTCTTCTTCCAGAGTCAACGACAAGCTGGCGCATATCGGACACCCTGATCAGGTGAACTCGTCCTTTAGACCAAGGAAGGTAGCATAGCGATGTGCAGCGTCGTGGACCGCGAGCTTATCTGCTTTTTTGAACGGTGCGAACGGGCTGAAGGTAATGATCACTGAGTTATTTTTGAACGTACGTTTCCAAGTACCCACAAAGCGCCCGCCGATAATAATTGGCGAACTAAATACGACGTTGCCAGGGATCGCTTGTTTGCTGTCGACCGCAGCGCCGCGGTCTTTGTAGGCAATCAGGTATTCATCGTACGTCGGTAACAAGAAGACAGCTTGCGAAGGGTGTTTTATGACTGGCGCAGACGAGGGAAGCCAATAGGTTTTGGCATCGATCAGTTCTTTGACGAGTTGGTGCTGGACCAAGTCGAGTCCGCTCCTGGCATCAGCGACAGAGAGCCCAGACCACCAGGCAAAATCCTGCAACGTTGCCGGTCCATGGCTCGTGAAATAGCGCCGCGCCAACTCGGCTAACGCTTCGTCGCGTGTCAAAGTTTTGGTCTGAGGTGCCCTCTCGTCGAGTAACGCGTAAGTGAATTGTTTACCTTTCCTTGCGCCACTACAGATGACTCCATCGAGTTCGGAGCGTATCAGTATATGGATGAAGCGTATTAAATCATCAGCGGCGACGCCGGCCCGTTCGACCGCTGTTCGTAGAGTCTCGCGAGTTAGTTGCCTGCCGTTTCGTAGTGCGCTCGCCAATGCCTTGTTGCTACGTTTGAAAACAGAAGCATCTAGTTCGAACTTGCGATAGTTGTAACTGCAGGCGGCATTCACGCGGGGAGCTGTAAGCTTAAGCAGCCAGCGAATATCAGCAGGCGTGACAAAGTGCCATGTGGGACGCATAACGTGTGTTCG
>WNFC01010673.1_pt1 | contig 15477 bp, 14 predicted proteins | sample 5400541 | NCBI WGS metagenome assembly WNFC01 (sample SAMN13153342, study PRJNA577476) | soil metagenome | isolation source: 120 cm saprolite under Douglas fir tree site 2 hole 2 replicate 1 | place: USA:California | collected 2015-04-18
GAACCAAACACGTGGCGCGAACTTCTGCTGGCACTCGATGAAGCGGGCGCTTCCCGAGAGGAGTTGCGCTTGCGCGGAGCGCGCGTTGCCGTCCAGGAATATGGCGTATCCAATCCTGAATTGCTGAGCGGGCTTCGTGAACGAGGCGCGGACGTGACCCGGGTGCCCGTTTACCAATGGGCGATGCCGGATGATCGTGCTCCTCTGCAGGCGGCCGTCAAGGCCCTGGCCGATGGGGAGATTGATGCGGTGCTCTTCACCACCAGCGTGCAGGTAGCGCACCTCTTCCAGATGGCGGCGGAGATGAAACTGGAAGATCCGATGCGGCGTGGCCTGAGCCGAACGATTGTGGCTTCGATCGGGCCGACGACGTCCGAGGAACTGCAGAGACGAGGGATTCGGGCTGACCTCGAGCCGTCCCATCCGAAAATGGGCTTCCTGGTGAAGGAAGCTGCCGAGCAATCCACGGAACTGCTTCGCCGAAAGCGGGAGGGATTTGGGTCCGCCGGTTGAGACAAACTAATTTTACGAAGATTCGCGCGAACCGGTCAGCGAGACTTTGCGCCTGCTATCGCTCCCATAGCCGACTCCGCGCCTGGAACCACTTCGAAATCGACACCGGCCTGAGCGAGTACTTCTGCCGTCTCTTCTACAGCGTGGACAGATTGAAACTGGTCGTTCGCTCCGAGCCACACGACCTGATGTCCGTCCCGAGCCGCGGAGATAAGCAGGGAATGAATTTTTTCTTGGAGCGCGGCCGCCTGTAACCCGAATTTATGAACGTTGCGAACCTGCGTCGAAGCGGGGATCAAGTCGAGAATTTGAGAAGAGACCAAGTCGTCGTGGAGAACGACCTCGGCTGCGCGAAGTATTCGGACGGCTTTGACGGTCAGCAGGTCTGGATCACCCGGACCCGCCCCCATGAGATAGACCTTGCCCTTCATGACCAGTGCCTGCATTGGATGTATCCCGCCACTGGCCCGAGCCAGCGGCTCTTCTTGCAGCAGCAGCCCGAAAGAAATTGGCAGCCGCTAATACTGCACTAAGACACTAGCACTCTCGCGAAGCGCGGAAGGTGCGAAAGAATAAATTCATTGAATCAGCATTTCTGATAGTTGGCGGTGGGAATGCCTGGATTGCCAAAGGAGAATGGTCAGCCAGAGGGTTTCGATGGGCGACGATTCCGGAGGAATGCTTCGAAGGCTTCCTCGCTGGCGTCCTCGCGGAGCAGGCGCTTCCGTTCTTCAGGATCCAGGCTGGCGGAGCGCAGCTTGTCGCGAGCTTCGCCCAATTGCGCGAGCCATTCTTCGTATTCCGGGCCGAACTGACCTTCGAGTTGCTTTCTGAGGCGCTGGGCGAGAGCCGGGCTCTGTCCCGCGGTCGAGATGGCGATCTGCAGGTGGCCACGCTGCACGATAGAGGGATAGTAGAAATCACATAAATGTGGGACATCGACGATGTTGCAGAGGACGCCCCGCTGGGTTGCTTCTTCAAAGATGCGCTCGTGAAGTTCAGTGGAGGATGTAGCCGCGATGATCAAAAACATGTCTTCCAGATCGCCCGGTTGGAAAGGGCGCTGAAGCCACTTGATACGGTTCGATTGCGCCCAGGCGCGCACTTGTGGGGTCGCTTGGGGCGCCACCACGCGTACGCGCCCGCCGGCCTCCAGGAGGCTGGCGATTTTAGATTCGGCGATCGTTCCCGCTCCGACCACGAGGCACCGCCGGGCCGAGAGCTTGAGGAACACGGGGAAGAGCTTTGCAGGTTTCATGTTTTCAGGCGGCGCGCTCCTTGCTGAAGCTTGGACAGCAAGTCTAATGTAAATCTGACCTGCAATCGCACTCCGGGTCAAGCCGAGAGCGCGGGGAATTTGGAATCACGAGAGACGATCGGGAGTAAGGAGAGCGGTCATTTCAAGGACGCGGTGATAGTAATCGCGCTGGGTGAGTTGCGAGGCCGCGGCATCGTCGATGATGAAAGTCACGTCGGGATGGAGTTGAAGGGCGGAAGCGGAAACCGCGGAGGTGATGGGGCCTTCGATGGCCTTCGCAACGGCGGCAGACTTGGCCTCGCCCGTGGCGAGCAAAAGAATTTTTCGCGCTTCCAGGATCGTGCCGATACCCATGGTGATGGCGCAGCGCGGGCTCTCCTCATCATGCGCAAAGAATTTTGAATTGTCGTCCATCGTTTCCCGGCTCAAAACCTTCAGGCGCGTGCGAGAGCCGATGCTGGAAGTCGGTTCATTGAAGCCGATGTGGCCGTTGCGGCCGATGCCCAGAAGCTGAAGGTCAATGCCTCCGGTTTTTCGGACGGCCTCTTCATAGGAGGCGCAGTACTGATCGTAGTTGCCGCGGATGGTTCCGTCCGGAATGTGGATGTTGCGAGGATCCACGTTGATGTGAGCGAAGAGATTTTCGCGCATGAAATAGTGAAAGCTCTGCGGATGCGCGGCGGAAAGGCCGAGATACTCATCAAGATTAAAGGTTACGACACGCGAGAAATCCAGGGAGCCTTGTTTGTGCAGGCGCACGAGCTGTTCGTACACGCCGACCATGGTGCTGCCGGTAGCCAATCCAAGCGTCAATGAAGGCTTCTTGCGCACCGCACTAGCGATGAGTTGGGCGGCCTGACGGCTGATATCTTCGTCGTCGCGTTTCAGGATAACCAGCATGCGGCGTCCTCTCTGAATTGCGTTTTACCTATTACCTGAAACAAATATGAGCCAGCGAAAGAAATTCGTCAGCCTTACCGGAACCGGCGAATGACGAGATTGTGCCGGTCCGAACGATAGAAACCCAGCACATACATGATCGGCCGGCCTTTGGTGGAATAGATAACCTGGCGAATGCGCAGCAGGGGATCGCGGCGGGGAATGGAGAGAATCTCGGCGATTCTCGGGTCGGCCGCAGTCGCGTCAACCTCCTCATCGGCGTAGCCGAGTTCAACCTTGTAATCGCGTTCGAGAATTCCGAAAAGAGATTCCCGGCCGATGGGAGCGTCCAGAAGCCCCGAGAATTCAGCGGCGTTGAGGTAGCAGGTCTCCAACGCAAAAGGTTCACCCGCGGCATGACGCAAGCGCTCGAGTTTGATGATGTGGCTGGTGGGGGGAAGGGAGAGCCGGGCAGCGGCCTCGTTTTCATTGTCGAGCACTTTGGCAAAGAGCACCTTGGAGCCTGCGACGAGGCTGCGGCAGGACATCTGCTCGGTATAGCTCATCAATTTATTGAAGTGAATTTTTGGGGCGGCGACAAAGGTCCCGATGCCGCGGCGGCGCTCGACGATTCCTTCGCGTTCAAGCGAGGCAAGGGCATGGCGCGCGGTCATGAGGCTGACCTGATGAATTTTGGCGAGGTCGCGCTCCGAGGCAACGGCATCCCCGGGATGCAATTGTCCGCCATCGATGCGCTTGCGGATGGCGCTCTGAATTCTCTGGTAGGCGGGCAGGCCGTTGCGGTTCTTCGCTGGCATTCTCTCTCCCGAATGGGTCCGCGACTTCTTTGCGGGGGCCTTGGTGGAAGCCGGATTCATAACAAGAACCATATTCTATTCTGAATCTACGTCAAGACCTGAAAGAGCCGAGAGTTCGTCCCCGGGCTCCCAGTGTTATAGAGCGGAATCCTTGTGGTGCTATAGTGCCCCATTTCAAATATCTTTATAAAACATGGATTAGCGCTTGACAATGGAAAAGTGGTGCTATATAGCTATGTGGAATTCGGCCCTATAGCTGGCCAGAGGCGCTGGATGCACGCCGCGTGTCTTCCGGGGCGGGTTACTTGGATGCAAGATCGAGCTTCTTCCGAGGCAAACTCGCTGCCTGAAGGAGGATCAAGAAATGAAAAAGCCCGGCAGAGGACTAAACACGGGGATCAACAACAAATGGCTGGAAGCAATGCGGGCCATGAGTTACCAGACCATTGCCGGCGAACTGGCCGGCGAAATGATGGGTTTCATGCGGTCAAGCGAACCCCGCAAGTGTAGTCCTCCATTCAATATGGTCATCATCGACAACCGGGGCACCGTGGTATTCGAATGTAATGTGAGCAAGGACGGAAAGATTCGGTCTTTCGGATTGGCGCGAAGAGTGCGGCACTCTCATTTCCCGGCGACTGCATTGCTTACGAGCCGTTCGCAAGTCACGCGCACATTCCTCATCGAGTACGCCGCGTCCAGTAACGGCAGCAATTGATCGTCGTTGAGTTCAAGATTAGTCGCGCTGGTAAGAGCACGCTCGCCCCTGAGCTTCGCGTTTCGTTTGTCGGGTAAAGGACTTCCAGGGTGGCGTAAGCCGTTGAGAAACTTGATTTTCTTGGGGAAAGGTAGGTAATTACGTCGGCCACGCACCGAGGGCGTGAAACCGATGGTTTGTCCAACTTGTAGCCACACCTCAGGACTTCAGAAACGCAGCAAGTTCATTGTTGAAATGATCTTGATCTTCGATGTTGGAGAGGTGCGCGGCGTTAAGCTCAACATATTGCGCGCCGGGAATCTGTTGAGCGAGAAAGCGTCCGTCGGCAGGTGGCGTGGCCGGATCATGCGCTCCGGAAATCACCAGAGTTGGAATGCGAATCCCGCCTAGTTGTTCGCGGAAATCGAAATCGCGAACGGCGGCGCAACACGCCGCATAGCCCTCCGGATTTGCGTTCTCGATCATTTTCTGCGTGTTCGAAATTGTTTCGGGCGCCTTCTCGCGGAAAGCTGGCGAAAACCATCGCTCGACAACCGCCGAAGCAACCGATTTCATGCCGCTCTTCCGAACCGCCTCGATACGGGCATTCCAAGCTTCTGCGGTTCCGATTCTTGCGCCCGTGTTGCAGAGCACGAGCTTATTCAAGCGTTCAGGCGCGTTGACTCCCAGCCACATGCCAATCATTCCGCCCATGGAGAGGCCGCAGAAATGAACGCGGTCCAAATCCATTGCATCAAGCAATGCAATGACGTCTTTCGCGAGTAGCTCGATGGAGTACGGGCCTGGGGCGGCGGAGGACTGGCCGTGACCTCTCGTATCATAACGCAGGACGCGGAACTTCTTTCGAAGTTCAGGAATTTGCGTGTCCCACATGGAATAGTTGGCGCCAAGCGAGTTCGAGAACACCAGCACGGGTGATCCGCCCTGACCTTCCAACGCGTAGTGAATGCGGGCTTCTCCAGATTTAAGGATGGGCATCGAGATTATTCCTTTTCCCAGGAATTTTGCCCCGGCAGGCGATGTTAGACGCGTTCCAGAATCAGGGCAATTCCTTGGCCGACGCCGATGCACATGGTGCAGAGCGCATATTTGCCGTTTGTACGCGAGAGCTGGTAGAGCGCGGTGGTAACAAGCCGCGCGCCGCTGGCACCCAGGGGGTGCCCGAGAGCAATTGCACCACCGTTCGGATTCACGTGCGGGGCGTCGTCCGGGATTCCCAATTCGCGCAGCACGGCTAGCGCCTGCGACGCGAATGCTTCATTCAATTCCAGGACATCCACTTGCCCAAGCGATAATCCCGATTTCGCCAGAACTTTGCGTGTTGCGGGAACGGGACCCATGCCCATGATTCGCGGAGCGACGCCAGCGGCCGCGGCGGCGACGACGCGGGCTCTGGGCGTCAATTTGTGGCGTTTCAATGCTGCCTCCGAGGCCAGCAGTAGTGCGCAGGCTCCGTCGTTTACTCCCGAAGCATTTCCGGCCGTGATCGTGCCATTTGGTTTCACGACGGGTTTTAATTTCGAGAGTGCTTCGAGCGTCGTGTCCGGCCGAGGATGTTCATCCTGCGAGAAAAGCAGAGGGTCGCCCTTCTTTTGCGGGACGGGCACAGGCACAATTTCGTGCTTCAACTTGCCGCTGCGGATAGCTTCGGCGGCACGTTGCTGGCTCCTGAGCGCGAACAGATCTTGATCCCCGCGCGCGATGCGAAATTCTTCGGCGACGTTTTCACCGGTTTCCGGCATTGAATCAACGCCGTACTTTGTCTTCATGCAAGGGTTTATGAATCGCCAGCCGAGAGTGGTGTCTTCCATTTTCATCGAGCGCGAATAGGCGCTGTCTGCTTTGGAAATGACGAAGGGCGCTCGGGACATGCTCTCAACGCCGCCGGCAATGACGAGATCCGCTTCGCCGGACTTGATGGCCCGCGCAGCGAACGCAATGGCGTCCATGCTCGAGCCGCAGAGCCGGTTGACCGTTGTGCCCGGCACTTCTTTCGGCAAACCCGCCAGCAAGAGCGCCATCCGCGCGACGTTGCGATTGTCTTCGCCCGCCTGATTGGCGCAGCCGTAGACGACATCGTCCACGGCGCTCCAATCGACGCCTGCGTTGCGCTCCACCAGGGCCTTAAGCGGAATCGCCGCGAGATCATCGGTGCGAATCGAGGCGAGCATGCCACCATAGCGCCCGAAGGGTGTTCGGATGGCGTCGCAGATGTACGCAGTCTCCATCGTTGTCCTTGAAATCTCAGCGCCACACTATCTTATACGGAAGAGCCCCGACGTGCGCCACTGGCTTGATTAGCCGCAAATCACGTCGGCGTTCCCTGAGATTGACTGTTGCTGGAGTTCATTCGTAGCGGAGAGCCTCAACGGGATTTAGGCGCGCGGCGCGCGCGGCTGGGTATAGTCCGGCGACGAGGCTGACGACGATCGCGAAGACGATGGCGCCGAGCGCCAGCCACCAAGGGACGTAGGATATTTTTACGCCGGGCAAGTTTTGCCGATGAAGGTAGATGGTTGTGCCCCAAGTCAGCGCCAGCCCGATGAGCCAGCCGAGAGCGACACCGAAGAAACCACCGAAGAGTCCCATGGCGCCAGCTTCCGCGAAGAAAAGGCTGCGCACGTCACGGTCCGTTGCGCCGAGCGCCTTCAAGATGCCAATCTCACGGCGGCGTTCGAGGATAGCCATCACCAGAGTGTTGATAATGCCAAGGGAAGCGACGGTGAGCGCCAGACTGCCGAACAGCCCCAGGAAGAGATCAAAGACGGTGAAGACCAGCCGGAGACTCTTGGTAGCGTCCAGCAAAGAAAACGTAGCGAAGCCCAGTTGCTTGATCGCCGCTTCGACTTGCGGCACGTCCTTGGGCGAGCGGACGCGCACGGTCACTGCCATGTAAGAGGGTTTCGCGGGATTGCCCGAGAGGAAGGCTTGCAAGTCGTCCGGCTGGGCGACATGGAGTCGCTCGGCAGTCTTAAGCGGAAGATATACTCGCGCGCCTCCGAATCCGCCAATCCCTGCTGAAGGATCTGACTCAATGACACCAACGATGCGCAGGGTCTTCTCACGCGGGACTATCGAGATGCCACCCGGTTTACCGGAGCCCATCATGCTATCGAGAATAGCTTCGTCGTCAGCGTCCTTGGAGAGCGCGGAGCGTTCCGCATAGCGCAAAGTCAAATCTTTACCTACAAGCGATGGCGGTTGGTCCGTGAGCACTTTTGCAAATTCGATTTGGATGATTGCTTCATCGGCGGTCGGCGATGAAAAGAACGCGCCTGTCATTCCTTCAAAGGAGCCGCTTGTTCGCGACGATTCAGGCAGGCCGAGAACGGAAGTCGATTCGGACTTGCCCGCATAGCGCACGTCGGCGACAAATCGGATTTGCGGATAGACTTCCGTAACGTTGGGGAGTTTGCTCAACTGCTGGCGCACATCCTCATCCAGAATGCGCGATTCCTTTTTTGGCGCCGAATCCGTTGCCGCAGGTGGCCGCGGCCCGCGAAAATTGCGCTGCGAAGTAACGAAGACGGCGTCGAACAAACCGGAGCGCGTAAGGCGCTGCGAGGCCAAGGTCTGCAGCCCGACTCCGAGTGAAAGCATGGCCACGAGGGAAGCAACGCCGACGGCAACGCCCAGGGTAGTGAGCGAGTTGCGAAGCAAGGCTTCGCGCAAATTGCGTACCGCGAGTTCGCTCAGGTCTCGCGCTTTCAACGCTGCGCTCCGTCGCTGACAAGGCGTCCGTCGGAGAGGAGCGCGATACGATTCGCGAATTTTTCAGCAAGAGGCCGCTCATGCGTGACCATGATGATGGTCATGCCGAGAGAATCCTGAAACTTTCGCAACAGGAGGAGAATTTGTTCGCCGTTGACGCTGTCGAGATTTCCCGTCGGCTCGTCGGCGAACAGAATTGCCGGACGATTAACGAGAGCGCGCGCCAACGCGCCGCGCTGTTGCTCTCCCCCGGAAAGCTCGCTCGGTCGGTGCCGCTTGCGCGCGCCAAGCCCCACGCGCTCAAGCGCTTCGCACACTCGGGACTCCCGGTCGTGGCGATCCACTTCGGCCAGCCGCAGCGGCAATTCGACATTTTCCTCAAGCGTCATGCGGGGAAGGAGGTTGAACGATTGAAACACCATGCCGACGCTATCGCGGCGATAGCGCGCAAGTTCGTCCGTTTCCAATTCTGCCAGGTTGCGCTCTCGGACGCGGATTGCGCCGGAGGTGGGGCGATCAAGGCCGGCCATCATGCTCAATAGCGTTGACTTGCCAGAGCCGGAACTTCCCAAAAGGGCGAGGAACTCGCCTTGTTCAACAGCCAGAGAGACGGCGTCGACGGCGCGAATGACCGTCTCGCCCAGTTGATATTCCCGCGACACGCTCTCAGCCTGAATAAATATGGGGGCAGTGGGCATGGTTGGAGCGCTCAATTGTATTACGCAAAGAAGATGAGGAAGTTACGCGGGTTTCTTCGCTCCCTCGAAGCGAGTTCTTGAAGTCGGATCGAGGGAGTCAAGTTCGCAGTAGGTATCAACGCATCAAAAAATATCACGCAAGGTCAGCGAGGCCACGTGCTATTTTTGTTTGACAGTCAAAGGCTGAAGCAGTTTGAAATCGAGCGCCGTTTCCGCGGCTAGGGTGATGTCTCGATTGCCGGTGAGTCCTGCCCCACCGGTACCTGCTGCGGCGCCGATCAACGCACCGATGGCAGCGCCCTTGCCGCCACCGGCGACGGCCCCGATAGCAGCTCCTCCAGCTGCGCCACCGCCCACCATGACTGCCGTGCGCTTGCCCTTTCCTTTACTGGACATGGTGGCACCGGAGGTCTGAATCTCATGGTCCCTTCCGTTGACTGTGACGCTCGTGAGCGTAAGGCTCAGCGCGGCGCCACCCTTGAAACGGCCGGCAGCTTTCGCCTCATTCACGACTCCCTCTGCGCGCGCACCCTTCGGGATGGCGACCTTTCCTTCGACTTCGATGGGTGATTCGACGGTGGCCGTGAACTTGTCACCGGATTTGTTGGTTTTCGAGCTTATGGTTTGGTCCAGGACAACGGCGATCGCGGTGTCAGCAGGAATGACCAGCGGTTTCGGCTCGATAGCCTTTTTCACGGCGGTTTTTGCCGCTTCCGCCATGGATGGGGTAGCGCTGGCGTCCGGGCTGGACTGCTGGTCAGCTGACTTTTGGCACCCTGCCACCAGCACGACAATGGAAAGAGCGGACAGCGAGATTGCAGCAAGATGGCGATTCATCAAATCCCTCCATGGGCTGGAAATCGTTATTCTTTAAAGATACGCTCTTCCATTATGAAGTCAATTTTACTTGCGCAAATTCAAAACGAGAGTTTCGTCCCGATCTGGTACCTGTTGCAGATTCTAGGCCGTTAGAATTGCACCATTTCGGTTTGTGATTAGAAGAATCCAATCTTGCTGAGTCCGTTCCTACGTTCCCGAACTGCGCAGGGCCAAGAGAATGAACGAATTGAGAAAGAACAAGTGCCACACGGGTGACAGTGACCAAGTGGATCGCGCAGCCGACGATGATCCCGAGTTGGCGCATAACTTGCACCTGCTTCTCACGGCGTGCGCTGCTTACTCGTGCTCCCGTTCGTCAGGGTCCATCCAAGGGTAGGGGATTCTCAAGTCCATGGGGAAGCCCAGCAAATTCTGCCTCCACGAAGCGGGGAGAACGGGGCTGGAGCGAGCTGAGACAGGTCGTACTTCCGGGTTATGAGAATGAAACACGGCAAGACGCCAGGCAGCTTTCAAGATGGTGGGGCTGGGGTCCTCCGAACGAATTTTCGGAAGATCGAGCGTCGCGAATGGTGGTTGTGGGTAGCGGCGGCGATCATCACGCTGCTACTCACAGTTGCCTTGGCTTCATTTCTGCTCCCGAACTCTTCGTCGCCCCAGGACTTCCATGCCTTATATGCTCTCCCGCAAGCGGTACGCGGACTCGTCGCCCTGGTTTTCTTGTTCGATCTCTACACCATCTATCAGCATCTGCAAATTCACCGGATTCGCAAATGATTGCCGTCGTGGATTTGGAAGGCCGCAGGATTTTCAACAGTCTTTCTTATCAGAAAATACTGGGGTACTCGCCGGAAGAACTTCAAGAGTCATCGGGATTCGAGCAGATTCATCCGGAAGATCGCGAGCGGGTTAAGAAAGCTGCCACGCAAACCCGTCAATCGGGGATGGGAACGATACTGGAATATCGTTTTCGTCACAAGAATGGTGACTGGATGGTGCTGGAATCCGTCGCGAGCGTCATCCGCAACGAGAAAGGCGAGCCGGAGAAACTTGTGATCGTGAACCGCGATATTACCGAGCGTAAAAAAGCACAGGAGGCCCTGTCGCGCTCGGAAGCGAGTTTCCGATCCCTGGTCGAGGGCGCACCTCACGGCATCTATCGAGCGACGATGACGGGCCAATTCCTGCAAGTGAATCCGGCCCTCCAAAGAATGCTGGGGTATGACTCAGTGCAAGAATTGTTCAAGGCGGATCTTGCAACGCAAGTCTTTCGCCACTCCGCGGACTATGAACGAATGAATGAGCTTCTGGCTGAGTCAAAGGTCATGAAGGACACCGAACTGGAATGGAAGCGGCCGAGCGGCGAGCCGATCGTCGTGCGATGCTCGGGCCACCGCGTGGATGGCAAGGATGGTGGTCCAGATTATTTTGAGGTATTCGCAGAAGACGTGACCGAAAGGCGCACTCTGGAGCGCCAGCTGCGGATGGCCCAGAAGATGGAGGCCATCGGAAGGCTATCGGGAGGGATTGCTCACGATTTTAATAACCTGCTTGGAGTCATCATCGGGTATAGCGGGGTATTAAAGAAGTCCATGGACAAGAGCCAGCCCAACTACGAATTTGCGACGGAAATCGAAAAAGCAGGCCAGCGTGCTGCCTCATTGACGCGCCAGTTGCTTGCTTTCAGCAGACAGCAGGTTCTGACACCCTCCGTCCTGAGCTTGAATTCGCTCGTATCTGACATGGAAAAAATGCTGCCCCGCCTGCTAGGCGAAGATATCGACGTCTCTCTCTCTCTGGATCCTGATCTCGGGAATGTCAAAGCTGACCAGAGCCAGATCGAGCAGGTGATCATGAACTTGGCCGTGAATGCGCGGGACGCTATGCCCTCGGGCGGGAAACTCCAAATTCAGACCGCCAACAGAGAATTCGACCATGCATACACGCGCGATCATCCCGGCTCTAAGAAAGGAAGTTACGTGATGCTCGCGATCGCAGACTCAGGGACCGGCATGAGCGCCGAGACTCTCGCGCATATCTTCGAGCCGTTCTTTACCACCAAGAAAGTAGGGGAAGGCACGGGACTCGGTCTTGCGACCGTGTATGGCGTAGTGAAGCAAAGCAATGGGTATATCTGGGTGGACAGTGCGCCGGACAAAGGGTCGAACTTTCAGATCTACCTTCCAAAGCACCTGGACACCCAGGAAGTTTCCGTTGAAAAGGTTCGGCCTGAATCCAGGGAGAGATCTCACGGATCAGAAATAATTCTTCTTGTGGAAGACGCTGACCCTCTGCGGAAACTGGCGCAGGTCTTTCTCGAGTCAAACGGGTTCCGCGTGTTGTCGGCCCCCAGCGGAGAAGCAGCTCTCGAGATCGCAGTGCGTCATTCAGGCAGTTTCGACCTTCTGCTCACGGACGTAGTCATGCCCGGCATGAACGGCCGCGTTTTGGCGGAGCAATTATCGATGCGGCAGCCCGGCCTGAAGGTCCTCTTCATGTCCGGCTACACAGACAGCTTCATCGCCGGCCATGGAGTGCTCCAGGAGGGAACCAACCTTCTGCACAAACCTTTTACCGAAGAAATTCTAGTGAGTAAGGTCCGGGAAGTTCTGGACGGCGCCAAGAATCCGTCGTCTGGTTCGAAAGCAGAGTTGGACCATGTGGGAAGCAGTTCCCGTTCTCACCGATAGGAGACAGGGCCGATGGGAAAGCTGCTGGTTGTGGATGACGACGAGGCGCTGCGGCGGCTGATGCACCTGGAACTCGGCGAAACCTACGAAGTCATTGACACGGGCGAACCCGAACACGGCTTGGCTCTCGCGCTGGAGCATCGGCCCGACGCCATCCTTCTCGATTTGCGCATGCCAAAGTATTCCGGTTATGAACTGTGCCAAACGTTCACCTCTTTCAGCCGGACGCAGACGATTCCTGTTGTGATCGTGAGCGGCGAGGCAGGCGCGCAAACCAAGGAACACTGCAAGCAATTGGGCGCAGCAGCATACTTTGAAAAGCCTTTGGACTTTGAAGCACTCAAGGCATGCCTCAGAGGAATCGTCAATACGTCCCGCTACGTTCCTCGAACCGAGGTGCGCGTGCGATTGCGCGTGCTGCTGAAGCTTCGCGGCAAAGATGCACAGGGCAATGAATTTGAGGAGGCGGCGACAACGGAGAATGTCAGCCTTAGCGGCTTTCTCTGCGGTTGCGCCAAAGAGATCTTGGTTCATTCCCTCGTAGACGTATACATGGTATCGGGAATTGACGAGCACGTGGGTAAAGCAGAGATTATGCACTCGGACGCTAAGGCCGCGCCACTCCACCGTTACGGGTGCCGATTCGTCGAAAAAAGGGGCCCTTGGGTCCTGCAGTAATTGTCTCGCCCCGGTGGGAATACAGTTCCAGGGGTACAGTCACACAATCCGGTCTATGCTTTCCATCATCGCCCGGGATTGACCGGCTTGCTCAGCGCCTGAATGTCGCTTGCGGTTGCAAACCCAAAGCCTTGCATAGATGTGGTTTCGCTTCGTATCGCTTCCCAAGTTTCGTCGCGGATGTTCAAGAACACGTTCGCCACTTGCGGATCATACAGTTTTCCCGCCCCTCGCTCGATTACCTCTCTTGAAGTCTCGAACGGGAGAGCACGGCGATAGGGCCGATCGGAGGTCATGGCGTCGAAGGTATCCGCCACGGCGAAAATCTTCGCACCCGCTGGAATCTCCTCTGTCTTTAGGCCTCTAGGATATCCGCTTCCATCGCAACGCTCATGATGGGCGAAGATGATTTCGGCGGCATCGGCAAGAAACGAGATGCCTTTGACCAGGTCATATCCAATCTGTGCGTGGCGCTGCATGATTTCGCGTTCTTCATCGGTAAGCGGCCCCGGTTTGAGGAGAATTGCGTCCGATATCGCCAGTTTGCCGATGTCGTGCAGCCACGCTCCCATAGCGATATTCCTCATCTCCTTTTCCAAGCCACCCATCACTTTCGCAATCTCTATGGAGTACAAGAATACGCGCCGAGAGTGTCCCGCCGTCGGGCTGTCCCGCAAATCGATGGCTGCTCCCAGTACTTCAAGCGTGTGGTCGTAGCTGCGCTCGATCTGGCGCAGTGCCTCTCGGAGTTGCTGGGTTTGCTCGGCGACGATTTCCTCGAGATGATGACGGTAGTTTTCAACCTCCTGTTCCAATCGCTTCACGTGCAACGCGCGGTTGAGGCTCGCCAGGACTATGTTTGCATCCACTTGGAGGGGCTTGACGAGATAGTCGTCTGCGCCCTGGCGCATCGCTTGTATGCCGACTCGGATGTCATCTACTCCGGTGACCATCATGAAAACCAGATGGGGATAGCTCTGCTTCACCTGCGCTAGCAGCTCCATGCCGGACATCCCAGGCATTTGCAGGTCAGAAATTACCGCATCCATCCGATGCGTTTCGAGGACGCGGAGTGCCTCCTCGCCACTGGCTGCTGTCTCGCAGGTAACGTTATGCTGCGCGAGAACCGCAGCCATGACCTTTCGAACGGAAGCCTCATCGTCCACGATGAGCACTCGTAGAGTTACGGAATGGGCCAAGGGGATTGGGTCATTTGCCAACCGGCATCCTGAGTCCGCGCTTTGGTCGCCCGTGTCAATGCCGCCTCTCTCCTCGGCGGTCGAGGTTATCTTGCGTGGAGGCATGGGATTCAAGTGTCCACCGTCGTCCGTTGGCGAGTAATAGAGAAGTTAGTCTTAGTGCACGGAGGGGACCATCCTGCCCAAAACTTGGTGCTCGAAAGCCCAGCAAACTCAATCAGTTGGTCGCAGCTTTACGAAGGTCATCGATTTGGCGTTCAAATACTGCTTCAGCGACGGATTCAGTTCCACATTGGAACGAAGAGCACCGTTCCTGCAATCAAACGTGAGTTGGCCGCAGGTTCGCGGTGCTCTTTGCGCCAACACGTGCTCGCATTGTCTTGACACGCTCCCGTGCTCCGTCCAAACTGGATTTACCCCTTCCAAAATCTAACTGGTTCGTGTGAGCCGATGCGCATTCTTGTCGCTCAAGATGACGCGCCGCTGGCGGAATTTCTGCACCAGCGGCTGCAGCAAGAGCAATTCTCTGTACACGTTGTTTCTGACGGGGCGGAGGCGCAACAACTGGCTTCCGATCCGGCATACGATCTCGTGATTCTGGATCTCAATCTGCCGGGAATCGGCGGGCTGGATGTCCTTCGCGGAATTCGCTCCAGGAGGCCGGATTTGCCCGTGGTTATCGTGACCGGCGCCAGCAGGGTAGAGGAGCGCGTCCGCGGGCTTGATGCCGGCGCGGACGATTACGTCGCCAAACCGTTCGCCTTCGCCGAACTCGCGGCGCGCATTCGCGCCGTGCTGCGCAGGGGAAGCCGGTCCGCGCGGTCGATTCTCCAGATTGAAGACCTCGAAGTCGATCGCGTCAGATTCGCGCCGTGCTGCGCAGGGGAAGCCGGCCCGCGCGGTCGATTCTCCAGATTGAAGACCTCGAAGTCGATCGCGTCAGTCACACCGTGCGCCGCGGGAGTCACAACATCGATCTCAGCCCCAAGGAATTCGCTTTGCTTGAATTCCTTATGCGCTACGAGGGCCAGCCGGTTTCCCGAACCGCCATCGTCGAGCAGGTCTGGAAACTCAATTTTGATACAGTGACCAACGTCGTGGATGTCTATATCAACTATCTTCGCCGCAAAGTGGATTCCGGATACGACCGCGCCCTGATTCGAACGATTCGCGGCGTAGGCTACCAGATTGGCGGAAACGGCCGCCATGCTCAGTGAGAAGTAAGACTGGCCGTGGGGCTGGCATGTTCACGTCCCGCACCAAAAAAAGAGTTAAAGTAAAGGCGTGGAAGTTAAAGCGTTCGTTACCAGTTTGCTTATAATGGCAGGCTTAGCTGCTCCGCAGCAGCGCGTGGCCCAAGCGGCCGAGAGGACTGCCCAGCAAAATAAACTCTGCACAGTTCAAGGCGAAGAGATTGAGGTTTTTCACAGCTATCTGAAAGAAGGAATCGCATCTCCGCAAGTTCTCGTAACAAAGAC
>WNFC01012400.1_pt1 | contig 15476 bp, 20 predicted proteins | sample 5400541 | NCBI WGS metagenome assembly WNFC01 (sample SAMN13153342, study PRJNA577476) | soil metagenome | isolation source: 120 cm saprolite under Douglas fir tree site 2 hole 2 replicate 1 | place: USA:California | collected 2015-04-18
TTTGCCTCTCCTGGAAGTGCCGCTCAATTAAGCTACTCACCGAACAGCCGCATTCCTCACACAAACGGTAAATCTCGAAGACGGCACTACCGTTAAATTTGAGATCTGGTGCGCATAACCTACCACTTCACAGGGGTATGCGCGCAAGCTGATCTTTACACAGGGATACTGCAGGTCAGGAGCGCTACAAGGTCGGTTCACATTCTTGGGAGTTGCATGGCGCTGAAGTACCATCTACGTCCCTCATCCCGCTGTAGTCTCTGGTATGTGCTCCCCCTGTTCCGGTTCTTTTCTCTGATCCTCGTAAAGGCACCCATGTACTATCGTAACGCGAATTGTGCCGTCGTGGTTTATGACATCACCCAGTCAACCTCCTTAGAAAAGGCTCGTAACTGGATCCGTGAACTTCAACGTCAAGCCGACCCATCTATCGTTATTGCCCTTTGTGGAAATAAGTCAGATTTGGCTGCTCGACGGCAAGTGACGCAGGAAGAAGCTCAGAAGTACGCGGAAGAAGAGGGCTTGATGTGGGCTGAGACTAGCGCCAAGACTGGTGACGGTGTTACAGATATTTTCACCCGTATCGGTCAGTCTCTTCCTCGAGTGTCCGTCATTGGCATTGACGACCTATCATGCGTTACAGCCAAGAAGCTTCCTACCACCGCACCACCTGCAACAAGAAGTGGCCCTGGTCGTGCGGGTACTGCAGGTGGCAGGACAGGTGTGGACTTGAATAGGCAACAGAGGTCCATAACCTCCGGGGATCAGTGTAACTGTTGAGCGCATCGCCTTCATCCATCACCGTTCGCTATCGTATGCCACTTTACGGTCAATCGCCTGATGGACGCAGCCTTTAGATCTCGTCGACAGACCCTTATCATGTGTTCGGCCTCACAACCAACACCCAGCCGTTCGGTACCCCATACCCCTGTAGTATTTTAGTTCTTATGTCCGTTGCTGTGTTGGCTCGCATAATGATGCACGGTTTACTACTTGGACTTTGAACACAATCATTAATACCCGAATCGTTCGGATGGGTTACCAGCCAGCCATGAGTACATGTGAATGAATATAGAGGAAGGTATCGTAGAGAGGATGACATGACATAAACCGTTGTGTTTGCGTGAGTGAGTGAGAGAAGGCATACATATGCATCTGTATCATGTAAATAAAGGAACAATTAAAACCCAGCGGCTTCGAGCCCTCTCCTGATATCGGCGTGCACCAGTTCAGCATGCTGTAACTCGTCGCTTCGTTGCCAGTACCAGCGCTCCTCTATTGCGGCTGCCTTTTCCATCTGTCCCATGATAAAACTTGTCATCTCAGGAATCTCAGGGATGTGATATGGTTTCGTCTGAAAGCGAAGCATCTGCGTTGATATGTCGTACCACTTCTGTCGCTTTACGAAGTGGATAAGGGTGAATTGCCTGTCTGGATTGGTCGCAGATTGGACAAAAACGTTGTCCGCGTGCTGCTCCTGCGCATAGACGATACTTTTCAGGAACGGCCCTACGAAAGGGATGCAAGGCCCCTCGATGGCATCTAGTATACTGCGGTAATAACCGTAATTCGAGGCCGGATGGATGATCCTGCGGAGTGGCTCCAAGGCATGTTCCCGATTCGAGTTGACCCACGTGAAATGTAGGCGCGAGATCAACACGCTTGACAGCGCCGCCACTATGGAACTCATAAAAGAGTAGTTGTTGAGGCATCGACATTTCTGGAGAAGAGAAGAGGGTTGATCAGACGAGCCATGGCATAACTGTGTCCTCTCCTTACGCACCTCAGCAACACGGATCCAAAAATCCACCACATTTGCGCGCTTTCCCAACGTAGAGACCTCGAGAATGCTGCATTTCACCCAATCGGCCAACTTGTTGTGTGTAACGCAGAAAGCATGAATGTTCTTAACGACTTCGCCCTCCTTGATCTTTGACCAGAGAAAACACTCTTGCGGGCGCATCTTGCGGTACGGCTCAGATTCGAACAGGGAGAGGTGCTGGGCCAATTCCAGTGCATCCATGCGGACTAGCTCGAGGCCATCTCCCTTCCTCACCTTCTTCCATTTTTTTGAAGACAAGACAATCGTCTCAAGTGATGTCGGTTCAGCAAAGGTCTGGAACGAGATCAGAAACAACGGAGTGAAAGTAATGATACGTCCGAAGCTTACCAGGCGTTCCAGCGACCTCAACATATGCTTCGCCGTTAGTGCAAGTGTGGGTGGACTGATAACAAGAGCCAGGAAATCTTGCAGTTTTGGCGCAACCTCCGGGTCTTGGTTGAGTAGGTCATACTCTTCAAGCCACATCGTCAAAACGGTCAACACGCGCTTTTGAGTTGGCCGCAGCTTTTCCCTCTTCCACTGTTCAAACTCTTCCTCGGAGAGATTGGGGGAGACGTCTAACTCGTACTGTGATATGAGAAGATCAAAGACTTCGGTGGCTGTCGCGAAAGTACGGAATGTAACAAGGAAGGCGCGACGAAAGATTTCTTGCTGGGATGCTCCTGAGGCAAAGGGATCAGATAATGGTAGTTGTGAGGAACCAAATCAGCTCTCACGCAGAGGATCCACCACCAAATGTTCCACAAGAGCGGGTAAAGTCCCAGCTTTGACTGTGCCATCAAAGTCCAGTTTGATTTCTTCCTCACCATGACGATGTTTGAGATACCAGGGAAGATTTGCTTGTGCTTGCTTGGCATTGTGAAAGGCCTGTGCACTATCATCTCCCGTTAGTTGCAAAACTTTGCCAGGGCGGGGTCGCGCATTGGGCGGAATATGATGGGTTACTGGAGGAGGGGCATCCATAGGGTTGACGAGAGTTGCTAATTGATCAGAAGCCTGCGCTCGTACGATACCGGGCGAAGATGGGTTGCAAGGGATGAGGGGTCGTCGTGGCGCGCGCCCATGTGAACAACTGATGGCACTTTCAGAGCAATTACGGCCATGGCTACCAATCTTGGGTTCGAGAAAAGAAGAACTAGAAGTTGCCGTTAGGTCTGGCGACGCAGGTAGGGATTTGTCGAGTCTAAGAAAAGATTTTGACTTCTGAGGAATAGGGGGAAGAATAATGGTTGAAGGGGGGATGGGGAAATCTCCTATCTCGCGAAACCCTGTGTTTGGTGGCGGTGGCGAGTCGCGCAGAAGGCTTTCTATTTCGGAGATCGTGGGCTCGTATGGTTCAGTAACGATCGAAGGATCGGACCTGCTGGATGGCACAGGTCTCGCTTGAGCTGTGTCGGAGGACTCATTGTCGGAAAATACTGGCGATGGGATCTCGACAGCCCGCCTTGAAAGTGGGGGGGCGGACCTGACAATTTCCGGATCGGCACCGTAGTCGGGTATTCGCGTCCTGTCTTGGATTTCGTACACTCTTTGAACAGCGTCGTCCGAGAGTGTGCGAACGTATCTGGAGGGAATCCAACCTATTTCGGATCCATCGCATCGAACAGCGCCCCACCACCCCGATTCATCCTGCCGGACAATTTCCAGAATCTCGTATTTTTGAAACGAAAGTCGGTCGGGATCCTGGGAAGAGAAGTCATAGAGGCCAATGACTGAGCAGATTCGCTCGTAGCATTCGCCTGATGGGGATTCGTAACCCCATGGCTCTCTTCGTGCGAGGGAGGAAAATGGGGAGGGCGAGACGGAAACGGAAGGAATGCCTTGGACGTTTGAAGATGAGCCTATCAGAAGGCGGAGGGACTGTGGACGGTTTGCTGTAGGCGGAACGGACATGTATGCGGGAAGGTTGAGAGACGAAGGAAGAAGGGGAGCTCGGGAATTGCTAAAGGTCATCACAAATAAGCGTTACGAAGTAGTTACGAAGCAGTCGTCGAATCGGGCGCACGATGTCCCGGCTGCACAGGTGGGGGTGGCTCAGACACATGCAGTGATCTTGACGTATCAAGAAAGGGACGACAGGGCACACATCATGGAACAGGGAAGGCGTTTCCTTCGCTCCGCAATCTGCGCCCTGGTGACCATCACCTAATCCACTCCGGGGCGCCGTCGGATAAAGTCAGAGACGACCCCAGAGGTCAGGGATGCCTTGATGGAGGGCAACTCTCAACTGGCGACGCATGGCAAGGAGATGGTGTGATTTGATTGATGGCACCAGTAACGGCGTCTCGACACATTCAGAATCACTTCACTTGGAGAGCGCCTTCAAGTCGCCAATCGTTTGTTGCTATCAACTTATTATGACCTGTTGCAGTGAGAATTATTTTTTATTGTATCATGTTGATCACCTCCGAGTCTCTCCTCATGTAAAGAGAGCATGCCGTAAGGGCATCGTTGGGTGGACCGGTGGACCACAGGACCGACACCCGAATCCATCAGACGCAAACAACCGAATGCGGTGAGGCGATGCAATACGCTATGACCTGACCTGGTAAGAGACCAGAGGGCAGTGTCACGGTATTGGGATTTGACGATGGCACCTTGGAATTCCACTAAGGCTAAGGTTGGATTGCTTTCAACGTTCAGCGGTGTTGATCCTTCTGACCCACGTCTTCTCAGGTTCAGCTACGGTACGTCAGCTAAGACGTACCCTCGCTTATGGCCCTTATGGCAGAGCACGACGCGGAGCATATTGACGATGGATAATGTACAGTTTGTCAGTGCAGCGTCTGCGGACGCTGCAAGAGAAGAAAGAGGCCCAAGCTAAAGTGGCACGTCGCGACATTGCAACACTGCTGGAGAGAGGCAAGGCCGAGACTGCACGTATCAAAGTGGAAAGCAGTAATTCGTATTTCGTCTCATGTCTGTCCACATTTCTTACAGCCCTTTCTTGAAGTAATCAACGAGGATATCTATCTCGAGCTTTTGGAGCTTTTGGAGCTGTATTGCGAACTACTCATCGCACGTTTCGGCCTTGTGGAACAGAAGTAAGTTGGGTTCCTCAAATGTTTCAAGCCTGAGACGTTCTGCACCTCATGAGTCACATTCAGCGCGCGAGAACCAGACCCAGCAATAAGCGAAGGAATCTGCAGTATTATCTATGCGGCACCCCGTACCGAGCTGAAAGGTGCGCGTACCTAGGACATTGTGAACATCGTGTATTGCCAACTCCGAGCCCGTTTGATTTCAGAGCTACATGTCCTAAGAGATCTCCTCATGCACAAGTATGGTAGGGAATTTTCTGCAGGGGTGATGGAGAACCCCGACGGGTGTGTTAGCGAGAGGGTGAGACCCTCGAATTTATCCCTTTTTTGACAACCCAACGGTGTATTCCACATTTCAGGTGATGAAAAAGCTCGCAAATGACATGCCATCTGCCGACCTAGTGGAGGGCTACCTGACAGAGATAGCCCGAGGTTATGGCGTTCGGTGGGCTTCTGAGCCCAAGCAAGTCGATGGTGATCAACGCCACGATGCTCAGGATTTGGTTGTCAGTTTCTTTGGCACTCTCTGTTGGTTCGCCGGTTCGCTAATTCTGATTCTTACTAGGACACAGCACCACAAGCTACAAGAGACATAGTTACCCCACTTAGCAGTGGGAAATTCGCTGTCGGCGGTAGGGAAGGCACGCCGAGGCTCCCAGATATTCCGCCGACAGAAGATGATGATGGGAAAGGCGGGAACGACGGCGTTGTCTTTAAACCTTCACCGGAAGATGACTTCGCCATGTTAGCCAAGCGATTCGAGGCACTCAAGAAACGATAAGGTGATAAGGCGGTTGACATACAGTATACAGTACGCTGTACTCGAGGTCGGGTAACATGTCGCGCAATCGTTAGCGCAATGTTGCATACTAAGCGATCTACCTCAGAACGGAGCTGCTCGCAGGATGACGACAAATTTCGTACGATGACATGACGGCGACGCTCAGAGACTCTCCTCATACGTGATGATATGGCCGACCAATCGGCGTACACGTTAGAAATCTGTTGTGTGTACTGTGAGCTTAGTGATGTGGACGGACACGTTTTTTAAGGCACACAGGGCCGTGGTGCATGTGGCCTTGCTATCCGACGCAGTATCAGTATTAATACCGCCGCGGGGCGGTTAAATTGCACCTGCACCCCTGTGTCACGCCACCAATAGGCTCTTAAGTAAGACCTTCGCCAAGAAGTACGTTTGGGTAACATCCAAGGCGATCCACGCGTAACAAGCCAGGAAGTTGGTTGTCCAAAGACCGGGACAATGGAACTTTACTACGGTGGGACTCCCCCCTCCATTAAAGAGCGTAGTTGTAAGGAAAGGGAAGAAAAATATAGGATGGGGATGGGAAATGGAAGATTGGTGGCGCGGAAAGTGACCCGACGCTGGCGTCATTGGCGCGGGCGAAGAGCCAGATCGAGGTGGCGAGCGACCTCGAGGCCGGTACGGCGGTGAAAACAGGGGCCGCCGATGAGAGGAATCTGTCGGAAGGTTCGGCTTTCTGGAGGATGTCCGCCGGGGGTTGTCAGGACCAGTAGTAACACGGCGACGCCGGCACTCGTACCGAAAGCGTTGCGCGGGTCCGAGTCGCAGGTGCGTTCTTGACCATCTGGTCGCCTTTTTATATGTTACCCACACCCCATCCTTCGTTATCTGCACTCTTTCCCTACGATGGACGATCATCCCGATGATTCGTTTTCAGATGCCGATTCAGACATCTTCTCGACTCGCAGTGCGGCCACCTCTGCAACTTCATACGATGCATCCATACGCCCCAGCTCCCCTGCCCCTTCCGTGTACTCTGTCACTAGTTCCATACGGGCCGCCTCTTATCGCCATGAATATGGGAGGGGTGTAAACAATTACTCGGAAGTGTACAAACTCCCAGCTGATGACGAGGAGCTTGACAGACTTGGTAATGCATCCGTTAAATTATTGCTCGAATATCTCGGGCTGAGTTTTGCAGACAAGCAGCATGAAATGTTCAAGAAGATAATGGGTGCATACCCCCAGCCTATGGCAGAGGTCATGGCAGATGATACCCCAGGCGAAACCAAATTTGTCCTCGACTTGGGGTGTGGGAGTGGAAGTTGGTCAGGGTGTTTTTGCTTATTCCCGGCGTTGCTCAGATTGTCCTCACAACGTTCTAGGATATTGGATGTCGCTCGCGACTTTCCCCATTGTCAGGCTGTCGCCGTCGATTTAGTCCCGATGCAATCTGTGTGAGTGGCCTTGATATTTACCAACAAGATTCCTGTTTCGAATTCATCTCCGTAGTGATATGCCACCAAATTGCAGGTATGGTATACCCTTTCTCTTGTCAATGTCAAGTTAGAGCAGCTAGTATTATAGGAGCGAAGTTGACGACATCAATATCGGATTGCAACATTTCTATGGCGATTTCAACGTCGTACACACTCGTCTCGTTTCATCTGGTGTAAGCACCACTTAATGCAACCCGTTAGGGAATCAGCGTTGCGGGGCTACCTTATTGACCAACCACTTTCCAGATCAAGGATTTCCCAACACTGATTGATCATATCAGTCAATGCCTGCGTCCCGGTGGGCTCATGGAACTCCTCGAGTTTGATTTTAGGGTATACGACCCCAGTCGCAAACCTTTCTCTTTACCCACTGGTACCATGGGGCCTCCGTGGTTTCCTCGGTGGATGTCATTCCTGAATATGGCCGTACGTCAACGAGGTGGGAGTCCCGATGCTGCCAACATGCTCTATAGTTGGACGCTACAACACCCAGCCCTTGAGGACGTCGTTTACGAAGAGTACTTTGTGCCAACAGCACCTTTCATGTCCCACGAGGAACCCAATTATCATTTCATGCGGTCCATTGCCGATATTTTACGAGAAGACATACTAGTGTGTCACTCCGGAAATCCGCGTTTACGACAAACTCACCGTTCGCATCTTTTGCCCAGGCCTTTCTTCGATCCGGTCGGCCACTTTTATTAGGAAGCGGGCTTCCGGAATCTCTCGTGGATGAACTCCAGCATCGCGCACAATCAGAGCTCATGGAAGCACGCACGGCCAGTTATATCCGCCTAGAGCGAGTATACGCTCGCAAGAGGTCCTAGGTCTCTTCTCTGGGTTCATTTTATTGTTCCCATCGCTACTTTATATTTGCTATTGTGTCGGCTATTTGGGTTTGTACGTTAGCAAATGATCAAATGATCCTCCGCTCCAAGTATTACACACTTGCCAGTTAATTTGTAATATGTATGCCGATGCCGTGTGTCTGTGTGTGCGAGCGCGATGGAGCGGTCTTATTACTGTAACATACCTAACCGTGGTTCTGTAGCCGAATTGCCAGCTGGTTAACCAGGAAGGAGGATTGGATTGAATTGGTTGCTGTCACGTGATCCTTAACCTCCATATCTCGTTCGAATCGATTATCTTACGCAGTCAGTTAGCTTGAAGTCATCCAGAAAATGGTTGAGCGAATATCTGATCGCCCGTGGGAGCTCTCAGACCTCTTCCCCGAGGACTCTCGGCGGCTTTTGGCTTCTCTCGGATGGGATTCCGTTCCATCGCGCGAGCAGACCTATCGTGAAATAGAGGAACGACTTCTTTTGCCAAAAGAAAGGCTCCCAGAGGACTGGCTTTCTAAATATCAGGTGTGGGTACATCATGCCATTCTTCCTAGTCATGATCTGATCTTCCTTCAAGATACTGGAATGAGCAGATTTCAATACCTTCCCTGTTGTCGTCCAAGCCTTCTCCGCCTCCGACTAGTATATCGTTTATTAGGTCCGGCCTCAGCGGACATGTGACTGGGTATTCAGAGGTAACCCGTTTCTCACTTCATTCCATCCCGCGTATTCTTACGTTGAATGACAGCTTGTGAACCCCCCGATTCAAACGGGCTTGACTTCAACATCTTCTGACAGGCGGCCTGCACCAAACTCGAACTTTGTAAGAGGAAAGTCAGGTTACGCCCCATTTTGGCCTGGGGGACTGGATTCTTTGGTCGCGAAGCCAAATAACACCCAATCCCAAGACGGTGTCACGGAGGCCAAACGGCTGGGAACTGTTCCCCCCGGCTTGAAGCGCGGCATCCGATTGTCTGCAGAGAAGAATCGCGACCCCACTTCTTCGGATCTGTTCGACTTGGGTGGGGATGAAAGCGATGCTGCGAGCCCAGTAATGGTCCTTGTTCATTGGGGATTCTTGTTGACTCACGGGATTTAAATAGCCCGAAGTACTGTCCGACGCACCCGAAAAACAGCATTTGCCGGAAGCTTTGGCGGGCCAACCCGCAAACATTGATCACCTGCTACCGGTCACGGTACCCATCGCTCCTAATCGTTGAACCGAGCAGCGGAACTAACGTCATGGAAGAGGGCACAATTGCTACCAGTATCATCTACTAAACCAGTTAAACGCGTCGCAGTTCAAAAACGAGATTGGGCTCATGTTGTCGATATCAACAAGCCGATGAGGAATTTTCACACTCTTGTGCCGAGTCTTGCTCGCAAGGTCGGTCACTTTTTTGATGTATCTTCATTTCCTGCAATTCGGTGACATGCTCTTAGTATCCTTTCGAACTCGATACTTTCCAAAAGGAGGCAATCTACCATCTCGAATTGGGTGACTCTGTCTTTGTCGTGCTATCGCACTCGCCGAGAAGCATATGACACGGTACGTACATTTATGCAATCCCATTGGCCCCTTCTCAGTGGAATGAAGTGCTATATACACGTCGCCAATCAAGGCCCTGTCAAATCAAAAGTTCCGTGATTTCAAGCAGAGCTTTTCTTCAAACTCTGTGGGTATATTGACCGGCGACGTACAAATCAATCCTGAGGCCAATTGTCTGATCATGACAACGGAAATTTTGCGAAGCATGCTTTATAAAGGCGCCGATCTGATTCGTGACGTCGAGTTCGTAATTTTTGACGAAGTCCATTATGTGAATGATGCAGAAGTTCGTTTCATCTCCTGCGAATTTTACTACCGCTAATCATATTGTGATAGAGAGGCGTCGTTTGGGAGGAGGTCATCATCATGCTTCCTGATCACGTCAACATCATTTTGTTATCTGCGACTGTTCCGAATGCCAACGAATTCGCAGAATGGGTTGGGTGAGTACCCAGCTTCCCGAGAAATCCCTGTATGGTCTCATTACTTTTCAGACGAACAAAGAAGAAGGATATATATGTCATCTACACTCCTAAGAGGCCGGTCCCATTGGAGCATTATCTCTATGCCGGTCGCGAGATGCATAAGATAGTTAACGCGAGCGGAGGATTCGTTAGCCAAGGGTTCGTTCCCGATGCAGATTTCGTACGCCCGATATTGAAAGCACATCAGGTATAAGGATGCTGGGGAAGCTTTGAAGCGCAAGCAAGAAAAAGAGCGTGAAGCCGCAGGCCTTCCTCCTCTTCAACGCCTAGGAGCCAAAGCAGCAACACAACAGCGCGGTCAACGGGGTGGGCCTGCCAGCCGTGGTGGGCAGAGAGGTGCTCCAACCAGAGCTGTCCCAGTAAACCGAGGTGGCGGGCCCCCGCGGACTCTTCGTCAGGCAGACCAAGGTGTATATATTCACCTCATCGGTCTTCTTCGCAAGCAATCCCTTCTTCCTGTTGTAATCTTCACCTTCTCGAAGAAAAAATGCGAGCAGAATGCGGGGACTTTAACTAACTTGGACCTCTCTTCTGCAGTCGAGAAGAGTGAGATACATGTTATGATCGAGAAGTCGGTGATGCGTCTCAAAGGTATTGGCTCACTTTCTCTTTTTGATAAAAAAGGTCTGAGGGGTGTATTCCTTCCTTAGGTTCGGACAAAAAGTTGCCACAGATTAGTCGAATGCGGGACCTATTGTCGAGAGGCATAGGTGTACACCACGGGGGACTGCTTCCTCTAGTGAAAGAAGTCAGTTATTTTCTCATTCTAAGCACCACCTATCATTCGTTATCGTTTAGGTGGTCGAAATTCTCTTTGCCCGCGGGCTAGTCAAAGTCCTTTTCGCAACAGAAACCTTTGCAATGGTGGGTCGTGATCCTAATCTCCACTGCATATAACATATCCACAGTTCACCTTTAGGGTGTCAACATGCCAGCAAAGTCTGTGGTCTTCTCTGGAATTCGCAAGCACGACGGGCGTAGCTTTCGAGAGATCCTGCCAGGGGAGTACACCCAAATGGCAGGGCGTGCTGGTCGCAGAGGGCTCGACCCCACCGGGACGGTGATCATTATTGCTGGCGATGAAGTCCCCGAAGTACGTTCTCTGGGAGGTGAATGCTCTTGTAATCCCGAGCAACTTACTTTTTTCCAAGCAATCCACTTTAAGCCATATGATCACCGGAAAGCCTGGAAAACTGGCGTCCCAATTCCGGTTGACGTACAACATGATTCTGAATCTTCTACGTGTCGAAACGCTCAAGGTCGAAGAGATGATCAAACGTAGCTTCTCAGAGAATGCGTCGCAACAGTTGCTTCCCGACCAACAGAAGAAAATACTTGAGGTATGCTCTGGTGCTCTTGACTTTCCCATGTCCCCACCTTCTTTCCTTCCTATTTAGAACGAGAAAACCCTATCGACTTTGCACAAACTCGAGTGTGAAATCTGCTTGGAAGATATCGATAAATACTATGACTTTTCAGCTGAGATTGTGGACATCAACCAACAATTACTGGGACTGGCCTCCACCCATGTACAGGGTTCGAAATCTTTGTCCCCTGGCAGGGTTGTAGTGCTTCGTGATGGTGTACGCTGCGCTCCATTTTCGGGTGTCTCATCTACTTAGAGACTATGTAGCACTTTCGTTGGGCTGTTGCCTTGATCCTCAAGCCTGCACCCACACATGAGCAAGTGAAATGCTTTTTCGTCCTCTCCCTGGTAGATTCCGACACAAAAGAGAAAAAGAATGGTACGCTTCGTTATGTTGGCCTCCCGGCGAAATAGCACGTTATTGCTCTCTTGCTAGACGTGGACGTGCAGGCTGTACCTCCCCAGTGGCCTCCATTACCACAAAATCTCGTGGTCGAAGATGGCGTGTACGAGTTAATTGTCGTTCCGGTGACGAGCATCGCACTTGTTACAGTCCGGACGCTCAAGGTGACGAACGTGGCTGATCTAGCAATGCCTCCTCACCAATTGGAATAGATCGACATCGATCCAATATTGGAAAGCCACTCTATGTCCCGCATGAATGATGCTATCGCACAACTTGGGGACCTAGCAAATGAATGGGTCAAGAACAATCACGTTCCAGAGGTGGACTGGGCGCGTGTGCGTTCATTCGAGTTCCAAGAGCTTCTTAACAGAAGAAATACACTAGTCAAGCGCCTTGAGGGCTCAGCGTGCGTCCTCTGCCAAGAGTTCGAACGACACGTATGTCCTTCTACGTCCTTCAATGCATCAGCGTCAAATATATCTGTCTAGTACAAAACCTTACATGTCGAACGTGTATTGCGAAGCAACATCGCAAATCTCAAACTGGCGATTTCGGATCAAAACCTCGAGCTAGTTCCTGACTATGAGCAGCGTGTCGAGGTCCTGAAGGAGCTCAAATTTCTCGAGGCAAATTCTACAGTCTCACTGAAGGGCCGAGTTGCATGTGAGGTTAGTTGTCTGCCAGGTTTTTCAGCGCTCGGTGGCTCACGTTACTATTAGATCAATTCTGTTAATGAACTCGCTCTCACCGAGCTCATTCTGGACAACACTTTGGCAACCTACGAGCCCGAGGAAGTGGTTGCGCTTCTCTCGTCTTTTATCTTCCAAGAGAAAACCGAAGTCGAACCTGTGTTTCCACCAAGGCTCAAAAATGGACGTGAGGAATTGGAAGCTATTTTGGAACGAGTGGCAGGGGTACAGATCAGGCACAAGGTCCCGGCCGATGAGCATCGATGGGCGTTGAACTTCGGGCTGATGGAGGCAGTCTATGAGTGGGCGAAAGGGATGGTCAGTATCTGTCAACGTCTTTAGTTAGTTATATGTTGATGGCCTGTTTCAGCCCTTCGACCAGCTGACGGCTCTCACTGACGTAGCGGAGGGGACAATCGTGCGCGTCATTACTCGGCTCGACGAAACCTGCAGAGAAGTCCGCGATGCTGCTCGTGTCATCGGAGATGCCGTGCTGATGAAGAAAATGGAAGAGGCTCAGATGAAAATCAAGAGAGACAGTGAGTGTTTGCCATTTTGTTGAATATATGCTTTGGTGACCCACTGTCACGCAGTCGTATTTGCTGCTAGTCTGTATTTCTAAATTTGAGGGAGATGTTCTGTGACGTCATGACATACCATTCCATTCGCCTTGAACTTGGAATTTCATCAAAAGTGTTCTTTATCCCTTTCAGTCATCTGCCTGCGTCACCCCGTACAATATGTCCTTCCCTGTAACCCCAGACCAGCCAACCTATTCTACTGGAAAGAATGCTCTTTGTGATAATAATTCTTGCGATGTGCCACCTACCAATCCGCCTCAAAAATACCCAGAGCTAGGCCCTCCTCAGCGTCGTCGCGTCAACCCTGAGAGTCTCGCCGCTCGCCTTGGACCCGAGCTTGTTGCCGAGATGGAAAAGCATATCATTCCAGGAAGTATCGAGATGCCACCGTTCAGTGTTCGTCGCGACATACAAATCAAGTTCGGCATCGACAGACGCCACATTTACGATTTTTTCCATAGTCGAGGGCTTCGGTGTCTGAATGAGAAGACTATGCGGAACAGCTATCTGGAAGTAAGTTATCAACTCATGCGTATTGATGGCACTTCTTCGTTTCTCATGGGTTATAGGCCAAATCCCAAAGACCCGCCCGAAGTATTGTCCCCCCCTCAGCCTTTCCGGAGCCTAGGAAACGTAGAGCGGCTGTGGCCGCGGTATCAGGGGCCACCTCTTTGAAACACACACATCCTCCCCGAAAACAAAAAGGCAGGCAAAAGCGACCGGAACGTCCGCCTTCCCCATCTGTACTTGACATGCTTGACAGTCTAACGTCCCGCGAAACCCACTTCCTTCTTGAGCCTCATGCTGAACCTGACGTCGACGACCCAGTGACTGATATGGCCCCGGGGTCGCTCCCTTCCTCGGACGCCTCCTTTTGGATGCCTGATGTCAGCTGTACACATCTTCACGAGCAGTTTTCTACCTTCGGCTCCGAGGAAAAGGAAACAGAATCGGATATCTCCCCTTGTCACTCTGTCTTGTCACTACTGGATTTGAGCTCTTCAACTTCTACATCCACACTTTCTACGTCTTCCTCAACGTCGTCAACTCTTTCTTCAGCATGCGAAACCACGGACCTTCGGCCAAGAGTTCTACCATTGTCGTCGCTGGAGAGAAAGGCGCACTACGCATGGCTAGATAGGATCATAGGTCCCGCTTCCGGAATCCAGGAGAGCATGGGCACATACAAAGCTTTCATGGAACACCAACGCGAGGTCTATTATGATCGGCTTCTTCTCATGACCGAGCAACCTTCAAAAGTGGCAGTGCCCCGCAGGGCTACGAACGAGTTCATATCCTGGCTAAGGGGAATAGCAACCCCCGGAATACCAGCACATGACTCACCATCGTCCATTGTCACCGCACCTCAAGTAGATTTTATGTTCACTAGACCGGCAACCAACCCCTCGGCTTCTGGTTGTCGCTCGTCCCTGGGCTCGAGTCTGCCTCAGGATGGGCGTACGGACACGGACACTTATCGGCATTCAAGGGCTCAAGGGGTCATGGTTGCCCTTTCTGCGCCGCAGTTGAGTCCTCGTCTTCCGTGCCCGATCCCAGAACGGACGCGACATTCTCGGCGACGAACCTTCTCCGCTACAGTAGACATGTGACATTCATCTCTTTTCTAGACGGGCCTTTTGGTGACGGTTTCTCGACCTGTCGAGAGCCTTCGTGAGTCATGGTTCTTTTATTTGGTATGCCTCGGATCGCTCAAACCATCTCCGGACGCTGAACGTATGGAACAGCCATACATTCCCAATATGCCGATACCGGTAATAATTCATGTGGCACTGGCACGTGAATGACAGTATTTTTTTTTCTACCCTTTACTTTTTTGTCTACACACCTCATAGCGATACCCCTTCTACAACATTGCACATTTCAGTACCTACCACCTACCACCTGAGGATAACGAGGCAGCACATCCTTGATCTGCTCATTTGGTGATTTCACCGTAAAATATAAGCGTCTCAAACCCTCTGACGTAAGTCGCCAGCAACCGAAGACATGCGCCTGAAAAATCTGTGCACCATAAGCACTCGATCTATTGCCACTTGGTAGTCCGAAAAAGCAAAACAGAAATTTTAGAATTTCGAGGGGGTAGCGTGTTCTTGAAAACCGATGCATCGATGATAAGCACTCATTACACCGAAGTCTTCAACACACCTCGGCTGTCTTATTTTTAAACCCCACTGGCAGGCTCACCTGAGTCTTCGGTATAGAAATAAGACAGCCCAGCGCAGACCCGAATGTCCGAACCATCGGCTGTTTGATACACGTCTGACCTCGGGTGTTTTCGATACGAGATGATGAAAAAGGACCATCTGGGAGATCGCGCCAAGAGAAACCCGTGGGCCCATACTGACGCCCAGGGCAGTATGGGAACCTATCGGTCTGGGAGACGCCCTAATT
>WNFC01007673.1_pt1 | contig 15475 bp, 13 predicted proteins | sample 5400541 | NCBI WGS metagenome assembly WNFC01 (sample SAMN13153342, study PRJNA577476) | soil metagenome | isolation source: 120 cm saprolite under Douglas fir tree site 2 hole 2 replicate 1 | place: USA:California | collected 2015-04-18
CAGCGAGTGGCGGGCGGCAACGAGATCGTCGCGCTGTGTCATGAGGAACTCGAGGCGTTTGGTCTCCTCGGCGTGCTCCTCTACCGCCAGCGCGTTCACGGGCCCGACGGCGTCGATCGAGCCGCGCAGCCGGTCGTTTTCCTGCCGCAACCACTCGAGGTCGCCGGCGACTTCAGGTGCCTCGGCGAGGAGCTTGTCGAGAGGCTTCCGCCACTCGGTTTCCACCCGTTCGACGAGCCCTCGCTTGCGGCCTTCGACCTCCGTACGCTCGAGCTGCAGCCGGTGCTCCTCCTCCCCCAGCGCCGCGAGCGCCTTGCGCGCCTGATCCAGCGCGCCCTCCGCCTGGCCGAGGTCGGCGTCGGTCATACCCACCTGCGCTTCGGCGTCCTTCGCAGCGGTGTCGAGCTCCGTCAATGAAAGACGGCGCTCCTGCAGCGTGTCCTCCCACTGCGCCCGCTGCGTCGTGAGCGTCGCCGTCTCTCGCTCGATGCGCGCGATCTCCTCAGCCCGCGCCTCAGCCTGCTCCCGCGACGTTCTTGCGTCGGCATCGGCGCGGCCGGCGCGCTCCGACGCCGCGGCGAGCCGCGCCTCCACCTGGGCGGCTTCTACCTGCCACCGCACGCGCTGCTCGCGCGCGGCTTCCTGCTGCGCCTCGAGGTCCGCCAGGCCGGCACGCTCGGCGCCGAGCTGTTCGGCAAAGCGGACGCGCTCGACCTCCCGCTCCTGCAGCTCCACGTGCAGCGCGCCGAGCCGCGTTTCGACTTCTGCCAGACGCTTGGTCAGCCGCTCGACTTGCGAAGCGGCTTCTTCAGCCTGGCGGCGAGCGTGAATCAGACCGCGATCCGCTTCGCCCTTTTCAGCGCCGGCCTCGAGCTCGAGGCGACGCGCTTGCTCGGCACCGTGTCCCGCGGCCGTGAGCGCCGCCTCCGCGGCGGCGAGCTCCTTCACCGTGGACTCTTCCGTCGTACGCGCGCGATCGCGATTCGCTGCGGCGTCCCGGACTTCTTTCTCCAGCGCTTCGAGCTCGGCGCGCCGCTGCAGGGGACCGCCGGCGGCCGTCGTCCCGCTGTCGAGGAAAACTGCCCCGTTCGCGCGACGCAGCGCGCCCGCACCAATCACTTCGTGACCGGCGAGCAGCGCGCGGACCCACGCGGCGGCGGGACCATCCACACGCAGTTCGTCCTTGAGCGGATGACCGTCGGCGCCGAGGCGAGGCCCCGGTACGCAGGGCAGGAGCACGAGCGGTCCCGGTTGCGTCTCCGCATGCCAGGGGCTGATCGCCTCGATGACGGACGCATCGCGAACCAGCACGGCATGGAGCCATTCGCCCAGCAGTCGCTCTGCCAGCTCGGCGTCGCGCCGGCTGGTGCGCACGAAATCGGAGAGCGGGCCTAGCACCGCGCCCTCGCCGAAGCGATTGCGGACTTTCAGTAAGGCTTGGGCGGCGGGCGCCAGCCCGACGTGCTCGCGGTCGAGCTCGGTGAGCGCGTCGCGCCGTGCCTCGAGTTGCGCCAACGCGGCCTCGGCCTGGCGGCGCGCGGAGCGCGCACCCATCTCCTGCTCGTGGAGGGCGGCAACATGACGGCGCGCGTGCTGCAACGCTTCGACGGCACGCACCGCCGCTTGCGCGTCGCGATTGACGCGTTGCGCGGCTGCTTCGGCATCGCGCGCCGCGTCGTGCGAGGCGGCATCGCGCTCCTGGCGCTCGCCGGCCGCCAGCGCCAGCTGCTCGCGCAGCTCGCTCCGCTCGCGATCCAGCGCGCCGCCCTCGATTTCGAGCGCCCGTGCGGTCTCTGCACGGCCCTGCAGCGCTTCCTCGAGCTCGCGCACGGCGAGTCGCTCCGCGGTGAGACGGCCACGGACGTTGTCCTCGTCGCCGGTCCGTGCTCCCAGCGCGCAGTGCACGGCGGTGAGATCGCGCTCGGCGGCGGTGCGCTCGGCGGCCGCTGCGTCATGCTCGCGTTGGGCCTGTGCGGCGCGCCGTTCAGCTTGCACCCGTTCATCAGCGGCGGTCTGGCGCCGCTGGCCCGCGTTGCTCAGCCGCTCCGCGGCGAGGGCGAGGTCGCTCTCGAGCCGGCCCACTTCGAGCTTCGCGTCGCCCAGCCGGCGCGCGACTTCCGTGCGCCGCGCTTCGGCCGTGTGCCGGGCCTGGACCCGCCCTTCCCGTTGATGCTCGGCATCGTCGAGGCGCGCGCGGGCCGAGGGTAGCTGCTGCGCCAGCTCGCGACCACGGACCCCGAGCGCACCGAGTGTCAGATCGAAGTCCTCGATCTCCCGACGCACCAGCGTCATCGCGATCCCGAAGCGCTCTTCGATCATCTTGCCGTAGCGCTCGGCGCGGCCGCGCTGGCGCGCGAGACTGCGGACCTGTGTCTGGACCTCGGCGATCAGGTCCTCGAGCCGGGCGAGATCGGCCGCCGTTTCTTCGAGGCGTCGCTCCGTGCTCTTCTTGCGGTCGCGATACAGCCCGATGCCCGCTGCTTCCTCGAAGAGCGCACGCCGCTCTTCGGCTTTTTCGGACAGGAGGGCCTCGATCATCTTCGCTTCCATGACGACGCCGGCGTCCGCACCGAGGCCCGTGCCGCGGAGCATGTCCTGGATGTCGCGGAGCCGTACCGGCGAACGATTCAACAGGTAGTCGCTCTGACCCGAACGCGACAGGCGACGCGTGACGACGACTTCCTGATACGCAATCGGCAGGCTGCCGTCGGAGTTATCGAAGACGAGTGACACTTCCGCGACGTTCACGGGCCGGCGGCCGGTGGAACCCTGGAAGATCACGTCTTCCATTTTTCCGCCGCGCAGCAGGCGGGGCGACTGCTCGCCGAGCACCCACCGCACCGCGTCGGAGATGTTCGACTTGCCGCAGCCGTTCGGCCCGACGATCGCCGTCACCCCTTCCTCGAAGGGCAGCTCCACCGATCCGGCGAACGATTTGAATCCGGAGAGCTCGAGCCTGCTCAGTCTCATGGTGTCCCCCCCCCCCTCCCCATGCGGGGGAGTAGGCTCGCGCGCACGCCGGCGCGCCTCAGGGCGGCCTGGGTGTACGCCGCCTGGTCGGGTGCTTCGAAGGCGCCCAGCAAGATGACGCCGTTCGACCAGCGCACCGCGGGAAGCCCGCGACGGCGCAACATGTCGAGTGACGCGCCCGCCGGAGCGTGATAGGAGTACGGGGCGAGCAGCAGATCGCCGACGCCTTCCGCCACGATACCGCGGCGCCACAGACCCGCCCGTGCGGTGCCGGCCGCGGCGCGCGTCGCGTACGACCCGGCGAGCACGCGGTACCAAACGGGTCCGTTGCCGCTCTGCACCGGCGTCACGAGCGCCGGCACACCCACGTCCGCCGCGAGTCGATCGGCATGTGCCAGCGCCTTGTCGAGCGACGCGTATGCCGCGAGCTGCACGGTCCACCCGAGCGTGTCGGCCTTCGGGATCGTTGCGTGTGTTGGGGCAGGGAGCGGGGACTTGGGAGCGGGAGCGGGAGCGGGAGCGGGAGCTGGTGCGGGCGCGGGTGGCGGAGGTTGCAACGCCGACTCGCGCGCTCGCGCGAGCAGTGCCCACCCTCCGACCGCCAAGGCGGCCACCACGAGCGCTGCCATCGCGACCTGCAGGCCGCGGCGCGGCTCCTCCGCAACAGGCACGAGTATCGGCGGCGGTGACACTCGCGGGGCCGACGGCAACCACCGATCGCGCACGACGCCGAGCAATGGCACGTCGCGCTCAATCGAAAACTCGGGGCTCACGCCCTCGGGAGCGAGCAAGGCGCCGCCGAGAGCTGCACCAATCCGGCGGGCGGCAGCAGTGCGAGGAGCAGCGCGCCCTCGGAACGGAACCCCGCCTGCAACTTTGGCCAGCGTGCGTGCGCGTAAACCTCCGCCGGATTTGCGGTCTCGGATCCGGCGGGGATAATGAACACGCCCGTCACTTCATGCGCCGCCTTGTTGAGCGAGACGCCGTATTCAAAAGCGTCCACGATTCCTTCCGTGGCCCGGAGGCCCACGATCTCGTGCAGGGCAGGGTTCTCGAGGCACAGATCCACGAGTGCGACGCGTCGTCCGTCGCGCGCGGCGATGCGGGCGATGTCCCACGCGGCCTTCGCCGCCCACGGCAGATCGTTCGTGAGCGGCACGAGCGCGACCAATGCCGCCGCGTCCACGAGCGGCGGAACCAGGTGCCCAAGCCGTGAGAGCGGCAACTGACGGATGGTGGTCACTGTCCCGGTTGGTAGATCCAGAAGGGGCGGCCCAGGCGCCGTCCCGTGGCTTCCGCCTGCGCGCGCGTCGCGTAGGGACCGAGGACGACGCGATAGCCATCATCCGGGTGTTGCGGCGGAAGGACGCGCGCCGCCAGTCCCGCGCGTGTCAGATCGTCGGCCAGGTGCCCGGACCAGTCGGGGTTCTGCGAGGTGGACACCTGCACGTACAGCGGGCCTTCCGCTCCGGTGCCCGCGCTATCAGCGCTGGCCGAGCTCACGGTACTCGCCGGCACACCACGGGGGAGCCACGAGGTCAGCACCCAGAGATCGGCCGCGCCGCCCGTGACTTTGCCGACTTCGGTCAGGGAGTCGGGCCGTGCCGACACCACGTCCTTGCCGCGCCGGTAGATCAGCATCCCGTCGGGCGAGATGGCGGGCAAATCCGACTTCCATTCCGTGGGGACGATGCCGGTGTGACGTTTGATCGGCAGATCGACGATCCATGCCGAGTCGCCGACCGCGGGGCGCGCGAGCAACCAGCGGCCGAGCGGGTCGAGGCGCAGCGCGGCGACCGGACCGGGCAGCGCGACGCCGTCGAGCTCTTTGCGCTCGTAGCGATCGACCACGGCGAGTCCAGCCATGTTGCGCCGCGCGACATAAATCCGATGGCCCGATGGCGAGAACGCCAGCGCGCGCGGCGCGTCTGACAGTTTCACGAACGCCGGGTCACGGCGTCCGAGCGGATCGTAGAACGTCACGCCCGAGTCGCTGGCGACGGCGACGAGGTCGCCCCAGCGGGTCGCGACGACGTCGCCACCGACGGCGATGGGCCGCACGGTCGGGGGCTGATCGGCCGCGGCGACGAGCAGTCGATCCTGCGGGATCACGCCGACCAGATGCTGATCGGCCGCGCCAAACAGATCGCGCGGCAGCGCCGTCAGCGCTTGTGGCCAGGCAAATCGGGTTCTGCGAGAGAGCGAGACAACGTGTCGCGACGAATCCACGGCGTAGAGCGTGCCATCCGGACCGAGGGCCGCCTGCGTGATGTTCGTCCCGATGGTGTCCAGGCGACCGCTGCCAAGGTCGAGGCCGAGCAGCTCATGCTTGGCAGTTCTTACAAAGAGGAATTCGGACTCAGGATCGAGGCCTACGACCCGCTCGACTGGTGGCAGTTTGCCCTTCAGCACCCCCTCGACCGGGGTTAGCCGTGGCAACCGGTAGAGCTGCGGCGTGCCACTCTTGGCAGGCAGCCGGATCGCGACACCAGGGGAGCGCGCGAGAATCTGGGCCTGGCTAACCTGTTGTGGCGACTGCTGTTGTGACGATCCAGCCGCCGGCGCTCGGGGTCCACAGCCCCAAAGTGCCACAGACGCGAATAGAAGGAAGCGAGAGATAGGCAATTGGCCTCGCGGACAAAATAGACAACCAGCGAGGCCATTGCAACTGTTTTACTGAAGCGGAGTTAGAACGTCGGACCTAAACTGATGGTCCAATACGATTGCTTCAGCGCCCGGTCCAGCGGTTTCGTGTAGTCGATCCGCAGGATCACCAGGCCGAAGACGTTGGCGCGGATCGAGCCACCCCAGCTCCGCAGCGGCGTGCGTACCAGCAGCGGATTCTCACTCGCGCCGCGTTGCCATTTGACGATGCTCGCGTCATTCCACGCCATCCCGATGTCGTAGAAGACCGCCCCTTCGATCGGTGGGAAGCCCAGCGGTAGGAAGCCGAGCACCAGGCTGCGCGTCAGCGGGAAGCGCAGCTCCACATTGCCGACGGCGATCTTCGAACCGATCAGCTGGTCGAGGTCAGCGCAGCCGGTTTGCGAGCTCGTCTGTGCGTTGACGGCGCACTCGTGGCTGCGGAACGAGCCGGCAGTATAGCCGCGAATCAAGTCCGTGCTGCCGAGGAATACCGGAAAGCGATCGGCATCGCGCCCGAAGCGTCCGAACATGAAGCCGCGGACGGCGATCGTGAACGGCCGGAAGAAGAGGTAGCGCCGGTAATCGATCAGCCCCGCGGTGAATTGCCACGTGCCGAATGCCGGAGAGACCGACAAGCGCGAGCGAGCCCCGGCGAACGGCCCGACGTAGCCGAACAGCGTGTTGTCGTGCACGTGTGCGATCGAGGGCTGCACGAATGTCGCGGACGGACCCCCATCTTGAAAGGGCTGCTGGTCGTTGAAGCCTCCCGTTGTCACGTGGTAGGAGGTCTGCAGCCGCAGTGTTGCCTCGGCGATGTTGACGGCGTGCACGCCCAGCTCGATGCGGTTGAAGCGGCTGAAGGGATAGGACGACTCCGCGAACAGGTCCCGAATGACGAAACGCCGAATCCGCGTCGTGTAGACGTCGAGGCTGTCACCGGGCTGGCGCAGATTGTCAATCCGCGTCTTGTCGCTGCCGCCGTAGAAGTACAGCGGATCCTGCGAGAAGCCGCTCGCCCAATTCAGGCGATGTGACTGATTGACGTAGAGACCAAGGAACTGGGCTTCACTGATGCGTCCGTTGATCGACCCGGCGAGCACCACCGAGTGATTGCCGAGGATGTCCGAGAGCGCGACGGCTGTTCCGCCGAATACACCGCGCCCGAAGTTGTCCCGCGCGTACCCAACGGTCGGGCGCACGACGTAGTCCGCCGTAAACCGCACCTTGTAGGGCCGGAACGTGAATTCGCTCGTATCGGGAAGCGCGAGCGTCGCGGAGTCGAGCAGCGCACGGACGGTGACGGGCGGAGGCCCCGCTGATGATTCGGCGGGCTGGGGCAGCGCCGAGGGACGGAATCCAGCCGCCGAGCGATAAATCGATGCCGGCGCGGATGCAGTCGTCAGGTTCGATGGAGAGCCGGTGCCGCCGAGCGCCACCATCGGTGGCCGGGGCGCCTGCAAAAGAGTATCGCGTGTTTCCGCCTGCAAGAGTGTCACGACCGGCTGCGTGGCGGGACCACGGTACGGCGCGCGGCGCAGCGACCGCGGGTTCTCCAGGGAGTACACGCTGTACTGACCGTCCTCGTAGTAGACGAACGCCATGCGGTCGGCTTGCGGCGCCCACGTGAGCACGGGCGATAATGGCGTGATGCCCTGGACCCCCGTGAACATGTTCGTGAGCTGATAAATCTGACCGTCTGCCATGTCGTACAGGAAGACGTTGTTGATCCCGGTACGGTCGGAGACGAATGCGAGCGAACGACCATCGGGCGCCCATACGGGATTGATGTTCTTCCCGGTCTGCATGTTCCCGAGCAGATCGATGGCGCCGCTGTCGAGGTGGAGCAGGGCGATCCGCAGATTCCCGAAGCGCAGCAGATCGAAGTCCGTCTCGCCGCCTCGGTCGGTCACGAACGCGATGGTCTTGCCATCAGGCGACCACGATGGATGGAGATCGGCGAACTTGTCGTTGGTCAGCCGCTGCAGTCCGGTTCCGTCCCGATTGATGATGTAGAGATCGGTGAAGCCGTTGCTGAACCCGGTGAATACCAGCCGTTGCCCATCGGGCGACCATTGCGGCGTCTGCAGCCCGTTCAGGCCGACGTGGATGCGGCGCTCTTCCCGGCCGCCGTTCTTCACGTCGAGAATCACCAGGTCATCGCGGTCCTTGCGCTTGGCGGCGATCGCGAAGTAGCGGCCGTCTGGAGAAAACGCGCCCGCCGAATTGATGAAGCGCAAGCTCTCGTAATTGTTGTTTTGCGTCGATCGGACGAGCCGGCGCTGGGTGCGTCCCGTCTCGGCGTCTGCCAGCCAGAGATCGACGAAGAAGCCGCCCTCATCGCCGAAGAACGCGATTTGCTTGCCGTCCGGCGTCAGCGCCGGCGCGAGGAAAATGCGCCCGTGCGAGCGCCGTTGCGTCAGGGTCGGCTGCGCGATGCGGCGGGCCCGATAATGATCGCCCAGCTGCGGCAGGAATGTGGTCTGGATCGCGTCGCGCCAGTCGTTCGACAGATCCTCGAGCGTGCGGCCCAGGGCGCGCTTGAAGGCGGCTTCGAGCCCCGAGCTCGCGGAGCTCTGTAAGATTTCGCCGATCACTTCATCGCCCCACTTCTCGCCGATATACGCCCACAGGGCGTGCCCGTAGCGGTACGGAAAGATGTAGGGATCGCTCGTCATATCCTCGATCGAGGGGAGGTGGCCCTCGAGCGCCGCATCGCGTAGCCACATCGCCGTCTCCGGGTCGATCGGGCCGCGCGACAGATACTCCGCCATGCCTTCCATGAACCAGAGCGGCGGATTGACGCTCACCAGCGTCTGCACGCCGGCGCCGGGGCGCCCGCGGCTGTACACGTCGTACTGGAACTGGTGCACCATCTCGTGCTGCAGCACGTGCTCGAACTCCGCGTACGAACCCGTGAAGGGCATTACGGCGCGGTGCTTGAAGAACTCGGTGACGCCACCGAGTCCCTCGCCCGACGCGTCCACGACGTTCGTCTGCTGGAAGTCGGACTGGGAGGCGTACAGGATGATCGGTTTCCGGCTTTGGAACTGGTGGTGCAAGATCCGCGAGAGGCGTGCGTAGGCGCGCTCGGCCATGCGGGCCGCGTCGAGCGCGCCGGGCCGCTCATCCGGATAGTAGTAAATGTCGAAGTGTTCGGTCTGAATCGTTTGGAATTTGAAGTTGCGGTACTGCACCTTGTTCTGACCGAAGTACTGGGCGGCCGCCGGCGTTGCCAGGATGATCAGGCCCAGCAGGACAATCAGACGAGTCATGGTGCGTAGCATACCTGCCTAGCCTTTGCCCCCCCCGGTTCCGCCGGCATCGCCCGCGGCGACGACCGGAGCGTCGCCCCACAGCCGCTCGAGCTGGTAGAAGTCACGCAGCTCGGGATGAAACACGTGCACCACGAAGTCCACATAGTCGAGCAATACCCAGCGCCCCTGTGCCAGACCTTCCACATGATGGGGCTCGACCCCCTCCGGCGCCAATGCCGTTACAAGATGCTCCGCCATTCCGCGCACGTGGGCAACCGATGTTCCCGAGACGATGACGAAGTAATCGGTGGCGGCGCACAGACCCCGAAGGTCCAATACTACGGGATCGACCGCTTTGCGATCCAGCAACGCGTCAACAACGAGTGCGAGAACCGCGGAACCCCCAGCGTTAGTCATAGCGAACGGTGTCGGCGTTTGTTCCGTCCTCGTTCTGATCGCGACGATCGTTACTCCTTCACCACCGTGACTCGGACCTCGGGCCGCACCTCGGGATGGATCTTGATCCCGACGTTGTATTCACCCAGCTCACGAATCGGCTCCGACAGGTCGATCTTGCGCTTGTCGACGTGGATCCCCAGCTCCTCGAGCTTGCGCTGGATGTCGCTCGCCGTGACGGACCCGTACAGCTTCTGCTCTTCGCCGACTTTTACCTCGAAGGTGAGATGCACGTCGCCGAGTCGTGTGGCTTCGGTCTCCGCCGCTGACTTTTCGGCGGCGCGTTGCTTCGACAGGCGTTCGCCTTCATACGCGATCTTTTTCTTGTTCGCCTCTGTCGCCGGATAGGCGAGCCCCTTGGGCAGGAGGTAGTTGCGGGCGTAGCCGTCCTTCACCTTCACGACCTCGCCGACCTTGCCCAGATGCTGCACGTCTTCCCGCAGAATGATTTCCATCGCTCCGTCCCCGCCCCCCGCCCTCAGGTTGTATTGGACCGCTGCCGCTCACGCGCTTCCGCCAGGCGGCGCCGGTATTGATACCAGGTATCAGTGATGCCGAGCGTGCACAGTCCCGGGAGCACGAACACCAACGGCACGGCCAACGCCGCCGCCGCGGCCGAGACGATCACCAGCGTCAGCGCCGAGATCCCGAACGCCTCGGCAAATGTCGCGACGATCGCGGCACCGCGTAGCACGTACAGCGTACTCGCCACGAGTCCCACGTTCGTGCCCGCGACGTGCAGAAAGCTCGACACGGGCAGAATCAGCACGCCCAGCCAGGCGACGATACCCCACACCCATCCATCGCCCATGTAAAAGTCCTTGAAGCGTGTGACCGGCGCGCTCTCCCCGGACGCGGGCGCCGCAATGCGCCGGTGCAGCCGCGACGCGAGTGCCAGCCCCGCGAGTGTTTGCAATGCGAGCATCCCGGGCCAGGTGAGGCTGACGAAGCGCACCATCGGCTCGTAAATCGGGAACGCGTCGGGCGCGACCTCTACGATTGACCGTATCGTGAAGCTTGCCTGCCGCGTCGCTTCCCATCCGAGCGCGCCCCACGCTTCGGGTCCCCACAGTCCCTGAATCAGCAGCGCCGACGCGAGTCCACCCGCCACGATCGATCGGAATGCCTGGCGCAGGATCGGTTCGGGCTTGAGCAAGACGACCGAGACAAATGCCGCGGTCGCGAGCACGATGTAGGCGCTGGTCGCGGCTGCGAGCCGGCTACCGCTGCCGCCGCTCACGACGAGCAGCGCGAGGCTGACCGCCGCGATCATCCCGGCGATCGGCTGCGTCCAGCCCGATGCCCGGTCGTTGGCTGGGGGAGCGATGAGCAACAGCGCCGCGCACGGCAGGCCCACGAGACTGGGGTGGGCCCACAGCACGAACGCCATCAGCGCCAGGATCAGGCGCCACCACGACGGTTTCGTAGCTATGCGGTGTGACCCTTGATATAAGGAATCAGGGCCAGCTGCCGCGCGCGCTTGATTGCGGTCGCGAGCTGACGCTGGTGACGCGCGCACATCCCCGACAAGCGGCTCGGCAAAATTTTTCCACGTTCCGTGAGGAAGCGGCCCAGGGTCCGGTCATCCTTGTAGTCGAGCACGCGCGCGCCGGATTCGCACACGGGACAGGTCTTGGCGGGACGTCTCACGCTTCCTCCTCTTCCAGCTCTTCTTCTTCAGGGGCGACCGCCGTGGCCGCCACGGGCTTGGGCTGCTCGCGCGCGGCCTCGACGCACATGTACCGCAGTACGCCTTCGTCCAGCTTCACCGCGCGCTCGTACTCGGGCAGCAGATCGCCCGCCGCCGAAAACTCGGCGACGACGTAGTAGCCCGTGTCCTTCTTTTTGATCTTGTACGCCATCGTCCGCTTGCCCCAGTGGGACACGTTCGACAGCGTGCCCTTCCCGTCCTTGGTCAGCAGGGCATGAAAGCGATTCAGTTTTTCGGTGATTGCCGGCTCGTCCAGGGCACTATTAAAAATGTAGACCGTCTCGTACCGACGACTCATGCCACCTCCCTTTGGTCATGGGTGACCCGGTGCGGTGGAAGGCACCGAGTAGGGGATTTGTGAGCGATAAAGCTAAACGGCGTGTGAAGGCTTGGAAAGGCGTCGGCCGGGGTGGTATAGTAGGGAGTCATGATTGCCTTACCGATCGTCACAGCGGCGATCTTCGCCTCGTCCATGAAAGCGCAGGCGCTCCCCGACACCAGCGCCCATATCCGCGGCGCTGCCATTTCCGGCTTCAACGGTCGCCCCATCGCGGGCGTGATGATTTCGGCTCCCGAGGTCCACAAGTTCGTCGTCACCGACTCGACCGGGCGGTTTACCCTCGATGGATTGCCGAGCGGACGGCGAGCCATCCGCGTCTCCTACCAGGGGCGCGAGACCCAGGACTACGTCTTCACGTTGCAGAGCGAGCGGACGAAACGGATCGCCGTGGTGCTCGACGTCGATGCCGTCGATCTCAATCCGCTCGTCGTGGAAGCGCGGCAGGCGAACCTGTGGCGCGACCTGGCGGGATTTTACGAGCGGCGGCAGGCCTACCGCGGCTTCGCGCACTTCTTTACGCGCGAAGAGATCGGTCGCATGCGGCAAACGAAGCTCAGCGGCCTCCTGACGCTCGAGGGCATCGTGACCCGCTGCTATCAGGAGTGTCGCCCGACGCGATTCAGACGTGGCGCGTTCTGCGCGGTTCCCGTCAGCGTCGACGGAGTGGAGTACAGAGAGATGGACTACGACCTGATCGAGATATCCGACGTCGCCGGCGTCGAGGTCTATCGGGGCGTGCCGCCGGCCGATTTGAGTCGTTCACTGGTGCCGACGCCTGGTTCGTCGACGTGGATGGGTACCGGACGGTCGGCCGCCGGGTCATGTGGCCTGGTGGAGATCTGGACGCGCTGAACGGGGTAGTAGAGCCAGACTCTTCGCGGAGGCTCGTATGCGCGGCTGGCTACTCGCTGTTGCCATTCTTCCCGCATCGCTGTCAGCTCAACTAGACACCACAGCCGCCCTCAGCGGCAAAGCAATCTCCGCGTACAACGGCAAGCCGCTCGTCGGCGTCATGGTCGCCCTGCCCGCCGCTCACAAGTTTGCGGTCAGCGATTCGAACGGCGCGTTCCGTCTCGCGGGTTTGCCGACCGGCAAGCAGAAGGTCCGCATCGCCTACGAGGGACGTGAGACGCAGGAGTTCGAGTTCGGTTTGAATGGCCAGCGGACCAGGAAGCTCACCGTGGTGCTCGATGTCGACGCCGTCGATCTCGCGCCGGTCGTGGTGCAGACGCGATTTCCCGATGCCGACTGGCGGGACCTCGGCGGCTTCTACGCCCGCCGCAAAGTCTACGGCGGCTGGGGCCGATTCTACACCCGCGAAGACATCGACCGCAGGCATCTGGCTTCGCTGCAGTCGCTCCTGGCCGGTGAAGGGATCGTAAACCGGTGTGTGGAGACGTGTCTTCCCACCCGCTTCAGCTTTCGCGGTGTATGTCCCGTCGCGGTGAGCGTGGACGGCATGCCGTTCTGGGAGTACGACTACGACAACATCCCGATCCAGGATGTCGCCGGTGTGGAGGTCTACCGCAGTGACACCTTCACTCCGATCGACCTGCGGAACACGATCGGTCGGCTGGATTTGACCCGTGGTCGCACGAACTGCGGAGCCGTCCTGATCTGGACGCGCTAGACGTTGAAGCGAAATAGCAGGATGTCGCCGTCCTTCACGACGTAGTCGCGTCCCTCGCTGCGCACCAGGCCTTGTTCGCGGGCAGTCTTGTAGCTGCCCGCTTTCACGAACTCCGTGAAGCCGACGGTCTCGGCGCGGATGAATCCGCGCTGAAAGTCGGAGTGGATCTCACCCGCCGCGTCGTACGCCGTGTCGCCGCGATGCATCGTCCAGGCGCGAACTTCGTTCTCGCCGACGGTGAAAAACGTCTGCAAGCCGAGCAGCCGGTATCCGGCGTGGATGAGCCGGTCGAGTCCCGGCTCGGCGACGCCGGCGCTCGCCAGAAACTCCTTGCGCTCGTCACCGGATAGCTCAGCGAGCTCCGCCTCGAGCTTGGCGGAAAACGGGACGATCTCTGCTTCTTCGTGATGGGTTTGGACCGCCGCGCGGAGCTTCTCGATCCATTTCCCGCCACCCGCCGCGAGATCGTCCTCATTCACGTTGGCGGCGTAGAGAATCGGCTTCGCCGTCAGCAGGCCGAGCCGGCGCAGGAACTTCACGGCGTCCTCGCCTTCCCCGGCTTCGCGCGCGCCCCGGCCGCCATTCAATTCCGCGACGACCCGTTCGAGCAGCACGAGCTCGAGCTGGGCTTCCTTGTCGCCGGCCCGCGCCGATTTGCGCGTCTTGTCGAGCCGCCGCTCGACCACGGCGAGATCGGCCAGGGCCAGCTCGCTCGTGACGACGTCGTGATCCCGCACCGGGTCGACCGGGCCCATGACGTGCACGACGTCCGGGTCCTCGAAGCAGCGGATCACGTGCACCACCGCGTCCACTTCGCGAATATGGGAGAGGAACTGGTTGCCGAGCCCCTCGCCCTGGGACGCGCCCTTGACCAGGCCCGCGATATCCACAAACTCGACGACGGCGGGGATTTTCTTCTTGGGCTTGACGACGGCGTTGAGCGTCTCGAGGCGCGGGTCAGGGACCTCGACGACGCCGACGTTCGGCTCGACGGTGCAAAACGGATAGTTCTCCGCTGCAGCCGCTTTCGAAGATGTCAGCGCGTTGAAGAGGGTCGACTTGCCGACGTTGGGAAGACCAACGATGCCCAATCTCAGCATCGGCACATACGCGGCAATGCAAAGACTAGAACGGTCATCAGGAAACGGGAGAGGCTACGCCACGCAACCATTTTTCAACCGACTCAATCATCTGTGGCATCAACGCTTCCACCTGTTCCAGCTCTTCGGGCTCGAATGGCGCAAGGACATACTCAGCCCAATCCGCGGTCTCCTCTGGCAATGGTCCGACGCCGACGCGCAACCGCGCGTACTGCTGCGACTGCAGAGCGCCTTCGATGCTTTTGAGGCCGTTGTGACCGCCCGCCGATCCCTCGGTGCGGAACCGCAACGTGCCGAGCGGGATCTGGAAATCATCGACGAGGATGAGCAGATCGCGTGACGGCGTGAAGGTCGGATCCGCGCGGAGCGACGCGAGCGCCGCGCCGCTGCGGTTCATGAACGTCGTGGGCTTGAGGATGCGCACCGGTAGGCCCGCCACCGTGCCTTCCGTCGCGCGCGCGCGCTCGGCGCGACGGAAGGGAGGAAGCTGCCAATGCCTGGCGACGGCGTCGGCCAGGAGAAAGCCGGCATTGTGGCGCGTCGCCGCGTATTCCGGGCCTGGATTGCCCAGGCCGACGACGGCGCGCAGAAACTACTCTTCCTTCTTGCCCTTGGGCTTCTCCTCGGCCTTTGGGGCTTTCCCCTTTTCCTCGGCGGCTGGCCCGGGGACCGCTTCGCCCTCTTCACCTTCCTCGCCCTCGCGGACCTTGCGGATGAGCTCGGGCTCGGCGACCTCGGTCGCGGTTTCGGCGGCCGGCGCGGCGACTTCCTCGGCGCGCGGCGGCACCACCGTCGCGATCGTCAGATCGGCACCCGTCAAGATGACCGCATTCGGGATCGTCAGGTCGCGGGTGTGGAGGGAGTCACCGATCTTGAGCGCGCTCACGTCGAGCTCGACGCGATCGGGGATGTGCTCGGGCAGCACTTCGATTTCGACTTCACGCGTCACCTGATCGAGCACGCCGCCCGCATTGCGCACGCCGTCGGGTGTGCCCACGAGATGGACCGGCACCTTGAGCGTGATCTTCTCGTCCGCCTTGATCTCGTAGAAATCGACATGGATGATGTCGGGGCGGAGCGGATGGCGCTGGATCTCGCGAATCAGGGCGCGCGCCTTCTTGCCGTCGACGGTGAGGTCGATGAGCGTGCTCTCGGGCTCGATGCCGGTCAGCGCCTTCTCGAGCGCGAGCGCGTCCACCATCAGCGGCTGCGTGGAGCGGCCGTGCCCGTAGATCACGGCCGGAACCTGCTTCTGGAAGCGCGCCTGCCGCGCCGCGCCCTTGCCCGTTTTTTCCCGCGCCGTCGCGGAGAGACTCACCGTGTGTGCCATTTTTTCAGCCCTCAGCCATCTGCCGTCAGTCGAATAAC
>WNFC01019716.1_pt1 | contig 15475 bp, 17 predicted proteins | sample 5400541 | NCBI WGS metagenome assembly WNFC01 (sample SAMN13153342, study PRJNA577476) | soil metagenome | isolation source: 120 cm saprolite under Douglas fir tree site 2 hole 2 replicate 1 | place: USA:California | collected 2015-04-18
CCGCTGCCGGCCATTGTGCATTGGGGCCGGGACGACTGGCTGGCGGCCGATGACACGCCGACGGTGGATACCGGCTTGGGCTTCCATGCCGCCGTGCTCGAGACGGCGGCGTTGACGCCCCGCAGCTGGATCAATTTCACCTGGCGATGGCAGGACAGCGGCGAGTGGGCCGGCGACGACTGCCGGGTCGAGGTGCGCACAGCGGCGTTGCCCAGCCCCGGCGCCGGCTCGCCGGACAGGCTCGCGCTCGCTGTCGAGGGAGGAAACCGATGACCGAGATCCGCAAAATCATCACCTTGCGCGAGGTGATCTTTTCCGAGCTGGGCCATGACGCGCCGCGGCCGATCGTGCGCGCCATCGGGATCGGCGTCATCCGCAACCCGTTCGCCGGGCGCCGGGTCGAGGATCTGCGGCCGTTGTTCGAGGCCGGAGCGGCGCTCGGCGAGCGGCTGATGCCGGAGCTGGCGCGGCTGCTCGATCGGCCGGCGGTGTCCTATGGCAAGGGGGCGCTGGTCGGGGTCGCCGGCGAGATGGAGCATGGCGGCGCCTGCGTCCACCCGATGCTCGGCCGGCCGATGCGCGCCGCGGTTGGCGGCGGCCAGGCGGTGATCGGCTCGAACGTCAAGGTGGCGGCGCCGGGCACCCTCCTCGACGTGCCGCTCGGCCACAAGGACGATTCCTGGTCGTTCGAGCATTTCGACACGGTGACCGTGTCGGTGGCCGACGCGCCGCGGCCCGAGGAGATCGTCGTCGTCATGGCGATCGCCGACGGCGGGCGTCTCCACAACCGCTGCGGCACCGCCCCGATCCGCTAAGACGGTTAGTCCCGCGGTTCTCGCGCATTGCGCTGGCGGCTGTGGCGGATCGCAAAGATCTCGACGGTACGCCGCCGAACCCGATACGACAGAATATACGGTCCGACGACGAGGCGCCGCGTATCCGGGATGATCCCGGGCGGGCCAGACAACGCATGCTCCGACAACTGTCGCCAAGCGCGCTCGATTGCGTCGAGAAAATCCGCGGCGGCCTCAGGCCGCCGCTCCGCCAGATATTCGGTTTCGCGCCGGATCCAGGCGCGGGCGCGCGCCAGGAATCGGACAGGATGCGTCACGTCCGCTTGCTGCGCTTCCGCTCGGCGGCGCCGATGATCTCCCGCATCTCCGCAATGACATCCTCGGCCGGGACCGTCTCCCCGCGATCCAGTTCAGCGAGCGCCTCGACATCCTCCAACACCTCGGCGCCTTCTTCTTCGAGATAGTTGCGCAACGCCCGCACCATGACCCAGCTGCGCGGCCGGTCGAGCACCTTCGCGAGCCTGTCGAAGGCTTCGACGACATCGGTGGGAACGCGGAGCGTCACGTGGGCCGTCAGTGCGCCGTCATCAGCCATTTCTGCTCTCCAGTGATCACCTGTGAGGTGTAGTAGCACAAACGATCACACCACCCCCAAAGCAGCAGCCCGGAGCGATTACTCCGCCGCGGCGCGCAGGCCGCCGTTCCGGCGCAGCACCCGCCAGATCGTCTCGGGCAAGAGCGGCATGTCGACATGGCCGACGCCGAGCGCGTCCGACACCGCGCTGACGATCGAGGGCGGCGCGCCGCAGGCGCCGCCTTCGCCAATGCCCTTGACGCCCAACTCGTTCGACGGGTTCGGCACCGGGTTAAACGACACCGCGATCGGCGGCATGTCCTCGGCCCGCGGCATCGCGTAATCCATGAACGAGCCGGCGAGGAACTGGCCCGATTGCGGATCGTAAGCGGTGTGCTCCAGCACCGCCTTCCCGAGCCCCTGGCACACCCCGCCCTGCACCTGGCCGATGACGAGGAGCGGGTTGATCAACACGCCGCAATCATCGACCGCGGTGTATTTCACCACCTCGACCCGGCCGGTCTCGGCATCGATCTCGACCTCGGCGATATGCGCGCCGTTCGGGAAGTTGACCTCGGTCGGGCGGCGGTAGAGGCAGGTCTCGTCGAGACCGGGGGTCTCCCCCTCCGGCAGCTTGGCCGGGTCCTGCGCCAACGCGGCGACCTCCGTGAGACTCATGCGCAGATCGGTGCCGGCCACCTCGAAGACGCCGTTGCGCCAGGCGATATCGGCGGCGGCCGCTTCGAGCGCATGCGCGGCCAGCCGCTTCGCCTTCTCGATGACCTGGTCGCAGGCGCGCGCGGTGGCAACGCCGCCCATCTGCGACGAGCGCGAGCCACCGGTGCCATTCCCGACCTTGACGAACTCGGTGTCGCCCTGGCGGAAATCGATCATCTCGAACGGCACGCCCAGCTTTTGCGCGACGATCTGGCTGAACGCGGTCTCGTGACCCTGGCCGTGGCTGAAGGTGCCCATGATCAGCTCGACCCGGCCTTTGGGCGAGACGCGCACGATCGCCTGTTCGGTCGGCTGGCCGCCCGAGGCCTCGCAGTAATAGCCGAGCCCGATGCCGCGCAATTTGCCTTCCCGGCGGGCCGCGACCCGGCGCCCCTCGAAGCCGGCCCAATCGGCCCGCTCCAGCGCCTTCTCCATCGTCTCCTGGAAATGGCCGGAATCGATGACCATGCCGACCCGGTTGGTGTAGGGCAGCTGCTCCGGGCGGATGAAATTGCGCCGGCGGATCTCGTCGCGGCCGAGCCCGAAGGCGCGCGCGCCCTGATCGAGGAGGCGCTCCATCTGATAGGCGACCTCCGGCCGCCCGACGCCGCGATAGGCGCAGACCGGCACGGTGTTGGTGAAGGTGACGCGCACCGACAATTGCAGCGCCGGCACATCGTACACCGTGCCGGCGACGCGCGCCCCGGCGGCGGTCGGAACCCGAGGGCCGTTGTCGCTGAGATAGGCGCCGACATTGGCGATGTTGCCGTGCACGTCGCAGAGAAACGTCTCCTGCCGGTCGGCGCACCATTTGACTGGCCGGCCGAGGCGCTTCGCGGCCCACACCACCAGCACCGATTCCGGATAGAGCTTGCCGCGCAAACCGAAGCCGCCGCCGACATCGGGCGAGACCACCCGCATCTGCTCCTTCGGCACCCGGAAGGCGATGTTGGCCATGCTGTTCTGGACGCGGATGACGCCCTGGGTCGGCGAATAGAGCGTGTATTTCTCGGCGACGGGATCCCATTCGCCGATCGCGACGCGCGGCTCCATCGGGCTGCCGATGACCCGGTTGTTGACGAAATCGAGCGTGACGATCTTGTGCGCCGTGGCGAAGGCGGCCTCGACATCCTTGCCGTCATGGCTCTCCCAATGGACGCATAGGTTCGAGCCATGCTCCGGCCACACCAGCGGCGCGTGCGGGTCGTGCGTCCTGGCGAGCTCGACGATCGCCGGCAGGCTGTCATATTCGACCGCGATCAATTCGGCGGCGTCGCGCGCCTGGTCCAATGTGTCGGCGACGACATAGGCGACCGGGTTGCCGACATAGCGCACGACGCCGCGCGCCAGCACCGGCCGGGTCGGCGCGAACATCTCGGTGCCGTCCTTCCCCGGCACCTTGGCCTGGGTCGGGATCTCGGCGATTCCATCGGCGTCGAGATCCTCGATGGTGAAGACGCCGAGAACCCCCGGCGCCCGCTTTGCCGCCGCCGTGTCGATCGACCGGATCCGGGCATGCGCGTGCGGCGAGCGCAGCACATACCCATAACCCTGGCCGGGCAGGTCGATGTCGTCGGTGAAGCGGCCGGCGCCGGTGACGAAACGCCGGTCCTCGCGCCGCCTGACCGGCTGGCCGATACCGAATTGCTCGATAATGGTGTCGCTGCCGTCCATCGTGGCTCCGCTATTCGGGGGTGGCGTGCTGCGGCCCATTATGGCGCGGCCGGCGCCCGTGGCGAGAGGGAAAGGCGGCTCCGGCATCCCCTGCTTCAGCAGCGAATCAGCAGGTCCTCCGCTTGCCCCTTGTAGCGCGACGCCCGGTGTGTCCCACGGACCTGGCTGCTACCGCGGCCGACCGCCGATGGCGGCGGAATACGCGTTGCTATTCCGCCCCAACCCTGCTGCTGCACCCCAGCGGCTGTGGTCCGGGGGGAACGGAGGGTGCTCCCCGCTGTTCGGATAATAGGGAAGATGTACGTAATCGTACAATAAATGGAGTACGGCGCCATGCTCACCCCAGAAGAACGTGCGCTCCTGGTCGAGCAGCAGGATCGGCTGATAGACCTTTTTGTGCAGCGGCAAGAAGCCAGCAAGGCCGAAGATTGGACCCGGGTGCGCGAGCTGCAAACCGAAATCGATGACGCGCAAGGGCAACTGGAAATTATTCACCAGTTGAACGTAGCCGGGTCATGTTAACCCATATCCGATAGCTGCGTTCGGCGGGAGTGCGCTACGACATATTTTATCGCGCCAGCAATTCCTTGACCGCCGCGTCAATGAATTTGGCGTCTTCCGGGTTGAGCACGGGGTTGCCGGCGCGGTGGCCCCAGATCGACGGGATCGGCCGCAATTCGGCCCGCGGCATGCGTGCGACCTCGCGCCGGTTGTCCTCGACCGTGAAGTAAAGATCGGTCTCGCACGGCATCACGATCGCATCGGCGGCGATCGCGGCGAGCGCCTTGTCTAGATCGCCGCCATAAAGCTCGTTGGCGCTGATATCGGCGTGCTGCCAGGTCCACAGCATCGCCAGCAGGTCGTTGGCGTCGCGCCGCCGGAAATTCGCCTCCCAGCTGCCGACCAGAAAATCCTCGAGCGAGGAGAAGCCGATACGGCGCCACACCTGCTCGCGGTAGAAGGCCTGGCTCAACCCCCAGCCGGCATAGACCCGGCCCATCGCCTGAAAGCCGCGCGTAGGCGGCGTTGCGAACCAGCCGTCCTGCCAGGCCGCGTCCGCGGTCAGCGCCGTCTTGACGCCTTCGAGGAAGACGAAATTGTGCGGCGAGGTCTTGGCCGAGCCGCAGATCGGCGCGATGCGCTCGACCCGGTCGGGAAACAGGGCGCCCCAATGGAAGGCCTGCTGCGCCCCCATCGAGAAGCCGTAGACCAGCCTGACCCGCTCGATGCCGAACACCTCGGACATCAGGCGCTGCTGCACCCGGACATTGTCGGTCATCGTGAAATGCGGGTAGCGGCCGCGGTCGAATGGCGGCGGCGTGTTGCTCGGCGAGGAGGAGAGCCCGTTGCCGAACTTGTTGATGATGACGATGAAATACTTGGTCGGGTCGAGCGCCCGGCCCGGCGCCACAAGCCATTCGAGATCGTAATGCTGGGCGCCGTAGGAGGTCGGGTAGACGATGGTGTTCGATTTGGCGGGGTCGAGCGTGCCGTAGGTCTTGTAGGCGAGCCGCGCGTTCCTATAGGTCAGCCCCGATTGCAGCACGACATCGCCGGCCTCGAAGATCTGGTAATCGGTCATGACGGCCGCGCGCTCCCCCCTAAACACCACGAGATTGCTTCGCTTCGCTCGCAATGACAATCAGGGTCTGTCATTGCGAGGAGCGCAGCGACGAAGCAATCTCGTTGGATGGATAACAGGGCGTTGGACAGCGACAACCAGCAACTCGTGATCGCGCTTGGCCGCGGCAGCGTCACGCCGGGCGAGGCGTTTCTCGCCGACACGCCGGTCTTGCGGTCGCATGCCGGGACCCAGCCGGATCTGTTCCTGCGCTGGAACGAGGTTCTGTTAACCGCGGCAGCGATTGATGTGGCCGTGCATCTGCACGGCTTCTCCCAGCAAGGCGGCGAAATGCCCTTGTCCGAAAAGGTGCGGCGCAGCGGCCTCGACCTGTCAGGCCGCAAGCGGCCGACCCTGGCACTCTTACCGCGCGGCAACTGGATCCGGCATTACTACTATGACTTCCCGGCCTTGCTCGATGGCGGGATCGACCGGCTGGTCGAGTACGGGGTTGAGCGTTTCGCCGCCGCGATCGGCATGCCCGGCGGTCTGGCGATCGACCGCTTCATGCTGTCGGCGCATTCCGGCGGCGGTATGCCGGCGGTCGATGCGATCGCCGCAGCGAAGCGGCCGCCCGACGAGCTTGTCATATTCGACGGGCTGTACGGCCGCGATCCCCGGTTCGGCGCGCCGATGCAGGGGTTGGAGGTCATCGAGCGCTGGGTCGGCGAGCGGCTGGCGCGCGAGCCCGAGCGCGCCGGCGCATTGCGGCTCGTTTATATCGAGCGGCAGACCGGGCCGTTCTCGCGCGCGGTCAGCGAGCTGATCGCGCGGCATCTGCAGGCGGCCGAGCCGGAATTGGCGGCCGATCTCGCGCGGCGTTATCGGGTCGAGCTTTCCGGAGTGCCGCATGGTTATATTGCCGAGATCTGCGCGCCGCAGCTGCTGGCCGATCCCGGCGCCGAGATCGACTGGCGCTGAGGCTAACGTTTGGAGGGATCGGTGTCCGGTGTGCTCGACGGCCTGCGTGTCCTCGATTTCGGCCGCTATATCGCCGGGCCGTTCTGCGCCGCGCTGCTTGGTGATCTCGGCGCCGAGATCATCCGCATCGAGCGGATCGGCGGTGGCGAGGACCGCGGCCTGATCCCGGTTGGTGCCGGCCCGCCCAATGGACCGATGGGAGGCGGCGGCGCGATGTTCCTGGCGATGAACCGCAACAAGCTCGGCATGACCTTGGACCCGGCGAGCCCCAGGGGCCGCGAGATCACCCGGAAGCTGGTCGCCAGCGCCGATGTCGTCGTCGCCAATCTGCCGCCCGCCGTGCTGCGCTCGCTGGCGCTCGACCTCGACAGCCTGCGCGAGGTAAAGCCCGACATCATCCTGACCACGGTCACCGGGTTTGGCGCCGGCGGCCCCTTATCGCACAAGCACGGCTTCGACGGCATCGGCCAGACGATGAGCGGCGCGGTCTACCTGTCCGGGACGCCCGAGTTGCCGACCATGACGAAAGTGCCGTGGGTCGATTTCGGCACCGCCTTCCTGTCGGCCTTCGGCACGCTGGCGGCGCTGATCGAGCGCGGCAAAACGGGGCGCGGCCAGAAGGTCGAAGGCGCCCTGTTGCGCACCGCGATCGCGATCAGCAACGCGATGCTGATCGAGCAGGCCTTGACCGGCGTCAACCGGTCGGCGATCCGCAATCGCGGCTTCAACTCGGCGCCGGCCGACGTCTTCCGCACCCGGGACGGCTGGATCGTCGCGACCGTGATCGGCCAGCCGATGTTCCGGCGCTGGTGTCGGATGATCGGCGAGGAGCATTGGCTCGGCGACCCGCGCTTTGCCGACGACCAGTCGCGCGCCGATCATGGCGAAGTGATCTCGGCGCGGATGAGCGAATGGTGCGCCGCGCGAAGCTGCGCCGAGGCGCTGGCCGAGCTCGAAAAGGCAAGCATTGTCGCGGGTGAAGTCTATTCGCCGCAGCAGGCGCTCGACGACGCGCATATCCGCGCCGCCGGCCTGTTAGAGGAACGCGCATATCCCGGGATGGATCAGACCGTGCCGCTGGCGCCGACGCCGATCGAATTGTCGGAGACGCCGGGCAGCTACCGACGGCCGGCGCCCCTCATTGGCGAGCACACCGACGAGATCCGCGCCAGTCTTGGCAATGATGCGGCGGAAATCGCCGCCCTGCACGCCGACAACGTGGTCTGACGCGCTGTCTGACGTGCCGGGCTCGTCTCAGATGCCCTTGGGAGGATTCGTCGGCTGCGGCGCGTCCGAGTTCGTCAGCACGCTCGGCTCGGTCGCGGTATCCAGGGTTATGCAAAACGCCGACAGCTGGATGCCGTAGAACAGGTTGTCGCCAGCGAGCTCATCGGTGCCGGTCGATCGGGTCTGGCTTTGGGTATGCTCCTCGATCGCTTTCTGCGCCACGCTCAGGACCGGGGCGAGGCCATCGGCGCCGGCGTCGAATTTCGAATCGACATGCACCCGGTAGCGGGTCGTTGCACTCAGCGCCGCGACGCCCGAGCAGACCTTCTTGTTCGCCTTCAACAACCGCTGCACCGTCTCGTCGCAGCGCTTCTGGTGGAGCAGGCTGTCCTCGATTTCGGCCAGATCGGATAAGGAGATCTCGCTGATCGAAGGATCGGCCAGCGTATATTCGATCGAGGTCACCCGGGTCGCGCCCAGCGTCGCGTTGATGGTGTTAAGCAGCTTTCCCCCTACGGAAAATCCGCCGCTCTCCAGCCGGTCATGGACCTGGCCGGGCGTCGGCGATTTGCGGATCTTGGCCTGCAGAAGATCCGGCTCGGCGTCGCACACTTTGGTGTAGCGCCCGCCGCCTTCGACGACATACAGAGCGCCGGGGCCACGCAAGCGGTTCGGCGGGACCAGCGGGTCGAAGCCGGCCTCCTTGATCACCATTTCGATCTCGTCCTCTGCCGGTGCCGGCGGAGTGAGGACGAAATAAATCCCCGGCGCGAGCAACATGACGGGAATGGCGAATGAGGCGAGCCAGAGCTGCCGTCGCTTGTGGGCGATATGCCCGGGCCTTGACGGGTTCGTCCGCCGGACGTGACTGTTTCTCATCGCGGGCAACAATAATGAGTGCCGCACGGGACATAACCCGCGGGGCAGGCGTAAGCGGGAATGGTTGCGGCCAGAAGCTGTGCGGCGGCGATCGCGGCAATCAAGACTAGGCGCATGGTTCCCTCCAAAGTTCGGTGTTTGCCACTTGCGGTGCTAATCTAGCAGCCGATCGCGATCGGCCGGTGTGAAGGGCTTCACACAAGAACGAAATTTTTTCGCGGTCGGGCGGGAGCCAGACGGCCGAAGGTGGTCTGATGAGCAAGGCCTTCGTCAAGGAAACCGAGGACGAGCCGGAACCGACGATCGATGCGCCGACGATCCCCGCTGGGGTCAAGAATTACATGACACCCGACGGGCATCGCCGCATGCAGGACGAACTGCGCCGATTGTTGCGCGAGGAGCGGCCGAAGGTGGTCGAGGTGGTGGCCTGGGCGGCGGGCAATGGCGACCGCTCGGAGAACGGCGATTACATCTACGGCAAGAAGCGGCTGCGCGAGATCGACCGCCGCATCCGCTTTCTGTCGAAGCGGCTGGAGATTGCCGAGGTGGTCGACCCGCAGCGCCAGAAAAACCGCGACCAGGTGTTCTTCGGCGCGACCGTCACCTACGCCGATGCGCGCGGGGCGGAAAGAACCGTCACGATCGTCGGCATCGACGAGGTCGATCTCGATCAGGGTCAGGTCAGCTGGATCTCGCCGATCGCGCGGGCGCTGATCAAGGCGCAGGAAGGCGATGTCGTCGAGCTGCGCACCCCGGCGGGGACGGAGCGGATCGAAATCGTCGAGATCCGCTATGGTGGCGCCGCGCCCGACTGAGCATCGCGGCCGGGCTACTTGGCCGCGGCGGCTCGATCCCCCCGCCGGCGGCGTCGGGCAGCCACGGGTTCGGCGCCGCGCACAGGCGGATGTGATGCCACAGCCGGTCTTGCGACGGCGCCGAGAGCAGCCGGAACGGCAAGGTCGCGCGATGCCAGGTGGGGTTGAGGCTCGGCTCGGCTTCCATCGCCATGTCCCCGCGATCCGTCATCAAGCGCTGCTCCGACTCGTTGTGTGCCCGCTTCTCGGGATCGAGGTGATCGAGGCCGCGCGTCTTCGATTCGAAATGGCGCAAGGTGATATGCGGGGTCCATAACACCTTGAGGCCGCGGGCGCGCAATTTCAGCGCGAGATCGATATCGCTGTACCCCACCGGAAGGGCGATTTCGTCGAAACCGCCGACCGCAGCAAACACCTCGCGCCGGATCGCCAGAAACGCGCCGGTGACGGCGCCGACCGCGCGGGTGACATGCCAGCGGCGGCAGGGCCCCGGTTGCGCGAGCGGTTCGTAGCGGCCGTCATGGACGGCGAGCCCGGTCCAGCCGAGCAGGATCCCGGCATGCTGCACGCTGTCATCGGGATAGACGAGACGGGCGCCGACCGCGCCGATCTCCGGCCGGTCGAGCAAGCCGCGCAGGCGGCGGTCCCAGCCGTCGCTGAGCATGACCATGTCGTCATTGGCGAATACCAGCAACGGGGTGTCGCTGGCGACGACCGCGCGGATATGCGACTCGCTGGTCGCAGGCTGCCACGCCGGGGCCGCCTCGGGCGCCACCGCCTCCGCCGCATAGGCCGCCGCCGCCTCCGCGGTGCGGCCCATCAGCGTTAGCAGATCGCCCAATTGCCGATGGACCGCGCGATCCTGCGGCGCCAGGGCTGCCGCCTGGCGATAGGCGGCTTCGGCCTCGCCGAACCGGGCCAGCTCCTTCAGCATGTTGCCGAGCTTCAGGCGAATGTCGGCGCGGCCGGGATTGAGCGCCAGGGCGTCCTGATAGAGCGCCACTGCTTCGCGGTAATCGCCCTGGTTGCCGGCCAGATCGGCCTTGCGCATCGGCCGATATGCGCGCCGCTTTCGGGCACCGAGAAACAGACGGCGCGACCAGCTCGGCGCACCAGCCACAAGCCGATCAGGGTCAGGACCGCGAGAAAACCGGTCAAATAGCCGGTGTCGTAAAAGGTCTCGATTTGATTGCCGAACAGGCCGGCGCGGATCATCTCATAGGAATGCAACGGCGGCATGACCGTCAGTGCCATATTGCGGAGCGGCGTCGGCAGCCACACGGCCATATACATAAAGCCCGAGATCGGCAGATACATATAGGAGATCGGGAGCCAGATGTGCTCGACGATTTCGCTGTGCTCGCTGCCGGCGGCGATCAGCAGAGCGACCGCGAATGACCACCAGGCCATATACAGGTTGCCGACCAGGAACAGCGGCAGGTCGTGCGGCCAGGCGAGCACCCCGAACATGTAGAGGATCACGAAGGAAAACGCGGTCGCCGCCAGACCGCCCATCATTTCCATTCCGCACCGGCTGATCACCAGGTCGAGCGGCGTCACCGATCGGTGATAGAGCATCGCCGCATTGCTCCGGATTACGTACATCGCCCGGCCCGAGGTATGGCGAAACATCAGCAGCGGCAGGTAGCCGCTCCAGACGAAGGGCATCAGCGGCAGCCCGCGCTCGATCGGCGAGCGCATCAGGGACCACATCAGCAGAACCGGGAACGCGAACACCAGCGGTTCGGCAAAAAGCCAGGCAAAACCAAGATTTCTGCGGCCCCAGCGGACCTGGATCTCGCGCATGAACAGGGCGCTCAGGATCCGCTTCTGAGAGACCAACGCTCGCCGCAACCCCCCCAATTTCCGCCTCTCTGTCAGATTGCTGCTGGTGCGGTGGCGATGTTAACCCGCCGCGCCGGCGGTAAAAAGCTGTCTTTAAAAAGCCGTCTTACGGATGGTAAGGGGGTGGCCCGCTTCGGCATCCCCGTATAGCCTCGCAATATAGCAAGCTCCGCCAGCGGCCCGCCATCCATGCCCGACACTCGCCTGATCATCGTCGATCCCGGCCATTTTCACGCCGCCCTCGTGCAGAAGGAGATGTATCCGAATCTCTCCGCCGAAGCCCATGTTTATGGCCCGCTCGGCCCGGACCTGATCGATTATCTGGGCCGGATCGCCCGCTTCAACGCCCGTCCCGAGCAGCCGACGAGCTGGCGGCTGGCGGTCGAGGCGGCGCCGGATTTCCTCGAGCGCATGGCGCAGGAGCCGCCCGGCGGTGTCGCGGTCATCGCCGGCCGCAACCGGCCCAAGATCGAGCGGATCGCCGCCGCCGTCGAAGCGGGGCTGCATGTCATCGCCGACAAGCCGGCAATCATCCGGCGCGAGGATTTGCCGCAGCTGACGGCGGTGCTGGACCGGGCCGAGGAGCGCCGGTTGGTCGTCTGCGACCTGATGACCGGGCGGCAGGACGTGATCACCCGGCTGATCCGGGTACTGCGCGACGACCCCGAGGTGTTCGGCGAGCCGCTCCCAGGCAGCGCCGCCGAGCCCGGGGTCAGGCTGAGCAACGTCCATCAGCTGCTGAAGTATGTCGCCGGCGCGCCTAACCCGCGGCCACCCTGGTATTTCGACATCACCGAGCAGGGCGAGGCGCTGGCCGATACCGGAACCCACCTCGTCGACCGGGTGCATGAGACATTGTTCCCGGAAGAGACGCTCGATTACCGGCGCGACATCCGGCTGCATGCCGCCAGCCGCTGGCCGACGATGATCAGCGCCGCGCAATTCCGGCAGGTCACCGGCGAGGCCGCCTGGCCCGATTATCTCGCGCCCTGGCTCAGGGACGACGCGCTCGAATATTTCTGCAACGGACGTCTCCACTACGAGATCCGGGGCATTCACGTCGATCTGGAAGCGCGCTGGCAATGGCAGACCGAGGCCGGCGACGACACCCATGCGGCCTGGTACCGCGGCAGCCGCGCCCGGCTCGAATTGCGCCAGGGCGCCGCCGAGAATTATCGGCCGCAGCTCTATGTCGTTCCCGAGGCGGATATCGCGGCGGCGCTCGGCCGCCGCATCGCGGCCGCGCAAGCGGCATTTCCCGGGATCGTGCTCGACCGGCGGGACGGCGAATGGCTGATCGTCATCCCGGACGCGCTCCGCCTCGGACATGACGCCCATTTCATCGGGTTTACCCGCCGCTTTCTCGGCTATGTCGAGAACCCGCGCGCGCTGCCGCAGCGCGAAAAACCCAATCTGCTGGCGAAGTACCACGTTACTAGCGAAGGCGTGGCGTTGAGCCACCGCTGAACGACCGTCGAGGGGGACCGCCGATGATCTGCGATGTCCATGCCCATTACATTCCGCAGAAATTCAGCGATTTCATGGGCGACCGCTTCGGTCCGCGGGTCGGCCTGCCGGTCAAGGCCGGCATCGCCCGCCACCCCGTGTCGGATTCGGCGACCGACATCAGCGGCCGGCTCGAGCTGATGGACGAAGCGGGGGTCGAGAAGCAGATCCTGTCGCCGCACCGCCCGCCCTATCTGCCGGACGAGGCGGAGGGGGTCAAAGCGGTGCAATTGCTCAATGACGGCTATGCCGAACTGACGCACCGCCACCCGGACCGGATCGCCTCCTATGTGATGCTGCCGCTGCCGCATATCGACGCGTCATTGCGCGAGATGGCGCGCGGCTTCGAACAGCTCGGCTGTGTCGGGGTCAACCTGAACATCGCGTGCCTGAACCGCTCGGTGGCCGAGGTCGAATTCGAGCCGATCTACGCCGAGATGAACCGGCGCGGCGCCGTCTTGTTCGTCCATCCCGCGGTGACCGGCATCTGCTCGCCGTTCATCAACGACTACAAATTCACCGCCGCGGTCGGCACCTCATTGGAGGACGCGACTTTCGTCTTGCACATGATCGCGCGGCAGATCCCGCACCGCTACCCGAACATCAAATTCATCGTGCCGCATCTCGGCGGACCGATCCCGATGCTCTTGAACCGCCTCGACCAGCAGGGCCAGAACCAGGGCGGCCACCCGAACCTCGCCGAGGCGCCGAGCGTCACCGCCAAACGCTTCTATTACGACACGGTGTGCTACGGCTCGAAGGCGGCGTTCACCTGCGCCTTGGAGGCGTTCGGCGCCGACCATCTGGTGACCGGCAGCGACTACCCGGTGCTGCAGGATTACGAAAACTACAAGGAGACCTTCGCCTATATCGAGCGGCTCGGCCTGCCCCAGGCCGTCGCCGACCAGATCCTGCACCACAACGCGCAGCAGCTGTTCGGCTTCGCGTATTGACGGTGCGGCTACGCGTTCACGGCGAACCCTCCGAGATCACGCAGCGCGTTGAGCCTTGATCCGCGCGACGTCCTCGGCGCCCAGCTTGCGCTGAGCGATCTTCAAATCGTAATTGGTTTGCAGGTTCATCCAGAACTCAGGGCTGTTGCCGAAGTACAGGCTTAGCCGCAATGCCGTGTCAGCCGTGATCCGTCGGCGGTTGTTGACGATCTCGGCAATTCGGTTCGGCGAGATGCCGATCGCTTTGGCAAGCTGGTTTTGCGACAAGGCAAACTCGGCAAGGAATTCCTCGCTGAGGATCTCGCCTGGCGTTACCGGTGCAAATTCTTGTGCGTCGCTCATGCGGGCCTCTCAGTGATAATCGACGATGCGGACTTCGTGCGGCTCGCCATCTCGCCACTTGAAGATAATCCTCCATTGGTCATTGATCCGAATGGAGTGAAAGTCTCTCAGCCGGCCCTTCAACCTTTCAAGCCGGTTTGAGGGTGGCAGGGTCAGGTCCCCCAGCCGACTCGCTGCGTTGAGCATTTCAAGTTTGCGCTTGGCGCGACGGGCGATGCCTTGAAAGTCGGAAACAACCTGGTCGCGAAACAACGCCTCGGTTTGCTTGTCGCCAAACAATCGGATCACAGCCGATGCTATACCGCATACCGGTATCCGGTCAACCACAAAATGATCAAAGCCGATCCGGTTTCGGGTATCCTGCTATTTGCCGAGCCACACCGTGACCGCGCGTTCGGCGGCCTGCGCGGCGCGGGCGTCGATTTCGGCCTCGGACAAGGTGCTGAGCGGATGGTCGATCACGACCGGCGATAGGTCGGGCATGCCGAGCGCCGCGCGCTGGACCTCGGCCTCGTGCAGGAATTCCGAGGTGACGACGACCGCGGTCGGCCGTCCCAGCGCCTCCAATCGGATGCCGTCATGCGTACAGCACGACGTGCACGAGCCTCAATCGCCGATCGCGGTCAACACGATGTCGTTGGCGTCGGCGATCGCCGCAAGCAAGGCCGGATCGGCATCCTTCGAGAAGCTCTCCTTGCGGTAGTAATTGACCGCTGCAAAATGATGCTGGTCGCCGAGCCGCGCCGCGGTCTTGCGCAACAGGCGATTGGCGTTCCACTTGGTGTTGTCGAGGATGCCGAGCCGCAATCCGTCGAGTGCCGCGACCCGCGGCGCCGGCGTGATCCGCACGGCATCGGCCCGGCCGCGCGGGTCGAAAACGATCTGGTACGCATCTTCATTCATTGGATGTTCCTCTTCAGGACCGCCGGCGTCCCGCCGGCATGCCGGCCAGAGGCCGTCGCTCCGGTTTAGCTTACTTACAGATAGCAGGTGCCGTCGACGCAGACCGGCGCCCGGTTCCCGCCGCTCCCCTCGATACTGCGCAACACCGGCGACGACATGTGCCCCCAGCCCGGGATGAAGGCCGAGAACCGGCCGGCCGTGCCGCCGATCACGAACAGGTGGATATGCTCGGGGCTCGGCACGATCGGAATGCGCGAGTCCAATTCGCGCTTGTACCAGCGCGGCAGGTTGCGGTTGTAGACCCGGCCGTAGCGGTGGTCGAAGGCGAGCCGGCCGAACAGGTTCCAGGCGTTCATGTGCAGGTAATTGCGGACATCGTACCGGGTCCAGCCCTTGCCGGCGATGGTTCGAGCATGCTCGGGGCCGATCACCACCGCGCAATGGCCCGACGACACCGCATTGTTGTGGGCGATCGTGCTCATCGCCGACGAGATGCTGTCGAGGATACCTTCGGGGTCGTCGGCCACATGGTTGGTGACGCTGTGCGGCGGCTCGGCGGCGATGACAAACACGGTCGAATCCTCGGCGGCGAAGCCCTTTTCGACATGATAGGGCGCCCACGGGCTTTCCGCCTTATTCTCGGCTACGGCATAGCTGTATTTGCCGGGATGGCCGAGGGTCGCCTTGTCGAGATCGCCCGGCCA